>Ga0137409_10008840_pt1 | contig 10280 bp, 6 predicted proteins | sample CZODoug1_16funga_FD_122059 | JGI IMG/M metagenome (GOLD analysis project Ga0137409, IMG submission 122059) | Vadose zone soil fungal communities from Angelo Coast Range Reserve, California, USA - CZODoug1_16fungal (Hybrid Assembly) | ecosystem: Environmental > Terrestrial > Soil > Vadose zone...
CTTCAAGGGAGAAGTCGTCAGTTACGCTGACTGGATCGGCACCAAGGGCTTCGGCGATTCGGAACCCTACATCCCGGCGCCGGGCACGAAGCCGGGGACGGTGATGATCTGCGCGAGAATCCCGCCGACGCCGCGGTGCGCGACGCCGCGCGGCAAGTAGACGAGATCGCCCGCGTGCACTTCGATCGCGCGTAACAACCCACGTGCCTTGTCCGCATCGAGCGCGCTCGGGTCGAGCAACGCGTCGAGCTTCTCGCCGACCCACAACTTCGCGCCGGCGCTCGCGTGCTGCACGAGATAGAGCTCGTCGAAGCCGCCGTCGCGCGGGTGGTAGTGCGTGAACGAGTCGGTGATGCGCACGCGGTGCGCGTTGAGCGCGTGGTAGACGTACGGACCGACGCGGCTCTCCCATGTGAGCAGGATGCGCCGGTACGCGCCGGTCTCGGTCGCGCAGCCGCCGGGCGTGTCGGTGATCTTCGGATCCCAGTCGGGGCGGATGATCGGCGGCAGTTCCGCGGGCAGCGGCGTGGGCGAGTCGAAGACGACCAGATCGCACGCCGGCTCGAAGCGCGCGCTCTGCGACGGCCGCAAGAGCACCGCATCGCCCACCGCAAAGTCGGACGCCGACGCGGCGATCGTCACGCGCCCCGCGCCTCCTTGCACGAACGCAATGCGCGTCGTCGGTTCGATCGCGAGCTCGCCGCAGCCCGCCGCCCAGCGCAGGCGATGCCCCGGGTTGGCCGCCTCGAAAGCGCTCGAAAGCTCGGCGAAACCCGCACTTGGCTCCCCGCTCAGATGCGCTTGGCGCACCGGGCTCGACTGCAAAGCGAGCAGCAGCGACGCCAAGACGAAGGCAGGGAACATGGCGCTGCCTATGCTAGCGACCGCCATGGAAACCCGAACCGGCTTGTCGCGTCGCACGTTCTTCCTCGGTGCTGGTGTCGCAGCAACATCGCTCGCGCTCAAACGCACCGCGTTCGGTTGGCCGCGTGGCGACGAAGTGCGCGTCGCGGTCATCGGCGTGCACGGCCGCGGGCGCGATCACGTCGAGGGCTTTCGCAAGCTGCCCGGCGTGCGCCTGGTCGCGGTCTGCGACGTCGACCAACACGTGCTCGCCGGCGAAGTCGATCGCCTCGACAAGGCAGGCCTGAAGGTCGAGGGCCTGCGCGACGCTCGTGCGCTGTTCGAGCGCAAGGACATCGACGCGGTCTCGATCGCGACGCCGAACCATTGGCACGCGCTGCTCGCGGTGTGGGCTTGTCAGGCGGGCAAGGACGTGTACGTCGAGAAGCCGGTCTCGCACTCGGTCTGGGAAGGACGCCAGATCGTGCGCGCCGCGCGCAAGCACGAGCGCATCGTGCAGACCGGAACGCAGTGCCGTTCGAGCGAAGGCATCGCCGAAGCGTTCGCGTGGGTGCGAGAGGGGCACCTCGGCAAGATCCAGCTCGCGCGCGGGCTCTGCTACAAGCCGCGCGCTTCGATCGGCAAGGTCGACGGGCCGCAAACGGTCCCCGAGTGGATCGACTACGACATGTGGTCGGGGCCCGCGCCGGTCGTGCCGCTGCTGCGGAAGAGCCTGCACTACGACTGGCACTGGGTGAACCTGACCGGCAACGGCGATCTCGGCAACCAAGGCGTGCACCAGATGGACCTCGCGCGCTGGGCGCTCGGCGAGAGCGGCTTGCCGGGCGAAGTGATCTCGGTCGGCGGTCGCCTCGGCTACGTCGACGACGGCGAGACGCCCAACACGCAGATCGTCGTGCTCGGTTACGAGCGCGCTCCGCTCGTGTTCGAGGTGCGCGGGTTGCCGCACGACAGCGCCGCGCAAGAAACCGACTGGGGCGGCGGCATGGACGCGTTCAAGGACACGCGCATCGGAGTGGTCGTGCAGTGCGAAGGCGGCTGGCTGCGCGTCGCCGACTACGAATCGGCGCAGGCCTACGACGAGGGTGGCAAGGAGCTCAAGAGCTGGAAGGGCGCGACGGATCACTTCGCGAACTTCATCGACGCCGTGCGCAGCCGTAAGCGCGAGAGCCTGCACGCGGACATCGAGGAGGGTCACGTGTCGAGCGCGTTGTGCCACGTCGGCAATGTCTCGCAGGCGCTCGGCTCCGCGGCGAGCGCGGACCAGTTGCACGCGGCGGTCGCCAAGAGCGCGCCGCTGAGCGAGTCGCTCGAGCGCGTGCTCGCCCACTTGACGGCCAACGGCATCGACCTGGCCAAGACTCCGCTGACGTTGGGGCGCAAGTTGCGCATCGACAGCGCGAAAGAGAGCTTCATCGACGACGCGCAAGCCGATCGGCTGCTCAAGCGCGCGTACCGCGATCCGTACACCGTGCCGGCCGTCTGATGGGCCTCTTCGCGCTCGCCGCATCGCTCGCTCTGTGCGCGTCGCCGCAAGCGGCGCAGACGGCGCCATCCGCCGACCCGCGCGCGTCGGCGCTCGTCACGCTCGACGGCGAGCACGCGTGGAAGTTCGAGGGCGACGCGAAAGCTTGGGGCCTCGAATCGGAGCGCATCCGCCGGCAAGTGCAGGTGTCCGCGGGTCTGTGGCCGATGCCCGAGCGCGGCCCGGTGCACGCGATCGTGCGCGGCGAGGTCGACCGCGGCGAATACAAGGTGCAGGCGATCTTGCTCGAGACGCGGCCCGGGTTCTTCGTCGGCGGGAGTCTGTACCTGCCCGCGAAGCGCGCCGGACGCGCGCCGGCCGTCTTGTGCCCGCACGGTCACTGGACCAACGGACGTTTTTGCCGTCGCAGCGACGACGAAGTGAAGGGCGAGCTCGCGTCCGGCGCCGAGACCAACGCCGACGCCGCGCGCTTCCACCTCCAGGCTCGCTGCGTGCAACTCGCGCGCATGGGTTGCATCATTTTCTTCTACGACATGGTCGGTGTCGCCGACACGCTGCAGCTCGGCCACGGCGAGGGCTTCACCGATCTCGAATCGATCCTGTGGGGCGAGAGCGCGTTCGGGCTGCAGACCTGGAACTCGCTGCGCACGCTCGACTGGATCGCCGCGCGGCCCGACGTCGATCCCGCGCGCATCGGAGTCACCGGCGAGAGCGGCGGCGGCACGCAGACGTTCATCCTGTGCGCGCTCGATCCGCGGCCCGCGGTCGCGTTCCCGGCGGTGATGGTCTCGACCGAGATGCAGGGCGGCTGCGTGTGCGAGAACGCGCCGCAACTGCGGATCGGCATCAACAACGTCGCGATCGCCGCGCTGATGGCCCCGCGGCCGCTGGCGCTCTCGGGCGCGAACGATTGGACGCTGCACATCGAGAATCACGGCCTGCCGGAGTTGAAGGCGGTCTACAAGGCGCTCGGCGTCGCCGACGACGTCGCCGCGCGCTGCTGGCCGCAGTTCGGCCACAACTACAACTTGCTCGCGCGCGAGGAGATGGAGCGCTGGTTCGACAAGTATTTGAAGCTCGGCGCCGGCCCGGATCTGCACGAGAAACCGTTCACGCCGATCGAGCCGGCAGAGTTGACGGCGCTCGGCTCGCGCGGCGCGTTGCCGGCCGAGGCGAAGTCTGGGGACGAGATTCGCGCCTCGTTGCGCGCGGCTGCCGCGGATCGATTCAATGCGTTGATTCCCAAGAGCAAGGCTGACGTCGAGCGCTATCGAGCGGTTGTCGAGCCCGCGCTCGAAGTGTTGTTGCACACGTCCCTCGCTTCGATCGACCCCGTGACGTGCGTCAAGAGTGCCGACAAGCCCGACGTGATCACGTTCAGCGCATCCGACGGCGGACCGCCGGTGATCGCGACGTTGCTCGTGCCCGCGAAGTCGAACGGAACGTTGTGCATCGCGGTTTCTGGCGACGCGCGCGAGCTGGTGACCCCGTCTTCCAAGGCGTTCGGGCTGCCCGTCACTTATCTAATGCCGCGTTTGCTGCTCGACAGCGATGAAGCGGCCAAACTTCGGGTCGACGAGCGTCACGCCGCCTATGCCGGTTACACGTGGTGCTACAACCGCGTGTTGATCGCCGAACGCGTGCGCGATCTCCTCGTCGTGATCTCCGCGGCCCGTCAGATCGAAGGCGCCAAACGGGTGGTTCTGTGGGGCGCGCGTCGCGGTGGTCCGGAAGCGTTGCTCGCCGCGGCGTTGGGTCGGCGGCATCTCGACACCGTGATGGTCGACGCTGATTGGGATTTCGCGGACATCAAGAGTCTGGACGACCCGGACATGCTTCCCGGCGCGCTGCGCTACGGTGGCCTCGATGGATTCGCTGCACTGGTGTTGCCGGTCCCGTTGACGATCGCGGATCAAAACCACGCTCGCGCCTGGCCGGCCACGTCTGCGATGCGAGACGTCGTCAAGGGCCTGGATCTGATGACGGGCGCGACTCTCTCGCTGAGCGAGAGGATCGTCGAACAACACTGACCCTCGTGGACGCCGCCGACTCCCGACCGCTGCTCGTGCGGCCCGTGGCGTGCGAGCTGTTCCTCTCCCGCGCTGACACGCGCGTCCCGTTTCGCTTCGGCGCAACGACGCTAGAGAGCGGGACGATTTGCACGGCGCGGGTCGAGATCGACTCGAAACACGGGCGTTCGACGGGCTTTTCGGCCGACTTGCTCGTGCCGGGCTGGTTTCGCAAGGACAGCGGCCGGACGGCGGAGCGCGACGTGCGCGATTTGATCGAGAGCGCGAACTCGGCCGCGCGTGTGCTGCTCCCGAGCTCTGCTGAAGACACCGTGTTCGAACTCTGGCGTCGAATGTGGCGCGAGCGCGTCGAAACGCTGGCTGAACATGCGCCCGAAGCTCTCGAGCGCGGCTTCGGCGCCGCGTTGATCGAGCGAGCGCTGATCGACGCGGCGTGCCGCGCGGCCGGTTGTTCGTTCTTCGATGCACTCGAAGTCGGACTGCTCGGCTTCGAGCCGGGAGAGCTCGATCGCGAACTCAGCGGTTGGAAGTTGCGTCCGGTGAATCGGCCGACCTCGATCGCGGTGCGTCACACGATCGGCATGCTCGACGCTCTGGACGCGCGCGAAGCCCACGGAGTGAGCGACGGACTGCCGCGCTCGCTCGACGAGGAAATCGCGCGCTACGGTCTGCGCCATTTCAAGATCAAGCTGCGCGGCGATGTCGCCGCCGACCGGCAACGCGTGATCGCCGTCGCTCGCATCCTGCGCGAGCGAGTGTCCGAGCCGCTGGCCACGCTCGACGGCAACGAGCAGTTCGACTCGCTCGACGACCTCGCGCACCTCCTGCACTCGCTGCAGCACGACCGCGACGGCGCGTGGCTGGCCGAGCGCATCGCGTACGTCGAGCAGCCCTTGCCGCGCGCGCTGACGCTCGACCGCAGCGCGCACTCCGGCTTCGAAGGCCTGCGCGAATTCGCGCCACTGATCCTCGACGAAGCCGACGCGAGCTTGCGTTCGTTCGAGCGCGCATTCGAGTTGGGCTACCGCGGCGTCTCGGTCAAGAACTGCAAGGGCGTGTTCCGCGCGCTGTTGCATCGCGGTCAGTGCGAGCGTTGGGGCGACGGAGCCTTCCAATCCGGCGAGGACTTGACCAACCTCGGCGTGCTCGCGCTGCAGCAAGATCTCGCGACGATGGCGGCGCTCGGGATGAAGCACGTCGAACGCAACGGTCACCACTACTTCCGCGGGCTCGCGCACCTGCCGCAGGAGGAAGTCACCGACGCGCTCGAGCATCACGCGGACCTGTACGAGCCGCTCGACGGCGGCGCGGCGCTGCGCATCCGCGACGGACAGATCGCGCTCGGCTCGCTCGATCGCGTCGGATACGGTTACGACGTGCGCATGCGGACCGAGCAGCGCGAGAGAGCGAGCTAGTCGCGATGCGCTTCCCCTCCCCCGGCCGCTTCAAGGATTCCGGCGCGTTCCGCGCTCACTGGCGCGCGCTGACCGGCGATCTCGATTGCGTCGAGGAGCCGCGCGGAAGCGCCGGTGCGCTCGCTCGCCCGATCGAAGTCTTCGGTCGCAAGCTCGCCAACCGTTTCGCGATCCATCCGATGGAGGGCTGGGACGGCACGACCGACGGCCGGCCGAGCGAGGCGACCTTGCGGCGCTGGCGGCGTTTCGGCGAGAGCGGCGCGCAACTGATCTGGGGCGGCGAGGCGTGGGCCGTCAGTCCCGAAGCTCGCGCGAATCCCAACCAGCTGTGCACGACGAGCGAAAGCGCGGCACTCGAGTCGCTCGCGCAGTTGCGCGAAGCCGTGCGCGAAGGCGCGCGCTCGCAAGGCGACGATCCCGAACGACTCGTGATCGGCCTGCAGATGACGCACTCGGGCCGCTGGGCTCGGCCGACTTCCGCGGGTCCGACGCCGCTCGCCGCGTGCGCGGATCGCGTGCTCGACGCGCGCTTCGCGGCAGGACAGGTGCACGTGCTCAGCGACGACGAACTCGCGACGGTCATCGAGCGCTACGTCGCGCTCGCGCGCCTCGCGCAGCGGGCCGGCTTCGACTTCGTCGACGTCAAGGCTTGCCACGGCTACTTGATCCACGAGCTGCTCGGGGCGCGCGAGAGGCCGGGCGCGGTCGGCGGCACGCTCAAGCATCGCGCGCGCGTGCTGCTCAGGATCGTCGAGCGCATCCGCGAGGCGTGCCCCGCGCTCGGCATCGGCGTGCGCATGTCGGTCGGTGACGTCGCGCCGCATCGCCGCGACGCGCACAGCGGAATCGGTCGCGCGGAATCCGACGCAGCGCCGCGCGGCTTCGGGTCCGAGCTGTCCGACGGCGGCGCGTTCGAGCTGGCGGAGCCGTTGCAGGTGATCGATTGGCTCGCCCAGCTCGGCGTCGGCGCGATCAGCGTCACGCTCGGCTCGCCCTACACGTGCCCGCACGTCCAACGCCCGGCCGCCTACCCGCCGAGCGACGGCTACGAACCGCCGCGCGATCCGCTGCTCGAAGTCGCCCGCCACTTGCGCGCGACGCGCGAGATCAAGCGCGCGTTCCCGAGCTGCGTGATCGTCGGCGCGGGCTACACCTACCTCCAAGAATGGCTGCCGCACGTCGCCGAGCACGAGCTCGAGCGCGGTCACGTCGATCTCGTCGGCCTCGGGCGCATGGTGTTGTCGTACCCGACGCTGCCGCGCGACGCGCTCGGATCTCGTACGCTCGAACGGCGCGCGCTGTGCCGCACGTTCAGCGACTGCACGACCGCGCCGCGCAACGGCTTGCCGAGCGGTTGCTATCCGCTCGATCCGCACTACCGCAACAGTCCCGACGCCGAGCGCCTCGCGCAGGTGAAGAAGCTCGGCGCGGTTCGCGGCGACTCGACCGGCGGGCCGTTGCGGGACGTCGAACCGGCGCTGCACGCGAGCGTCTCGATCGCCGGCCGCGAACTCGCGCTGCGCGACGACGTGCTCGCGAAGGAGCAGCGGGCCGCGCCGACCTTGCCGCGCGTCGAGCCCGTGCGACTCGCGTTCGCGGCCCTGCACGTCGTGTTGCGCGACGGCGCGAGCACCGCGCCCGGGCCGGGCCTCGAGGATGCGCTCGATTGGCCGGCGACGCTCGCCTTGCGCACACGCTTCGACGCGCTCGGTTTCGGCATCGGCGAAGCGATGGACACGGCACAGCGCTTCTCGATCGGTTGGCCCGTCGCGCGGCGCTTGATCGAAGAGTGCGGGCGACTGCGACCCAAGCACGGTTTCATCGCCGGCGCGGCGGCGGATCAGCTCGCGCGCGTCGAGCGGCGCTCGCAACTGGTCGACGCGGTCGTCGAACAAGCACGCCTGATCCAAAGTTGCGGCGGCTGGCCGATCTTGTTGCCGCAGACGTGGCTGGTGGAATCGCGCGCGAGCGAGGACGCGTACGTCGAGTTCTACCGCGACGTGCTCGGCGCGCTCGACGGGCCGCTGTTCGTGCACTGGCTCGGAGAGATGTTCCATGCGGGCCTGCGCGGCTATTTCCCGGGCCGCAGCTTCGAACGTGTGATGGCGCTCGACCCGGCCAAGGTGCGCGGCGCCAAGTTGTCGCTGCTCGACCGCGAACTCGAGCTGCGCGTGCGCCGCGAATTGCTCGCGCGCGACCAAATCGTGCTCACCGGCGACGACTTCAACTTTTCCGCGTTGATCGTCGGCGACGCCGAGCAACAGGGTCCGGCGCGCTGGACCGAGATCGGCGGGCGGCGCGTCGCGCTTGGGCGTTTCAGCCACGCGCTGCTCGGCGTGCTCGACGGTTGCGCGGTGCCGGCGAGCATCGCGCTCGACCGACTCGCGCGCGGCTACGCGTGGCGCGCGCACGAACTGCTCGCGCGCTGCGAACGCCTCGGCCGCGCCGTGTTCGAACCGCCGACGCAGCACTACAAGGCCGGGCTCGCGCTGATCAGCTGGCTCAACGGCTGGCAAGACGTGTTCGCGCTGGTCGCGGACGAACACAAGACGCGCGACCTCGATCACTACGCGCGCGTCGCAGCCCTCGCCTCCGAGGCCGGGGCTCTGGTCGATTCAAAGCTCGCCGCGGATCGACTCGCGCAGCTACCGTCGTTGCTCGCCTGAGCCGGTGGCGAAGTTCCCGGCGGCGCGCCGTCACCTCGCGAAGTGGGCCAGGCCCGCGCCGTCTTCGATCACGAACTCGACGTTGGGGTAGGTGTTGCGAAACTGCGCGACCGCGTCGGGCGTGACGGACGTGCCGCGGATCTCGATGCGCTTGAGCGCGGTGTTCTGCGCGAGCAATTTGCTCAGCCCGACGTCGCTGAGCGCGGTTCCGTCGAGCTCGAGGTGCCGCACCGCCGGGAACAACGCCAAGTCGCCGACCGCGTCGTCGCCGAACGCGAGGCGGTTGAGCTTGAGCGTTTGGAGGTTGGGCATCGGCGGCAGCCAGTGCAGCGCTTCGCCGGTGACCTTCGTGTCGGTCAGGTGCAACGCGGTCAGCGCGAGCGCGGGCAGTTGTCCGACGCCGGCGCCGGTCACCTGCGTGCCGCGCAGATCGAGCACGCTGAGTTGCGGCGAATTGCGCAGGTACGCGAGGCCCGCGTCGGTGACGGCCGTGCCGCTCAGGTTCAGCGTCTGCAGCGACGGCAAGGTCGCGATCAGGGCCAGGTCGGCGTCGGTGATCGCCGCGCCGCGCAGGTCGAGCGTGGTCAGCGCGGCGGCCTCTTCGGCGGTCAGTTGCCCGTACCGATCCGGCAGAGCCGACCGCAGCAGAGCGGCGACGTCGGTCGCGGCCTTCGGCGCGGCGCTCTCGGCGATGCCGGGCGGAGTCTCCTGTTCCGCCGCCGCGACCGGCTCGGCGACGGTCCGCTGCTCGCCGAGCGACAGCGTCAGCCGGTCGACGTCCGAACGCAGCGCCGCGATCTCGACGTCGCGCTGCGCCAACTTCGACGCGAGCTCGGCCTCGCGCGCCGAGGGGCTGACAGCCGAGCCGGTGTGACCCGTTTCCGCCGGCGCGCCGCGCCACACGACGACGACCGAAGCGACGAGCAGCACGAACGAGCCCACGGCGAACGAGACGCTGAGCGCAAGGTTGCGGGACATCGGGCACCTCCGGCGAGATTCTAGGGCTCGGCGCCGCCGCGGGGCAGCCGCGTCTGGCGCCGCCCGCGCAGAACTAGGGCCGCTAGGTGACCCGGGCGGCCCAGCTCGGCTAGCGTGCTCCCGCGTCGGCGCGGGCGCGCGGAACAGCCCTCGCGCCCCGCCGCGCGCCCCCAGCAGCACCCGGAGCAAGGTATGCACACGTTCAGACGGTTGGTCGGAGCCCTGATGGTCTCGTTCGCGGCGGTCGCGCCGCTCGCTGCGCAAGGCGCGCAGACCCCGGCGCGCCCGAGCGACGACGAGCTGCGCAAGCTCGGCGCGAGCCTCTCGGCCTACTTCGGCGCGCGCGACAGCGAAACCGGCGTCGAGCGGGCGCGCGCCGCGGCGCTGCAGAGCCTGGCCGATCTGCGCACCAAGTTCGCGAGCTGGGATCCGCTGCGCACGAGCGCCGATTTCGGCCGCGCGCTCGAGCTCGCTTCGCAGGCGAGCCGCGCCGAGAACCGCGACGCGAAAGTGATCGTCGAGACGATCCGCGAGGGCAGCTTCAGCAGCACCGGCCTCGACTTCGCCGTGCGCTTGCCCAAGGACTACGACTCGGCGCGCAAGTATCCGCTCGTGCTCTCGATCCCCGACCACGACGAGAAACCGGCCGACCACATCCGCACGCACTGGAGCTCGGCCGCGGTGCGCGACACCGCGATCGTCGTCTCGCCGACGATGCCGAACGAACGCGCCGATTGGTCGCGCGTGATGGTCAACGGCCGGCCGGGCGGGTTGTGCCACGCGCTGACCGTGCTGCGCGTCGCCTCGGAACGCTTCGCGATCGACGTCGACCGCGTCTATG
>Ga0137409_10008841_pt1 | contig 10280 bp, 15 predicted proteins | sample CZODoug1_16funga_FD_122059 | JGI IMG/M metagenome (GOLD analysis project Ga0137409, IMG submission 122059) | Vadose zone soil fungal communities from Angelo Coast Range Reserve, California, USA - CZODoug1_16fungal (Hybrid Assembly) | ecosystem: Environmental > Terrestrial > Soil > Vadose zone...
TAAGGCTCGCCGCTTTCCCACGTATCTGGCACCTGGCGCCGGGTCATGATCCGCCTCCTTGCGAACCATCCGTTGGCGCCAGTCTTGCACAGCGGGTGCGCGGTGTCACACCGGCCTTAGCCGGACGATGGGTCGTTCCGGCTTGCGGCGCGCCACTTCCTCGAAGCCGACGCTGTCGAACATCGACTTGGCGCCGAACCACATGCTGTCGTCACTGGAACGGCCGCGCCTGTCGACCGGATATGCCTCCAGCAACTTCACCTTGCGTCGCTTTGCGAACGCGATCGCGCCGTCGAGCAGAGCGCGCGCAACTCCCTGGCCGCGGAATTCGCGGGGGACGACAAAGCAGATGATCGACCAGACCGGCTGATCGTCGACCGGTTTGTTTACCGGCGAGCGGCGCAGCTTGGCGTAGACCTCGCGCGGACCCAGCGATAACCAGCCAACCGGCGTGCGGCCGCGATACGCGATCAGACCTGTGAACTCGCCCGCATCGACCAGCGCCTTGAAGTCGCGCCGGTTTGCTTGCGCAAACGTCGTTCCCCGCGGCGGCGGCGGCCGCGGTCCGCTGCGCCGGTAACACATGCACCAACAGCCGCGCGCGACCGAACAACCCTTTGCGTTGAAGATCGACTCCAGGTCCGGCCAGCGTGAAGGCGTGAGCGGTTTGATCGTAAGCACGCGTTCGATGTGGCTCAAATCCCTGCCCCAACCAGCCGAGGAGCAGTTGCAATTAGTTAACGGACTCGTTAATATTTTACACAGGCATTAACTGACACATCCACTGTCACTCTGCATGCAGGAGGCAACCATGAATCCCGCCCCGAGCGATTGGCCGCGTTTTTCGAGTGCAGCCTACTATCAGGACGCGGTCAAGGCCATCGATTGGTTGTGCGACGCGTTCGGTTTCGAGGTCCGGCTCAAGGTCGAAGGCGAAGGAGGCCGGATCGAACACAGCGAGCTCACCTATGGTGAGGGACTGCTGATGGTGGCTCAGGAGGACAACGCGGCAGCGCGCACCTGGAAACGCGCCATGCGCAGTCCACGATCGGTAGAAGGCGCGAACACGCAGTGCATGATGTTTTTTGTCGACGATGCCGACGCGCATTGCGCTCATGCGCGTGCGCGCGGCGCGCGCATCGTTGAAGAGCCGACCACGCACGACTACGGCGAGGAGTACTGGGCCGACCGCAGTTACGGCGCGCTCGACCCCGAGGGCCACCTGTGGTGGGTGACGCAGCGGGTGCGCAATGCGCCGGGGCGCTGAGGCTGAGCGTGAGCGTGGCCGTGGACGATCTCGATTCGGCGTTCGCGGCGCTGGCCGATCCGACGCGCCGTGCCGTCATCCGGGCCCTCTTGCGCAAACCGCACCGCGCGGGCGAGCTCGCACAGGTGGTTGAAATGAGTCCACCGGCGTTGAGCCGGCACCTGCGCGTGCTGCGCAGCGCCGGGCTCATCGTCGACGAGGGCGTGCGCGAGGATGCGCGCGTGCGCGTGTTCAGCATCGATCCGGCCGCGTTCGGTCCGATGCGCGATTGGCTCGGGCAGGTCGAGGACCTGTGGCACGAGCAGTTGCAGGCGTTCAAGGCGCACGCGGAAAAACCGCGCCGCGCCCGCAAGAGCGCGGGATGAAAGCCGGCGACTCGGCACGGGTTACGGTATCGCTGGCGGTGCCGCCGGCGGTCGCATTCGAAATCTTCACCAGCGAAATCGATCGCTGGTGGCGGCGTGGGCCGAAGTTTCGCCACGCCGGCAAGCGCGGCGGATTCATCCGGCTCGAACCGCAGGTCGGCGGGCGGTTGTTCGAGTCGATCGACGGCGAACGCGGCGAACACGTGTTCGAGGTTGGACGCGTGCGCATCTGGCAACCGCCGGAGCGCCTTGCCTTCTCGTGGCGCAATGCCAATTTCGGTCCAAGTGAGCAGACCGATGTCGAGGTGGAATTCAAACCGACCGCGAGCGGCACGCTGGTGACCGTCACGCACCACGGCTGGGCCACTCTGCGCCCGGATCATCCGGCGCGGCACGGTCTGCAAGGCGCCGATTTCGCGCGCATGATCGGGCTGTGGTGGGGAGATCAGATGACGTCGCTGCGCGAGTTCGCGCGCAAGGCGCGGTAAACCTGCCGGTCACGCAGATCGACGTGCGCTACTCCACCAGCGCGGCGATGCGGTCGATCATCATCGACCATCCCTCTCTGGTGCGCTCGGCATGGTCGGCCCAGTTGGGCGCCAGCTCATGCGTCAGTCGCAGATCGCAGCCGGTGTCGGATGGACGGATCTCGATGCCGACGTGCGCTACATCGGGCGAATATTTCGGCAGGGTCCATGTAAACGCGAGCCGATGCGGGCGATCGAACACCAGGTACTCGCCGGCGTGTTCAACGTCCTCATTGCCGCGCCGCTGGGTAAAGACGAATCGGCCGCCGACGCGCGCATCGACGTCGATGCGGACCATCTCGCCCAGACCCGGGCCGAACCACTGCGCAATGCTCGCGGGGTCGACCCCAGCGTCGAAGACGGCTTCGGGCGAGCTTCTGATATGCCGCGTTACCTGGACTTGAAGCGGAGTGATCGTGCTCATGGCGGACCTCGCAGGCAATTGACGTGCCGGACTTGGCGTGCAATACAGCAACATCGCGCGTTCGCCCTTGATGAACTCGCGGCATGCGGCATGGACCTTGCCCGCAACCGCGCGCGAAGCACCGTTGGCCGGATCCACAATCGAGCACACCATCGGTGCGAGCGAACGCTCGAATGCGTACGTTAGGCATGCATGCGCGGCTTCGGTTGCATAACCGTGCCCACGTTCCGACTCGAGCAGGTGCCAGCCGAGTTCCAATTCGCGCGATCCCTCCACGTCCTGGTACGTCAGTCCGCAATCACCGATCAACCGGCCGGGTTGATCGCGCAGTTCGAGCGCCCACAAGCCGACGCCGTAACGTTCATAGCAAGGTTCCACTCGATCCAGGCAGCGAGTTTTTCCGCCTCGCCCATCAGCGGGTAAAACCGGCGCGCGTACGCGTCGGCGAACACCGCACGCAGCGGTTCGATGTCGTCGCGCGTGTAGGGCCGCAGCCGCAGCCGTCCGGTTTCGATCACGCTGCTCACGGTCAAAGCTGGTCCGTTACCAGCACGCGGCCGGTCGCTTCCACCGCGGGTATCCCGTCGGCCCCCAACAGACGGCCAATCATGTCGACGATTTCGCCCTTCAGCCTGGCGTTGGGCGTTACCTTGATCACGTCCCATTCAATCCGAACCGTCTCGTCGGCGAACACCGCGCGCCGAAAGGTAACCGTGAATTCGAGGCCGACGACCGAGCCGCGCTTGGAAAAGTGCGTCGCCGTGAGTCCGAGCAGGAGCGACGAGGTATGCGTGCCGCTTGCAATCACCTTGCCGAAGCGGGTGGTCGCGGCAAATTTCGCATCGAAGTGAATCGGATTGACGTCACCGGCCGCCGCCGAGAACGCGGCGACCGTCGCTGGTGTCAGTGTGACCTCCGAAGTGAAACGCTCCCCTACGAAGACTCTCAAGACGCCCTCTCCGCGCTCTATGAGCCGGACGTCAGCGCGAGGATGGCGGCCGCGAATTCGGCGGGCGCCTCTTGCGGCAGGTTGTGGCCCACGCGCGGAATCAGGCGCCGCTCGAACGGACCGGTGAAGTGGTGGCGCTGGCGCCCCGGATCACCGGCGCGTGTGACGCCGTCACTCCCGCCGTCGAGGGCGATCGTCGGCACCCGGATCGGCGGTCGGCCGCTTAGCCGCTGCTCGGTCGGCTCGACCGCAGGGTCGCCAGGCACGAGCCCGAAGCGGACGCGGTACGAATGGATCACCACGGCGACGAAGTCCGGGTTCTCGAATGAAGCGGCGGTGCGATCGTAAGTTGCGTCGTCGAAATTCCAGTTCGGCGACCACAGTTGCCACAGTTGCTTGCAAAAGGCATGGCGATTGCGCTCCAGCCCGGCACGTCCGCGCTCGCTGTGGAAGTAGTACTGATACCAAAGGCGATGCTCGTCCGCCGGTGCCATCGGCTCGTTCGAAGCGGGAACGTTGTGCACGTTGTACCCGCCGCCGGTCACAAGTCCGTGCGCGCGTTCGGGCCAAAGCGCGGCGACGATGCAAGCGGCCCGGCCGCCCCAGTCGTAACCGGCGAGCACGGCCTTGGGAATCGCAAGCGCATCCATCAGCGCGAGCAGATCGTGCGCGAGAACGGCCTGCTGCCCTGAACGCGGCGTGTGCGCCAAAAGGAAACGTGTGGGACCGTACCCGCGCAGATAAGGCGTGATCACGCGGCATCCGCCCGTCACGAGCGGCGGAATCACCTCGTCGTACGCGCGCACGTCATAGGGAAACCCGTGCAACAGGATCACCGCGCTACCCTGCGCCGGACCCTGGTCGTCAAAGGCGACGTCAAGGACGCCTGCTTCGATACGCTTCATCGCCTGCCTCTGCCGCCAGCGTTCGGCGTGCGCCGCGCTCGACGTGTGGGCTGACGCGCCGTGGTCGAAAGCTCCACCCACGCGCCAAGTGCGGCCTGCGCTTCTTCCTGGCCAAGCGCCATCGCTTGCGCCTTCACCTCGTCGGGCACCCACTGCGGGAACGGGACAACGCTCGTCTCATGGCGGCCCGATTCGGTGTGCTCTTCGAGCACTTTGCCAAGCCGCTCGCGCGGGAAACGCGCTGCGAGGCGTACCAGTGCCGGCCAGACGCGCCGGTGCACGAGCGTGATCTTGCCATCGACGAGTCGGCACACCAACACGTCGCCGGATGCGACGACCGGCTGCAATGTGGCGAAGATCTGATGACTGCGTGGATGCGCCCACCAGCTGCCGCGGATCGGCTCGCCTGCGATGGCTTCTACCAGACGCGGCACCGGACCTTTGCCCGCGACCAGCACAACGCCATGCGTGCGGACGAACGCGAGCGCTTCCGCGGCGTTCATGCGCGCGCCGTCGAGTGCGACATTTCACAGGTCGACGCAAACATCGAGCCCTGCCGTTTCGACGAAACCCAGGCGCCCGTAAAGGCGCGCCGCAGACTCGTCGTTCGGATTCAAATGCGCCAAAGTAGCGCCAGCATCGAACGCACGCCCGACCAACCACGACGTCAGCGCGGCACCGATGCCGTGCCTGCGTGCACCAACGAGCACGGCGACTCCGAAGATACCGACACAGCGCCCCGCACGGTCGTCGGTCAACACCGCAGTTGCCGTCCCGACCGCTTCGCCGTTCAGGCTTGCGATCGCAACCGTAAACCCGCTTGCGCCGAGATGCGGTGCGATCCAGGCCAGGTTCTGTACGAGCGGCTCGTTGAACGCCGCGGCATCGATCTGCGCGACCACGTCGATGTCATGCGTCGTTGCCAGGTCGACCACGACACTTGGCGGGAGCGATGCCGGGACGAACTGAGTTGGTGCAAGCGCCATGCAGCGTTTGGCAAATAAAAACCGGCCGTGTTGAAAAGGTACGCCGGACGGAACCCGCATGCCCCACGGCACACCGGCACCGTGCGCGCGCATTGCGTACCACGCGCGCACCGCTTCGAGATCGAAGCGCGCAAGCTCAACCAGGTCGCCGTTGTTCCATTGTGGATGCGGCAAGCCGGAAGACGAAAGTCGTGCGCCGGCGAGTTCGACGGCTCCGCCGCCGAAGCGTGCGCGCAAGCGCCCCTCGGCTTGCCAGGCATCGCCATGCGCCAGGTGAACGCGCTCGTCAGGCGTGGTCATGCGCGCGCGCCAGCAGGTCGACGTAAGCGCCTTCGATCAGCTGCCGCGAATCGATGTCCAGATTGCGCAGCAGCGCGTGCGCGATCTCGACACCTGCCGCTGCTGATTCGCGCTCGTCGAGTACAACTTCCAACTCGATGAAGTGCCCCAGCGCTTCTACTTCGTACGTATCGTCCTGCAGGATCTCGATCGGTCCGCGGTCCGCAAACTGCGCGGCCCGAAGCGCAAGCCCAGCCGGGTCGGAGACGCGCGCCTTGATTTCGACGTTGCGTGGCATGTCAATGGAGCTGCGCTCAGGGTGCCGGGAACAAGGCCGCGTCGACTGCCTGGGCCGCCTGCTCATATCGTTGTGCGTCCTCGGGCAGCAGCAAGCGCGCTGCGACAAGCTCGTTTGCGGCGGCCTTCACCTGCGCCACATAGTCGGCCTTGTTGCGATAACGCTCCTGGATCGAGCGCCGCGCGTCGCCGACTTTTTCGCGCTCCGCCGCGGTCTTCGCAAACGCCAGGTAGCTGCCGTCGCGATCGCACAGCTCGCCCTCCGGAAAGGGCGGTGCGTACAGATTCCAGCCGGTGTACGTCGCGAGCGGCACTGCGATGTCCGGCAGGCGGATGCCCGCGGTTTCGTTGCCGTCGACATCGATGGCGGGCACCAGCGGACGGTACGCCTTGTTCTTGTCCGGACGCGGCTCGACCCAGTCGCCGAACAGATCGAGCCGGTTGCCCTGGCGCGCGATCTCCAGGCCCGGCAAACCGGGGAAACGCATCATCTCCCACGCGACGAGGGTGCGGCTGGCGATCGTGGGCACACGGCTCGGCGGGGGCTCGCGCCCGTTGCCGGCCCATTCGTCGAGCGCGATCAAGAGCGCGCGCAACGCGGGCGCAGGGCTGTGCGGATTACGCGGGTTGGCGCATGGGCCACGATCCGTCTTCAGCCCAGTGCGTCCGCCATGCTGCGTGCCGGCGACGAAAAAAACGCGCGCGGTCTTCGGCAGGGCGACGTCGCGTTCGCCGAACGGATCGGTGTGCAGCAAGGACGCGCCTTTTTGCCAGTACTCGGTCGAGGTGTTGACTTCGATCAACAGCGGATCAAAACCATCGCCGCGCAACAGCGCCCCGCTCGCGCCGGTTAGCGGGTCGTTCATCGCCGCGGCGGAAAATGGAAACGTGTTCTCGGGATAGGTGTGATCTTCGTGCTGGGTGTTTGTGCGCGACGGCTGCGCGAACTCGGCATTCAGGAACACCCTGCCAACGCCCGAGATGTGCGCCAGCACGCCGTCGAAGACCTTGCGCTTGCGTTCGTCCTGGTTGAAGCCCTGCACGATGTGGTCGCGCAGATAACGCCCGCTCTGCGAAATGCCCACGGCCAGCACCGACTTGACGGTCTCGTTTACCGGATTTGCATTTCCGCCACTGTCACGTTTTTCATAGCGCAGGAACGAAACGAAGTCGCGTGTCGCCGCGAAACCAATGCCGAGCACCTTCGGGTCCTTCGCGGAATAGCGGATCTCGTAGAGCGCGCCCGGCTGCGGCGCGGTTCCCTCCGGGAGCAGCTTGATGTTGCGTGCTTCGGCGAACATCCATTTGTCGGATGCGACCGGCACTGGTGCATCGGTTTCCTTGGCCCGCACCGTTAGGCGCGCTTCCTTGGTTTCGGTCGACGCCGCCTCGTAGCTGAGCCGAAGCGTGCTCGCGGGTGGCGCACGCGTGCCCGATACCAGTTCGTCGCGGATCAAACGCACGAGCGGCTTGCCGTCCTGCTGCGCGACTGGAGTCACCATCGCCATGCCGTTGTTCGAACGTGGCGCGTCCGGATCCCAACCGCTCCAAGCCATCGTATAGCCGAGGCGGAACAGCAGCCCGTTGCCGGCGTCCTCGATCGAACGCGGTTCGTTGTTCGCACCCGCTGCCTGCGCCGGCGCATCGAGCAGCCAGTGCAGCAGGAACTTGCGTCCGCGGTTGTTGACCTCGTAGATGATCTTGCGATTGCCGCGTGCCGCGTCGACCGGGCGCAGGAGATAAAAATCGGTCTCGTATTCCACCCGGCCGCGCGCGTTGCGCGGTGCCTTGTCGAGATTGACGATGCCGGCGTTGTGCGGATCGGCCGGATCGAGTTCGCCGCGCGCAACGCCGGCAACACGTTCGTATGCACCCACCGAGCCGAACGTCGCTCCGGCTGCAAACGGCTCGACGCGATCGATGCGGATCGATGTGATCGCCGCCGCCGCGATCGACGGCAGCGCAAGCACCAAAGCGGCGGAGAAAACCCGACGCCGCATCACGAACGATCGTTGCGCCACTGGGTGAAGGTGGGCAGTCCGTCGCCGAAACGCAACCACTTGAGGTCGTGGCTCAGCCATGAGTGATGAGTGGGTGGAAACGCGTCCGGATTGTCGAGACTGCACGTCGTGACGTCGATCGTGTCGGGCGCGTCGTCGATGACGTAGGTGAGCGGGGTACCGCAGGCGCTGCAGAACGTGCGTCGCACGGGTGGGGACGAAACGAACTCGGCCGGATTGCCGGCAGTGAAGGCGAACTGCTCGCGCGCGAAGGTGAGCCAGGCCACCACTGGCGAACCGGCGACACGGCGGCAGGTCTGGCAATGGCACACCATGGTGTTGCTCGGCACGCCGCGCGCGCGATAACGCACGGCACCGCAGAAACAGCCTCCTTCGACCACTTGCATCGCACCCTCGCCCGGCCAATTTCAACGGATGTAGTAAGCCGCCACCTTCCACGAACCGTCCGCCTCTTTCATCGGCGTGACCGTTTCAACGGCGTCGGCCTTGTTCTCGAACTTGCTGTCGAAGACCAGCACCACGTACTCGCCCGGCGGCGCGTTGGGCAACGTGCGGGTGAGTGTCGCCGACTTGAGTTTGCGTCCCTTGAGCCCTCCCGAGGATGTGCGAACACTTTTAGCGGCGGCCTCCCAGCCCGGCCGGGTCGCGGCGTTCTTGAGCATGCTCGATGCCTGATCCCAGCTGCGGGCGTATTGCCCGGCATCAACCAATGCCAGCCAGGACTTCGCAGCATCCTGCGCCTTGGTCTCCGCCTCGCCGGCGCGCGCCGGAGCAGCCAACATCACAGTCGCAACCACAGCAGCGCAAAGAGCAACGAAGGATCGGAGCATCTGCACTCTCCTGCCCGATAACTCACAACGACGCCAGGACAAGGGCGCCAAGATACGCCACCAGCGCGAGCACGATGCCGCGCAACGGAATACTGAACCAGTAGCGTTTGCCGAGGAATGTGTAGCCCGCAAGCAGCAACGCACCGACGGCGAGCAAGGTTGTCGACCGGAACAAAAACGCGCTATGCACCAGCGCAAGGTAGCCGTAGACCACACCGAAGAAGATGGCGCCGTAGCTGTGGCTGGCGTTGAAACCGACCCAGGCTTTCCACATCGTCGTTTGGCGCGTGATCACCGGCGAGACTTCCTTCATCCGTGCCTCGAGGTCAGCGTCGCGCGGCCGCAGCTTCGGACCGCGGAACGTGTACAGAAGATGGAGCAGGCCAAGCAGCAGGATGATCGCCGCACTGAGTGCGACCAGCGCCGGCGCGAACGCGTTCATCGCTTCTCCTGTTGCGCCAGTGCGAGCAGCTTGTTCATCGTCGCCCAGTTGCGCGTGGTAACCGCCTCGCCGAGGGTGCGATTGACCGCCTGCGCCAGCTTGCTCTCGATAAGTCCGTCGGCGCACCACAGGTATGCGACGCGCTTGCCGACGGCCAGGGCATCGGGTTTCCACACCTGCTTTTCGAGCAACGCGAGCTTGGCGTGGTCTGACGCCGTGGCCGTTACTGCGAGCAGGAACCTGGACGGATCGTGCGCGATCTTCCCGTGTGGATTTTCGGCCACCATCGTCGCAAGGTCGGCGGCATCGAGCACGAACACGCGCGAAGCCACACCCAGCTTCTCGACAAGCGCTTTTTCGATGCGCACCGCGGTTGCGGCGACGGCGCTTTTACCGCTGGCGGTAAAGACCACATTGCCACTGTTGAGCAGCGTGCTCACCTCGCGGTAGCCAAGGCCTTCGAACAACACGCGCAGATCGGCCATCGCGTTACCCGCTCCGTGGGCGATCGAGGCTGTTGTCCGATCCCCGACACCGTCCCAAACGGCCGGCGATGCTCCGATTTCGAACGCCCGCGGAAGTCACCTCCATGTTCCGGCCGTCTCCTCCGAAATCGGAATCCGAAATCGGAATCCGATGTCGGACGAAGTCGCCGGACGGGAGAGTGATCTCGCGGGCCGTTCGAAATCGGACGATTCGAGACTTGCGCCGCGGCGCATTCCGAGGACGCGAGCCGTCAACACGAACAGGGCTGTTGCGCCGCGGTGATGTGGCCGCGAGCAACGGCGAGCTCGAGTCGATCCATCGCGTTCGTCGTTACGGCTTCCGCCGTGCCGCCTCCTGGTGCATGAGCCTGGTGCATGAGCGGAGCCGGAACGGCCGGGCGATCACGCCTTTTCGGCTTATCGCACTGACCCGCTGCGCGATAACCGACGAGGCTGATCGCACCGCGGGTGTCCTGGTCCGGCAGTAGCTGAATGTCAGGGGG
>Ga0137409_10008843_pt1 | contig 10279 bp, 2 predicted proteins | sample CZODoug1_16funga_FD_122059 | JGI IMG/M metagenome (GOLD analysis project Ga0137409, IMG submission 122059) | Vadose zone soil fungal communities from Angelo Coast Range Reserve, California, USA - CZODoug1_16fungal (Hybrid Assembly) | ecosystem: Environmental > Terrestrial > Soil > Vadose zone...
GCCGCACCAGCGACGTTTCCGCCAGCAGTCCCTGCACCACGCGCGACAGCGTGCCGAAGTCGGTCGCCCGTTCGAGTTGCTTCTGATAATCGTCCACCTGCTCATAGAAGCGTCCGGTCGAATCGCCCACTCCGCCTAGCCGTTCGATCAGGGTGGCCAGGATCTCCTTCAGCGCAACTTTTGCTTCCTGCAGGCTGCTGCGTGCGCCCGCTTGGTGGGCAATCACGGCAGCCAGCTGCAGCTCCGCCTGCGACAGCTGCGCCGAGTCGAGCGGTCCGGAGAGCAGCGCGCGGATCGGCTCCAGTTGGCCAGCGAGCCAGGCCTCATCGGGCGTCAAGGTCTTCATGTTGTCGCACAACAGGCCCAGCAGTCGCTGCAGTCCGATCCGGACCTTGCGTTCTTCGGCAATCTGCCGCTCGATCACCGCCGCCGCATCGGTGAAGCGCGGCACCAGTCGCGCGATGTCTTCGGCAGTCAGCGGCGTCGCTTGTTGCGCCGCGTACTCGCTCAACTTCGTGCGCGCGGACGTACTCTCGCCACAGGTCTGTTCCAGCAGTCGCATGCTGCGCAGCGCGACCTGCTTCCACGCGTCGGCTTCGGTCCGCGCTTCGGCGAGCTGCGCATCCCGCTCGAGCGCAACACCGAATCTCGGCGCAGGTGTACGTATGCCCTCAGCGGTCGGTCCCGGTACGGCGGGCGGCGCGGTTGTGGCTGCAATGCCTGCCGCGGCGGGCGAGGGCACCGCGGGCAATGTACAGGGCGGTGCGGTGCTGGTCGCGGTGGCGGTCGTGGTCGCCGCGTCCTCGCTGCGAGCCAGAAGCGCCATGTTCGGGCCCCACGATTCGATCAGTCGCTGCAGGCGGTCGAGTGCAACGTCCGGTTGATCGGCTGCCACTTCGATGACTCGGCTCACCGCTTCGATCTTGCGGCCGCGCGTCCAGTTGCCATGCAGCGCGTCAATCTGCTTGATCAACACCAGCGCTGCGTGCGGCCAGTTGCCCGCCGCCGCACCGGCGCGACGCGCCAGCGCCTTGTCAACCGCTTCGCGCACCGCCATCCATTCGTAGCGGCCCGCCTGCTCGACTACTGCCGTCGCCTCGGCCGACGTTAGGCGACTGTTGCGCACCAGATCGCGCATCAAGTCCTTGACGACTCCCTGCGGTGACGCGGCGCCGGGGCGCGCACCGGCGATCTCGTAGTAGACCTCGCTGAACGTCTCCGGCGTCGGAACCAACTTGCGCTCGGCCAGCGCCTTGAACGCGCGGCGTGCGATCTCGGCCGGTGGCAAGCGGCCGCCCTGTGGCGCATCGTTCATGTTCACGACCGCATCCTCATGCGTTGCGATGGCGGAAGCGATCGGCCCAGCGCGCAACGAGCTCGGCCGGTTTGTCGTTGGAAGGCTCGGCGATCGGGCCCGAGGCAACCTCGCGCGCCGCATCCGCGGCGACTGTGCCGGGCAGCTCAACGAGCCGGTTGCCCGCGCCCTCAACCGAAGGCGGTTCGGCAAACGCACCGGCGGCAGCAAGCGAAGCAACCACCGCACTCGTGGGAGCCACGGCGGCGCTTTCCGCGGCAGCGACCCAGCGTACGAACTGACCAGCGCGAGCGCCGTGGCGATCGCCGTTATCCGCAGAGTCGGGCACGTTCGACGCACTCGGTGCCAAGGCAAGTTCGATCGCCGCGACGCGCGCGCTGCCCGTCCCAATCGTTGCATTGACCGGGCGTTCAAAGCTGATGCGCCAGTCGCTGCGCGCGACCGGATCAGCCAGCATGCATTGGAATTCGTCCGCCGGAAGCGCTTTGGCAAAGAGCCATCCTTGCATCAGCTGGCAACCCTGCTCGAACAAACGCGTCATCTGTGCATGGGTCTCGACACCTTCGGCGATGACCCGCAGCTTCAAGCTCTTGCTCATGGCGATGATTGCCGCCACGATCGCCGCGCCGTCGCTGTTTTGCACCGTGCCATCGAGATCGCGCACAAACGAGCGATCGATCTTCAGGGTATCGATCGGCAGCCGTTTCAGATACGCAAGCGACGAATAGCCGGTGCCGAAGTCGTCGATCGAGATCGACACACCTAACCTCTTCAGCGACTCGAGCAGCGGAATCGCATCCGACAGGTTGTGCATCAGCACGGTTTCGGTGAGCTCGAGTTCGATCATCTGCGGACTCAGGCCCGTCTCCTGCAGCATGCGGTTGACCGGTTCAAACAAATTGGCTCGCTGCACGTGCCGGCTGGAAATGTTGATCGACACCGGCACCAGCTTGACACCGGCGCGGGCCCAGCCGCACAGGGCGCGGCCAACCTCGTCAATCGCCCATTCGGTCAACGGCACGATCAGGCCCGTATCTTCGGCGGCGGCGATGAATTCGCCCGGCGGCAGCAAGGTGCCGTCGCGGCGCCAGCGCATCAGCGCCTCAGCGCCGATGATTTCGCCGGTCACGACGTTGACCTTCGGTTGATAGTGCAGCTCAAGTTCGTTGCGCTCGAGCGCGCGGTGCAGCGCGGTCTCCAGGCGCCAACGCTCGGCGGTCGCGGTATTCATCGCTTCGTCGAAAATCTGCGAGCCGTTGCGGCCGGCATCCTTCACTGCGTACATCGCGATGTCAGCCTTGCGCACGAGCGTGTCGACGTCGTCGCCGTGCTGAGGAAACATCGCCACGCCGATCGACGCCGTGACGAAGACTTCCTGGCCGCCGCACAGTATCGGCAGGCGCAGCGCTTCCAGCAGGCGCAGCGTGACGCGATCGACCACAGTTGTATCCGCCAGGTCGGTGAGCAGGACCGTGAATTCGTCGCCGCCCAGGCGAGCGACACTGTGCGCAACGACCGCCGCTGTTGGATTGCCGCCGGCGGCGAGCGTACGTGCCAGCGAACCCAGGCGCGATGGCTCGTGCCGGCCCGAATCGATCGCGATGGCGCCATCGAGCGCAGTGCGTGCCACGGTGTCGCTTTCCCGCACGGCCTTGAACAGCCGCTTGGCACATTCACGCAGCAGCTGGTCGCCCACTTCGTGGCCCAGCGTGTCGTTGATCTGCTTGAAGCGATCGATATCGATAAACAGCACCGCGACATGGGTACCGTGCACCCGCGCGCGCTCGAGGCTGGTCGCGAACTGATCGCGAAAGTAGCGGCGATTCGGCAACCCGGTCAGGCTGTCGTAGTTGGCGAGCTGCCGGATCTGATCTTCGGCATGTTTGCGGTCCGTAATGTCCTGCACCACGCCATGCATCGAGGTGACGCGGCCCTGCTCGTCGCGGTCCATTTCGGCTTCCACGTGCACCACCCGAACCTGACCGTTCGGCCGCGCCACGCGGCACTCGAAGGTCAGCAGGCCGTTGCCCTCGACTGCTTCGCGATAGAGCATCTGCACGCGGCTGCGCTCTTCCTCAAGCACCCGGGTCCACAGGAACCAGTCGGCGAGGCCATCATCCTGGCGCGCCAGCCCGGCGAGGGCGTAACACTCGTCGGATAGCTTGACCCAGCGCCGTGCCAGATCCCATTCCCAGCTCCCGAGGCGCGCGATGCGCTGCGCCTTGGTTAGCTTGGCCTGGCTTTCGGCGAGCTCCACCCGCATGCGCGAGGCGCGCAGCATGTAGCGCAGCCGTTCCGAGAGCAGCGTCCACTGGCTCGCGGTCTTCACAAAGAAGTCCGTGGCGCCGACCTCGTAAGCGCGCGCGATCGACTGCTCGTCATCGAGTCCGGTCAGCATCAGCACCGGCACGTGCTCGCCGCGTTCCATGCGGCGCAGCCGCTCGCACGTGGCAAACCCATCGAGGTCAGGCATCAAGGCGTCGAGCACCACGACTTCCGGCCGCTCGCGCACGAACATCTCGAGCGCCTGCACGCCGCCCTCGGCTTCGACCACTTTCCAGCCGCGCTCAGCAAGCGCCGATGCCGTCAGAAGACGCGCCACGGCATCGTCATCGACCAGCAACACACAGTCGCCCGGTCGGACCGAACGCCGCAGCGTTGCAACATTCGGCAAGTAATCCATCGCTTGACCGGGCTTCCCGTCCATCCGATTCATTTCAATTGGCGATCGCCGCGCTGGCAGCGATCTCCTGCAGGGCGTGTGCCGCGCGCTCATATTCGGCAGCCAGCGCGCCCCAATCGGCGCGAGCGGCACTCATCTGCCCCGAGCGAGCATGGTTTTCCACTTCACCGCAGCGGCGCGCGAGATGCCCGGCGCCCAGGCTAGCGCTCGACGATTTCAAGGTATGCGCCGCGTGCCGCAACGCGCTTGCGTCGTCGGCCGCGAGCGCCCGCTCGGCGTCGCCGACCAACCGGCCGGCCGTGGTGAGATAGGTTTCGATCAGGCGCTCGAGCAAGCGCGAGGCGCCGCGCCGCTCCATGTCACGGATTCGATTGATCACGGTCTCATCGAGCACCGGCGGCAATTCCGCATCCGTGTCGGCAGGCGCTGCAGCTTGCGCGCGCGCGGCGTCACGCAAGCCGCTCGCGACCGCTGTCCGCGACAGCAGCGCGACATGGCTCGTGTCGATCACGATTTGCGTTGCACCGTCCGTTGACGAGGAGGCGGCAACGGGCGTCGCGGCAACGTTCGCGCCGCGCATTGGGACCGGCGTCGCTTCACTATCGTGACCCCGCGCGCAAACCCAACGCGCCAGCGTCGCCGCCAGTTGTTGCTGCCGCACCGGCTTGATGACGTGGTCGGAAAAGCCTGCCGCGAGGCAGGTGTCGGCGTCGCCCGCCAGGGCGTTGGCGGTGAGCGCCACGACCGGTACATCGCGCGGCGTTGCGAAGTCGTATTGAGTGACGGCCGGATCGCGCAGGCGGCGCACGGCTTCGAAGCCGTCCATTTCCGGCATCTGGCAATCCATGAAAACAATGTCGAACACATGTTGCGTCAGCGCATCGAGCGCTTGGCGGCCGTCGGCGGCGAGGTGCACATGGCAGCCCATGTCCTCCAGCATCACGCGCGCGACCTCCTGATTGACGGCGTTGTCTTCCACCAGCAGCACGCGCGCGCCGTGCACGTGCACACTGACCTGCGCAACCTCGGGTGCACCGCGCTGCCCGAGCGCGGTGGTCAGGCCGTTGATCAACTCCTGGCGCCGCACCGGCTTGGCCAGATACACGTCGATTCCCGAGGCCTGCGCCAGACGCGCTTCGGCGCCGCCCGTGAGCGAGGTCAAGAGCAGCAACGCAATGTGCTGCAGTTCCGAGTCGGCGCGCAGGTGGCCAGCCAGGGTCAGGCCGTCCATCAGCGGCATTTTCAGGTCGATGATGGCGGCATCGAAGTGCTGACCGGCGCGCACCGCTGCGCGCAGCAGCTCCAGCGCCTGCACTCCGTTTTCCGCCGATGCGCAATCGACGCCCAGCTGGCGCAACTGCCCCTGCAATATGTTGCGGTTGGTGGGATTGTCCTCGACGATCAGCACGCGGCGCCCCGTGAGCGCATCGGCGGTCACCCGCGCCGGCAGAGACTCAGCGTGCCCGGCCGCAAGCACGACGTCGAAACGAAACACCGAGCCTTCGCCAACGCGGCTGTCGGCGCTGATGTGGCCGCCCATCAGCTCCACCAGTTGCTTGCTGATCGCCAAGCCCAGGCCGGTGCCGCCATACCGGCGCGACATCGACTGGTCGGCTTGCATGAACACGGTGAACAGGCGCGCCAATGCCTCGGGCCGGATGCCGATACCGGTGTCACGCACTTCGAAGCGCAGGCGGTATCGCGGCGGCACGTTGGCGCTGCTGTCGACCCCAACCAGGGGCTCGACCGCGGCCCGCAGCACCACCTCGCCATGCTCGGTGAACTTGATCGCATTCGCGAGCAGATTGGTCAGCACCTGCCGCACGCGCGTCGGGTCGCCCGCGAGCACCATCGGTATTTCGGGCGCGATCTGGCAGGCGAGCTCGAGCCGCTTGTCGTGCGCGCGCGGCGCCAGCAGCTCGAAAATGTCTTCGATCAGCGTGTGCACATTGAAGTCGACCGCCTCCAGTTCAAGATGGCCCGCTTCGATCTTGGAGAAGTCGAGGATGTCGTTGATGATCTCGAGCAGCGATTCGCCGGAGCGATACACGGCCTGCGCAAAGCGGCGCTGCTTATCCGTGAGTTCGGTGCCCAGCAGCAACTCCGTCATGCCCAGCACGCCATTCATCGGCGTGCGAATTTCGTGACTCATGTTGGCCAGGAACTGGCTCTTGGCGCGGCTGGCCTCTTCGGCCGCTTCCTTGGCGTCGCGCAGCGCGTTCTCATTGGCCTTGATGTCGGTGATGTTTTCGAGCACCGCCACCGTGCACGGCTCATCGCCCGGCTTTTCGAAGCGCACGTAGTGGATGCGTGCCCACACGGTGGCGCCGTCGGAGCGCACCAGGCGATGTTCGGCATGCCGCGTTTCATTGTTGCGCGCGACCACGTCGCCACGCTCGCGCCGCGCCGCCTCGCGGTCTTCCGGATGCGTGAATTCAATCGGATCGCGACCCAGCAGTTCATCCGGCCGGCAGCCCATCATCACGGCGAACGCGGCGTTCACGCGTCGCAATCGCTGCTCGGCATCCTGAATCACGGCCGGCACCGGCGAGTCGTCGAACAGGGCGCGAAAGTAATTCGCGTTGTCGCGCAGCGCCACCTCGGTCGCGGTGCGCTCGGTCACGTCGCTCGCCAGCAGCGCGTATTGCGTGTAGCGGTTCTCGTCCTCGATGATCGGCTGGCCTTCGATATCGAGCACGCGCCGCGAGCCGTCGAGCATCACGCCCACAACCTCGATCTTGGCCGGCCGTGCCGCCGCCACCGCGGCGGCAAAGTGTTCGATCGCCTCGGGATCGCTCAGTGCCAGATCGAACAGCGACTGCGCCGGCCGGCCGCGCACCTCGCTTAGCGCGTAGCCGGTGGCGACCACAAACGCCTCGTTGACCCATTCGATGCGGCCGCTGGTGTCCGCGATCAGCACCATCGTCTCGGTGCGCGAGGCCACCAGTGCCAGCAGGCGCGTCTCGCGATCGCGCGCGCGCAACTCCTGCTCGGCGCGGTGGCGCTCGGCCACGCGCGACAGCTCGGCGCCGATCGCTTCCACTAGTTCGAGCATCTCCACCGTCGCCTCGACCCGGTGATCGGCGAAGAACTCGATGAACGCGGTCACGTGACCGTGCGCGGTGACCGGAATCACGACCCCCGAGTGCAGGCCGGCAGCGCGCGCGGCATCGAGCCGCTCCCACTCGGTGAGGCGGCTGAGGTCACTCACCCAGTGCGGCAGGCCGCTCATGAACGCGCGGCCGATCAAACCATGCACCGACTTGACGATCGCGCTTTCTTCCGACTTGCGCATAAAGTCGGCGTAGCGATCGGAGTCGCGCACGAACCAAAGCGATGGCGAGGCCGGCGCCTGTGCATCGGACGCCTCGGGACCGGGCAGGATTGCGATGCGCCCGAGCGGCCAGTCCAGGTAGTCACCGATTTCATGCAGCGCCCGTTGCAATGTGTGTTCGACGTTTTCCGATTCGTTGGCAGCCGCGGCCAGGCCGCGCAACAATCGCATCAGTGCGTATTGGCGCTGCAGTTCCAGGCTGTTCTGCAATTCATTCAGATGCGCGCGCTTCAGTCGCTCCGAGTGCGCGACCAGCGCATCGGTCATCGCGCCAAAGGCGGCCATCAGCGAATCAAATTCATTGCCAGTGCGGGGCACGGCGCGGCCGGCAAAGCGCATTGAAAGTTCTTCTGCTTGGCGCGTGGCCGCAGCAATCGGCCGTATCAGGAAGCGCACCAGCAATAGACCGGCGGCCAACGCGGCGAGCAGCGTGAGCGCGACCACCGAGGCCATTTCGTTGCGCACCGACAGCGCGCTGTGATCAGCGCCTTCCGAAACGAACGCCATAATCGCCAGCGGCACACCAGCGATGGTCGCTGGCCGCACATGCGTGCGGCGGCCGGCGTCGCCTCGTTCGACCGGCGTCGGCACGCCCGCGCGCAGGATCCCCTTGAGTTCGGCGAGACTCACTGTCGGCGGCGTGCTGACCGTGCCGGCCAGGAGTCCCTGCGCGCCGATCAACTGCACCTCCATGCCGGCCCCACCCATCGCGTCGCGCAGGTAACTGCGCCGTACCGCGCGCTCGACGACGATGGCGCCGACCACGTCGCCGCCGCGCCTGATGTCGCCGGTGGCGCGTAGCCACAGGGCATCGCCGCGGACGGCGATCGTCAGCGCGTTGCGCGCGTCGCTCGCGCTGCCAGCGGTGGCGCTGACGCCCGCGCCAGCCACGCCCTCAGTCAATAGCACTTGGCCGTCGCGGACGTGAATCTCGACCCGGTCGGCGCCCGCCAATTCGCGCAGATTTGACACTCGCGCGGCCAGCGCGGCCGACGGACCGCTTGCGAACAGGCGCGCGAATTCGGCGTCGGCGCCGGCAGCGCGCGCCACGGCTGTCAGGTTGCTCGCATCCAGTTGCAGCGAGTCTTCAATCGCACGCGCGGTGCGCGCGGCGATTTCGCGCTCGTCGTTGGCAAGCAGCCGCGCCAGGCCCACCGAGTTGAAGTAGTAGCTGACTCCGATCGCCCACGCCGTGACAAAAAACAGAGCACCGAAGACGATGCCGGCAACGGAACGCAGCGGCCGCCCGATGGTCTCCGGCAACAGCGACGCCGGCTCGGCTGCGTCCTTGCGCGTCGGGCCATCCGCGCGTGGATAGTCGAGCGCCGAGGGCGCTGCCATCGGTGCGGCGACCAGAGCGCCGTTGAGCGGTCGCTCGGCGCGGCTCCAGGAACGGTTCTTCATTGTCTTGGCGTCGTTAGTAATATCGGCAATCGAACGGTTGGCAATGACCTGTGGCGGTGCTCGCGGCGATACCTCGCGCAAAGCGCAATGCGCCTCAGTCTGTTGTCGGCATCGCGTCCCGCTACTTGATGCGATCGGGCCCTCGGCAGAGGGTCAGATAAAGCCTGCACAAGCACTGCTTTTTGCGCGACCCGTGGCACCGCGGCGGCTCGCACACTGCGCCTCACGGACGGCACCTAGAGACCGGGCACCTGCACGCAGCGTGCATCCCGTCCGGAGCCCCCAGTGCAGCTCCGGACCAACACAGGCCAGGCGTCGGGAACAAATACCGAGACCACCCACAACGCGCAGGCGCGCATTTGCAGCCGCGCCTGCGCGGCCACCTCGGTCCGGTCGGGCTTGCCCGATGCCTGCGCCGGCATGCGCCCCAGCGCGCCGTGCGTTCCGCCGCGCGCGACGCTGGCACAATCGCGCCGTGCCACACGCGCTTGCCCTGCCTTCGACTGTGCGCTTCACCAAACGCGCTACGCCGTTCTGCGCGCTGCTGCTCGGCTGTGCCCTGTCTTTGCCGGCCCATGCCGCCGATGACACGGCGCCCTGGACCGTGCTGTTGATTGCCACCTGCTTCGGTGCTCTTTTGGCGTTTGCCGCGGTCGTCGTGGCGCAGCGTCTGCGCACCGCGCGCGAAATTGCATCGATGCGACGTTCGCTCACGGCATCGGCGGATGTTTGGTGGCGCGCTAACCCACGTCTCATCGTCACGGACATCGAAGCCGGCGACCGCCGCTTGCGCTGGTTCGACCCGTCCATGTTGCTCGGCAAGTCGCCCTGGCAGCTAGCGCCTGACGTCGAGACTCCGGCCGGACTCAAGGACGCACTCGATTCGCACGCACCGTTTTTCGATCTGTTGCTGCGCGTCCCGGCGCCGGATGGCACGCGCCGGATCGTCGCGCTCAGCGGTTCGCCGCTGTTCACGAGCACGGGCAGTTTCGCCGGCTACGCGGGCGTGGCGCGCGATCTTTCTGCGGTGGTCGGAGCACTCGGCGGCGATGACAGCGAATCACAGCGGCTGCGCGCCGAATCCGAGGAGCGCACGCGGCAGCTGGAACTCGCCGTGCGTGAACTGGATAGCTTCGCGCATTCGGTCTCGCACGATCTGCGCGCACCGCTGCGCGTGGTTGAGGGCTTCGCCAACATCGTGCTGGAGGACTACGCGGCGACCGGGCGGCCGCTCGATGACCTTGGGCGCGAACACATCCGCCGCGTGATCGCCGCCAGCGGCCGCATGAACGCGATGATCGACACCCTGCTCGCGATGTCGCGCATGACCGGGCGTGAATTGCAGCGCGAACGAGTCGATTTGTCGCGCCTGGCGCGCGATCTGGCTGAAGATCTGCGCGCGCAGGATCCGACGCGCGCGGTGCAGTTCGTGATCGCCGTTGGCGTCAGTTGCGACGGCGATCGCACACTGCTCTCCGGCGTGCTGCAGAACCTGCTCGGCAACGCGTGGAAGTTCACCAACAAGATCGGCGCGGCCGCAGCG
>Ga0137409_10008844_pt1 | contig 10278 bp, 9 predicted proteins | sample CZODoug1_16funga_FD_122059 | JGI IMG/M metagenome (GOLD analysis project Ga0137409, IMG submission 122059) | Vadose zone soil fungal communities from Angelo Coast Range Reserve, California, USA - CZODoug1_16fungal (Hybrid Assembly) | ecosystem: Environmental > Terrestrial > Soil > Vadose zone...
TGAGGGGATCGCCGTTCAGGCGCTGCAACTTCGCCAGGAAGAACCCCGTGGTGTCGCCGTTGAGCAGGGGGCTCAACACGTCGCTCCAGAACGAGCCGTCGTTGTTGCCCTTGAACGTGCCGATCAGGTCCCGCACGTGACCCCGGACGTCGCCGGGAATCTCCCCAGCCTCGTAGTTCAGCGCCTTGAGCTGGTCGCCGGTCGAATCGGCGAAGAGGAGAATGGCTTCGGTGATCGAGTCGTCGATCGCCGCGACACGGGCGATGCGTTCGAGCTCCGCCTGTTCCGCCGGAAGCGATGGGGTGAAGGCGAAGTGTCCCTCCCCGCGAAACACGGCGCCCACGGCTCGTCCCCCGACGAGGGAGAGGCGATAGAGCTTGCCTCGCTCCAGCGTCAGGCGGCCGACGTCGCGCGTGATGACGAGGTGGTTCACGTCCGCGACGCCCGAGATCGGACTCAGGCCGACAACTTCGGTGAAGCGATCCCGGTATGCGGAGGTTGGAGTCTGCGCCGTCGCGGCTGCAGGGAGGGAGAGTGTGAGCGTCAGCGCGATCCGACGAAACATGGTGCGCAACTTGTGCAGTTCGGGATGCGCGGTCAATAGATGGGTGTCGCGTCGGCGCAACAGCAATGCCGAGATCACGGCTTCGTAAAGACGACGCGCCCTCCGACAATCGTGTACCGAACCTTCACGTTACCGATGGATTCCGGAGTGACGGCGAACAAGTCACGATCGAGCACGACGACGTCGGCGTAGTGGCCGGCGACCAGCGCACCCCACTTCTGATCCATGAACATGGCCCAGGCGTTCCCGTAGGTGTATGCCCGCAGCGCTTCGCCGACGGTGATCTTCTGATCCGGGATCCAACCGCCGGGGTTCCGTCCATCGAGGGTCCGGCGCGTGACGGCCGCGTAGACACCCAGCATCGGATCGAGCGGCGCGACCGTCCAATCGGAGCCGAACGCCAGGGGCGCGTCGGCGCCGATCAACGACCGGAACGCGTACGTGGTGCGAATGCGGACGGGACCAATGCGCTTCTGGAGCCAGCGCCCGTCGTCGATCGCGTGGTACGGCTGCATCGACGGCACGACGCGCTGCGCGCCGAACAGAGGGATCTCTTGCGGACGCAGATGTTGCGCGTGCTCGTCGCGGAAGCGGCGGTCGCGGGTCCCGTGCGCCCGGGCGACGCTGTCGAAGATCGCGAGAAGCAGCGCATTGGCGCGATCGCCGATGGCGTGAACAGCGACCTGCAACCCCGCCGAGTCGGCGGCGCCGATCCACGTGCGCATTTCATTCTCGGTGTGTTGCATCAACCCTGAGTAGCCCGCGGAATCCGAGAAGGGCTCGAAGAAGAACGCGGTGCGCGATCCTGCCGAGCCATCCATGTAGCCTTTGACCCCGCCGATGCGCACCCAGTCGTCGCCCTGCCCCGCGCGCGCGATCGTGTCCGCCACGGCATGCCATTGGTCGAGGGGCAGATACACCGCTACGCGCAGCGTCATGCGACCGGCCTGCTGCATCCGTCGATACGCCGCCCAGTCGGCCCACGATGCGGACATGTGTGCCGTCGCCGTCACACCCAGCGATGCCGCGTGCGCCATGGCGCGTGCCAGCGCCGAGTCGCGCTTCTCCGGGGACGGCTCGGGGAACGCCCGCCAGACGAGGTCCATCGCCTGATCCTTGAAGACCCCCAAGGGCTCGCCGGTCGGGCCGCGCACCACCTCGCCGCCGGGTGGCGTAGCTGTCGCGCGGGTGACGCCGGCGGCGCGGAGGGCGGCGCTGTTGGCGAGCGCCATGTGCCCGTCGAGCCGGTTCACGAACACGGGATTGTTGGGCGTGACGGAGTCGATCCAGTCGCGCTGCGGCAATGGCGTGCCACGCCACAACTCGTGGTCCCAGTCACCGCCGGTGATCCACTCCCCGGGCTGGAGCGTGGCGGCGAAATCCTTCAACCGCCGGATGAACTCCTCAGGCGTGGCCGCATCACGGAGGTCGACCGACGCGAGCTGGAAGCCGCCATCGATGAAGTGGGTGTGCCCGTCGGCGAGTCCCGGCACCACGACCCCGCCGTCGGCACGCAGCACCTTCGTCTCCGCACCGACGTAACGGGCCACCTCCGCCGAGTCACCGACCGCCAGGATCTTCCCGTTCGCGATCGCGACGGTGCCGGGGCGCCCGCGTCCGGTCGAGAGACCCGTCCAGACGCTCCCGCCTTGAATGACCAGGTCGGCCTTGGGGGTGCATGCGGCCAGGGCCAGGGCCAAGAACGACGCGGCGAACTGCGGACGGCTCACTGCGCACCTCCTACCGGAGTCGGGTGATGCGACGGATCGTCTCGAGGGCGCCGACGGGATCGGGAGCGGCCGCGCGAGGCGCAGCGGGGACAGCGAGCGCATCGCGGATGTCGAGCAGGACTTCGAGCAGCAGCTGCTCGCGTTGATACGCGGCGTCGAGATCGGCCATGAGCCGCGCGTCGGTCGCCTGCTCGGCGCGATCGTACGCTTCGCGGTACACGGCGTCGAGATTGTCGAGGATCTGCTGACGCTGACGTGGCATGATGCGGAAGCTACCCCTCCACCGGCCTCAGGACCAAGCCGCTCGGGACCTTCGGCGCGAAGTACGTGGACTTGGGCGGCATTACGTCGCCGGCGTCCGCCACGGCAAAGACTTGCGCCACGCGCGTGGGATTGAGCAGCACGGCCGTGCTCGCGCCCTGGCGTGCCGACGCCAGCGCGTCTCGCGCGTCCGCCGTGTAGCCGAGCGTGGGCGTGGACGCGTCGGCGCGGAGCAGCGGCCGCACGACGAGGGTCTCGACGCGCGCGACGTCGAGCGCCCGTACCGCGGGGCTCGCGCCCAAGTCGCGGAACTCGTCGAGCCGGGCGTCGGGCTTGAGCGCGAGGCCCAGCACGGGGCCGTCGGGTGAGGCGACGAGGCATGCGGTCCGGTCACGACCGAGCTGGGTCAGATACGCGATGGGGTCGACCCCGGCAGGCAGCGGCGCGACATCGAACCAGGACCGCCACGCGGCGACCACGGCGTCCGCTCGGTGCCCCGTCCCATAGATCAAGCGATGCGTCGGCAGGACCACGAGCCCCGGATCCTCGGCGGAAACGAGGAACGCCAGCACGCGATCCGCGGCGGGATTCTCGCGCGCGTAGGCAGACGCGGTCTCGTAGCGATGGTGACCGTCCGCGATGTACAACGGCGCATCGGGAAGGGGAAAACGGGAAAGGGCTTCGCCGCGCACCGCCCAGAACCGGATCTGCACGCCGTCGAGCTCCGCGGTCGCGTCGGGAGCGCGCTTGGCAACCTCCGCCAATGCATGCTCCAGCGCGCGATCGCGATCGGGGGCGAGCAGGAAGATCGACTCGAGGTTCGTGCGCGTCGTGCGCAGCAGCGCCAGACGATCGGCCTTGGGCCCCGCATGGGTCTTCTCGTGGGGCCGCACGCGACGCGCCTCGTACCCTTCGGCCGCGAGCGCGACGAACACGCCGAGGCGCGCGCCCTGCGCCATGACGTAGACGGCCGGTTCGGCATCACGCAGCAGCGCGCCGGTGCGTCGCCACTGGACGAGCTGCTCGCCGGCCCAGCCGTAGCGATCGCCCCTCCCACTCGGCGCTTCCGGCAGCATCAAGTGGACGATATTGTGTTCGTCGAGCGCCGCGAACCGCGCGCGCGCCGCCGCATCGATGACGTCGTAGGGAGGCGCGATCAGGCGACTGAGGCGCCCCTCTCCGGTCTCCCGGTATCGCTCCCCGCGGAACGGCACCACCAGCTCTTTCATCTGGAGTCCCCGTGAGCTTTCGCGAACCGCAACACACCGTCGACCACTGGGTCGGGCAGTTCGAAGAGGGCTACTTCCCGCCCCTCGCGAACGTCGCGCGGCTCGCGGAGGAAGTTGGCGAGCTGGCGCGGGAGGTCAATCACCAATTCGGACCCAAGGCCAAGAAGCCGAACGAGCCCCCCGGGTCGATCTCGATGGAGCTGGCCGACATCCTGTTCGTGGTCATCTGCATCGCCAACTCTCAAAAGATCGACCTCGACGAGGCGTTCGCACAGATGATGACGAAGGTCACCGCCCGCGACGCCGGCCGCTGGACCAGGAAGGCTCGTTGACCTCCTCGTAGATCCGCTCGTACGACACGAGGCGGTCGGGGTCGAACGCCCCGGCGGCCGCCGCGCTCCGGACGGCGCACCCCGGCTCGGCCAGGTGCCGGCAGTTGTCGAATCGACACTGGTCGAGGTAGGGACGGAAGTCGGCGAAGCAGCCGCCCAACGCGTCGGGGTCGATGCCCCAGGTCGCCACTTCACGAAGGCCGGGCGTATCCACGACGTAGCCCACGCCCGCCACGGGCACCAGCTCGGCCGCCGTGGTCGTGTGCTTGCCCTTGCGCCACTTCTCACTGATCGCGCCGACGCGAAGCTTGAGGCCCGGCTCGAGCGCATTCAGGAGACTCGACTTGCCAACCCCTGACGCCCCGGTGAACACCGAGTGGCGTCCGCGAAGCAGGTCGCGCAACGCCGGGAGCCCTTCGTCGGCCTTCACGGACGTGCTGAGCACCTGATAGTCGGCGGGCGCATAGCGACGAGCGAGTGTCCCGGCGACTTCGCGGTTCAACTCTACCTTGTTGACCACGAGCACCGCCGGGAGACCGTTCGCTTCGGCCACCACGAGGAAGCGGTCGAGCATGCGCGGGTTCGGTTCCGGGTCGGCCGCCGAGGCGACGACCACCACCTGATCGACGTTCGCGGCGACGGGTTGTGAGCGCCGCGCGCCACCGCCCGCCCCGCCCTGCGCGGCGCGGCGCGCGAGCACCGAGCGTCGGGGCCGAATCGCCGTGATCGTGGCGTTCGTCGTGCCGGCTTCCACGTCGAGCTCGACCACGTCTCCGGGAACGACACGATCTTCATCGCGGTGCTTGAGTTTGCCCCGCAGCGTCGCGGTGACTTCGCCGTCTTCGGTGTGCACGCGGTACGCACCGCCCTCGCGCACCAGCACGACGCCGGTGGTCATGTCGGGCCCTGCGCCACGCAGCGATCGAGGTGCTCTTTCACCTCGCGCAACGTGAGAGCCAGCACGGGTGCGAGCGCTGCCTCAGGTGTCGGACCGAAGGCGAGGTAGTCGGTCTCGACGTGACCGACCGGATGTTCGCCTTCGCCCCAACGAATGAAGAGCAGGGCAGCGCCGTAGCGACCGGCGACGTCCGGCTCGTCGTCCGCCCACGCGGAAACGGAGTAGGGTTGACCATCGGCGCCGCCGAAGGCGGGCGGGCGCTGGTGGACGCGCTGATAGCCGCCGAGGGTGGTGTCGTCGATTACTTCCGCCGTAGAGACTCCTTCACGACGTTCCCGACGATGAAGACGATGTTCGCAGGCCGCTCGGCCAGACGCCGCATCAGATACGGATACCAGTGCGTGCCGAAGGGCACGTACACCCGCACGTTGTAACCCTCGCGACGCAGCGCCTGCTGCAGGTCGCGCCGCACGCCGTACAACATCTGAAACTCATATCGCTCCGGCGCGATGCGCTTGGACTTGGTGAACGCCTTGGCGCGCGCGATGATCTTCTCGTCGTGCGTGGCGATACCGGGGTAGTGGCCGTGCTCGAGCAGTCGTTCCATGCACGCGACGTAGGTGTCGTCTACATCGCGCTTCGCGGGGAACGCGACGGTCTCGGGTTCCTTGTACGCGCCTTTACAGAGCCGCACCCGCGCGCCGAGCTTGATCATGTCTTCCACGTCTTGCGCCGTGCGCCGCAGATACGACTGCAACACGACGCCCACGGTGCCGCCGAATTCAGGATAGAACGTGTCCCGGAAGAGTTGCAGCGTTTTCTCCGTGTAGGCCGACTGCTCCATGTCGATCCGCACAAACGATCCGTACGCCTTGGCCTTGGCGATGATCGCCCGCAGGTTGGCGATGCACAGCGCTTCGTCGATGTCGAGGCCCATCTGCGTGAGCTTGACCGACACATTGGCATCAGCGCCGGCGGCCCTGATGCGGTCGAGGGTTTCGATGTACGTGTCGCGGGCGTGGACCGCCTCCTCGGGGTGCTGCACCGACTCGCCCAGCAGGTCGAGGCTCGCGGAGAGGTGGGCGGCGTTGAGGTCGCGCAGGGCAGCGACGGCGGATTCGACGGTTTCGCCGGCGACGAAGCGCGATGCGAACCGCCTGGCGAGGCCGTTGCGGCGTACGAAGCGGAAGACCTGGGGCTGCTCGCTCAGCCAGAGGAGACCGGCGCGCAGCATCAGGGATAGAACTTCGCGTTGCGGCGCGCGAGATCCTGCAGCACTTCGCAGGGCGCGAACCGGGGTCCGAGCCGCTCCGCGAGGCGCTCGAGATCCGCGACGAGCCGGGCCGCGCCCAGATCGTCGGCGTGCCGCAGCGGGCCGCCGCGGAAGGGTGGGAATCCGAACCCGAAGATGGCGCCGATGTCGCCGTCGCGCGGGCTCCGCACCACGCCCTCGCCGACGGCGCGCGCCGCTTCGTTGAGGATCCCCAGCACGAGACGCTGCAGGACTTCGGCGGGCCGCGGGCCGCCGTTCGGATGGACGCCCAACAGCTCGTAGGCGCTGGGATCGACGCCGCGCTTCTTGCCGCCGCTGTACTCGTAGAACCCGCGACCCGACTTGCGCCCGAGCCGCCCGGCCTTCACGAGGGCCGCCACGCCGGCCGTGGGCTGCAGCCGGTCCCCGTACGCGGCGAGCATGACGTGCGCGACCTTCTCGGCGACGTCGAGGCCGACTTCGTCGAGTAGCGTCACCGGCCCGACCGGGAACCCGAACCGCACCGCCATGCCGTCGATGGTCTCGATCGAGGCCCCCTCGGCCAAGAGATGGCCGATCTCATTCGCGTAGGGAGCGAGGATGCGGTTCACCCAAAACCCGGGGGTGTCCTTCACAACGATGACGGTCTTCCCCATGCGGCGTCCGAATGCCACCGCCGTGCTCACGACCCCCGGCGCGGTACGCTCCCCCGGGATCACCTCGAGCAACGGCATCTTCGCCACCGGCGAGAAGAAGTGCATGCCGATGACTCGCTCGGGGACGCGCGCCGCCTCGGCGATGCTCGTGATGGGAATCGTCGACGTGTTGGACGCGAAGACGGCCCCATCGGGAGTCGCCGCCTCGAACTCGCGCAGGACCTGCTGTTTGACGGCGACCTCCTCGAACACGGCTTCGATCGTGAGCTCGGCGCGCGAGAATCCGGCGAAGCTGTCGCCACCCGACAACAGCGCCACGAGACGCACGTGCTCGTACTTCGTGATGCGGCGCCGTTTCAGGCGGTCGTCGAGGATGGCTTGCGCGGCCCGCAGTCCGCCGGCCACACGGGTCAAGTCGGAGTCCTTCATCCGCACGTCGACGGTCGCTTGAGCGACGGCGGTGCCGGCGATCCCCGACCCCATGAAGCCCGAGCCCACAATGCCGAGGCGCTGCACGGCGACGGGGGCCGGCGCGCCGTCGACGCCCCTGTCCTTCTTGAGTGCGTTCGTCGCGAAAAAGATCTGCACCAGCTTGCGAGAAACGTCGGTCACCGCCAGCTGGCCGAAGAGCTGGGCTTCGCGCTTGAAGCCTTCGAGCATGCCGTGGCGCAGGCCGTACTCGACCGCCTCGAGCGCCGCGAACGGTGCAGGATAGTGGCCCCCGGTTTTCTCTTCGAGCTGTTTCCGCGCGGCCCGGAAGACCAGCATCCGTCCAAGCGGATTCCCATCGAGCAACCAACCGAAGAAGCCGCCGACGCGGCGGCGTTTAGGACGCCATCCACCGGCCATGCGTCGCGCCGCGGCGATCGTGATGGAGCGGAGAATCGATGGCGGCACGAGCTCATCTACCATGCCGAGGCGGAAGGCCTTCTCGGCGCGCTCCGCCTTCCCGGCGAGGATCATGTCGAGCGCGGCGCGGGCCCCCACGAGCCGAGGGAGGCGCTGGCAACCGCCGGCGCCCGGCAGGATGCCGAGCTGGATTTCGGGAAGGCCGATCTGGGTCTTGGGATGATTGCTCGCGACGCGGTACCGGCACGCCAGCGCGAACTCGAACCCGCCACCGAGACAGGCGCCCTGGATGCCCGCGGCGACAGGCTTCGGAAACCGCGCCACCTGATCGAGCATATCCTGGCCGTCGGCGGACAGGCGCTCGGCCTCGGCGGCCGAGGTCAGCTTGACGAATTCTTCGATGTCGGCGCCGGCGATGAAGTTCTCCGGCTTGCCGGAGAAGAACGCCATGGCCTGGACGCTCGGATCGTTCGCCAGCGTCTCGAAGCAGGCGCGGAACTCGTCCTTCACGGCACGCGAGATTGTGTTGACGGGCTGGTCTTTGCAGTCCAGGACGACGACGGCGATGCCGTCCTCGATTTCCCAGGTCAGCGCCGGCGCCCCCCGCGACGGGCTTGGCATCAGCGGCGCTCCAGGACCATCGCGAACGCCATCCCGCCCTGGGCACACACGGAGACGAGACCGAACTGCACGTCGCGGCGCCGCATTTCGTTCGCGAGGGTCGTGACGATGCGTCCACCGGTCGCGCCAAACGGATGGCCGATCGCAACGGAGCCGCCCATCACGTTGATGATCTCCTCGTTGATCTCCCAGCCCTTTTGCGCGAAGCCCTGGAGATTCGAGAGGACCTGGGCCGCGAACGCCTCGTGGATCTCGATGAGGCCGAGCTCCTTCCATTGAATGCCGGCGCGCTCGAGCGCCAGGGGCACGGCCCACACGGGGGCCTGGAGGAGCTGCCACCCTGGATCGACGGCCGCGACCGCGTACGAGCGGATGTAGGCGAGGGGTTCGTACCCCCGCGCCCGAGCTGCCTCGTCGCTCATCAGCAGGACCGCCGACGCGCCGTCGGTGAGCGGGGAGGAGTTGGCGGCGGTCACGCTGCCGTACTTGCGATCGAACACCGGCTTCAGCCTGGCCATCTGCTCGAGGGTCGAGTCGGTGCGGATCCCGTTGTCCTGCGTGACCACGGGGTCGCCGGGCCGCGTGGGGAACCAGGGAGCGATTTCCGCCGTCAGCCGCCCGTCGGCCGTGCCCTTGGCGGCGAGCTGGTGGCTCCGCAGCGCCCACCGGTCCTGCGCCTCGCGGGTGATGCCGTTCTCCTTGGCCATCTTTTCGGCCGACTGGCCCATCGATTCCCCAGTCGATGGCTCGGAGATCGCTGGTGCCACAGGGATGAGGTCGCGCGGCCGGATCTTCAGGAAGGTGCGCAGCCGCCCACCCAGCGATTTCGCCTTGCTCGCCTCGACGAGAATGTCGGCGAGGCGGCGGGAGGCGAGGATCGGGATGTCGGAAAGCGCCTCGGTGCCGCCGGCGATCACCACGTCGTCGTGACCGAGGACGATTTGATCGTGGCCGGACGCGATCGCCTGCGTGGCGGACGCGCAGGCGCGGTTCACGGAATAGGCGGGAATCTCCTTGGGGAGCTGCGGCAGCAGGCTCACTTCGCGCCCAACGTTCGGCACGAGGGCCGACGGCACGACCTGGCCGAAGATGACCTCGTCCACGTCGGCGCCATCGAGGCTCGTGCGCTCGATCAGCTCGCGCGCCGCGTGGCGCGCGAGATCGACGGCGCGCGCGTCCTTGAGCGCGGTCCCTGCTTTACAGAACGGCGTGCGGCAGCCGGCGATCACCGCGACGCGCCGTCCGTTCCCAACCGGCATTAGATTGACCCCTCTCGTTGCAGGCTCGAAACCTACCACCGCCCGTAAGTGGAGGGGAGTTGGCCGCGGAGACACCGTTCTCCCAACAGACGCGTTCCGCCGCACTGTCCTCCATGACGGCGGAGCCGGTGGACGTGCTCGTGATCGGCGGTGGGATCACGGGCGCCGGCATCGCGCGCGACGCGGCGTTGCGCGGATTTCGTGTCGCGCTCGTCGACAAGGGCGACTTCGGCGCCGGCACGTCGTCGCACTCCTCCCGCCTCGTGCACGGCGGCATTCGCTATCTCGAGCAGCGCAACTTCCGGCTCGTGTTCGAGGCGAGCCGCGAACGGCGCACCCTGCTGCGCATCGCGCCGCATCTGGTACGGCCACTGCCTTTCCTTTTTCCCGTATACCGGGGCGCCCGCGTCCCGGGTTGGAAGCTGCGCGCCGGGATGTGGCTGTACGATCTGCTCTCCGCGTTCCGCAACGTGAAAAGTCACCGCTGGCTCAGCCCCAAGCAGGTACGTCGCGTCGAGCCCGCGTTGAAGGACCGGGGACTGACCGGCGGGGCCCTCTACTGGGATGCGCAGACCGACGACGCCCGTCTCGTGCTGGCGACGATGCGCAGCGCCGCCCGCGCGGGC
>Ga0137409_10008845_pt1 | contig 10275 bp, 7 predicted proteins | sample CZODoug1_16funga_FD_122059 | JGI IMG/M metagenome (GOLD analysis project Ga0137409, IMG submission 122059) | Vadose zone soil fungal communities from Angelo Coast Range Reserve, California, USA - CZODoug1_16fungal (Hybrid Assembly) | ecosystem: Environmental > Terrestrial > Soil > Vadose zone...
GTCGGCGAGGACGAGCGCTTCGCGCAACGCCGTTTGTCCGGTGCCGTGCGGGATGCGCGCGAAGAGGTCGGTTCCCGAGTCGCGCACGAGTCGCTGCATCGCCCGGAGATCGCGCTCCACCTGGGCGACGCTCTTGTCCCACGCGGCGGCATCGGGTGGCGCGTCATTCACGGGCCAGTAGCCCGCCGGCCACTCCGGCGAAGCGTGCTTCGCGCTCTTCGTGAACTCGAGGATGTCCCACTGTGAGATGCGGATGTGCTCGAGCAGGCGCCAGGGAGTGAAGGGTTGGTCGGCGGGTTTTGCTCCCCGGAGCTGGGGTGGCCAGTCGGCGATCGCGTCCTCGAACGTGACGTGGGCATGACCCCCCTCGAGCAGCTCGACGAGGTGGTCGCGCAGCGCGCGGTGGGGATCGGTGCGACGAGGTTTGCGCTTGACCGGCATGGGGGGTCGGGGGGTCCCGGTCAGCCGGCGTCGCGCTTGCGCCGCTTGTCTCGATAGAGCGCGCGGTCGGCGCGGTCCAGCAGGCCGACCACCGAGCCGAGGGTGCTCGCCTTGTGCGCCGCGAAGCCGAGACTGATCGAGAGCTGGTAGGGTCGTCCCGCGCGGCGGTTGAAGTCGCGTAACTGTCGCTTCAGCCGCTCGGTGAGCACGTCGGCGCGTTCGGGCCCCGCGTTGCGCACCAGGACGGCATATTCGTCGCCGCCGATCCGAGCCACCAGGTCCGAGTCGCGGAACGTCTGCCGCAGGAGGGCGGCGGTGTCGCGCAGCGCGCGATCGCCCACCGCGTGCCCAGCGGCGTCGTTCACGCCCTTCAGGTCGTCCAGGTCGGCGAACGCCACGAGCAGCGTTTCATTGCCGCGGCGCGCGAGGCGGAGATCCCGGGTCGCCAGCGTGAGGAACCCACGCCGGTTGTACAAGCCCGTCAAATCGTCCACGAGGGCGAGGTCCAAGAGCGCGGCATGGAGGCGGTTCCGCTCGATGGCGAGCCGGAGGGCGTGCGCCAGGACCGGCCCGTCGACCTCACTCTTCACGAGGAAGTCTTGCGCCCCGGCGCGCACCGCTTCGAGGCCGTTGCGCTCATCCTCCGCGTCCGAGAGAAAGAGGAACGGGACAGCGGGCGCCAGCGCCCGGAGCTCCGTGAAGGTCGCAAAGCCGCGGCGGGCGGAGAGCGACATGGCCAGGAGCACGACGTCGATGCCGCCCCGCGCGAGCCGGCCGAGCGACGCCTGCGGCGCCGAGGCGGCCACGGCGAATCCGTCCGGATCGGCGCCGGCCAGGAGATCGCGCACGCGCCGTGCTTCGTCCTCCTGGTCGCTCACCACGAGCACAACGACCTTCTCGCCGCGCGCTTCCGGCTGGCGTCGGCTGGTCGGCTGTCGCCGATCGGTGGCGCGGCGTCTCTCGACCTGGCCGCGCCGCTCCTCGTCGAGCGAGATGACGTCCAGACGGCGGTCGCCCAGGCGACGCTCGCTGTCACTGCGACGGGGCGGCAGGAGCCGCCGGTCGACCCTATGGTGCTCGCGTGCGATCATGACACTTTGAAGATGGGGGCGGGCCACCGGCTGCACAATCGTGACCCCCGCTCGCGCGCCGGTGGCGCAGGTTGCAGATTCGGTGCCCATGGCCACCGAACGCAAGAATCGTCGAGAAAAATCCGATCGGCGCAGCGGCGCCGATCGCCGGAGCGAACAGGCGCCCGTTGAGGTCGAGCGTCGCAAGGGCGGCCAGCGCCGCACCGGGCTCGAGCGCCGCGTAGAGCTGGAAACCGCCGGCGACCAGATCCACGCGGCGCTCAGCCTGCTGACCTATGCCGTGGAACACGGCGCGCTCCTTGATGTGGACCGGTGGCTGCTTGAGACGGCGGTCGCGCGGTTGCGGCTCGCCATGGAACAGCTGGGCGAGGGGATTGACGAGGCCCCGTAGAAGCGGCGTCAGTAGCTCTTACCATCGCAAAGGAGAGCCATCGTGGAGCCAGCCGCGTTGTCGCCGTTCAGCGCCTGGGAAACCTTCTACGTAATCATCGGGTCGTCAGCGGCGGCGCTGACGGGTCTGCAATTCGTAGTGGTCACTTTGGGCGCCGAAGCGCGCTCGATGGGTAGTCCCACGGTTGGCGCCTTCGGGACGCCCACCATTGTCCACTTCTGCGCCGTCCTGCTCATCTCGGCGATCCTGAGCGTGCCCTGGCGGGCCGTCTCGAGCGCCGGGCTCGCCCTCTCCGCCTCGGGCGTGGCGGGAATCGTGTACATGCTCATCGTCATCAGGCGAGCGCGCGAGCAGAGGGGCTACGCACCGGTGCTCGAGGACTGGCTGTGGCACTGCACCTTTCCGTTCATCGCCTATGTGGCGCTGTTGGTGGCGGCGCTCCTGCTCCGGCGTGATCCCCCACACTTTCTCTTGATCATTGGAACGACCGCGCTGCTGCTCCTATTCATCGGCATTCACAACGCATGGGATGCCGTCACCTACATCGCCACGCAGCAGCCACGGCATGAGGAAGGTCCTCCCGGGCGGAAGTAGCGCGCCTTCACCGCACCTTCACTCTGTATCCCCCCTCCCCATCGTCCAGACCCCACTCCGCCACCAGCGCGCCTAGCTCGCCTTGTAGCAGAGTCTTCACCAGCCCACGCAGCACCGGCCCGCCGGCCGAGCCCTTCCCTTTCCCCGTGATGATATGAACCACCGCGCCTGCCTTGCGGCGCCGCCAGCTCTCGAGGAATGCGCGCACAACGGACCGCGCTTCAATCGCGCCGAGCCCGTGCAGATCGAGCTCGGCATCGGCCCGTAGGTCGAGCAGCGGGTCGCGCGAATCGAACGTCGGATGCCCCCGTCTTCCACGTCTACCCACACCCCACCCTATCCCCCGTCACCTCGGCCAGCCCCACTCGCGCCACGAGCACTACCCGGAACGGACCGGCGCGCGCCGGGTGGTGCCAGCGCGCCTCCCACACGTAGCCCCGGGCGCCGAGCGAGCGTACCGCACGGATCTCGAGCTCCCGGTCGTCGTCCCAAGCCAGGGTGTCCCAGCGGTCCGCGACGAGCCGCTCGATCCGTAGCACCGGTCCGTCGGCCGGAACCAGGCGTCCCGGGTGAAGGTCTCGCCACCGCACCACGAGCGTGTCGCCGGCGCAGGCCTGGCTCAGCACCACGCGGGTGACGCGCTCAGGCGGGGGGCCGGCCGTGCGGCGCGGCAGGATGGCTTGGGACTGCCCCGGATAGGCCGCGATCGAGTCGACCGCGTTCGCCGGACTCGCGCCCGCGCGCACCTGCGAGGCCGCCAGCTTCCCCAGCTCCTCCGCGAGGACGGCGGCGCTATTGGGTCCGAACAGCGTGGAGCCGCCTTCGTAGGCCTGCTCGCCGTATTCCGCGTCGGTCGTGACGTACTGCATGTAGCCGTTGGCGAGCCCGACGATTGTGACGGCGCGCGGCGCCAGCCCCGCGGCGCGCGCGCTGTCGGCGATCGCACGCTCGATCTGCGCACCGGCCCGAGTCGTCAGCTCCGCCGGCACGACGCCCAGCAGCAAGTCGCCCAGGCGGATCACCGAGAGCTGGGCGATCTCCGGCAGGCCGTGCTCCCCGACAACAAGCTTGCGCTGCAGCCCGCCCAGCGCCACGCGTTTCTCGCGCTGGCAATCACGCGGGTTGGGACGGATCGCGTGCCTGCCCTCCTCGAGGCCGATCGGGAAGATCCCAAACAGGCGCCAGCCGTACAGCCGGGTGCGGCCGTCTTCAGCGCCGGCCAGCGTAGACACGCCGGTCTCGGGGTAGGGGCAAAGCCGCGGATCGCCCTTCAGGCGCAAGGTGCGGAACGCCACGCCGACACGCAGGTCGCCGCGCAGCCCCGGCCCGAGCGAGTCGAACAAGGCGACCGCGCGCGCGGCGAGCGAGTCGCCGGCGATGTTGACGTAACGGCGTGCGGCGGCGAGGCACAACGCCATCCAGGCAGGGGCCGGGTCGCGCCATTCCCACGGCGTGGGCGGGGTGCGGGGCCCGCCCGGGCCCACCACGGGGCGAAGCATCGGCGCGCCGCAGCGCGACTGCGCCGGCCAGTCAGGAGAAACGTCTCCCTCCGCTCCGTTCGCCACGAGGTGATACCCCGCGCCGCGCCGGCTCAGCGAGTCTACGTGCCGCTCGAGCCCCCGTTCGATGATCCCGTGGATGCCGGCGTCGAGCAGCTCGTTCTCTGGGGCGTCCGCCGTGCCGTGCACCGCGAACACGCTGAATGCGCCGGCCGGCCGGTAGGCGCTGTCCGCACCGACGCCCCGTTGATCGACGCGTAACAGCGTCCACAGCGGGTTCACAGCGCGATGCGTCGGGTCGAGCCCGGGCGTCACCGGTGCGGGCGGCGTCCACTCGGGCTTGTTTCGCAGGAAGGCTTCGTAGCTCCGATTGCGCGTGTGTCCCCACACCGCAGTAGCACTCCACGCGACCCGTGCCGGGCGCAGATCGCGCCGCGCGTCGAGCACGGCGCGGGCGAAGCGCGACACCAGGAACTCGACCATGGCCGAATCGTAGCCCACGACCTGCGACGTGCTCTGGTTGTACTGGCGCTCGGCGTAGAAATGCCCCGGGCCCGAGTGCACATGCGTGGCCGCGATCACCAGCCGATCCGCGCCGATCCCGGTCGAGTCGCGGATGCGCGCGGCGGTGAGACGGTGCAGGTTCGGGGTGACCTGCGCGAGATCGGCGACGACGAGCGCGACGCGCTCGCCCGTCCGATCCTCGAGCAGCAGGGCACGCGCATACAGGTGCACGCGATAGCCCGCGGCGCGGCGGCCCTCCGGGCCGTTGCCGGCTAGTCCAACCCCGGGCGGAGGTGTGATGTCGACCCGGCCGAATCCCGCGCGCAGCCCGGGCAGCGCAGCCGGCACCGGTCGCGCCGACGTGGGACTCGGCAGCGGCAGCTCGTGGTACGCGATGCACCCGGACGCCACGAGCGACACCGCCAGTACTACCCGAGCGCGCGCGCTCACCACGACACGACCCGAGGAGACAACCGTAACGCCAGCGCCGCCCAGAGCTTGTCGCCACGCCGTGCGTCACTGGGGCGAGCACTGGTGGGTCGGGTCGCGTCGTCGCTGCTGAATTGCACGTGGCCCTCGAGCCGCAGCACGGTGGGCACACGGAGCGGGCGCAACGTCACGTCGGTCGACGCGGCGAAATCCACATGCGTGACCCCGGCGCGCGCGAAGTAGGCACCTTCCTGGCCGACCGTATAGCCCACGGCGGCCCGGGTGATCAGTCCGAAGAACGGCGCGGCAAGCGGGTTGGCGAGCACCGGCACTGTGATGCTTCCCTCGATGTACGCCCCACGCACGCGATCGACGTCCAGCCACAGCGCGACGCCCGGCACGATGTACTTCGAGGTGCCACGCAGGTCTACGTACAGCTCGGTGGTGTTGTCGGCACGCGTGCGGCCGGCGGTCGGAGCGGTTCCGCGGAACGTGTAACGAATCCCCCCCAGCGCCGCGTGCACCAGCCCGAGCGACCACGTCGCCTGCCCCCAGTAGTTCAGCTCGGCGAGGCCGGCACCGCCGGTGCCGAGATCCGACAAGTCGTTGGGCCCGGCGTTCCCGAGCTCGTAGCTCGTCCACACGCCGCCCGACAGGAAGCCGCCACCGGCCTTCAGACTGATGAAGCCTTCCGGCTGAACGACCCAGCCGTTGGCGCGCGTCACGCCACGCCACACGTAGGGCGAGCTCAGCGTGGCGTCGAGGCCGAGGTATACCTGGGCGCAGGCGGGGCTGGGCAGCCCAACGGCCGGAAGGAAAGCCGCCGCGAGGAACAGCCGGAGGCGAGGCATCGACGCCGGGAATGTGCGCTCCGCGACCAGCGGCCGCAATCAGCTATCTTCGGGCTCCACATGATCCGCACGCTGCTGCTCGCCCTCGGCCTCGCACCGTCACCCGTCAACCCGAAGGTGGTGAAGCTCGCGACCAACGTGTTCGCGGTGATTCGGCGCGAGCCACTGGGCCTCGCTGTGAATTCCAACTCGTTGTTGATCATCGGGGACCGTGACGTGGTCGTGGTCGACGCGCAGTTCACGCGGCTCGCGACGCTCGAAACAATCGCCGCCATCCGCCGCCTCACCCCGAAGCCGGTCGGAGTGGTGATCAATACGCACTGGCACGACGATCACGTGGCCGGGAACCAGGTGTATCGAGACTCGTTCCCCGGCGTCCGGTTCGTCATGCAGGTCAACACCGCCGTCGATTTCGCGACGCTCGGCGCGAGTAACCGGACCGGTACGGTGCAGGGCGCACCTCCGGTGGCGGACCGCTACGCGCGGCTCCTGGACATGGGATTGGGAATCGACAGCACGCCGGTCTCCGAAGCCGAGCGGGCCTCGGTCTCGAGTGCGCTCCGCATCATTCGCCAGTACGTCGCCGAAGCGCCGGGGTTCAGGCCCATCGCGCCCGACGACACCGTACACGATCGGCTGACGCTGCGCCGAGGCAAGACCGTCATCGACGTCCGCTGGTTTGGCTGCGGCAATACGCGTGGTGACTTGGTCGTTCACCTCCCCGTGCAGCGGATCCTGGCAACGGGCGACCTCGTGGTGGCGCCGGTTCCGTTCGCCTTCAACGCCTATCCGGCGACGTGGCCGGGCGTGCTGGACTCGCTCATCGCGCTCGCGCCGAGCATCATCGTCCCGGGGCACGGCCCCGTGATGCGCGACCTCGAGTACGTGCGGATGGTGCGTGACATGCTCATCGCGGCGCGCACCGATACGCTGCTCGACGAGTTCCGACGCCGCCTCGCGGGCGACGAGAAGTGGATGAACTACTTGTTCAGAAATTTCTTCCTACGCCCGACGGTGGCACGCACGCGCGAGCAACCGAGCTGCCCGTGAGACGGGTGGCCGCGCGACCCTCTACCTCCGCCGCTGCGACCCGAGCAACGAGTGCTTCACCACGCTGTCCGGCGTCGTCTCTCCGTGCCGCAGCGTGAACACCGCCTTCCGCCGCAGCCCGAGGTCGAGCTCCACCACGAGGTGACTGCGGTCGCGGGCCATCCGCCAGGCGCGGGACGGCCTCCCTCCCCCGCCCGTCACGACTCGCGCCGCGGTGATCACCTCTTCCGGCGGGTCGACGATCGCCGCGAGCTGCGCGCAGGTCGCGCATCGCCGGGACTTTTGCTCCAGATCGGCCGTGCACACCTGCCGACCACAATGGCCGCAAGCGGCGCGATGCCGGACGCAGGCGTCCTTGCCACATACGGGGCATGCCTCGACCTCGTCGGAGGCGAAGAGGGTCATTGCCTCCACCACACAGGCCGCCCGGTGTCGCGCACACACCAGGCGCCGCGACGTGTCGGTGCGGCGCAAATGCTGCGAGCAGTGCACCTGTCCGTCCACCACGCACACGGCCTGATGCGCGGTGCATACCGACCTGCCGCAGCTCGCGCATTCCGTGACCTCGTCCACGCCCACCGGCTCGTTGGTGCCGCCCTCACAGTACTTGAGGCACGCCGTGCACAGGCGCCGGCTTCCCTTCGGCGCGTCCGCCCCGCTCTGCTCCGCGTGCCGGTTGCACACGACCCGGCCGCAGCTGCCGCAGGGCGCGAGGCAGGCCGTGCAGGCGGTGTGCCCGTCCTCGGCGCACACCCCCTCGTGCGTCGTGCAATGCTGCAAGCGGCACGAAGCGCAGACGCGCACGTGCTCGTCACATGCCGGCTGCTCGTCGACGCGACAGTGCGCAATGCCGTGCTCCGCGCAGAAATCCTCGCCGCAAACCGAGCACTGGGAGGAGCACGCGTCACAGCCGCAGTGGTCGTGCCGGCAGATCACGAGGCTCGTGGGAGGCCGACCACAGTGCGGGCATGCCACGATCCAGGCGGCGGCACCGCTCAGCGACCGCTGTGCGTCGAACGTTGCATGTCGTCCATGCACCGACTCGAGCTGCCACTCGGCACGCTGCACTAAAACGGTCGCGTCGATGAGCTGCAACGGATGCACGACGGCCTTCACCTGGCTGCGCCGGATCTCTTCGGTCCGGCGACGCTCGGCCAGCGCGGTGACGGTGCCAATGGCCTCCGGGTCGGATTGCTCCTTGAGGATCGACTCGAAGTAGCGGTCCAAGCGGCCCAGCTCGGTGGCGAGCGCTTGCTCCGCCGCGGCGCGCCGCGCGGCGACCCGCTCCGCCGACTTTTCCTGGAGATGACTCAAGAGGAGCCGCAGCAGGTCGCCGGCCTCGCGCGCCGGAACGCGTGCCACCTTACCGGCGTCGGACGGATCCGCGGGCTTCACCCGACCCGCCTCCAAGTCCCGGAATGCGCCGGCCAGATCGTCACCCACTTTGGCGCCGGCCGACAGGTCGTACACGTCGCTTTCGACCACCGCTTCCTCGACCCCGGCTCCGGCGCGCAACACGACGCGCGCGACGAGCCGCCCCACCGGGTGCACGGCGACCCGCGCGGTACTCCGCTTCACCGTGCCGTCCCGCACGAGAAACGGCAGGGGGACTTCACCTTCGTCTCCCCTCTCCCTTCGGGAGACGGGGACAGGGGGTGAGGACGGCGCGATCAGACCGAGCGACAGGCGCGCCGCGCGCGTGCGGATCGCCTCGATCAGCTGGGAAAGGAACGGGCTCCCGAGCACGGCAATCTCGGCGTCCGGGTCACGCTCGAGCGCGTCGAGCGAGAACACCACGTTCAAGCGTTCGCGGTCTCTGAAAAAGGGCCGCTCGGCCTCGGGCAGGCTCAACTTGGAGTGATCGGGGCCGAGTGCGGACTGCTTCACGCCGGCGAGCCCGCAATAGCGCTCGAGCAGCGGCCGTATACGAGCGTCGGCCAAGGGATCGGCCTCGGCGACCGATGTATCCCTGCTAGGCCCGTTTACGGGCAGACGCCGAGCCGCGAGTTTAATCGCGCTCTTCGGCCGACGTTTCCCTCGGGGCTTTCGGGGGGGACGGCGCTTCACGTGCGGTCAGCCTCGATGTCCACGAGTGCCAAGGGCAGGCGGTCCACCTGCGCCACGAGAGTGATCGCGCGTCCGGTGCTGGTCAAGCCGGTCAGCCGTACCAGATCTCCGTATTCGGGGTGAGTGCCGGCCGGTTGCTGCGTCGTGACGCCCCCGATCGGCTCGATCGACTCGAGCGCCTCGAGCAGTTCCGTCACGTGCACGCCGAGCCGGTGGCGTTTTGCCTCCCAGCGCGTGGTTTTGACGACTTGGCTCGTGCCGAGCCCGAGGCGCAGGCGTCCCGGGACCGACAGCGTCTCGAACCGGCGCTCGAGGCGCATGGCGTTGTCGTCCGGCGCGATGAGCGAGTTGAGCTCCTCCTGCTCCTTGCCCGCCGCGCTGCTCTTCTCGATCTCGGCGCCCATCGTCTCCACGCGGCGCGCGAAGTCTTCCTCGCTGTCGGCGGCGAGCCACTCTTCCGCCAGCCGGCCCTCGAACGTTTGGGCACCGCCGAATTCGCCGAGGATCACGTCCAGCTCGCCCACGACCAGCTCGAAGAGCTTGATCTTCTGGTCGAGCAGCTGGAGGATGTACGACTCGATGGTCCCCGCGGCGGCGAGGTTGATGATGTGAACCTCGCGCGTCTGCCCGATGCGGTGCAGGCGCCCGATGCGCTGCTCCACCACCATCGGGTTCCACGGCAGATCGTAGTTCACGAGCACGTTGCAGAACTGGAGGTTGCGTCCCTCGCTGCCGGCGCGCGTCGCGATCAGCACGCTGCGCTTGTCCTCGTGGAAGGCGCGGATGCGCTTGTCCCGATCGGCCGTCGAGTGAGCACCCCAATAGACAATCGGCTGCCGGCCCAGCTTCTTGACGCGCTCTTCGATCAGCTGAATCGTCGGGCGGTGATCGCTGAAAACCACGAGGCGGTCGGGCGTTTCTTTCAGCAGCTTGGTCAACACGTCCAACTTGGCGTGGGTCTTGATGCCCTCCGCCCGTTTGGCGAGCTGCTTCGCGATGGCGCGATACTCCGGGTTGATACGCTCGCTCTCGGCCAGATGCCCGAGCGATTCGGCGAGCGCCCGCGACGAGGAGCACAGGCGCTGACGCAGGTGGATGACGGCGAGCTGCAAAATGCCCTTCTTGGTGGTGCGCCGGCGCGGCGCCTCGTCCTCCGGCTCTTCCTGCTCAACCGGCTTGATGAAGCCTTCCCGGTAGAGCCGGCGCAGGAACTCCGTGGTACGGCGGTACAAGTCCGCTTCGGCGCGTGTCAGCTTGACCTCGGGGTGGCGCGGCCGGCGTGGCGGCAAATTCAGGTCGTCGACCACGCTCGAGCGCCGGGTGCGGATCATCACCTCGTGCGTCAGCGCGCGCAGCGC
>Ga0137409_10008846_pt1 | contig 10273 bp, 8 predicted proteins | sample CZODoug1_16funga_FD_122059 | JGI IMG/M metagenome (GOLD analysis project Ga0137409, IMG submission 122059) | Vadose zone soil fungal communities from Angelo Coast Range Reserve, California, USA - CZODoug1_16fungal (Hybrid Assembly) | ecosystem: Environmental > Terrestrial > Soil > Vadose zone...
GTGCAGGGTGCGGAACAGGCGCAGCGAATTTACGTGGCCGTCGAGCGGGCAGTAGCTGCCACCCACCACCTCAGGCCCGATGTCCGGCAGCATCTTGGCGACCTGGGCGTGGTCGAGGATTTCGGTCTTGTAGTCGACGATGCCGGGCTGGTTGTGCAGGCGCTTGAGGCTATTGGCGCGGGCCTCGAGCTCGCGCTCCGACAGCGACAGGTGGAAGCCGCCGGGCCGCTGGAAGCAGACATCGAGCCCGGTCTCCGCCTTCAGCGTCTCGGCGAAGCCACCCCAGGCATTCGACGAGCGGATGGTCCAGCCGGCATAGGGCGCCAAGCCCAGCCCCTTGCTCTGCACCCAGACCAGCGCAAAGTTGCCGCGGCTCGCGCGCACGGCGCGATCGCCCTCGTCGAGCACGACCACGCGGCAGCCCTCGCGGGCCAGGCCCCAGGCAGTGGCGACGCCGACCAGCCCGCCGCCGACGACGGCGACGTCGTAGTCGCTAGCGGCCATCGGCGCTCCTTCCGACCAGCAGCCGCTCCAGGCCGTAGGCGCGATCGAGCACGATCAGCGCCGCCACGGTGACGGCGATGACGCAGGCCGACACCGACGTCACCAGCGGATCGATATTGTCCTGGATGTAGAGGAACATGCGCACCGGCAGCGTCTCGGTGCCGGGAGCGGCGATGAACACCGTCATGGTCACCTCGTCGAACGAGTTGATGAAGGCGAGCGCCCAGCCGCTGACCAGGCCGGGCAGGACCAACGGCAGGGTGATGCGCCGCAGCACCGTTCCCTCGGAGGCGCCGAGCGAGATGGCGGCATGCTCGATCGAACGGTCGAGCCCGACCGCAGAGGCCAACGTCAGACGCAGCGCAAAGGGCAGCACGATCACGATGTGCGCCAGCACCAGGCCCATGAAGGTGCCGCCCAGCCCAAGCTCGGTGAAGAAGCGCAGGAAGGCGATGCCCAGGACGACGTGCGGGATCATCAGCGGCGACATGAAGAGCGCCGTCATCGCCTCGCGGCCGCGGAAGCGATAGCGCGCGATCGCCAGCGCCGCCGGCACCGAGAAGGCGACAGCGATGGCCGAGCTCAGCGCGCCCAGCCACAGGCTGCGCCAGAACGCCGAGATGAACTCGGGATAGCGGCCGATGGCGTAGAACCAGCGCAGCGACCAGCGGTCGGTCGGGAAGGAGAGATAACCCTCCGGCGTGAAGGCGACGAAGCAGACGACCAGGATCGGCGCCAGCATGAAAGTCACGAACAGCGCGTGGTAGCAGAGCGCCAGGGGCCCATTTCTACTCATGGCGTGCGGCTCATCCGAAGACCTGCGCATAGCGCCGTTCGACCAGGCGGCTGGCGCCGACCACGATCAGCACCAGCACCAAGAGCAGCAGCACGGCGACGGCGGCGCCGAGCGGCCAGTTCAGCGTGTTCAAGAACTCGTCGTAGGCCAGCGTCGAGGCGACCTTGAGGCGCCGGCCGCCGATGATGGCCGGCGTGGCGAAGGCGCTGGCCGCCAGCGCGAACACGATGATGGCGCCGGACAGGATGCCGGGCATGACCTGGGGCAGGACGATGCGGCGCAGCACGGTGACGGGGCCCGCCCCCAGGGCCACCGCGGCGTTCTCGACCTGCGGGTCGAGGCGCTGCAGGGCGGCCCACACCGCCAGCACCATGTAGGGCATCAGCACGTGCGCCAGCGCCACCACCATGCCGGTCTCGGTGAACATGAAGGGCAGCGGCGCCGAGATCAGCCCCATCGAGATCAGCGCCTTGTTCAAAAGTCCCGAATTGCCGCCGAACAGCAGCGCCCAGCCGAGCGTGCGCGCCACCACCGAGATCAAGAGAGGCCCGAGGATCACCAGCAGGAAGAAGCTCTTCCAGCGGCCGCTCATGCGGTTGAGAATGCAGGCTTCCGGCGCACCGAGCACGGCGGTGATCAGGGTGGTGAGTAGTGCGATGCGGAACGTCCGCCAAAACATCTCGGCATAATACAGATCGGTCGCGATCTCTCGCCAGTTCTTCAGGATGAAGACCGGTTCGATGCCCTTGTACTGGCCCCAATCGTGGAACGACAGCATCACGGTCATCGCAAGCGGGATCAGCAGCACGCCGACGAACAGCATCAGCGCGGGCGCCGTGAGCGCCCAGGGCGCGCGTGCGCTCCGCTCCTCTGCGGCGCCCTGCGGAGCCGTGTCCGCAACCGCGCTCATTCGGCGACTCCGGCGCGCAGGCTCGTGTCCTCCGGACGCCAGGCGAGGCGAACGGCCTCGCCTTCGGCGGGCTGCGGCTGGCCGTCATTCTGGCGGATCACGATCGCCGGGCCGCACTCGCTCTCGCACTGGAACAGCCAGTAATTGCCCTGGAAGATTCGGGTGACGATCTTCGCGGCCAGCCCCGCATCGCCGAAGCCGATCCGTTCGGGACGGACGCTGATCGTCACGGGACCCGTGAACCCCGCCGGTGCCGCAGCGCTCCAGGACCCCGCGACCAGCCGCGCGGACGCGGCGGAGCGATCGATCGTCGCGGCGAAATCATTGGTCTTGCCGAGGAACTGCGAGACGAAGGCCGAGGCTGGCCGCTCATAGGTTTCCTGCGGCGTGCCGATCTGCTCGATGCGGCCCTGGCTCATCACCACGATACGATCGGACAGCGACATCGCCTCGTTTTGGTCGTGAGTGACCAGGATCGTCGTGGTGCCGAGCGTGCGCTGGATCTGGCGCAGCTCGATCTGCATGTCCTCGCGCAGCTTGGCGTCAAGGTTCGACAGCGGCTCGTCGAGCAGCAGCACGCTCGGCCGGATCACCAGCGCACGCGCCAGCGCCACGCGCTGCTGCTGGCCACCAGACATACGGCGCGGATGGCGGTCCTCATAGCCGACGAGACCGACCATCGCGAGCGCGGAACGGACGCGCTCGGCCCGCTCGGTGCGCGGCACCTTCCGCATCTCCAGACCGAAGGCGACGTTTTCCGCCGCGGTCATGTGCGGGAAAAGCGCGTAGCTCTGGAACACGATGCCGAGCCCGCGCCTTGCCGGATGCACAGCGATCAGATCCCTCCCCTCCAATCGGATTGCACCGCGCGTGGGATCGAGAAAGCCCGCGACCATCTGCAAGGTCGTGGTCTTGCCGCAGCCGGAAGGGCCAAGAAAGGATATGAACTCCCCCTTGCCGACCGCAAGACTGAAGTCGTCGACGACGGTCTGCGCACCGAACTGCTTCCCCACCTGATCGAGCTCGAGATAGGCCATGGCGCTGTCTCCGGTGCTGCCGATCAGCTCAGCGCTCGACCTCGCGATTCCAGCGCTTTGTCCACTCCTCGCGCTTGTCGTTGATGATGCTCCAGTCCGCCGTATAGAGCTTGGCGGCGCGCTCGCCGATTGGAGCCATCTTGCCGAGCTCCGGCGGGACCACGACCGATTTCAGCACCGGGCCGTAGCCGTAATCCTTCAGCATCACGAGCTGGATTTTCGGCTCGAGCAGCCTCTTGACGAAGCTGGATGCGAGCGGCGAGGCATTGGGCTTAGTGATAGGACAAGCGGTCGTCAGCAACGTGACCGCGCCTTCCTTTGGATAGGCGAAGTCGACGGGAAAGCCTGTGTTGGCGAAGCTCTGCACGCGGCCCGTCCCCCAGACGGCCAGCACCGCCTGGCCGGACTGGAACAGCTCGGTCATCTTGCCCGGCGAGGGCTCATAGGCCAGCACGTTGGAATTGATCTCGTCCTTGAAGGTCTTGAAGCCGGCATCGACGTTGGCTTCGCTGCCGCCGTTCATCCTCGCCAACATCAACAGCGCGTGCAGCCCGTAGGTGTTGTTGATCGGCGGGATGACGAGCTGCTTCTGGTATTTCGGGTCCTTGAGGTCGTTCCAGGAGGTCGGCGGCGCCCAGCCTTTCTCGGCGAAGACCTTGGTGTTGTACATCAGACCGGTCGCGACGATGCCGATTCCGACCGCGCGATCATCCTTGAAACGGGCCGCGTCGTAGAGATCGGCAGGCAGGCCATCGAGCTTGCCGCAGAAACCGAGCTGAATCGCCTGATACATCGGGCCGTCATCGACGATGGCAACGTCGATCTGCTGGTTGCCTTTCTGCGCCTGAAGCTTAGCCAGCGTGTCCGTCGAATTTCCGGCAACATACTCGATTTTGACGCCGTTCTCCTTCTCGAAAGCCGGGATCACCTCGTCGCGGATCGTCTTTTCGAACGAGCCGCCATAACCGGCGACGTAGAGCGTTCTTTGCTGGGCCGCGGCGACCGACGGCACCGCGGCGAGCACTGCGACACTGAACGCTGTCAGAAGGCAAAGAGGCTTCATGTGGATCGATCTCCAATACCGAGGTGAGGCGACGCGCCGACGATCTGGCGGCCGAAGCGCGTCTGCGTTTCCTTCGGCGGGAATCCCCTCCCAATCAGGGCGTTAGGACCCTGCTCGGCCCGGGCTTGGTGCGGCCAAGGGGTCGCTAAGCCCCAGCCTGCCGAAAAAACGGGCTGTCTCCAGCGCTGATGAAAAACATCGCAACCCGCGCTTCCGCCGTCCAATGAATAATGGCACCATCTAAATGCCGAAATATTATGGAGCGAGTCTGCGATGGCGCGGATCAATTCGCGGCAGGTGGAAGCCTTCCGCGCGACGATGCTGACGGGCAGCGTGACCGAGGCCGCGAAGCTGATGGCCGTAACGCAGCCGGCGGTGAGCCGGTTGCTGCGCGACTTCCAGGCCCTCTTGAAGATGGAACTGTTCGAGCGGCGTGGCACCGGACTCGTGCCGACCGCCGCCGCAACGGCGCTCTATACGGAAGTGGAGCGCTCCTTTGTCGGTCTAGAACGCATCACCGCGGCGGCTGAAGAGATCCGCGGCCGTCGCACCGGCTCGTTGCGGATCGCAGCGCTGCCGGCGCTTGCGAATGGCTATCTACCACGGCTCGCCGGGCATTTCCTCAAGGAGCGGCCCAACCTCAACCTCGCCTTCTTCGGCGTGATTTCACCGATTGTCGTCGATTGGGTGCTCAACAATCAGTGCGACATCGGCTTCGCCGAGATCCCGATCGCCCATTCCGGCCTGCCAAGTCTGCGGCTGCCACCTCTGCCGCGCGTCGCGGTACTGCCCGCCGGGCATCGCTTAGCAACAAAGGAGGTTTTGGAGCCGCGTGATTTCGAAGGTGAGACGTTCATATCGCTGTCGGCCGGATCTACCGGCCGACATCTGATCGATCAGGCCTTTAATCGTGATGATGTCCGTCGCGTGCTGAGAGTCGAAACCACTCTGTCGGAGATCATGTGTGGGTTGGTGTCGTCCGGGCTCGGCGTTGCGATATGCGACCCGTTCACGGCGCAGGAGTTCACAAACCGCGGCGTCATCGCCCGCCGCTTCGTGCCGCGGATCGATTTCGAATTTGCCGCCGTTTTTCCTGCACAACGCAGCCCCTCGCCCGTGGCTCTGGATCTGGTCGAAGCCATGCGACAGGCGCTCGCTGAATTAGATGGGCCGGTCACTCGTCGGACCAGCGAGACGAATTCGTTCGAGCTCCAGACAGGAGAGTAACATTCATGTCGTCACGTTAGCTTGCTGTTTGCGCAGCTGCAAAAGTGGAAACTGCGCTGCCGAAGAAATTCCCCAAGGTGATCCACGCTTCGGTAAGGGCTGCCATGTCGAAGCGCGTTGAAAGCCTGAGAGCCAGGCAGCCGCTGCATCAGCGCACGCCGGCGTGTCCGCGTTCGATCGGAATCATCTCGATAGCTGAAAGCTGTGCCGTCCTGCGGCGGTGACGGGAAGCACCATCTCCGCCATCGTCAAAGTGCTCGCAGTGGGCGGCATGGTGCTAATCGAAAGGGCGCTATGCGTTTAGAAATTTGAGATCGCTATAGAATTTCTGCGCGATCGTTCGCAGGTTCCAGCAGCGGCGCCCTCAGCGAAATTGGCACCTTTTTCCAGATGGAGGCAATATGACTGGCTGTCGAACAGGATCGACGATCGGCGTGACGTCAAAGGTCGTCGCGACGGAGGCGATCAGATCCGTTTGCTCGATGCCTCAAGCGGGAAACGCATCTGTGATAAGCAGCAAGCCTTCTTCGGATGGCCTGCGAAGATCGGTCCGAACTAGCGTCATATCTGTCTTTTCGGACCTTGAGGGTACGAGCTAGTTAGCGGGATCCTCCACTCACACATATCCCACGTCACAATTGAATAAAATTGTCTTCGCGTCTCCTGATTCTATGGTTGTGTCTCTGCGTGACTAGACGCACAGTATCTAATGAGCAAAAGACAGTCACAGGACATGACAGCCGAGGAACTTGAACTCGATCAAGCGCTGCGAATACACTGACGCCCCTGATGCGCAAGACACAGCTTAGCACCAAGAATATCGCGCACCATTTGCCGCGAGATCAATTGGAGGATTTCGGAGAGGATAGCTCCTCAATCGGTCGAGCGCATTCCTAAGAGAGATCGGCGCTGATCAGACCTCATCGTCCCCAAATCTCACCAAGGTCTTCCACATGACTTCGCGACCCACACAGCAGATTTCCGGCGTCTATCATCGCAAGATCGGAGATATCGTCGTCACAGCGATTAGCGACGGTTATCTGGACGGAAGCCTTGACGTGATGCGCAATGTCGATCTCGGAAAGGCGCATCAGACCCTGAGGGATGCATTCCGACCGGCGCGGCGAACCAGCGTCAACGCGTTCCTGATCCATTCAAAGGGCCGTACCGCGATCGTCGATACCGGATCGGGCAATTACCTCCTGCCCACCGCCGGCTTCGTTCAGCGCAACCTCGCGGCAGCCGGTATTGATCGGAGGTCGATCGATACCGTGTTGCTCACTCACATGCATCCGGATCATTCCGCCGGCCTGACCGATATGTCGAACGGCCAGCTGTTGTTTCCGAACGCGGAACTGGTCATGCACGAAAACGAACCGGCGCACTGGTTCGATGACAGCGCGATGACGAAGGCCGACGAGCGATCGAGGAAGCTCTACTTCCTCGCTGGCCGCGAGCAGGTCGCGCCTTACAAGAAACGCACGCGACTATTCAGACAGGGCGAGGTGTTTCCTGGCGTGACCGCGGTACCGAGCCTCGGGCATACGCCGGGCCACACCGCCTATCTCATCGCATCGGGCATGGATCAATTGATGATCTGGGGCGACACAGTGCACGTGCCCGAAGTGCAAACCGTGTTTCCCGAAGCCGGCATGGCGTTCGACACCGATCTCGCCGCGGCCGCAGCTTCGCGCAAGCGCATGTTCGATCGCGTCTGCACAGACGGCGTCCTGATAGCGGGGATGCACCTGCATTTCCCAGCATTTTCGCGGCTTGCGCCACGAGGCGACGCGTACGTGCTTTATCCTGAGGCCTGGGTTCACACGCTGGATGCGATCTAGCACCTCCCGTTGCCAACCCGTCCAGCTAATAAGCGAACAAGACCGGCAAGCAAATGCAGCGAGAGACAAGCTTACGTCCGCTTTGCGTCCCAGGAACAGTCATTCGCAAATCCGATGTTATGTAATTTGTCCTAGGGCCGCGTGTATTTTATGACGTGCTTGGGATCGGCTCGGGTCGAGGCATCGCATTCAAATGGCAAACAGGAGCTCGGAAACACGCAACTCGTATGCTCCGATGACGCGCTTAGACAATTCGAAGTCTAAGGGCGGACACTCAGCCGCAGCCATTGCGGCGTGGCCGAGTTGGCAATCAATGACGGCCGCCATCGCGCTTTTGTTGCGTGAGCCATTCCGATAAGGTCCTGGGTGTTGATCCTGGACCCCTGCTATTTAAATGGCTCGGCGGCGCCTTGAGATTGTTCCGGATGCCCTTCTCCGGGCGTTTTCGCAAAAGCTCCGCTGATTCCGACTCCACGACTGCCATTGAAGCAATTGCTAGTTTCTCAGCAGCCTCCTTTTCGAGACGCAATTTTTTCAATCGCGCCATCTTGTCGCGCTCTGCTTCTGCCTCAGCGTTGTGGGACAAAAGCGTCTTTTGGTGAGCAATCTCAGTCGAGACCAAGATCCCGCTGATTGTTTCTTCACCAAGAGCCTTGCAGGCCTCCAACCGATGCAGTCCCTCGACCAGAACGAAGCGGTCTTCGTCGGTCCGAACGAGAATGGGAGCTTGTTGTCCGATTTCCAAAATACTTTCCGCGATTTCTTGAACCAGCTCAGGCTTGAGAGCTTTCTTCCTCTTCACGGGAACGTAAATCTTGTCGATTGGGAAGCTTTCCGGGTTGGGCATAGCTTCTACTCCGTAGTGACTAAGCCCCCATCGCAAGCACCAGGCGCCGGTGGCAGGACCTTAAGGGATGAAGCGCTCTAGCGCCAAGGCAATTTCTTCGAACCGATCGCGAAGGTCGTATACGCCTTCCGACTGCGGGCGACGGTTGGGGGTAGCCCTCGGTTCCGACGGCTCTGTTTGGGTGGCGGACAATCTTGGCGGTGCCATCAGGCGCGTCACGGACAAGCGGCAGAGCAGAGCGGCTCGCGACCGCCAGCGGCGGACACGCGGGGGCCGACGCTGCTTTTGCTGCCGTTCACGGCGGCGCCGGAAAGCGTTGCGGACGCCGACAGCGTCACCAGCGACATCATCTTCGGTTTTGCCAAATTGCGAAGTTTCAGCGTCATTGCCCGAGGTACGGCTTTTTCGCTGCGCAGTTTGACCCCCGCGGCGGCAGCCGCCCTGGTAAATGCGCAATATGTCGCGTCCGGCCATTTGCGACGCGACGGCAAGAGATATCTTGTTTCGGTGGAACTGATCGACCCCAAAAGTGACCGCATCTTTTGGGTCGATGAATTCAGTTGCAATGCCGACGACTCCTTTGCCGTGCCTCCCTTGCTGGCCGCGCGCATCATAACGGGTCTTGATGCGGAAATTCACGTCATCGAACGCAACCGTGCGCTGCTCATGCCGCCGGCTTCGCTCGATGCATGGCAGGCGTACCATCGGGGCCTCACCAGTATGTCCCGCTTCACAAGCGACGGCAATCGAGAGGCTCAGCACTTCTTCAACAGAGCGATCGCTCTCGACCCGACCTTCTCAAGAAGCTATGCGGGATTGTCGTTCACGCATTTTCATAACGCGTTCCATCTGAACGTACGTGAATCCGAACGCGAGATCGCTTTGGCATTCGAGACTGCTGGACAAGCACTCATGGCGGATCCCAGCGACCCGGCGGCACATTGCGCGGTCGGTCGAGCGCAATGGCTCGCGCACGCCCACGATGGCGCCGTCGGCGACCTCAATCAATCCATTCGTTTAAGTCCCAACTATGCTTTCGCTCACTACTCCCTTGCATTTGTGCAGTGCCAGACCGGCGATCCCGGAAGCGCGATAGACGCGGCTGATGTCGCGGCTCGTCTCAGCCCGCTCGATCCGATGATGTTCGGGACTTACAGGGTGCGGACATTCGCGTTACTTCGGCTCGGCAAGGTTCAAGAGGCCGCCGATTGTGCCAAACTCGTCGGGCTGAATGCCGGCGATCATGTTCATGCGCATGCGGTGTCGGCACTGACGCTTGCGGCGGCTGGACGAATCGAGGAAGCCCGCGCGGGGCGTCGACGCATCAGCGACTTACGACCGGATTACAATTTCAGGCAATTCAAAGAGGTACTTCATATGCTCGACGATCTTACGGATATTTACCGAAGGGCCGCGAAACTCGTGCACATCCCTGAATGAGTGCTAGAAAGATTCGATATTTTCGCCAAGGACGAAAATCGCTCCCCAACTCGCCCCGTCTGCCGGCGCGCTCCGAGATGGTGACCACTCTGATCGCGCAGATGTCCGATTTGCTCGCCCCAATATCCAAATCTACGACGCGCACGTAGTCGACCTGTACCAATGGGTCTGTGCGCGGTAACTCGCTGGTGTGAAGGGTGCAGAAACAAAGGCAAAGTCCAGCTAGGCTCGGCTCTCGACCGAATTTCAGAACGCATCGCGCTGGCTTTCCAAACCCTGTCCCGCCCAATAGCAATCTGGGGGTCGAAAAACAAGACTTTTAGCTTATATTTCAATGGGATATGGCGGAGAGGGAGTCAACCAATCCTCATTGAAAGATAAAGCATTTTCGACTTTCCTAAACCAAAACCCACCGTTTGAGCTACGGCCGAAAACTGGCGTTTCGCCTCCAATCTTTTCATGGAATCCATCGTGGCTCATCCAAGTTGGCGTTTTGCCCTCCGAAGGCAAAGGTCACACGTTCGAATCGTGTCGGGTGCGCCAGTTTTTTCTTTATTTTATAGCGCGATATGCGCTCCTGGAGTGAGACTCCAGCTTCGCCTCATTCG
>Ga0137409_10008847_pt1 | contig 10273 bp, 5 predicted proteins | sample CZODoug1_16funga_FD_122059 | JGI IMG/M metagenome (GOLD analysis project Ga0137409, IMG submission 122059) | Vadose zone soil fungal communities from Angelo Coast Range Reserve, California, USA - CZODoug1_16fungal (Hybrid Assembly) | ecosystem: Environmental > Terrestrial > Soil > Vadose zone...
ATCGCGACCCAGTTCATCTCGTAGCCGGGCGCGGTGTGAAAGTCGAGATTCGAGATCTCGTTGCCGTAGGCGACCCGCAGCGCGCCCCCGCGTTTCGGTTCCGCGGCCAGCGCGGCCCCTGACGCGGACACGACGAGCGCGAGAAGGAAGATGGGGCCTGCGAGGCGATGGACGAGCGGGTGATGGATCATCGCGTGTCTCCTCATCGCTCGAGCCAGAGCGCGGCGCTGCGGTTGCCGTAGTCGAAGCTCGAGTTCGGCGCGTAGTTCTTCACATAGGGCTGCCAGGACCCGGTGAGCGCGGGGGAGTAGAGATACACGTAGTACTGCTGCTCGGCGGCGTAGCGCTGGATGTCGAAGATGAGCTTCCGCCGCGCTTCGAGGTCCTGCGTCCGCATCTGCTCCTTCATCATCGAGATGATCGTGGGGTCGCTGACGTGGCTCGAGTTGCGACCCTGCTCCGGCATGTACATGCCATAGAGGTTGCTGTGCGGCTCCCAGGTGATGCTGAAGGGGCCCACGGCGAGCCCCTCGTACTTTCCGTTGAACGTCGTCGACATGTAGGCGCCGTACTCCTGCAGGTTGATCGTCGCGTCGATGCCGCTGTCCTTGAGCTGACGCTGGACCAGCTGAAATGCGTCGACGAAGTCGTTGCCGTACCCGGGGGTGCAGTTGAGCTGGGTCTTGAGACCGTTCGGGAACCCCGCCTCCGCCAGGAGTCGCCGCGCCTCTTTCGGGTCGTGGCGGTAGTACCGGGCCCCGGCCCCGAGCTGATCGATGCGCGGAGACCACTCGGGTACCCCGCGCGAGATGGCGGCGGTCGGCTCCCCCTTGATGAAGACGGCGTCGATGATCGCCTGCCGATTGACCCCATGGGAGATCGCGCGGCGCACGCGCACGTCGTTGAAGGGCGGCTTGTCCGTTCGCATGTAGATCCCGTGCGTGACGTTGGAGAGGAAATCCTGGTAGACGAGGTCAGGCCGCCGTTTTTTGAGCCCGGGGAGATCTTGCTGGCGCACGATCCATTTTGCGCCGTGCTTTGACTTGCGGGGGGCTTCGTGCTACTCGGGCCGTGTTCGACCGAGTGCGGTCCACCACGGCATCACCCCAAGCTCGAGAGGAGGCGTCCCATGAAGCCGTTTCGAATCCCCCGGTGGAGCTTTACCAACTGCTGCGGTCACTACTGGAGCCGCAAGCCGCCGGCTGCGCCAGGATCCAGCGGCACCAGCCGGCGCGACTTCTTCAAGACGGCGGCGGCCGGCGCCGCCGGCCTCGCGGCGATGGTGGGCCCCAAGGACTCTGCCCAGGCCCAGGTCCGCGTCTTCCCGCCGCCGCCACCGGCCGTGAGCCCCATCGAGGGGCTGATCGACTTCCACAACCACTGCGCCCCCGACGCCTTCGGCCGCGCCGTCGACGACGACGAGATGGCCCAGCTCTACCTGGCGCGCAAGATCGAGGCGGTGGTGCTGAAGAACCACGTGGCGTTAACGGCGGACCGGGCGTGGCTCGTTCGCAAGCACAATCCCGGGATCAAGGCGTTCGGAGGCGTCACCCTCAACGGTGCCGCGGGCGGAATCAACCCCGAGGCTGCGCAGTGGATGTGGCGGATGCAGGGCGGCTACGGCCGCGTCGTCTGGCTGCCGACCTTCGACGCCGACAACCACGTCAAGCACTTCAAGGATGCGCCGGAGGGGATCAAGGTGGTCGGCTCGGACGGCAAGACGCTCCCCGCGCTCCGCGAGGTCCTCAAGGTCTGCGCCCAGCAGAAGCTCGTCCTCTGCACCGGCCATGCCTCGCCCACGGAAGTGCTGGCGATCGTCGAGGCCGCGCGTGACATGGGCGTCGACCGCGTCGTGGTCACGCACGCGGAGTTCGAGGTCGTCAACATGACGGTGGAGCAGATGAAGAAGGCGGCGTCGATGGGCGCCAAGATGGAGATCGACGCGATGGGGCCACTCATGGGGCCGAACGCCCATCTGGCGTTCATGCGCCACTGGCGCCAGGTGACTTACAAGGAGTCGGCCGGGCACATCAAGGCTGTGGGCGCCGAGCACTTCGTTCTCGGCACCGACCTCGGCCAGACCGGCAACCCGTCGCAGCCCGACGGCTACGCCATGCTCGTCGCCGGCCTTATGGCCGAGGGCATCACGAAGGACCAGATCAAGACCATGGGCCGCGAGGTGCCCGGCAAGCTCCTCATGGGCTGAGGGCCGGATGCAGGCCGGAGGAGTGACGGGCCCATGCCGTGGCGTCTAGGCGGGGAGTTGGGGGGCGTGATGGTCCGCGTTCATGCGGCCGGTCGGGCGATCTGGCAGCAGGAGCGGCCTGGAGCTCCTGACTCGCACGATAAAGGCACCGGGGCGTCCTAAAAGCAGCCGATGGCCAGCTCGTCGCCGGCGGCGGCAACCCAAACCATTCTCGTCGTCGACGATGACCGGGGGGTCCTCAGCGTGGTTGAGGACATGCTGCGGACCGTGGGGTACACGGTCATCGGCACCGGGGATCCGGTCGTGGCTCTTCGTTATGCGCGCATGCCGGGTGCGATCGATCTGCTGCTGACGGACGTGGTGACGCCCCTGATGCGTGGCAGCCAGCTCGCGCAGGAGTTTCGGGTGATTCGGCCCGGGGCCAAGGTGCTCTTCATGTCGGCGTACAATGCCCACCAAGTTGAGGCATACCGCGTCAACCTCGCGCCCGGCGAGCCGTTCCTGAAGAAGCCGTTCACGATGGACGAACTTCAGAGCGCGGTGAAGGCGGCCCTCGTCTACCGGCCGCCGCCGACGTGGTTACGCTAGAGAGATCAACGACGGTGTTTCTCTTCGAGCCAGCCTGCGGAGGCCGCTATCCGGTCGCCAAGCTGTCGCTCACCGGGCGGTTAATGATTGCGCGGCTCGCCGAGCCCGTGCTAGGGTCGGATGGTCGGGTGCGCGAGAGCGATCCGAGATCAGGAACGGGGAGTCACAGCAGGAAAGCGCCAGGTCCGCCCCCGGGCGGATGACGAGGCAGGGACCGATCGAACCATTCGGCGGATGGTCCCTCGGCGGGCACGGTCGTGATGGGTGGAGCAAAGCAGCGCGGTGACGCGCTGACAAAGATCACCCAGCGTGCCGGCGGGTCGTTCGACCCGTCTTCCGACTTCCTCCTTCCCTGAACGCTCTGGAGCTGTGGGCATGGAGCCCATGGCGGCGCCGGATCGCGCGCAGTCCGACCGGGCGAGGAGGACTTTCCCATGTGCGGAATCTTCGGCTACGTGGGCCGCGACACCGACGCGGCGGGCATCGTGCTGCGCGGGCTCAAGAAGCTCGAGTACCGTGGGTATGACTCGTGGGGCGTCGCGGTGGCTCACGAGGGACAGGTGGCGCTCCAGAAGAGTGTGGGCAAGATCGGCGAGGCGGTGGTGGCCTTGCCGCCGAGCGCCATCGGCCTCGGGCACACGCGCTGGGCCACCCACGGCGGCGTGACCGAGCCCAACGCCCATCCCCATCTCGACTGCACCGGACGCCTCGCCATCATCCACAACGGCATCGTCGCGAACTACCGCGCTCTGCGCGACCCGCTGATCCGTGCCGGCCACCGGTTCGCCTCGGAGACGGACACCGAGGTCATCGCGCACCTCCTCGAGGAGTGCGTCGAGGCGGCCCCCGCCGGGCCTTCACGTCTGGCCGCCGGCCTCATGACGGCCTTCCGGCGGCTCGAGGGCCTGAATGCCATCGCTGTCCTCGACGGGCGCACCGGCGAGCTCGCGGCGGCCAAGAGCGGGTCGCCCCTCGTGGTCGGGTGGAGCGATGACGGCAACCTCCTCGCCTCCGACTACAGCGCGCTACTCGAGCACACGCGGCGGGTCACTTTCGTGGAGGATCGTCAGGCCGTGCTGATCAACGGCGCGGGCATTTGTCTGTACGACGTGGACAGCGGAGCGGAGCTCACGCCCCAGGTCACCGAGGTGGAGTGGGAGGCGGCGGCCACCGAGCTCTCTGGTTATCCCGACTTCATGAGCAAGGAGATTCACGAGCAGCCGGCGGTGCTGAAGCGCGTGGCGGCGGGCCACCGCCCGCACGCGCTGCGGCTCGCCGCCATGCTGCGCGAGGCGCGCGACGTGTTCGTGGTGGGCTGCGGCACCGCGGGGCACGCCGCCCTCGCCGCCCAGTATCTCCTCGCGCGCATCGCCGCCATGCGCGTCACCTTCGCCACCGGCTCGGAGTTCTCCTACCTCGCGGACTTCGTGAGCAAGGGCGCGCTCGTCATCGCGATGTCCCAGAGCGGCGAGACCATCGACGTCATCGAGACGGCGCGGGTGGCGCGGAGCCGCGGCGCGCGCGTCGCCGCTCTCGTCAACGTGGAGGGCTCGACCCTCTGGCGGATGGCCGACTACGCGCTGCCCCTCGGCGCCGGGCCGGAGCGCTGCGTGCTCGCCACCAAGAGCTTCACGGCCAAGCTGGCCGTGCTCTTGATGACCGCCTACGAGCTCGCCGGCCAGCCCGAGGTGGGCGCGCGGCTCGTGGACGGCGCTGCCGACGAGGTCGCGCGCATGCTCACCGACGACCGGCGCGACCTGATCCGCCAGATCGCCGAGCACGTGTATCTCCGCGAGCACCTCTTCGTGATCGGGCGCGGCCCGAGCTATCCCCTGGCGCTCGAGACGGCCTTGAAGGTCAAGGAGGTGAGCTACGTCCACGCCGAGGGCTTCGCGGGCGGCGAGCTCAAGCACGGCGTCATCGCGCTGATCGAGCCGGGCACGCCGTGCCTCGTCCTCGCTCCCTGCGACGAGACCCATGGCGACATCCTCGCGGGCGCCATGCAGGTGAAAGCGCGGGGCGCCATGCTGATCGGCGTCTCGCCCGAGCCCCACGAGGCCTTCGACTATCACATCGCCGTCGCCGACCTCGGTCCCGCCACCGCCATTGTCAACGCCGTTCCCGGCCAGGTCCTCGGCTATTACCTTGCCCTCCTCCGCGGCCACGACCCCGACAAGCCCCGCAATCTCGCCAAGAGCGTGACCGTGAAATAGGGTGTGTTAGCGTTGCGGCGTGATCGGTCCGCAGCATGTTCTCAAGCATGCTGAGGATCTCTCGGTCGTCATCGACGGCGAGAATGGTGTGGGTTGCCGCAGTCGACGAGCTGCTCAGGACGCCTCAGCGGCCTTGCCGGGGGTTGGGTTTAGTTTCTGTGGTGGCATTCGTCGCTGGCGAGGTACGAGGAGCGAGTACACCTCGATGGATGATCCATCTCGCTCGAGAGTTGCGTGCAGCGAATCCCAAGGTCGCTTTGTCTTGAGGATCTCGATTAGATCCGCGAATGAGGTTACGGGGTGTCCGTCGACGGTCTTGACAAGATCGCCCGCCTGCACCCCTGACGCGTCGGCTGGCGACCCATCGACCGTATTGGCCACGCGCAGTGGCCTGAGAGTCGGGATGGCGAGCACGCCCCACATAACCTCCGGGATTTGCATTGGCTCAGGTTCTTTCATGCCGCCGAGTCTAGCCCAGCCGGCGCTCAGTCTGCGCGCGGGACGCTATGTAGCCCAGCCGACAGAACTATTCATGCGCTTCAAGGACCTCTCTCGGATGAGAGCGTGCGCCATCACGCGATGGTGCATCAGTCGCCTACCCGCAGTAGTGTCAGCCAGTCCGACACGCCTGCCGGTCGTTCTTGCCGTCTCTCCCATGCGGGTGCAGACTGACCCAGCCCTCACTTCGGCCGTTCCTATGCTGGCGCGTCGAGGCCATCGTGACGGGCTATACGTCCGCAACCGGAGCGAGGGACCATGGCCACCTCGGATGAGAACCTGCGGCGAACGATCCGTACCCGTCTTGCGACTGGGTCTCTTTTCCGGATCGATGGCAAGGTGTTCGCGGGCAAGGGCACGGGCAAGCTATGTGCTATCTGCCGGATGCCGATCTCGCAGGGCGACATCGAGCATGAAGTGGTGGTCGGTACTACCGCAATCTTTACCCACTGGGATTGTTATTCGATCTGGCGGCAGGAGTCGCATGCGCTGGCGAGAACGGCCCAGCAGTTCGTCAGTACTCGCACCCCTCTTCACATTGTGCGAGAGGACGGCGACGGCATCAATCCACCCACGGCCGAGTACGCGGTCAGCTTTGGTGGCTCAAAGGACCGAGTGGGAACAGTTCTGCTAGGCAGGCCGCAGGGCCTTGGCGCCCTGACCGCGCTTCTTCGGTGCCTCGGCATAGCTCACCGTGAGATCGAAACGGCATGCCAGGCATTGACGGAAGAACCGCACTACGTAATTCCGGACGCGACGCTGACGCCGACAGTCCTGCGCAAATTCCGCTTGTAAGAACGTCCACCAAGTTCTAGGGCACGATCTCGAATTCGATGCGGCCCTGGCCGGAGGCCTCGACCGGGACCACGCCCTCGGTGACGCGCAGGCGCTCCGCATTGGCGGCTCCCTTCGCGGCTTCGAGGCGGGCTCGGGTGGTCTCCATGCGCCGGGCCGCGAGGCTGTGGGCCGCCGCGTCCGGATTCGGCTCGGCCTTCGCCAGCTCCGTCACGAGGGCGTCCAACTCCCGCGGCGGCGCCTGGCCCGGGAAGCGCTCCGCGAAAAGCCGCGCCGCGACCGCCTCCGGGGTCTGACCGGGCTCGCGGGCGGCCGCGTCGATGCGCTGGCGGGCCGCCTCGTGCTTGAGCGCCACGAGGTCCTCCACTGTATGAACGGGTTTCATGGCGAGCGTCAGCCCGGGGGCGTCGCGCAGGAAGCCGGCCAGCCGCTCGGCGTGCTCCTCGAAGCCGCGGGCGAACCGGGTGGTGCCCGCCTCGAAGTAGACCGGCCAGATCCGCACCGTCTCGATGCGCGCGTCCTCGGTGTAGAAGATCTTGCCTACCCAGCTCACCGGTAGGGCCAATACGCTGACCGCCGTCTCGCGCACCGCGGCCCAGAAGGCGTCGCTCAGGTCGAACTGACGGGAGGCGAGGTCGCCGGAGACGGGCACCGAGAGGCGGATCTCCCCGCGCACGTTCTTGAGCAGGGAGACGAGCAGGCCGAACGGCACCCCGACCCGATCGCGCACCTCGTCGCCGCTGCGCGAGGCGGCGTACTCGGGCTGGCCGATGAGCAGGTCGTTGGTGGCCTCGATCCGGTTATCGGTCACGCGGTAGTGCACGGTGGCCCCGAAGGCGCCGCGGCGCGCGACCCAGCCGATCAGCTTGCTGCTGTACGGGTTGACGCGAGTGAGCGGGAAGTCGGTGAGCTTGGCGTCGATCTCGAAGTTGAGCGGGCCGCCGAGCGCGCCCAGCGTGCCCTTGATCTCGAAGGGCGCGCCACCGGTGAGCCGCCCGTTCATCGCCACCTGGCCGCGGCTGTCGGACGCGGTCCCGAGCCCGCGACCGGTCAGCGCGATGCGGGAGGCCTCCTCGACGAAGGCCGGCGCGGTCGTGCGATCCACGAAGCGCACGAAGCCTTCCTCCACCGCGAGCGCGCTCATCCGGATGACGGGCGGCGGTGCGGCGGAGCCCGGCGGGGCGCTCGGCGTCGTCGCGCCCCGGCCGCGAGGCGCGGGCGCGGCCTTTGGCGTGGACGGGCCCGACATGAGGAGTCCGAGCAGCGGCACCGTGCCGTCCGTCTCCCTCTCCAGGAGGATCCACGGCCGATCGACCGCCGCGCGCTCGATCGTCACGCGGCGCGGCCAGTCCGCGTCGAGACCGGCCACATCCACCCGCTTGACGTAGGCGAGCATGCGCTGCCCGTCGCCGAAGGTGGGATCGTCGAAGGCAAGGCGGCCGGTGGCCGCGACGGCCAGGGGCGCCAGCGTGCCCCGCACGCGCAGGTCGGCGTCCATCTTGCCCTCGAGGGTGCCGCGCGACAGCAGGAAGGCCTGCATCGTCGCCAGGTCGAGCTGCTTGGCCGCGATCTGCATGTCCACCGCCTGGGTGTCCACGCGAAGCTGCCCCTGCACCTCGAGCTGGCCGCCGGTGGCGGTCTCCGTACGGAGCTTCACCAGGGATGCCTCGCGCGCGGGCCAGCCGATGTTCTGGGCCTGGAGGCTCGTGCCCTGGAGCAGGATGCGCCCGGGCGGGCTCACCGCTCCATTCACGATCGCGATCACTCCATCCTCCACCGCGACGCGGCCCACGCGGACATCTACCTTCGGCGCGGGCACCTTCGGCACGACCTGGGCGGACGGCGTGCCGCCGCCCACCGCGGGCGGCACAGGCGTGAGCAGCGCGGTGATCGGGAAGCTCCCGTCGGGCGCGCGCTCGATCTGGGCCCACGGCTTCTGCAGCCGTGCGGCCTCGATCACCACGGTCGCGGGCCACGTGTAGTCGATGCCGGTGGTCTCGAGCCGCGCGGCCGTGGCTACCGGCCGGTCACCGTCGGCCACGGCCAGATCGGTCAGCGTGGCCGTGCCGCGGGCGGTGATCGTGAGCGGCTCGAGCGTCGCCTTGACCTGGAAGTCGCCGCTCGCCTTGCCCGCGATCCGTCCGCGCAGCGGCAGGTATGGCCGCGCGGGTGACAGGTCCACGCCGCTGGGCGTGACCTGCGCCTCGAGGGCTTGGGCGGCGAGGTCGAGCTTACCCCGCGCGGTGAGCGTACCTGCGCCCGGGGTGGACAGGTCGAGCTCCATCGGGATCGGGCCGCGCGCGGGCCACTGGAAGTCGCGCGCGGCCAGGCGCACGCCGTTCACCTCGAGGCGAGCGGGCGGGCTCACCGCCGCGTCGACGATCGTCGCGCTGCCGTCCTCGAAGATGGCCTCACGCACCGTCACGTTGGCCTTGCCGATCTCGGCGGCCGGCAACGGAGCAAGGGCCGCCGGGGGGGCGGGGGCCGCCGGGCTCGCGGCCAGGCTCGACGCCGGGCGCGGCGGGGCGAACAGGACGGTGATCGGTAGGGTTCTGTCGGGCCGCCGCTCGATGTGCACCCACGATTTTTTCATGTGCACGCGCTCGATCGTGGCGGTGGCCGGCCAGGTGTAGTCGAGGCCGACCGTCTCGATACGGCCGACGGTAAGCACGGGCCGGTCGTCGGCGGCGAAGGAGAGATCGCCGAGCGCGGCGGTGCCGCGGGCATTGAGCTGCATCGTCTCCCCGAGCTGGCCCTTCAACGCCATGTCGGCCTCGAGCCGGCCCTGCAGGCGCGCGGTCAGCGGCACGTAGGAGCGATACGGCGCGAGCGTGACGCCCGCCACGCGCGCGCGCAGCTCGAAGCGAACGGGATCGAGCGCGACAGTGCCCTCGGCGTCGAAAGTGCCGGCCTCCGGGGTGCTGGCGGAGAACTTGACCCGGGCGGGCTGCCGGCCCGGCCACGTGACGTCGTTCGCGGTGAGCGCGATCGGCCCGACGCGCAGGCGCGCGGGTGGCGCGACCGAGGCATCGTCGAACCGCACCCGGCCCTGCTCGACCGCGACCTCGGCGATCTCGAGCGCGAGCGCGCCGGTGGTCGCGGTCGCCGGCTTCGCGGTGGGCGCGGCCGCCGGTGCGGGCGCCGCCTTCGGCCGGAGCGACTGGACGATGTCGAGGATCGGGAAGCGCCCGGCGCGGTCCCGCTCAAGGGTCACGCGCGGCCGGGCCAGGCGCAGGCGCTCCACGCGCACCTTCGGCCACTGCGCGTCGAGCCCGGTCACCTCCATCCGGTCGGCCGCCAGGAGCCGTCGCCGGCCCTCGCGCGTCTGGTTCTCGGCCTGGCCGCTGGGGGCCGGGGCGGCGCCGGGAGCCGGCTCGCGGTCGATGGCGCGCGGACCGTAGACGGTGGCGCCGTTCAGCGTGGCGCGCCCGCGCACACGCGTGGTGACGCCGCCGGCCCCCGTCGCACCGGTCGCGCCGGCCGCGGAGGCTACGTCCACCGTGAGATCGGTCTCGATCATGCCGGTGAACTCCAGCGGGAGATCGAGGTAGGGCGCCCAGAAGGCCAGGTCCACGCGGCTGATCCGCGCGCGCAGCGCCGAGCCGAGCGGGGTGGAGCGCGCGGTGCCCTGCACGTCGAGCGCGCCGCCCCCCGGCAGCGTCGCGGTGAGGGTGACCTGGGCGGGCGCGCGGCCCGAGGCGTCGAGGCCGTCCACCACCAGCTTGAGGCGGTCCAGCTCGAAGCGATTGGTCTGGCCGGGCCGCGGATCGTGCACGGTGGCGCGCCCGGCGACCTCGACGTGTCCGCGCGGTCGCCCGTCCGGTCCATTCACGGTGGTCAGCGCGAAGGTGAGCGATGGCACGGTCACCAGCGAGGCGTCGGCGCCGCGCCGGCGCATCACCAGGTTGTCGAGCCGGGCCTGGCCGTCGAGCTGGAGGCCGTCCTGCGCGTCCGCGATGGCGGTGAGCCCGGC
>Ga0137409_10008848_pt1 | contig 10272 bp, 8 predicted proteins | sample CZODoug1_16funga_FD_122059 | JGI IMG/M metagenome (GOLD analysis project Ga0137409, IMG submission 122059) | Vadose zone soil fungal communities from Angelo Coast Range Reserve, California, USA - CZODoug1_16fungal (Hybrid Assembly) | ecosystem: Environmental > Terrestrial > Soil > Vadose zone...
CGGCCACATCGAAGCGACCGCCAAAGGGTTCGCGCCGAGATTCGAGCCGTAGGGGATGGGATGGCGCCCGTACTAGATCCATGATCCGACCAAGTTGAATCGGAATCATAGTCTAAAGCGTCCGGCACCTATCTCAATACAAGAGCCGGGAGCCAAAGCGTCAGCGCCGGGATATAGGTCACGAGCGCGAGCACGATCAGCATTGGGATATAGAAAACCAAGATGCTTCGCGACACCGCCTCCATGCTCACACGGCCGATCGCACAACCCACCACCATGGTCGGTCCGACCGGCGGGGTGAGCAAACCGATCCCCAAGTTGAGGATCATGATGATGCCGAAATGCACGGGATCGATGCCAAACTGTTTGATCACCGGCAGGAAGATCGGCGTGCAGATCAAGAGCATGGGCGCGAGGTCCATGAAGGTGCCGAGCAGGAGCAGCAGCACATTGACCCAGAGCAGGAAGGTGTATTTGTCACTCGAAATCGCGACGAAGAATTCCGTCGCCTTGGCCGGAACCTGCATGATCGCCATCATGTAGCCGAAGGCGATCGAGAAGCCGATCATGATCATGACCATGCCGACGGTGCGCACCACGCGTCCGATCAACATGGGCAGGTCGCGCCACTTGCAATCGCGGTAGATGAACATCGTGACGAAGAACGCGTAGACGCAGGCAACCGCCCCCGATTCGGTCGGCGTGAAGAAGCCAGAGAGAATGCCGCCCAGGATGATCCCGATCGTGATCAGCCCCCAGATGGCATCGATCGCGATCTTGACCGCCTGGCGAAACGGAACGACCTCGCCCTTCGGCAATTTGTCGCGGTGCGCGATGATGAGCACGAGGACGATCAGCGACAGCCCGAGCAGCAGCGCCGGGATGACGCCGCCCACGAACAGATGCGCGACCGAGACCGTCCCGCCGGCCGCTAGCGAGTAGATGATCATGTTATGGGACGGCGGCAGCAGCAGCGGCTGCAGCGAACCCGAAATCGTGACATTGACGGCGAACAGCCGCGGATAACCGTTCTGGATCATCTGCGGGATCATCACCGAGCCGACGGCCGCGGTATCGGCCACCGACGAGCCCGAAATGCAGCCGAACATGGTCGACGCCACGATGTTGACCAGCGCCATGCCGCCGCGAATAGCGCCGACGAAGACCTTGGCAAGATTGACCAGCCGCTCGGCCATGCCGCCGACCGCCATGATCGCACCGGCAAGCACGAAGAATGGAATGGCAAGCAGCGAGAAGCCGCTCATGCCACCCGAGACCTTGAGCATGACGGCCTCGAGCGGGATGTCGGTCGCGATCGCCGCCAGGATGGCGGCAAGCCCAAGCGCATAGCCCACCGGCATGCCCAACAGGCACAAGACGGTAAAGCCGCCGATGAGGATGAATACACCCATATGCAACGCCCGTGCGGGGGCCCGTGTTCGGCGCGTTCCGCGCTATTCGGTCGAGATCTGGCTTACCGTTTCGGGCCCTGGTTCCGCGAAGAACTTTTGCGTCAGCAGGCGTTCGATGACGAACAGGGCGGTCAGCGCACCGCCGATCGGGATCGGCAAATAGGCCATGCCGGCGGTGATGATCGGAAATTCAGCGATGCTTTGATACCAGGTGGTCTCGACCAGCTTGATGCCCCACCACAGCATGAAGAGATTGGTCGCCAGCATGCAGATTTCGAGGAACCAGCCGAGCATTGGCTTGATCTGCTCCGGCAGCAGGCCGGGGATCACGCCGACGCCGATGTGCAGATATTCGCGATAGCAGACGACCGCCGAGAGAAAGGATAACACGATCATCAACAGCACGGCCATCGGCTCCGGCCAGGACGCCGCGCTGTTAAGGACTTTTCGCGTGAAGACCCCGTAGGGGACGATGATGGTGATGATGACCAGGCAGCTGCCGGCGACGAACAAGCAGGCCTGGTGGATCGCGTCCATCGCCCGGATGTATTGCGCTTTCATCTTGCATTCCTGGAGATTTCTGCGGGCAATGTTCTCAAGTCTCTCGGCCGGCTCCCCTCGGTAGCGTTTACTTCACGTCCTGGATGCGCTTGATCAGCGCGGCGTGCTGCGCCGCATGCTTGTCCCAGACCGGCTTGACCGCGTCCTGGAATGGCTTGAGGTCGGCAACCTTGTTGATCTCGGTACCAACTTCCTGCATGTGCTTGATCGACTTCTCCTCCATCTCGTACCAGAGCTTGCGCTGCTCGAGCTGCGCCGCTTTGGCCGATCTCATGATCAGGTCCTGATCGCCTTTCTGAAGCGTGGCCCACGTCCGCTTCGAAAACACCAGGATTTCGGGAATCATGAGGTGGCCGGTCAGCGAATAGTACCTGGCATAGCGATAGTGCTGACCGGTGTCGTAGCTCGGATAATTGTTCTCGGCGCCATCCACCACGCCGGTCTGCATCGCGCTGACGAGCTGATCGAAGCCCATGGCGACGCCGTTCCCGCCGAGCGCGTTCATGGTGTCGACGAAGACCGGGTTGCCCATCATCCGGATCTTCAGGCCCTTGAGATCCTCGACCGCCTTGATCGGCTTCTTGCTGTTGTAGACGTGGCGGGTGCCGGCATTCATCCAGCATAGGCCGACGAGACCCGACGTGGGATGATCGGTCAGCTTCTTGAGCAGCTCGGCGCCAATTTCGCCATCGATCACTTTCTCCATGTGCGCATCGTCACGGAACATGAAGGGCAGGTTGAAGACGTTGAGCTCGGGAACCATCGTGCCCATCGGTCCGACGCTTATGCGCGCAATCGCGAGCGCGCCGACCTGCGCCTGCTCGATCATCTCCTTTTCGCCGCCGAGCTGCATCGACGGATACATCTGAACGCTGAGACGCCCGCCAGTTCCTGCCTCGAGCGCCTTGCCCATGCGCACCACGGCTTCGACAGTCGGATAGCCGAGCGGGTGCACATCGGACGCCTTCAGCACCAGCTTCTGCTGGGCCAAGGCCGGTAGCGTTGCATGGCTGGCGAGAGCGCTCGCGGCCGTGAACGCGGTCAGACGAAGCATGGTGCGGCGGTTCATGCGGCGATTCATGATTGTCCTCCCTCGATCCATCCGTGAGTAGTGAGTAGTGAATTAGTGAGTAGTGAGTGGTGAGTAGTGAGTGGTGAATAGTGAGTAGTGAGTAGTGAGTAGTGAATTAGTGAGTAGTGGTTCCACTTCCTTGCTTACTACGCACTATTCGCTACTCACTACTCACTCTTTTCGCATTGATCCCGCAGGGGCCTCGATGTTAGGTTGTCATATCATATGATGACTGGGCCTGAAGAGGAAGAGGTGTCAAGCAGAATGGAGGCAGCCAAGAAGCTGTCGGTTGCCCGGCCGCTGCCGCCGCCGCGATCGCTCGCGCATGAGCTCATCGCACGGCTGACCGCCGACATCACCAGCGGAAATATCCCGCCCGGCGCGCGCCTGCCGACCGAGCAGGAGCTGATTGCGGCGACCGGCGTCAGCCGAACGGTAGTCCGCGAGGCCGTGGCCGCGTTGCGCGCCGAAGGATTGGTGGTAACCCGACAGGGTGTCGGCGCTTTTGTTCCCGAGAATGCGCGCCGGCCCTTCCGCGTCGATTTCGGTCGTTTGTCGTCGATACGCGAAGTGCTTGAGGTCATGGAGTTGCGTACCGGCATCGAAATCGAGGCTGCAGGCCTGGCCGCCGAGCGCGCCTCGGCCGCGCAGGTCCGCAATATCGTCGATTGCCTTCATATGATCGATCGCGCGCTCAAACGGGGTGAAGATGCGATCGATCAGGATTTTGCGCTTCATTGCAGCATCGCGGACGCTGCCGGCAATCAGCAATTCCGGCGCCTCTTGGAACATCTCGGGCGCCTCATCATCCCGCGTCAGACCATATCCGGCGGCCCTGGGCTACCCAGGCGGGTCTACAGCAAGATATTCCAGGAGGAGCATCGCGAAATCGTGCGTGCGATCCGGACAGGCGCTGTCGCGCAGGCGCGTGCCGCCATGCGGCGGCATTTGCTCAACAGCCGCAAGCGCTATCAGGCATTCGCGGCGAAGCTTGGCAGTGCGAGTGACATCGCGCAAGGTCGGTAGCTGCAACATGATGCAAACGGTCCTCGTCACGGGCGCTGCCGGCTCGATTGGCACGCGGTTGCGCAAGCTCCTCAAGGGCGTCTACCCGAGCCTTCGCCTGAGCGACATCAAGCCGCCCGCCGACCTCGCGGCGGACGAAGCCTTCATCCAGGCTGACCTCGCCTCGATCGCGGAGGTGGAGCGCGCCGTCGCCGGCGTGCAAGGCATCGTCCATCTCGGCGGCTTTTCGGTTGAAGGTCCCTGGGACACGATCCTCAACAGCAACATTATCGGGACCTACAATTTGTTCGAGGCGGCGCGGCGCCACCGCGTCGAGCGCGTCGTGTTCGCGTCATCCAATCACGCCGTCGGTTTCTATCCGCGGGCGCGCCGCATCGGGACCGATGCTCCGGTGCGGCCGGATTCGCGCTATGGCGTAAGCAAGGCATTCGGCGAGGCGCTCGCCGCGTTTTACGCCCACAAGCATGGACTGCGTACGACCTCGATCCGCATCGGCAACGTCAGCGACACGCCTGCTGACAAGCGGCGATTGTCGATCTGGCTCAAGCCGGAGGATCTCGTGCAGTTGATCCGGATAGGGCTCGAGCATCCGGATATCGTCTGCGAAATCTTCTACGGCGCGTCGGACAATGCGCGCGGCTTCTGGGACAATGCGCAAGCCTTTCGCTTCGGCTATCGGCCGCAGGGCCGCGCCGAAGATTACCGCGACGAAGCGCTCAAGGCGGATGCCGCGCTGCCGCCCGATCCGATCGGCGATTGGTACCAGGGCGGTCCCTACTGTAGCGATGAATTCGAGGGCGGCATTGAACGCGCTCCGGTGTGAGTGGCGTGTGCCTCGCTATTTCACGCCGGCTTGAGCCGCGGGAACATTTTGTAGGCGTTCTCGCTCTCGATTGTGCGCAGGTCGGCTTCACTGAGCTTGTAGTTGGCGAGACCTTGCACTGCCTCCATGGCCTCGCGGTAGGGGAAGTCGGAGCCGAACATGACCTGCGACATCGGCACCATGTGGAACAGCGCCGCCAGCATGCCGGGCGTGTTGCCCTGCGCCACCTCGTAGTAGAAGCGCCGGAAGATCGGCACCGCGCCGTTTGGAAATTCCTGCTTGCGTCGGCCCGCGAGCTCCTCGAACCGGCTGGTCAGGAACGGCAGCGTGCCGCCGGAGTGCGACCAGATGAACTTGATGTCCGGGAAGCGCAGCGCCGTCTTGCCCTCGCCAAAGACCAGGCTCGCAATCGTGCGGGTGGTGTCGTGGTTATATTCAAGGGTCGAGACCGGCACGCCCTTGACCAGGCTGCCGCAGCAGTCCGGCGTCGTCGGATGGGTATAGACCACCGCCTTGCGGCGATTGAGCTCCTCGAAGACGGGCACGAACGCGGGATCGCCCAGGTACTTGCCGCTGTACACCGTCCAGAGTGCCACGCCCTCGGCCTTCAAAACGTCGAGCGCATATTCGATCTCGCGCAGACTGCCTTCGGTGTCAGGGAGCGGAATGACGGCGAAGCTGCGGAAGCGGCCTGGATGGTCCTGCTCGAGCTTGGCGGCGTATTCGTTGCAGGCGCGCGCGAGCTTGCGCGCGTCCTCGTCCACCTTGCCAAACCAGACTCCAGGATTCTGAACGGAGGTGATCGAGGTCGCGACCCCGGCCTTGTCCATGTCCTCGAGCGACATGGAGACCGACCATTTGACCGGGTTGCCGCCGCGATTGCGCACGATGGCCTCGGCCTGCACCGGCGGAATGATGTGATGGTGGACGTCGATCCGGCGCGGCTTCGCGGGCGCCTGCGCGGCTGTCGGCGTCGCCAGGAAGCCCGCGGTGCCGAGCGCGGCCGTGCCGCCCGAAAGGAAGCTTCGCCTGCTGACCGCCGTGGCGGCAAAGGGGGCTCGCGGTTCGCAGCAGGCGCAGCCCGCAAGCAATCCGGTTGGCTTCGTCATTGGCGTTCCTCCTTCGGGTCGTTGCGCCGGGCATGCGGCGCTAAAGCAGATTCCGGTCAGTTTGATGCACTCGCGGTCTCTCCCGGCCTCATGGTGAGGAGCCGTGACCTTTAGCCTACCCAGATTCCGCAGCCTCGTGCGCGGCGTCTCGAACCATGGAGGCCGCCCCATCCTTCGAGACGGGCGCCACGCGACGATTGCGTCGCCTGAAGCGCAAGTGCGTGCGCCCTCCTCAGGATGAGGCGGACAAAGGGCTAGCCGCTCGCGCCCTCACTACTTGCTCAACGGTGGCGTCGTCTTCGGCGGCATGCGGTGGCGCGTCGCCTGCTCGTAGGCATAAGCGAGCTTGAGCAGCGTCGGCTCGCTGTAGGGCATGCCGAAGAACGTGATGCCGACCGGCAGATTGTTGCTGGTGAACCCCGACGGCACCGTCATCGAGGCGGCATAGATCAGGAACGTGTTCAACGTCGGCACGCCACGCGTCGTCTCGTAGGGCGGATTGATGCCGTTCTTGATCAGGCTCGGCTCGTGCTCGACCGACTTGTGCACGATGGCGTCGAGCTTGTTGTCTGCCATGACCTTGGCAATGCTGATCGTCAATTCCTCGCGCGCCTGCACGTATTGGACATAGCGGGCCGGGTTGAACGGCGGCGAGGGCGCCTTGTAGCGCGTGACATTCGGCGGCGGATAGCTCTTCTCGATGTCGGGTGAGCTGATGATGTCGGTGCGGTTCTTGAACGGCGAGGACGGATTGCGCGCGAGATAGAGCTCGAGCGCGGCGTCGGTCTCGATCGGGTTGCGCTCGCGCGTGGCGAGGAGCTTCTTGAGGTTCGGGATCACGATCGGATCGACCAGCGTCGCGCCGGCGGCCTTCAGCTCGGCCACATTCTTTTCAAACGCCGCATCGACGATCTTGAAATCCGGAGCATTCGGGTCCGACTGGTTCCCGATCGATTCGCGCAGGATGCCGATGCGGGCGCCGTTGAGCGCGCCCGGGTCGAGATGGCGCGTGAAGCTGCCGTCGATCTTGCCGACGCCGAGCGCGGTCACCGGATCTTCCGGGTCGTAGCCGACCATGCCATCAAGCAGCTTGGCGAGATCGCGTACGGTGCGCGCCATCGGGCCCATCTGGGCGTGCACGGTCGGATAGCCGTCCCACATGCCGGTGCGGCTCACGAGCCCCGGCGTCGGCCGCAGACTGAGCACCGCGTTCCAGGCCGCCGGTCGCCGGATCGAGGCGACAGTTTCTTCGCCGATCGTGACGGTGGAGAAATTCGCGGCGAGCGCCGCGCCCGAGCCGCCGGAGGAGCCGCCGACCGTGCGCTCGAGATCGTAAGGGTTGCGGGTGACGCCGAAGATCGAGCCGTAGGTGTCGCCGGCGGCGAACTCGGAGAGCGTCGCCTTGCCGAGGATGATCGCGCCCGCCTTGCGCAGCTTGTCGATCGCGAACGCATCCTTCGGCGGCCGGTAGTCCTTGAACACGACAGTGCCGAGCGTGGTCGGCATGCCGGCGGTGTCGATCTCGTCCTTCACCAGGATGGCGATCCCGTGCAGCGGCCCGACCAGGCCCGAGGTGCGAAGCGCGGCGTCGAGCCGGTCGGCCTCCGCGAGCGCGTTCGGGTTGAGCGTGATGATGGAATTGATGGTCGGGCCTTGCTTGTCGTAGGCGTTGATGCGGTCGAGATAGCCTTGTACGAGCTGGCGCGCGGTCAGCTTGCCGGCGCGCATCGCCATGTGGATGTCGTCGATGGTGGCTTCGACGATCTCGAATGGCTTCGGGGCTTGTGCCTGAGCCTGCGTAGCGCAAGTGCCAAGTATCGTGATAGCTATCGTGATTGCCACCGCTGTTGCGCGCGCCAGCGCATCAAGACCCTGCTTCATCGCACATCTCCGGGTTGAGCCGAGCTCGTGACAATGAGCCTACACCAGGGCTTGGTCGATTCCAGGGGGCGCGGCACGGGATTTGCGAGCGCGGATCAAGGATGAAGCGGATCAAGGATGAACAAGGCTTGCAAGAGGATCGCGGAACCGCAAGTATTCGCCGGCGCAGGTTGGCTTGAACATCGCCATTCGTATGCAAGACCATCCAGCGAGCGGCGAGGCCATGGCGTTAGACGTCTTCATCAGCTATTCGCACCACGACAAGGCGGCCGCCGCCGCCTGCGCGATGCTGGAGAACGCCGGTGTGCGCGCCTGGATCGCGCCACGTGACGTCTGGCCGGGTGTGGAATATGGCGCAGAGATCGTCGAGGCGATCGAGCGCTGCCGCGTGCTGGTGCTGATATTCTCGGCAAATGCCAACCACTCAGGCCAGATCCTGCGCGAGGTCGAGCGGGCCGTCAGCAAGGGAATCCCGATCGTACCGGTGCGGATCGAGGAAGTGCTGCCGACCAAGTCGATGGAGTACTTCCTTGGCACCATCCATTGGCTCGAGGCGTTGACGCCGCCGCTTGAGCAGCACCTTCGCCAGCTCGTGGACATCGTGGGCGCGATCCTCTCCCGTGACGGCGGCAGCGCTCCGGGCGAGAACAAGGAGCCTGTCCGCGCTCCGGCGAGCGCGATGCTACGACGGGCCGGCGAAAAAGGGGCGCAGCGGATCGTCCTGTTCGGGTTGCTTGGAGCAACTGCCATCGCGCTGGTGAGTGCGACGACCGTCTATCTGACCCAGACATCGGTCGTCAGTCAGCCATCGGTCGTCAGTCAGCCTCCGGTCGTCGCCCAGCCGCCGGTCGCTGCCACGGAGGATCTCCTTCCCGAGGCGGTGCCCTACATTTCCGATCGTGACCGCGCCGCCATTCGCACCGACTACTTGCCTGCTCCGGGCTACAAGGCTTTTGCGATCGGCACGCGGTTGGGTTTCGCAACCGGACAGGCAAGCGAGGAGGCGGCCAAGACCAGCGCGCACGCAACCTGTGAGAGGTTGATCGGAACCGAAACCAGGAGATGCGAGATCTATGCCGTCGGAACCAGAGTTGTTCTCGCGTCGGGCAGGCCGCCGATGCCGTCGGCGCCATGGGTTGTGCGCAATCCCGCGGTCGAGAAGCCATTCGCTGTCAATCAAGCGCCCTTGCAGGCCGCTAACTATAAGGCTGCGATGGAGCGATATGCCACTGGCCAGCTCCCGAAAGCCCTTGCAGTCTCCTCACGGGGCTATGCCGCCTTTTACGGCCAGAGCAGCCAAGACGAGGCGATGCGGCGAGCGCTGGAGTTCTGCGGCAGCAACGGCAGCATCGCGTGTCTGGTGGTCGCCATTGATAATGTCTTTGTGGTTGCGGTCCCAGAGACCATGAAGCCCGTCGCCTTGTTCCATCCTACGAGCGAGGCATCGATTGCTGCGGACGCGCGCAGCGTGGTAGCAGGCCGCCTGGCAAATGCCATCAGCGGTTGGAATGCGGTCGCGGTCGGCGCGGCCGGCCGTCCAGGCGTCATGCTCAGGGCCGCCAGCGAGCAGGCGGCGGTCGAGGGCGCGCTCGCCGACTGCAGCAGGCAGGATCACAGCTGCCGGGTGATTGCCATCGGGCCGTTTCTGGTCGAGCCGCTGCCGAGCGCAAAGAACTGACGCCCTTATCGGCTTCGCGCTATTCGCCCTTGATGTTGGCCGCCTTGATGATCGGCCACCATTTCTCGCTGTCGGCCTTTTGCAGTGCTGCGTGCGCCTCCACGGTCTGCTGCTCGCGCGGAAAGACGTCTTGACCAAGCTCGCTGAAGCGTGCGCGCACGCTCGCATCGGCGAGCGCCGCGACCATTGCGGCATTGAGCCGGCTCACGATCGGCTGCGGCGTGCCCTTGGGCGCGTAGAGCCCGAACCAGTTGGAGAAATAGAAGCCGGGCAGGCCCGCTTCGTCGACGGTCGGAACCTCCGGCGCAGACGCGAGGCGGCTCTTCTCGGCGATCGCAAAAGCCTTGATCTTGCCGGCCTTGAGCTGCGGGACGACCGTGACCGGGGAATCGATCAACATGTCGATCTGGCCTGCGACCAGGTCCTGCATGGCGGGCCCGGCGCCGCGATAGGGCACGAGCTGAAAGCTCGTGCCGGTGGCGTTCTGGAAGAACACCGCGCCGACATGGGGAGGACTGCCGGCTCCCGCATGCCCGACCGTTGCTTTGCCCGGATTGGCCTTGAGCCAGGCGATCAGTCCTCTCAGGTCGTTCGCGGGGAACGTCTGCTTGGCGGCGATCAGGTGCGGCGTGGTCGAGATCAGTCCGGCCGGCTCGAACGAGGTCGGGACGTCGTAGGGCAACGTATAGATGACCGGGTTGACCACATGC
>Ga0137409_10008849_pt1 | contig 10272 bp, 9 predicted proteins | sample CZODoug1_16funga_FD_122059 | JGI IMG/M metagenome (GOLD analysis project Ga0137409, IMG submission 122059) | Vadose zone soil fungal communities from Angelo Coast Range Reserve, California, USA - CZODoug1_16fungal (Hybrid Assembly) | ecosystem: Environmental > Terrestrial > Soil > Vadose zone...
TCTGCGCCGCTTCGGAGGCTTCGCGCCTTTTTCTTACTGGCGCAGCCACCCCTCCTGTTCCAGGAGGGGAACACCCTGTCCTGGCAATTCACGCACACCTTCATAGAGCGCCGCTACAGTCTTCCTGCCGTTCCGTGGAGATGAGCACGATTCCGGCAACGATCACGGCTCCGCCAATCAGCAACCGGGCAGTCACGCGCTCGTCCAAAAGAATGTAAGCGAACAAAAGCGTGAAGACGGGTATCGAGCACAATAGTATTGCCAGGACGCTCACATCGATTAATTCCTGAGCCCGAGCATAGACCCAGTAGACGAGGCACGTGCCGAACAGGGTCAGGACAATGAACATCACTATCGGCCGCAAACCGCCGCTAATGATCCAAACGCCCTTTCGCAGCATGACGGGAGCGCTGACAATCGTCGCTACGGAAAAGATCGGCGTGAGGCGCTGAAAGAGTTTCCTGCCGTATGTTGTTCGCCGCTGTGCAACTGCGAACAATGACCACGAAACAGCGGCAGCCATGACAAGAAGGTTACCCACCGTTCGTTGGCGTCCCGACAAATCGGATAGATTCAGCCCGTCGAGTGTGACGACCAGAACACCGGCAAGTGTTATCGCCGAACCTAACACGCGTCGGGAGTTGAAACGCTCTCCAAGCAGCCAGACCGCTAATGCGATGGTCGAGATCAACTCAATGTTCACCACAAGGCCGGCGGCATTCGCGGATGTGCGCTGCATGCCGTAGTTGTACAGAAGGAAGTCCGCGCCAAGGCCGATGCCGGCGAGCCAGATCCAGATGTCACCGGCAAACCATCGACCATCCTTTCCTGCCAGCAGCCGGAACAGGGCCGTGGATAAAGCCAGCCGTACGAAGCCTAAAGACTCCGGGCTGAATCCAGCCAGAGCGCCTTTCGTCGCGACAGGTGTGAGTCCCCAGAGGGCAGCAGCCAGGAGAGCAAGCAGCACGCCTTCATGAGTTCTTGTCTTGGGATGATTTACCGCCACGGTCGATCATACCATCGGTGAAAGTCGGATGAAGGTATCGTAAGATTGTGCTTCGTCATCTGGCTTCGGAGGAAGAATCAGCGTGAAACGACACATCTTTGCAATATTTGTCTGCCTCGCGCTCGGGGCGCTCGCGCCCCTCTCTGCGCAGGACCTCACAATCACCAATGCCCGTATCGTTGTCGCCAATGGCACCGTAATAGAACGCGGATCGATCGTGGTGCGTGCGGGAAAAATCGTTTCCGCAGGGCCCGGCGGGCCGTCCGGGGCGAGTGGGAGGACCATCGATGCGAAAGGCATGACCGCCATGCCGGGGTTCATCGATGCACACCGGCACATCAATACCGGACCCAACGAGAAGGCGCAGATGCAGGCGCTTCTCGAAGCCGGCTACACGACCGTCCTGTCCGGAGGCGGTCCGGCAGATGGAAACATCACGCTCAGGGATCACATCGAGAAAGGCCTCATCAACGGGCCGCGCATCATTCCCTCCGGATCACTTCGGCTCAACAATAACACCCCGGAAACGGCTCGCGCCGAAATACGGAAGATGGCGGCCATGGGAATCAAGTTCACGGGCGAGATCGCCCTTACTCCAGTGCCAGGGCCAGGCGAAAAAGAATTGGAAGTTCTCAGAGCCGTACTGGACGAGGCGAAGAAAGCCGGCGTGATGGTCCAGGTCCATGCCGTGAGTTCCCGGGCCATGGTGGCCGCCGTCGATGCCGGTGTGCCGCTGCTGGTGCACCTTCCCAACAAGGACTGGATGAGCAAGGAGGACGCCAGGAAACTGGCCGCATCGGGCACGAAGATTTTGGGGACCGTTGGCTTCGGCACACCCGTTTTCGGCGTGTTCGCGGACGACAACTTGCCGCGGTTCCGGGACGGGAAGCCGTGGCCCGAATCCATCATCGACGGGGTCCGGCTTGGCGAGGAAGCCGGATATATGCCCGTGAATGCGCGTACCGCCTGGGATGCGGGCGCCATCCTCGGCTATTGCACCGACACAAACTATGACCCGAAAGCCGGGCTGGACCATGAGCTGAAGACCATCAATCCGATGTTCTCCATGCAGGACATTATTAAAATGATGGGGCCGAATACGGCATCGTACATCCAGATGAGCGACCAACTCGGAACGCTGGAGCCAGGCAAACTGGCCGACCTCATTCTTCTGGACGGCAATCCGCTGGAAGGCTATTGGAACATGCTGAAAACCAGGCTGGTGCTCAAGGGCGGCGTGATTGTGGTCGATAAACGCTAGGGATAGGACGAATCAGCCGCGGATTTCACGGATTACGCGGATGGCGCGCATCAACATTTTTAATTGCGCGCCATCCGCGTAATCCGTGAAATCCGCGGCTGATTCGTCTTATCCCATTACTCACTGAATTTCGGGAGGGTGAATTTCCGAACTCAGTCTTTGAAACTCCTCTTTTGCGCGACGAAGGATTGGAATATCCGGGTCGGCGTCTTTCCACAACGCCAAAAAGTCCTCGTACGCCTTACGGCTTCTGGCTGTGTCGCCGCTGATCGCGGCCGCTTGCGCAAGCCCCAGGTGCGCGAGTGAATATAACGAATATCCGACGGGAGTGAAATCACGAGGAGCAAGACCTAGCACACCCTTGTGATCCGGGATTTTTTGGAACTCGCCGATGGCCTGGTTTCCGGCCCCCTGGCTGAGATATGCGAGGCCCCGCAGGTAAGCGGGCCATAAGGAAGCATTCGTCCCGGTCTCGCCGCGGCTGGATGCCTGCAACAGTTGAACCGCGCCGGCAGGATTGTTGCGATGCATTTCAAGGGCAGCGCGGGTCATCGGCACCCAGTAAGCTTTGGAAAAACTACCCTGAGGGAATCGTTTGAGCATTTCATCAACAAGCGATTGCGCGTGGTTCGACTCGCCGCAGAGCGCCACAGCGAGAGCGGTCCAGCTCAAAGCATTCCGGCCTCGCTCGATTGCGAGTGCCCTGGCTGCAGTAGTTTTAGCCTCACGGCAATTACCGAATGCCGCTTCCCACAACGCGTCTCCTGCTGAATACTGAGAAGCACTTTCTTTCAGGCCAAGACGCAGGGCCAAATCAACGGCCCGGCGTGTGAGTTCCCGTGCTCTGACCAATTGTCCGGAAGACGCTGCTGTAACGGATTGAGCCGCCAGCATTCCTGCTTCAACAGGAGTTCCGGCAACGCGGTCGATATTCTGCTGCATTGCTGCCATGTCTCCCTTGAGAAACGCAATCGAATAGAGCATGTAGCGGTATTGAGGAGGCTCCAGCTTGCGCGAAAGCGCCTGTTCGATAGCTGCCTTCGCATCGTCGTAGCGATTGAGACATATAGAGGATAGCGCCAGGCTGGCGTATGCGACGCCGGCATCCGGATTCAGGCGGACAGCTTCGCGGGCTTCCTCGAGGGCTTTTTCAAATTGTCCGATCGCGCAGTAGCGAACAGCCAGGTTCGTGCGCGGAATGAAGTCTCGCGGGTACGTTTGCTTCCACAGTTCCTGAACCTCGATGGTCTTATCGCTATCCCATAGCACGTCCATGTAGTAGCGCGCAGAGATATAGAATCTCTCGCGCTCGCTGGTCCTTTTCCGGAGATCAAATGCTTTTTGGGAGTATTGAGCGGCGAGATCGTACTCTTGAGTAGTAGCGGACGCGATTGCCAACGCGGCGTAAGCGATCGCGAAATTGGGATCCAGCTCTACCGCCCGCTTGTAAAACGGGATCGCGTCAAAGTACTTGCCGCTGAATTGACGCTCTCTGCCGAGAGAGAACGCTTTAAGCGCCTCCAGGGACCCAGTGGTGGCCTGCTCAATTGGAGTGTCATATTTCTCGATCGAACTCAATGATTCGCCCAGTCTCTCGCGAAGTTTCGACGCTGCTTCGCCAAGCTTTCGCAGAACCTGTTCCCTGGTTTCGGGTTCAGCCTGCTCGCGGGCGATGGTGTCACCGTTTTGGGCATTTACTGCTTCCAGATGGATGACGTAATGGCTGCCGAGGGGTGAAATTGAACCCGTAAGCAACGCCTTGATACCGTGCCGCTGTGCGATTTCCCGCGCGACCTCTCCGGTCACTCGCTCATCTGGCGGGTGATTCATATAGCGAAGCGTTTCCCGAATCCGTTCTTCTGAAAAGATGTTCAGGAAAGGAGCCTGGCCCAGTTGAACTGCGAGCGCCTGCTTGAGCGTGCCGTCGAAAACTTCATCGCCGGTGGTATTGACGAAATCGGCAATCAGCACCGTGTCTTTGTCCGTCAACGGCGAAGCGGGCGGTGTTGTCACAAGCTTGAAGAAAAGGAAGCCGGCAAGTGCTCCGCCGGCAAGCGCTATCAAGGCGACAACCGTTGTGCTTTTGGCCTTCTTCGCTTGAGGTTCTTCGAGGCCGGCCTGGTTCACCCCGGCCGTAAAAATATAGCCACGCCGGGGTACCGTCTTGATGCACGCTTGCGCCTCGTCTCCGAGGGCGCGCCGGATCTCCACCAGGCACTGCACCAGGGAATCATCCGTGACGAACGAGTCCGGCCAGACTGCCTTGATCAATTCCTCTTTGGTGACCAGCCGATTATTGTTCTCAACGAGGTACTTGAGGGCTTCGAATACCTTTGGCCGGAGTTTGACTTCCTCCCCTGAGTGCAGCAGGCACGCGCGATCCAGATCTACAGCAAAGCCGTTGAAAGTATAGGTGTGAGGGGACGGTTTTGGCATTTCTTTGGCCTTTTTTCGCCGCTCTTTCGTTACTCAGGCCGCAGCCAGCGCGATTATAGCGCTACACAAACGAAAGGAGCATCTTATGGTGGGTCGAATCACGGTTTTTGTCTACGGGGTAGTTTGCTACCTGATTTTTTTCGGAACTTTTCTGTATGCGATTGGCTTCATTGGCAATGTGGCCGTTCCCAAGTCAATCGATTCGGGCAGGCAGGGTCCGCTCCTCGAGGCGTTGCTTATCGACGCCGCGCTGCTTGGATTATTTGCAATTCAGCACAGCGTCATGGCGCGGCAGTGGTTCAAACGCGCGTGGACCCGCGTGGTCCCTGAACCGGCGGAGCGCAGCACGTATGTGCTGTTTTCCAGCCTTTTGCTTTTGCTCATGTTCTGGCAATGGCAGCCGATCGGGGGCAACGTCTGGAATGTCGAGCACCCGGCGAACCGGACTGCGCTTTATGCGGTGTTCGCGGCAGGATGGGTCACGGTACTGGTGAGCACGTTCCTCATCAATCACTTCGATCTATTCGGCCTCAGGCAGGTCTTTCTCCATCTGCTTGGCAAACCGTACGCGGCGATTGGTTTCAGAACGCCGGGGCCGTACCGGTATGTTCGGCATCCTCTATATATGGGCTGGCTCATGGTCTTCTGGGGGACGCCGACGATGACGGCCGCCCATCTGGTCTTTGCGATCGCTACCACCGGCTACATCCTGGTAGCTATTCAATTCGAGGAGCGTGACCTGATTCGGTTCTATGGAAACAGATACGTCAGCTATAAGCGGCAGACACCAATGCTGTTTCCCGTTCGTCTCGGCAAGGCTAAATCCCGCGATGTCGCATTGGACGAAAGCGCACGATAGTTCTTACTGTAGCGGCGCTCTACGAAGGTGTGAATGAATTACAATTTGCGCGTTCCAGCCGCGGAGCGGCGTAAGAATGTAGCCCCGGGCGCAAGCCCGGGGATGGAATAGTGTCGAAGTCCCAGCCCCGTAGGGGCGCAAGATTCCTCGAATCCATTCGAATCTTTCGCCCCTCTGGGGCTGGGATCCAGGGTTACTGTTTACCCCGGGCTTGCGCCCGGGGCTACATTCTTACGCCGCTCCGCGGCTAAAACCGCAACGGGCGCAATTCATTCATAGACCGCCGCTACAGTAGACGGAACCTTCTAACACCACGGGCACCAGTGCCAGGGAGGACGATAGAAGGTCAGGAACCGGCCGCAAAAGATAACTCCCACCCAGCAGAGCAATGAAACTCCGCCGGCGATCCTTGCGCGGAAAGGCGCTTCATCTCCGGGAGCGGTGGCCGCCACGCGCCCGTACGTCGCCAGATAGAAGACGGCGACGTTCAATCCGGCGGTCCCCATGAACAACATTTTCATCTGAAACGCCGGGTTATAGATGTATTGGTCCGACGCGCCCGCCAGAAATGTAATTCCGGTCATGACGTTCATAACATAGCCGAGAATGCCGAACGGTATAAGCCTGTGCAGGGCCGCCACGGGCACGCGCTTCACAAGTCCAATCATGCGCAGGTCGAACAATCCCACCGTACCTATCAAAAGACACAGGCCGATGAAATGAATGCTCTCACTTGTCCGCCACGCCCAGCTGACATTGTTCATGATGTAGTACAACTGCGTGGTCTTGAGCCAGACTTGCAGGGAGTGTACCAACGCATCCACGTTCAGCTCCTTCAATACACATCGAACGATGAATCCAGGTAGATATAGGTATAAGCGAGCAAACGGCCCGAGACTACGGCGCCCGCCCAGCAGGCAAGCGACAGGGCCGCCAGGATCCTGGCTCTCGCCGAAACAGTTGCGTCATCCATACCCGATTTCTGGATGACCTGGTTCCGGATTAACCATGTGTCCACCATCGCAAGTGCGATCAGGGTCAACTTGAGATAGAAGACCCAGTTGGTGAGGGCCTTCGTCGGGTAAGAGAGTAAGAGCAGGACGCCGGATACAGCATTCAACCAGAATCCGAAGCGCATGACTGGAACCAGATTCTCCAGTGCGGAGATCGGGACGCGCCGCGCAAAGCCAAAAATACGAAAATCCATCGCGGCATTCGTGCCGGCAAGGAGTCCCATACCGACAGCATGCAGCGCGATGATTGTCGGGAATGCCAACATCGACGGGGACTCGCGGACCCACTTGCCGATGCCGCCCTCCTCCATCAAAATGAAAAAGCCTTTCCAGTCCATTTCGACGACGTAAGTCCGTTGAGTTACGCGCCGCCGGCCGAACGAAAATTAAATTTCAGTGCCTTGGCCGGGCTCACGGTCTTATCAACAGTGATGGCGAAGAATGGTGCAAACATCTCCTCCCACGTCATATTGCCGATAAAGACCGTCCTGTTCGGGTCGGGATTGAACTTGTTGTTCACGGAATTGTCGTAGTGACCAACAACCACCAGTCTCGTGCCCTTCGGGATCTGCATTGGTTGTTTCAAGTCGTAACCAAGCTGCCAGTTGAAATCGTAGCGGGGCACGTTCAGCACCACCTGCTCCTTGCCGTCTGGGAAGATCAGCTTGTACGTCATGTCCTTCCCGCGGAGGTGCATGTGGGGCGACATCCAAACCAGTTCGGCATTTTCCAAAAACGTGATCTCTGAGGGCACTGGCGCATAGTTCCCATCGTTTGGCGGGATCGCAAATTTTGTCTGATCGGTTCCACCGAAGCTCTCGATTAGCAGGCGTTCCGGTTGCTCTTTGGCGATTGTGAGACCTATCTCCGGGCGGTCCGTGAGTTCTTTACCATTGGGCGTGTAATGAATCGTCCAGTTGAGATCGTACCCGGCCGGAATCAGAAGTCCCGCATGGAATGGACGGAAATCCGAAAGCGCGCGCCCCGGCACGTAGCAGGTGAACCCAAGTCCGACGCCGCCGCGTGCATCATCGGCGCCGCGGTTGTTTTCCGCTGCGGCATTGGGCGGAGGATTATTACGGATGCCGGAAGGGACGTCACGCCCTCTTCCGTCGGCCGTTGGCAGTGCGATCCGCCGCTCCGATGGCGCCACTTCCACGCCTTCTTCGTCGCGTTGCTTGTCTACCCACAGAAGGCTGTTATAGACAACGTTGGGACGATGGGGAACGAATGAGACACAAATGTGGTGAGTGACCGCGAGTTCGCTCGGTTTGATTTCGACCGATGTTACCCAGGTATCCTTACTAAATCCCGTCGGGGTCGTGAGTGTCATCCACTCGATGACATTTTTCGCCGGAGCCGGCGGGACCGTGTAGGGTACTCCTTCGAGCACAATGTCGGGCTTTGCAGTCCATCCGTTCTCAGGCCATTGGATGGGGGGCGGAGCATCCTTTGCGTCGCCTTGCGGAGCACCGCTGTCGGCCCATTTAGCGATCGTGTCTATGTCGCTTTGCTTCAAAGAAGGGTCGTTCGAAAAATGCCCATATTGCGGATCGGCGAACCAGGGCGGCATCTTTCGCGTCACCACCGCGGCTTTCATGGCCTTGGCCCAGGGCCGCGCGCTCTCGTAAGTCAGAAGCGACATCGGAGCGATATTGCCGGGACGATGGCAAGTCTGACAATTTCGTTGAAGAATCGGTAAGACATCCTTGTTGAACGTCACCGATTCCGCCATTGAAATATTCGCAGCGAAAACCTGGGCCGCGAGCAGCGTCCCTGCCAGCCAGAATCGTTTGGTCATGCTCCCTCCCGCCGAACAGAATCTCTTTGAAGTGGTTACTGGTTATTTGTGCTTCCCGCCGGTCGCTTTACACGGTTCGCCTGAACTTCGATCCAATCGACGCGAGAGGCTCCGCTGGTGAAGCCTGGGCCGCCGAGCATAAGATCGGTGAAGCCGATTTCGTCGATCCTGGTCAAGTCTGGTTTCTCCACAAGTGAGTCCTCGTACATTCTGGGATCCTGGATCTTGAGTATTCTCCAGCGGACGTCGCGGATCAAAATTTCCTGGACGTTCCAGTCTTCTGCCGGACCGGCGTAACGGTCGCTGATGAGAAAACTTCCGTCTGCCAGCTTCAGGACGAGGCGAAGCTGTCTGAAGCCGGTCTGTTTCGTGCGCCAGACGACCTTCGACATCGGGTTCGACAAATCAAGGTAATCCGTCTTGTCTTTCAGAGTGATTGCGCATGGACCCGCCGCGCAGGCGCCGAGCCAGATGTAGCCGGGATCATCGCGCGGGCCAACGTGGCGATCGTATATGACGTCTTTGGCGCCCAATCCGTACCGGCCATGCTGCAGATTCTTGTTTTGCAGGTGGGAATCCAGATCTTTGTCTTTGTAATCGGTCGGCACGCCGGGAGTTGCATCCATCCAGTCTTCCCGGAAAGCAACGGGAGGACGATGGTCTTCCGGATAATCTTTGACCGCCTGGGCGGCAGGAGCCGCTTGCCCGGCCGGCCTGGCCTGTTGTGACGCTTGCGCGAATGCGAAAGTGACAAGGCAAAGCCCGACAATCGTCACAATAAATAACCTGCGAACGATCTGCAGCATTTGCAATCCTCCTCAATCCAGATTGATTGCGCGATGCGGGTGAGTATATCAAGGCATCACGCCCCACGCACAATGGAATGCCACGCTGAAACGCGAAGAACGTAAGGTTTTGTCAGGCCCTGGTCATCGTTCGCGATTCGCCGGGGCCCCTTTTGAAAGCATCGAAATAGTGGTTTTGGCCCTCGTCCTCGTACTCACTAATCACCGACAGGCCTACTGCGGAGAGCTGCCTTCGATATTCTGCCGCGCCAAGGGATCGTGACTCCAATCCCGTCATGGCATCATTCCACACCAGTGGTTCAGGGCACGACGTGAACAGCAGGCGGCCACCAGGCACGAGTATGTCGGCGATTCTTTGGATGAGACGCCGCTGCTCTTCAGGCAGAAGCAGAAATATGACTCCCCACGCGACGACACCGTCGAACATCCGACCGAAGAACAACGAGTGCTCGACGGATTCGCACGCTACGGGTGTCTCTGGGAAGTTGCATCGAAACGCCTCGACCAGGGATGGCGATGCATCAATCGCATAGACGTTCAGGTCTTCGCTGACCAGGACCTGGGTGATGGAGACCAGACCCGCAGCCTAAATCGATGACCGCGGCCCCACGCGGCAGCGTGCGGGCCCAGTCGCGCACCGCCCTCGCGCCGATGCCGGTCGAAGGCGCACGGCCCGATCTGCAAGAAACTCAGCAGCCACGCCTTCGTATCCATTAGATCGATCCGTCATGGATAGAACCCTTTCGGTCGCTGAGGACCTAACTTGGACCTGCAGCGGCACATGAGAATAGGCTGCAAGCAAGTCAGTTCCTAAACACAATAGGCAACCACCGTCTGGTTCGACACTATCCGTCTTTGGCGTCGATTTTTACACATTTTCAGAGATGATCCGCGTTTCATCAGTTGCGGCTTGGACAGCAGATTCATGCAGCCCAAGGGGGATAGTCAGGCGGGCTTGTAAGGCACCTCCAGAAAATCGTGGCAGCGTGTGTCCGGCAACTGGTCGTGTTGTTACGCGTGACACTAAATCGCCTTCCCGGAACGTTCCGGCGTCACGTTTCGACCGGAAGACATCAGAGACTCGTCCAGA
>Ga0137409_10008850_pt1 | contig 10272 bp, 8 predicted proteins | sample CZODoug1_16funga_FD_122059 | JGI IMG/M metagenome (GOLD analysis project Ga0137409, IMG submission 122059) | Vadose zone soil fungal communities from Angelo Coast Range Reserve, California, USA - CZODoug1_16fungal (Hybrid Assembly) | ecosystem: Environmental > Terrestrial > Soil > Vadose zone...
ATTACCAACGCCACCGCGAAGAAAAATGTACACCGCAAAAACGGCTTCAGCACCGATGCCTCCCTCTGCTTGTTAATTCGACTGGGCTCGACTCGTTCGCGTTTCATCTTGACTGGCTTAAGTCGAAATCAAATGTCACACGCACATAAGATCCGGAATAGTCCGACGGCAACGCCGGCAAAGGACTCGACGCCAGCAGCGCGCGCTGGCCCGAATTGTCCATGGACATATTTCCGCTCGACTGAACCATCCTAATGTCTTTAATCGTTCCGTCTCGCCCGATTGTAAATTCCATTGTCGTCTTCGCCATTCGTGCCGTACGCACATTCGGATCAATCGTGTTCTGCAGCCAGTTCTGCTGAATACGCCGCTTCACCGAATCAATGTACCAGCCGTACCGCGACGCAAAATCCCCGCCACCCTCTCCCTTAATCGCCAGCCCCGGCGAACTACCCGCCGTGCTCCCGGCTCCCGTCGGCAAACTCGGCGGCCCGCCATGCCCCGGCACCGCGTTCTCCGGCTCCGGCTGTTTCTTCTCAAAGACCTTTGATTTGTGCGTCGGCGGGAGCGGCGGTTTATTTTTTTCAAACTGCGGAATCTTCTCCGCCTTCGTCGGCGGCTCTGGCGGTTTTGGCTTTTCCTCTTCTTTGTGCAGCGACTTCGTCGGGTCGACGACGTTGCTTTCCGTTACCACCGGCTGCTTCGGCATCGGAATGCCCGCGCTGCCGACCAGGTTTACCTTGATGTTGTCGCCCCCGCCGCCCGCACCAGCCCACTGATTCCCAGGCCATTTGAAAAACGCGGAAAGAACCATCAATCCAATCAGCACGACATGGCAGATCCCCGAAACCCGCAGGTAGCGTTTCAGGTCTGGATACGGCCTCGAATACGGCGAATTGGCTACTGCTGTACTCATTCGCTGGCCTTATCTGTCATCCTGAGCGCATCCAGGAAGATGCGCGAAGGACCTCAACGTTAACTTCAAGCACTCACCCCTAATTCGTCCTCTGCCGATCCGTAATCGGCTCCGTCACAATGCTGATATTGCTGATGCCGGACTGCCGCAGCGTATCAATCACTGTCGCGAATATCCCGAACGGCACCGTTTCGTCGCAACGCAAAAACACTGCGTCCTGCGGCTTCTTAAGCTGGGATTTCAGCTTACTCCCAAGCTGCCGAATGTTCACGGGGTCATTTCCAATATATACGCGCTGGCCTTTATCGACCGTCACCACAATTCGCGTCTCCGCGATCTCGCGCACAGTCTTCGTTTTCGGAACATCCACTTCAATCCCCGACTGCAAGATCGGCGCCGTAATCATGAAAATAATCAGCAGCACCAGCACCACGTCGATGAACGGGATCATGTTGATCTCCGACAGCGACGTTTGCGTTGTTTTACCTAATTGCGGCATTTCGAATCGACTCTCCCGAAGTTTTACAAAAATGTCTTTTCAACTTGAGCCGCGACTTCCATCGCAAACGTGTCCAGCCGCTGCCCAAGGTCGCGGATGTTCCCCAAAAACTGGTTGTAAAAAATAACCGCCGGAATCGCGGTAAATAGTCCCGCTGCGGTCGTCACCAGCGCTTCGGAAATGCCCGGCGCGACCGCCCGCAGGGAAGCGGCCCCCGCGCTGCCCAATCCGGAAAATGCGTCAATGATTCCCCAGACCGTCCCGAAAAGACCGATGAAGGGTGTCACCGAGCCCGTCGTCGCGAGCCACGTCATCCCTTTTTCCACGCGCCGCACTTCTTCCGCCGACGCCAGCTGCATGTTCACCGCCACCGCTTGCAAACTCTTCAGCCTCGGCGTCGGATTGCTCGGCGTCGGAGACATCTGGCTCTGTAATTCGCGATACCCGGCGGCGTAAACATGCGCGTACGGCGAACCGGCAGACGCAAGCGCCTGCGGATTCGCCACGCCCTTCGTCGCGCGGAAGATCCGCAAGAATTGATCGCTCTCGCGTTGAATCCGTCCAAACACGCCCAGCTTTTGAAATATCATCGCCCAGGAAACGATGGAAAAGAGGAACAGGAGGGCCAGGACTCCGCGGGCGACCCAGCCCGTTTGTTCAAGGATATTTAGTAAGTCGGCTGCGTAATACGCGCTCAGCAGAAAATAAATGGCATTTCCCTCAGTTCAATTAAATTTTTGCCTGCCTTCGCAACGTAGCACACGCTTCCAGACCGGTAAAGACAAAATCCCCGGAATTTGCCGAAGTTGTGCACCGTCTCGCGAAGGGTTCAGGCGAGAGTTTTCTCGTATTTCGATGCGGAATCGTGCGGATGCGGTTGCCGTGCAAAGGTCTGGCCAGCTCCGCGCGCGTGGAGTATCGTTCTCGCCGCACTCATCCTGCGCCATGGATTTCCTCTTCGCATTGCTGCTCTCGTTTTTGCCGTCGCATTTTCGACGCCCGTTTGCCCATCACGCCCGAACACATCTCGTCCGCGCCTCGGTCGCTACCGGTTTTTTTGAAATTGTGCTCGTCGCCATTTTGTACGCCAGAGGCTTCATCGAATACATTCCAAAAGCTTCCATCGGCCCCGCCGCTTCTCTCGAATTCTTTTTCTCGTGGCAAGGAATGGTGCTCGCTTTCTTTTTTTTGGACGGTGCCGTTCGCCTGCTCGCCGCCCTTGCCGGCCAGTCTCTCGGCACCTTTCCTCTTTACGTCGCCGCATGGTTGGACCAGTGGCGCAACCGCCGCGCGAAGAAAAAAGAGCAACCGCCGCTAATTTCCGATCTTGTTGAACCGGACGGCGGCGACGGCTTGCGAATTTGTTCGTGCCGCACTCGCAAGAACTGGGACAAATGGATGACCGTCATGTACGAAGAAAAGCTCTATGAAATCGCGAACGCCGAAATCGCCGATCCGCCGAGGCCGTACGTCTACCTGCTGCGACCTAAGCCCGAATCCAAAGTGATTCGCGGCCTCCATCGCTATCACCCCGAAGAAGTCTTCCACCTCGAAGAAGACTAGCTCGTCCGCCAGCTCGTCATGCTGGCGCACAGCGCGATTGCGCGACCCCATTTGTAATGCTGGCTTGTCCTGGAAGGGCATCCTGCCGGCGTCTCCGAGGCCCTGTGATAAACTGCATTGGTTACATGGAAAAGGCCTTCCATATCGGACTGGATTCTCTCGTCGGCGGCGCATCCGCCGCCGCGCCGGAGCCCGAATTTATCTCCACAGCACCGCAACGCGGCACTTTCTACCTCGAAACCTTCGGCTGCCAGATGAATGACCACGACTCCGAAAAAGTAGCCGGAGTCCTGCTCTCCCGCGGTTACCGCCAGGTTGATTCCATCGAAGCCGCATCGTTCGTTCTCTACAACACCTGCAGCATCCGCGAAAAAGCCGCACAAAAAGTGTTTTCTCGCCTCGGCGAGTTTCGTGAAATGTCCGGCGAGCCGAAAAAAATCGGTGTCCTCGGCTGCGTCGCGCAGCAAGAAGGCGAGAAAATATTTCACCGTTCGCCGTGGGTCAATCTCGTCTGCGGCTCCGCCAGCTACAGCAAACTTCCGGAACTTCTCTCGCAACTCGAAGCCGGAGAAAAACGCGTCACGGGTCTCGATACCGACACCGACGAAACGTTTGAAACCGAACTCACGCGCCGCGACAATCCCTGGCGCGCTTATCTCACCATCATCGAAGGCTGCGACAAGGCCTGTTCGTACTGCGTCGTTCCATACACCCGTGGCCCGGAGCGCAGCCGCGCCAGCGATGCGGTCCTTCGCGAATTGCGCCAGCTCGCCGCGCTCGGCTACACCGAAGTGCAGTTCCTCGGCCAGACCGTGAATTCCTACGCCGATCCGTCGCCCGGCAAAATGAAATTCTCCCGACTCCTCCAGGCTGCCGCTGAAATGCCGGGCATGCGCCGCGTCCGCTTCACCACCTCGCACCCGCGCGATTTTGGCTCTGACATCATTGAGGCCATCGAGAGCGACGAGAAAATCTGCAATCACGTTCATCTGCCCGTGCAGTCCGGCTCGGCCCGCGTACTCCGCGCGATGCAGCGCACCTACACTCGCGATGAATATCTCGAAAAAATCGCGATGATCCGCGGCGCGAAGCGCCCAATTTCGATCACCACCGACATCATTGTCGGATTTCCCGGCGAGACCGAAACTGAATTTGCGGAAACGCTCCGTCTCCTGGAAGCCGTAAAATACGACGGCGTTTTTTCGTTCAAATATTCTCCGCGGCCGAATACGCCTGCCGAATCGATGGCCGACGCCATTCCCGAAGGAGAAAAAAGCCGCCGTCTCGCGGTGTTGATGGAGCTGCAGCGGAAAATTCAAACCGAAGCAAATGAAAAATTGCTTGGGCAGAAATTTGAAGTGCACGTGGAAAATAAGTCTCGGAAAGAGAATCAGTGGAGCGGGCACACATCCTGTCACCGGGTTGTGAATCTCTCTTCCATGCACCCGGAATTGCTCGGAAAGTACGTAACGGTCGAGGTGCAGGGTGCGACGCCGAATTGCTTGATCGGCACACACGCCGACTAGGCACCATATTGGGCATTGCGGCGATGGCCGCAGAGTGGTAGAAACAAAACGGGAGGACGCCATGGAAGTCGAGATGAAAATTCGCGGCTTGATGATGGATCCCGTGACAAACATGCCGATCGTCGTCTTGAAAGATGTGCAAGGTAACGCGGTCCTCCCGATTTGGGTCGGCGTTTACGAAGCAAACGCCATCGCTCTCGAAATCGAAAAAGTGCAGACTCCCCGCCCGATGACGCACGATCTGTTGCGCAACGTTTTTCTTGGTCTCGAGGCTCGGGTAGATAAAATCGTCGTCAGCGACTTGAAGGACGACACGTTCTACGCGGTGATCTGGATCGAGCGCGACGGCCAGTTAACCATGATCGATTCCCGCCCCAGCGACGCGCTGGCGCTCGCGCTGCGCATGGATTGCCCAATTTTTGTCGACGAGCAAGTCTTGAAAAATTCCAAGGTTTCGACTGCACTCGCGGAAAGCACAACAACCGAACAACTCCGCAGCTATCTCGAAGGCCTTTCCGATGAAGACCTCGGCCGCTACAAGATGTAAGTTTCTATTCCCCGTTCTCATTTTGCACTCCTCACATCACATCGTCTGCGCGAAGGTGCGCACTGCGCGGCGCCACACCTCGAGTAGGACGATGCCGATCAAGATCAGCGCGAGGCTTAGGCCGACCCAGAGGCCGAGAGCGCCCATTCCGCGGGAGAAGCAGAGCCAGTAGCCGAGCGGCAGGCCGATGATCCAGTAAGCCGTGAAGTGGCAAAGCATCGGCGTGCGCGTGTCACCGACGCCGCGCAGGGCGCCAGTGGCAGCCGTTTGAATTCCGTCGAAGAGTTGAAAGGCCGCGCCTGCGGCGAGCAGCATGCCGGTTGCGCGAATTACGTTGACGTCCGGTGTGTAGATACGCGCGATCCAAGCTGGAAAAACGAGCAGGACGATTCCGGCGATGGTCATGAAGACTGCGCCGAGAAAAATGGCGGTGTTGCCGGCGGCCGCGGCGCCGCGTGCATCTTTGCGTCCGATGGCTTGGCCGACGCGGACAGCGGCGGCGCTGGAGATTCCGAGCGGAACCATATAGGTAAAGGCAACAGTGTTGAGCGCGATCTGGTGCGTCGCGAGCGGAACGGGGCCGAGCCGCGCGATGAGAGCCGTGACGAGCGCGAAGACGCCGCTTTCCAGAGTGAATTGCATCGCGGCGGGAAAGCCGAGAACGATGAGGCGCTTGATGCGCGGGAAGTCGATGTCGATGGGCGTCCTGAGAAGCTCGGTGCGATGTTTGCGGTCATACCAGAGCAAATAAACGACTAGCACGAGCGCCATGTAGGCGCGCGCGGCGGCGGTGGACCAACCGGAGCCGACTGTGCCCATATTGGGGAAGCCCCATTTGCCGTAGATGAGGACGTAGTTGCCGACGGCGTTGATGATATTCGCTGAGATCAACGCGAATGCGACGGGGCGAACCATGTTCATCGCCTGGAGGCAGCGGCGTACGGCGAAATAGAGAAGGAGTGGCCAGAGACCTACAGCGAGTGCTTTGACGTAAGGAACGGCTAGTTCGACGACGGCAGCGTTTGCGCCCACGGCTGAGTAAAAACGAGGGAGCAGCCAGACAGGTGCGAGGAGAAGCGGCGTGAGCGCGATGCTGAGGTAGATGCTGTTGACGAGCGAGCGATGGCAGTCTTCGCGCTGGCCGGCACCGAAGGCTTGCGAAACGAGCGTGTCGAGCCCGAGAAGCAAACCGAGACCGAAGAGGGCGATGGTGGTGAAAACGTTTGAGCCAAGGGCGACGGCTCCGATGGCGACGGCGCTGTTGGGGAGGCGGCCGACCATCATGGTGTCCACGATGGACATACTCATCCAGCCGAGCTCGGCGAGGACGAGAGGGACGGCGAGTTTGATGGTGGGGCGAAGCTCTTCGCGGAGATGGGAGAGAAGGGACATGGGCGGAGTGAAGTTCAACGAGTGTACGCGGAGAGGATTCGATGCGGCAAATCGCGTGGAAGAAACAGAGCGGGTTGCAGATCGGCCTACCGGGAAGACACCTCGGGGCACAGAATATTGGGGGTACACCCCGGCTGTTTTGGGCAAAGAGTGCGCAAACGATTGGAAAGATGGGAGATAGATTTTGCTCTTTTGCAAGAGAGTGAAAGAGAGAGGCAAGAGCGTGAAAGAGCGAAGGGACGGCGTGGGGCGCAATTCCCAGACATAGGCAATCCAGATGGTTATCAAAAGAAAGGGGTTGCGGGAGAGGCAAAAGGGATCGTTGTCAAAACAAAGGGGATAGCAAATCTGGCCCAAATTGGGACGCGAAGGAGGGGGTTGAGGGGGAATCCCGGCAAGAGTGGGGTCGAACAGTTCGAATGGAGCTTGATTACACTCGTCAGTGTAGCATGTCTCCTTTTACTAAGTCAAGAACTATTTTATCAGTATTCGAATGAGTTGTGGAAATCTGTTCGAACGAAACGAAAAGTCAAAAGAAAGAACCCACCCTTTGCCAAAAGCAAAACCGCAAAGGGTAGGCCACCCCGACTTACTTATTCAGTCATTTTTTCGTGATTCCGATCGAATGCGCCACCGGCCCGCCGTCTCAAGTTACTTGGCAACGGGATGCTTCATCCAGTAATCGAAGTCGCTCGTTACGGGCAAGCCGTCAAATTCCTTAGGTAACTTCTCCCGCAGTGCGTCGGTGAGTTGGTCCAGAGCGAGCAACGTTCTCAGTTCACGGTCGCTGACGACGAGGACTCCCGGCTCGCTCGCCATGGACAGATAAGTGTCGACTTTGGATCCAGTTTCTCATTCAGTTCGGGCGGCTGAAAGTTCCATCTCGGATTCCAAAAAGGCCACCGGGGTGATTCGAAGGCTTCTAATAAGCCAACTACACTGTCAAAGGCTGCGCGAGGAATGTGTGATAGAGCGAAAATCCTGCGCTCTTGGTCATCGTCCCAGGCGACGAGGTCGTACTTGAAGACCGAGTAACAAGTCGCGCATCGGGCAAGGCCGGACGTCGTCCCATCGTACCATCCGAGTGAGAGTAGTTCGCCGAAGGGAGAGTATGGAGGTATCGAGCGTCGAATCAGGGCAGCACAGTTTTTGTTTCATATCATCCTCCTCCAAGGAGCTTACCCCACTGGGTGAAGCGTCAAAAATACGGTTACGTGCGAAAAGATGCGCGGCGATTATTTTTCGCCGCGATATAAATTATTGAGGTGCCGAGAGAAGGCAGATTCCGCACCCCTCAAAAAATGAGGAGTGCGGAATGACACCACGAGGGAGTCGGAAGAGAAGGCTTGCTTGGGTTTTGGTGGCGGGTTTAAGCTAGGAGCACTAGCGGGGCGCGGTTTCGCGTTTCGCTGTCCAACCCTAACACCGGTCCGATTCCCAGCCGAAGTTGATTGTTTTTGCTTGCGCGACTTTTCGAGTGGAACAGTTGCGTTGGCAGTTCGGATTTCCCAGCTCGTTTCTATCTTTTACGTCTGGGGGCTTCCATGCTTCGATCAAAGATACTTTGGGCCTTCGTTCTGGGAGTTGTTACTTGTGTCGCTCTATTTGAAGCGAAAATCAATCTGGGGTACAGCCCGCTTTGGAGCAGAGTTGCTGACGTGCTTCAGGCGCCGGGAACGCATTTCGCCAACTCGGTGTTCCCTTCCGGCGTGCCCACGGGGGGATGGGGGAGATTCTTTGCGGCGCTTGTGACGAGTTGTAATTTCCTGGTGTACGCAATCTTCTGGTACGCGTGCCTGTGGACTGCGGGCTACCTACGAGCGCGCCAGAACCCTTACGAGCGCCAAAGCACACTGGTGCCGCCTAGCTTGCGGTAATCGGCAAAAGTCAGCGTTCAACAGCAAGGTCAACCCCAAGACCCAGGCTCTGGGAACGGAGCCTGGGGCGCACCCTCCGTGTTTTTTGTGAGTTGTGTGGTGCGGAGAAACCGGCGAGAGAGTCGTTACAAGACGACCAGTGAGAGGTTCCTACGGGATAAACGGCGTTTGGAATGAATTGCTTGACGGGGGTGGCGCGGGGGAATAGGCTCGCGGCAATTTTGTTGAGAGTGGTTTATGCCTCTATTCCACCCGGGGGCTGCGAGAAGAAAAGACGCCGATCCGAAGATCGGCCAATACAGAAGCGCGCGTCGGCGCTGGAGCGCATGCCGGTGCGCGAATAAGTTTTTTGCGCGCGTTTTGATAAAAGCGGTTGGTGAGTTTGCCCTTCTTTTTGTGCCTACTGCGGTATTTTGCCAAGACAACGGAAGCTCGGAGAAAGAATTTTTCGGAAATGGCGTGGCCATTTCCGTGACCGTGCATGACGATTCGGGAACGCCGATTCCCTCCCCTGCGATGGTGAAAGTGTTTCGCGATGGAATTCCGAGCGGACAGGCACAAACTTCTCGTGGAAATACGCTAATGATCGTGAACAGCGTGGGTGAATTCACGGTGATTGTGGACGCGCCGGGATTTCGCGAAGCTGTGCGCCCTTTCCACGTTGGAATTGCGTGGACAGGGAGTGGCTTCTCGCGGCGTCAAGCCCTCTCCGCGTGGAAAGCCCTCAGGACTGCCCTTTCACGCCCGTTTCACCGATATCGCCGAAGCCGCCGGCTTGCGCGAGCCGGTGATTTATGGTTCCACCGGCCGCAAGACGTATGTTCTCGAATCGGTCGGCTGCGGGGCCGCGTTCTTCGACTACGATAACGACGGCTGGCTCGACATCTTCGTTCTCAATGGCACGCGGGTGGATGGCGCGCCGGGCGCCACGAACCGGCTTTACAAAAACAATCGGGACGGCACATTCTCCGACATGACCGATAAGGCCGGCCTGCGCCGTACCGGTTGGGCGTCCGCGGTATCGGTCGGCGACTACAACAACGACGGCCACGAGGATCTGTTCCTGACCTACTGGGGTCAAAACGTTCTCTACCGTAACAACGGAGACGGAACGTTCACCGACGTCACCAGGGACGCCGGGCTGTTGCATGAAAAGACGCGCTGGGGCTCCGGTTGCACTTTCATCGATTACGACCGCAATGGGTTGCTCGATCTGTTCGTCGCCAGCTATCTCGATTTCGATTTCAAGACCGCGCTCGCGCCGGGCGCCTCTTCCTACTGCAATTGGAAGGGAATCCCGGTGTTTTGCGGTCCTCGCGGGCTTTCGCCGGGTGTGGGAGCGCTCTACCGCAACAATGGCGATGGCACTTTTACCGACGTCAGCGACGCTTCCGGTATCGCCAAAGCCAAAGGCAGCTACATGATGACGGCCGTGGCCGCCGATTTCAATAATGACGGCTGGCCCGATATTTACGTGGCATGCGATTCGACACCGAGCTTCCTGTTCCGCAACAACCGGGACGGCGCCTTTACCAACATCGGCCTTGAAAGCGGCGTCGCGCTCAACGAGCAGGGCGCCCCGCAGGCCGGTATGGGAGTGGGAATCGGAGACTACAATCTGGACGGCCATCTCGACATCTTCAAGACGCACTTCTCCGACGACACCAACATTCTGTACAAATACGACGGCAAGGGATTCTTCGAAGACGTGACCCTCGCTTCCGGCCTGGCGGTCGAGACACGGTTCGTCGGCTGGGGCGCCGGTATCGTCGATCTCGATAACGACGGACTTCCGGATCTGTTCCTGGTGACTGGCGGCGTTTTTCCGGAGGTCGCCGCGAAGCTTCCGGCCTACCCGATGAATACGCCGCGCGTGATCTTCCGCAATCTTGGCAACGGGCGATTTGAGGAGTTGATCGACGAAGCCGGACCGGCGATCGCGGCGCCGCATT
>Ga0137409_10008851_pt1 | contig 10271 bp, 6 predicted proteins | sample CZODoug1_16funga_FD_122059 | JGI IMG/M metagenome (GOLD analysis project Ga0137409, IMG submission 122059) | Vadose zone soil fungal communities from Angelo Coast Range Reserve, California, USA - CZODoug1_16fungal (Hybrid Assembly) | ecosystem: Environmental > Terrestrial > Soil > Vadose zone...
TCAGAACCAGTTCCGACACCATCGTCATCAGATGTTCCAGCGTGTCCACATTGACGCGGATCGACTGGTTGGCGATTTTGTCGGCTTCCAGCACTTCGACCTCAACGACCGATTTGGCTGCCGCCGGCTTTTTCAAAGCGGCAATGACCGGCGCGGTGTCCTGCGCGGGTGCGGGCGGAGCCGCCGGCGCCAGCCGCGGAGCGACCTCGGTTGCGGTCTCGCGGAACGCGCGCTCCAGCTCATCCAGCGACACTTCGCCGGGACGCAGTTCGCGTTCGAGTGTCTGCGGGGGGGACAACACCTCCTCCTTGACGGCAACAGGTTCGGGGGCTGTCGTGAAAGATTGCATGCTCAGTTGGACCAATGGATCGATCAGATCCTGATCGGTGCCTTCCGGTTCTGTTTCGGTGGCCTCAAGCCCTCCGAGAATTTCCTTGATGCGATCGATGCTGCTCAGGATCAGCGTGACCGCATCGGCGGTGACCGGCATTCCGTCGCGAAATTTGCCCATCAGGGTCTCGCCGGCATGGGCCAGCGCTTCCAGGCGCGGCAGCCCGAGAAAGCCGCAAGTGCCCTTGATGGTGTGGACCAGGCGAAAGATGTTATCGAGAATCTTCGCGTTATTCGGATCCTGCTCGAACCGAACCAGCTGATTATCGACCGTATCCAGGCTCTCGTTGGTCTCCGTCAGGAATTCCCGCAAAAGATCGTCCATCAGAGTACGCCTTCCAAGCATTGGTGTTGCGGTCGGCCGTCAACTGTTCTGGAGATAGTTGAGCGGGCATTCCTGTTTGCAATTAATAACCTTTGCGCTTTGACAACGACGTTAATTTTCTCCTCCGTGCAAATACGGATGCAGCAAGCGCGGCAGGGTACGAGCAAGTTGGAGGCCGGCCGCGCGCAACACCACGCCTGACATGCCTCGCCTGACATGCTTCGTCGGGGGACTCGTTCACGCCTTGTCGATTTTACGGATTTGTCCAGAGCTCGTCAGCGGCGAGGACGATTGGGAGGTCGCGGTCGATGTCGATCGCTGAGCTCGATGTCGCGCGATGCGGATCCGTCCGCATCTCGACCGTTTGCCCAGCACGAACATTCAGACAGGACGTGTCAGACAGGCCTGGCGTGCGAGGTGCCGGCAGACTTGAACCGCGTCAGGCATTCACTGCCTGCGGCCCTTCCTCGCGCTTCATCAACTTCCGGATTTCCTTGAGAGCCTTGTATAGCGCACCGGACGAAATGTGAGCATTGACGGCGTCGATCGAATCGCGGGAACCGGGAATCGCCTCGCGCAGGTCTTTGATGGAACCAAGATATGAAGCCCGATATCGCGGAATATCGTTCTTCAGATACATCATCTGAACGCAGAAATAGAGCCGTTTCACTGGCGTGTTGGCGGTCTCCGCCGTCACGGTATCCTTCTCGCGAAGAATGGGCGCCTCACCGTCGATCAGGAACGAGGTGCGGGTGCCCGAATTGATGATGACGGTTTCGCCGATGATGATCCGTTCAAACGGCTTCAGCTCAACTCGCAACGGCATGGTCGTCTCCTGTTCTAGGGTACGGCGCGGGCGTGACCACCCTCGACCTTTTCGAAATATCGCCGGTACAAACGCGCGGCCAAAACGCCGCCATCCCATTGCTGGAACCGTTAGACCGATAGAAGCGGCGGGGTTTCCCGCGCCGCCTTGATCTGATGTCTCGTAGCCGAGCTCAGCGGAGAAGCTGAAGCACGCTCTGCTGCGAGGTGTTGGCCAGAGCCAGCGCGGACACCGCGATCGACTGGCGGGTGGACAGCGCCTGGCTGTTCGCCGCTTCCTCGTTGGTATCGGCCAGCGTCAGGTTGGACGAGCCGGTCTGCAGCACGTTGATCAGGTTCTTGGAGAAGTCCTGGCGGTTCTGCACGATCGACAGGTTCGAACCAAGCGTCGATGCTTCCGTCCGCAGCGTGCTGCTGGCGGTATTCAGCGAAGTAAGAGCGTTGTTGGCCGAGGTGTTGTCGAGGAAGTCGGTTCCGGCCGTCAACTTGGACAGGCTGAGGCCCGCGATGTTGAAAGTAACACCCTGGATCTTCAGCGTCGAGGTACCGGTCTCGTTGAAGGTCAGCTTGAGCTGATCGCCATTGAGCAGGTTGACGCCGTTGAAGGAGGAGTCCTGCGCGGTGGTGGTGATCTGGTCCAGGATGTTGTTGTACTGCGTCACCAGGTTGGACCGAACCAGCTGCGCTGCCGCATCCTGAACCGGAGCAGCGGCAGTCGAACCGGCGAAGGCCTTGCCTGCACCCGCGGCGGTACCGCCGATCGTGCCGATCGTTGACGAGGCCGCATCGTTGGTGGTCGTGATGTTGATGACGCCGGCGCCGTCGATCGTTGCCAGCAGGTTGTTCGATGCGAGCTTGGTGTTCAGATCGTTCAGGCTCTTGACGGTGCCGCCGGTGCCATCACCGAAGGTGATGTTGGTGGCGGTGCCGTTGCCGGTTGCACCGATGGTCAGGGTCAGCCCGCCGAGCGCAGTCGTGCCGCCGCTGCGTGCAGTGGTGCCCGCCGTCAGACCAAGAGCCGTCAGCGTGCCGGCTGTGCCGCCGATGACAAGATCCTGGGCCGTACCGGTGCTCAGGGTCAGCTTGGTGGCGCCAAGCGTCGAAGGCACAGATGCCCCCGTGATCGCGTCGACCGCGCCGAGCAAATCCCCGACAGTCGCGTTGGTCAGATCGAGGGTTGCGCCGGAGGCCCCGACCACGTTGCCGCCCGAGCTTGCGAACGCGATGGTCTTGCCGTTCACTGTAAAGCTGTCGGCGGTCGTGATGGCTGTGGTCAACGCGCTCAGCTTGGTGGTGGTGAGAGCCGCACCCGGAATTGCCGCGCCGGTGACCGTGTTGTTGGTGAAGGCGGTGGCAGTGCCGCGAAGATCGCTGGCGGTCGCGCCGGTGATCGCAGCGGCGGTTACGCTCGACTTCGCCGAATAACCGACGACGGCCTGCAGCGTCTGATTGGCGACCGATTTGGCGCTGTCGACCAGCTTCTGCAGCGAGGTGATGCCGGTGTTGGCAGCCTGCAAGACCTGCACGCCGTTACCGATGCTGTCGAGCAGATTGCTGATGTCGCTGGCGCGGTTGTCCAGAGACGCTGCGGTGAAGAAGTTGGTGGGGTTGTCGAGCGCCGTGTTGACCTTCTTGCCGGTGGCAAGGCGGTTCTGGGTGGTCGACAGGAGTTCGGCGGTGGATTGAAGGGAGAGCAGGTTCTGGCGAACCGATGCGGAGAGAACAATACCGGACATTTTCATACCTTTCTGGTGTGAAATAAGAGTACGCGTCGTTCCCGATCTTTTCTGATCGACGACCGCCGGACGGTGGAAGGAAGCTTCTAAGAAAATATGAATCGCGACCGCGCCGGCTGCCCTCGGGACACCTCGGCGACGCGCCGATTTGCAATTCCGCCTCCGCGCCATTTGCAGGATAGCTTTGATAACACAGCACATTCCCGTGACGTCTCGGTTCGTTTACCAAGCATTAACCTTGTTAGGAAAGGATGCTTCGGAATCGTCGGACGTCGAAGCCGGCGCACTTCAACGGAGAACAGGCATGGCTTTAAAAGTCGAGCTCAAGCCGAACGAACGCATCATCATCGGCGCGTGCGTGATCACCAATACGGATCAGCGCGCCCGGCTATTGATCGACGGCGACAAGATTCCGATCCTGCGCGAAAAAGACATCCTGACGCCGGACACCGCGGACACACCGGCCAAGCTGATCTATCTCGCGGTGCAGCTGATGTATCTGTCGCCGGATCCGATGGCCCATCATCCGACCTATTTCAGCCTGGTGCGGGACATTCTGAGCGCCATGCCGAGCGCGTGGCCCTTCATCGAAGGAATCAACAATCACATCCTGAATGGCGATGTCTATCACGCGCTGAAAGAAGCAAAAAAGCTGATCGGCCACGAAGAGCTGCTGCTTCAGAGTGCACGAGATCGCCAGGCGCGTCGCGCCGACGTCGAAGCCGGCCGCGTATCGGCGTAATATCATCGCCGTTTCGCACCCGACATCATCACCAACAAGAAGCAAAAAGGCCTCCGCAAGGAGGCCTTTCGCATATCCGGCGGATTCAACGACCGGTGATCATCACGCCGGAAGATACTTGCTCAGCGTCGTCTGGTAGAGCATCGCGGTGGTTTGATAGGAAGCCTGCAAAGTGGTCTGCAGCGCCAGAATCTTGGTCGCCACCTCGTCGGTCGATACGCCCTCGATGGAATCGAGCATCGTCTGCGCCATCGACTTGAGCTGGGTCTGCCGATCTGTCGTCGCCTTGATCGCGGTTTGCGCGCCGGCAAACTCGGCCTGGATATCCTGGATCGATTGCTGGCCGGCCTGCTGCGCAAGATTTGCTGAAATACGCTGGCTGAGCGCGGTACTCTGCCCGCTGGCATTTGGATTGCTGGCGTTGGTCGTGACCGCCGCATATACCGCGATGTTCTGCAGTTGATGCACGAACGCCTGCTCGTCGGCGCGCGCGCCATACTGAACCGTGATCGATGCGTCCACGCGCGCAACCGCAGTGCCTCGCGCCGGATCGGTGCCCGTTTCTCCGGTGTACCAGGACACGGTGTTTGCTGCCGTCCCGGCGACCAGGCTTGTCGCCGTATTGAATGGCGGTCCTCCGACCCGCAGCGGTGCCGGGCTCCCCGTCACCGTGGCGCCGAAACCAAGCGACGCGAACGCAGCGGTGTTCGAACTCGTGACCGTCAGATCGGTGCCGTTACCGCCATGCAGCGTGATCGCTCCACCGCTGATGGTCGAGGGATTTGTGGTACCGGTGATCGAATCGATTTTTGTCAACAACGTCTGAACGCTGTCGGTGATGTTGAGCTGGTTACCGGTCGCGCCGGAGGCCACGAATGTGATCGGCGTGCCGTTGACGGTGATGGTGTCGCCGGCCGCGAAGTCTGTGGCCAGCGAATCCGTTGTAGCGGCGCCGGACAGCAGCGTTGCGCCGGTGATGGGCGCCGGAGTCGCGGCCTTGTTGTTGACCACGCCTCCCGCGATCGTTGCCGACGGATTGAAGAAATTATCCGACGCCGTGATCGCGGAGGCCGCGACCAGCGATGTGTCGCTGAGCGTCTTTATCGACGCGGTCAGCGCGGACTGCAAGTTCAGCGTCGTCGCGGCCGTATCGACGCCGATCGCAAACGAGCCCGCGGGAGGCGGCGTTGTCGTCGTCGCCGTCAGTTCGATCGACTCCGTGGTGCCGTCGGGGAGATTGAAATTGAATTTGACCTTGTCGCCGTTATTGGGATTGACGCCGCCGAGATCCACCGTTGCCGCCGGCGGCACGCCGGCCGGCTGCGTGATGGTGGCGCCGGTCAGCGACGAACTCACCGAGGCCAGTTTAAGACCAAACGCCGAGCCGTCTTCGGCGACGCTGGTCACGGTCGTCGTCGCCGACGGCGACGTAACCGCGAGCCGTCCCATCCCACCGGTCCCCTGATCCGCCAGCTTGCGTTCGCCGATCAGCTGCGTCAGGCCGGCCTGGGCGCCGATGCCGTTGAGAATAACGTCGGCTGGCGCGGTCGGGGCCGTATCGGTAGTGCGTCCCGAGAACAAGTAGCGGTCGCCTGACTGGGTATTGAGCAATGAAATGGCATTGGCGAACGCCGCCTGCGCCGTGATCTGACCGGAGGTTTGACCGTTGTTGTTGAGCACGATCGTCGAGGAGGTCGAGGCGCTCTTGACCTGAGAGCCGATGTCCGACAGCCCCTGCAACGCCAGATTAGCGACATTGAGGCGCGTGTTGACGTTGGTCGCGGTGTCCGCATAGGCGTTGATGTGGCTGACCTGCGCGCGCAGACTTACTGCAAAGCCGCGGTCGACGCCCTGGCCGGCATAGGTCGTGGAGATCTTGCCGCTGGCGAGTTGCGTCTGCAGGTCGTCAAGCTGGCTTCTGAGGTTGAGAATCCCGCTGCCGATATAGGATGTCTTGCCGCTCACGCTATCGATTGACATGAAGTCCTCACATTGCCTGTAGCAGCGCCGTGTACATGTCCTTGACCGTGGACATGACGCGTGCGTTGGCCGAATAGGCGTTCTGCAACGCCAGCAGATGCGCCATCTCTTCGTCGATATTGACGCCCGACGTTGAACTCATCTTGTTTTTCAAGGTGTTCAGGACGACGTCCTGCCCGTCCGCCAGCTGCTTTGCGGAACTCGCGGCTTCGCCTTGCGCACTGATGACCTGCTTGGTGAAACTCAGCAGCGATCCGGTAAATGGCGCCCCGGTGGTGCCGATGCCGGTCTGCGGCGAATAGCGGTAGGACCCCGTCGTCAGCTGGGTCAGAATGAAGTCGGACCGCGTGGTGTCGCCGGAGGCGGTGAGTGGATTGGTCGAATAGATAATGGTGCGCGAGGGATCGCCGAGCAGCGCGGAATTCACGCTGATGCGGGCCGCCAATCCGGTTTGCTGCGAACCATTGGCAGTGATCGCCCCGGTGTAGAGCATGCCGCTGTCGGTGAACAACGGAAGCTGCGCGCTGCCGCCGGTGAGCGACGATACCGTCGCGGTGACCGAGGCCGCGGTGACGTCCGACCGGTTCGGCGCGCCGTCGTCAAGCACGCGCAACGTCGACCCGGACGGATTCGAGAACTGCAGATTGGCGCTGCTGCCGAGCGCCGTGTTGAGCTGGGTAACGACGGAAGCCATGCCGCTCGCGAAATTGATGCCGAGAACTTCATCGTTGGGATCGAGGGTCGCCGAATTGGTCAGCGGCAGCACCGAGGGATCGTCGACCCGCATGATCGAAAGATTGTGGGTGGCACCGGTGATATTGTCCTTGTAGGTGACGTGGACGACGTTGCCGGTCTGCAGACCCGACAGATCGAGATCGAAGCCGGTCGCCGGCAAGGCGCTGGCGGGGGCTGCGACGCCAGCCGTTGTCTTGTCCGACAGCGCGCTCGACATCGACGCCGCCAGCTGATCGATCTGCGCCTGCGCCTTCACCAGGGTGTTGTCGCGCAATTCGAGATAGGCGGCGATCTTGCCCGACCGGATCGCGTTGGTGGACACCATGTCGTAACTGCCACCATGCGGAAAATCGATGGTGATGGTGCCGAGATTGCTCTTGGTCGGATCCGCATTATACAGCGTGTTCGGCGTCACGGTGCCTTGCGGATTGAAGGTGAGCTGCGCCGCTTCGGTCCCGACCAGCTGAACGCCGGAATTGGTGAATACCGTCGCCTGGTTCTGACTGTTGGTGACGACCCTGATATCCACAAGCTGCGACAACTGGTCGATGTACTGGTCGCGCTGGTCGAGCAGCGACGCCGTCGATGAATCGGTCTGTCCGTTGCTCTGCAACTGGTTATTGATGAAAGCGATCTGCTTCAGCGCATTGTTCGCCGTATTGATGGAATCGTTGATGGCGGTCTCGGCGTTGGCACGCAGGTTTTGGATTCCCTGCGTCGTGGCATTGAGTTGCTCCGCCATCGATTGCGCGGCGTTGACGACGCCGATTCGCGCCGATTGAGAGTCCGGGCTGGTCGACAGCCCCTGAACCGCCGTTGTCAGGGCGTTGAACGCATCCTCGATGGTTCCGGTCGAGTCCGGGTTTCCATAGACGGTCTGCAGATTGGTGAGAAAGGTCGATCGCACGTCGGCGTAGGCTGCACCTGACATTTCCGTGCGGATCTGGGTCTGCAGATACGCATCGAGCTCGCGATTGACGCCGTTGATGCGGACGCTTGAGCCGAAGTCGCCGGTGACACCGGTGATCTGATTGACTGTCTTGCGAACGTAGCCCGGCGTTTCCGCGTTGGCGACGTTCGACGACACCAGCGCGAGCGACGCCTGCGTCGCACGCAGGCCCGACATTGCGGTGTAGAGGGCTTGGCTCAAACTCATGACTAATTGCCCATTTCAGATCGGATCGCGGACCGTTCGGCCGCGATTTATCGCAGCACGTTCAAAAGATCCTGCACCATCGTGTTCGAGGTCGTGATCACCTTGGTGTTGGCCGAATAGGCCTGCTGGGTAACGATCAGCTTGGTGAACTCATCGGCGATGTCGGTGTTCGATCCCTCAAGCGACGAGCCGACGATGGTTCCGGCTTTGCCAAACAGCGCCTGCCCGGATTCGTCGGTCGCCTCGAACGCGCCGCCGTCGGCGCGCTTGAGGAAGTTGGTGCCGTTGAAACTGGCGAGCGTGATTTCGGCGAGATCGAGGTTACGGCCGTTGGAATAATTGCCGACGATGCGACCGTTGGTGCTGACGCCAACCGACTGCAGCTGACCGGCCGGGAAACCGTCCTGTTGAATCTGGTTGACCTGCACGTTGCCGTTGGCATCCGCGAACTGGGTGACGCCGCCGTTGCCAAACACCACCACCGGACTGCCGATCGAAACGCCATTGACCGTCGCATTGGTGAGCGTGATCGAGGCAATTGCCGGGGTCATCTGGCCGTTAGACGCGAATGAGAAGTTGGTGCCGACGTTTTGCCAGGCCACAGCGGTGCCGGTTGCGTTGGGATTGACCTGGTAAAACATGTTCCAGGTGTCGGAATGACCGGCGCCAAGCGAGGCGCTGTCGATCTTGCCCCAACGAAACTGGAGATTCACCGGCGAACCGGAGACGTCGTAGGTGGTGACGGCGCCACCTGCGACCGTCTGTTCGAGGAACGTCGAGTTGTCGTTGCCGACGACCTGACCGGTTCCAATCGTGCCGCCGCCGGTGCGCAGCGCGGTCACAGTGCCGGTAAAACCGAGCGCCGCAAACGCAGTGGAGTTTGAGCTGGTGATCGAGAGATCGGAGGCGGTGCCGGAATGCAGCGTGATCGCGCCGGCCGTGGAAATGCTGGAAGCTATGGCCGTTCCGGTGATCGTGTCGATCGCGGTGAGCAGGTCCCCAACCGTCGCGTTGGTCAGATCGAGGGTTGCACCGCTCGCCGCGATCACGTTGCCGCCGCTGTTCGAGAACGCGATGGTCTTGCCGTTGACTGTAATCGTGTCGGCTGTACCGAAATTGGCGGTTAGCGAATCGCTGGGCGCTGTGCCCGACAGTTTTGTCGCAAGTGTATTCGCTACGGCTGGCGTCGCCTTGTTGTTCTGGGCGGTCCCGCCGGTCGTCGCGTCGACGTAGGGCGCGGCGGGCGTTCCCAGCACCAGCGGGTTATGGCCGGCGCTGAACGATCCCGGAGAGAGCAATTCCGATCCCGGGATTGAGGTGTCGTGATGGCTGGTCAGCGGGTAGCTGGCGAGGTTGGCGCGATAGTCGATCTTGGAGGTTTGCTGCGCCGGCAAGAAGTCGTTCTGGAATTTCAGAACCTGCGGCGAACTGCCGGTCAGGTTGCCCGTCGACGGATCGATCGGAACGCCTTCCAGATAGTAGCCGGCGCCGTTGACCAGAAAGCCGCTCTTGTCGAGCGAGAAATCGCCGCGGCGGGTGTAGCGGTCGACGCCGTCGAACACCGGCAGGCCGTCGGTAAAGGTCCCCGGCTTCTGCACCGAGAAGAATCCGGCGCCGTTGATGGCCATGTAGGTGGCGACGGACGCCGACTGAACATCGCCCTGCACGGTGTTGGTGCTTCGGGAGTGCGTGGTTACGCTTCCGGCGAGCTGATTGGTCAGCCCGGTCTGCGGAATGAGATCGAGAAAACTGGTGTCGATGCGCTTGAACGCCGTGGTCTGCGAGTTGGCGATGTTACCGGAAATGTTTTCCAGCGCGTATGACTCCGCACGCAAGCCGCCGACAGCGGTTGTGAGAGCGCCGAAGATACCCATGACATATTCTCCAAATTCGATCCGGGCGGCCCGCCGGTCTGCAAACCCATGGCCGCTATCGAAGGAGAATGTCGCAAGCGTCGTGCCAACCTACAAAATACAACAATATCAATAGGTTGAATAGAAAGCCCCGGTCAAAGGACCGGGGCACAATTGCCGGGCGGGCAACTTTTGCCGGGGCGAAAGCCGGGAATCAGGTCGCCGACGGCGCGGCCGGGTGGAACACCAGCGCAAAGCCGTCCATGCAGTAGCGCAGGCCGGTCGGCTTCGGTCCGTCGTCGAAGACGTGACCGAGATGGCCGCCGCAGCGGCGGCAATGAATTTCGGTCCGCAACATTCCCAAGGCCCGGTCTTCGGTCTTGCCGACGGCGTTCTCGAGCGGCTGATAAAAGCTCGGCCAGCCGGTTCCGCTCTCGAATTTCGTCTCCGAAGAGAACAGCGGCAGGTCGCAGCCGGCGCAGGCGAAGATGCCCTTGCGATGCTCCTTGAGCAGCGGGCTCGATCCCGG
>Ga0137409_10008852_pt1 | contig 10271 bp, 11 predicted proteins | sample CZODoug1_16funga_FD_122059 | JGI IMG/M metagenome (GOLD analysis project Ga0137409, IMG submission 122059) | Vadose zone soil fungal communities from Angelo Coast Range Reserve, California, USA - CZODoug1_16fungal (Hybrid Assembly) | ecosystem: Environmental > Terrestrial > Soil > Vadose zone...
GAGCCCTTGAACAGCAGGTGCTCGAGCAGGTGCGCCATGCCCTTCTCGCCGTAGCTCTCGTGGCGCGAGCCGACCAGGTAGATGACGTGCACGGTGACGGTGTCGACCCCGGGGTCCGGAATCATCAGGACGCGCATCCCGTTCTGCAGGCGGTACTCGGTGACGCCCTCGATCGACGCCACCTTGGCGGGCAAGGATTGCGCCGCCGCGGCGAAGGCAGCGAGCAGCAGGAGCGCGGCAGTGGCGAAGCGTTTCATGTCAGCCATGGTAGCGAACGTGGCGTGCCAGCGCCACGCCACGGCACGGCACGGCACGGCACGGCCCGTGCGACAAGCCCGGCAGGCAGACGTTCACCGCCGGGTGCGAAAAGAAGCGCGATCTATTTTGCGTTATGCATTTCTTGGCGCATGCACTCGCGCCGCTCGCCTTGCGGCTTGCCTTCGCAAGCCTTGCGCGCTTTCTGCATCGCCGCCTTCATCTTCGTCGCGTGCTCCTCACAGCCCTTCGGGTCCTTCGACTGCGCGCACATCTCGTGGCGCATGCATTCGCGGCGCTCGGTCCCCTGCTTGCCCTCGCAGGCCTTGCTCGCCTTGTCGCGCGCGTCCTTGACTTTCGCCTGGCGCTCTTCGCAAGCCTTCGGGTCCTTGGCCTGGGAGCAGTCGAAGCGCGACTTGCGCGGCGCTTTCGCCGCATCCCCCGAAGGGGCTTGAGCGAAGGAGAGGGTGGACGCCGCGAGCAGGCAGGCGGCGAGGATCGACGGGAGTTTCATGGTAGTCCTTTCTGGGGTCATGACGTCTCCCTCAACGCCCCGCCACGTGCGTCGCCGACAGGCAGTTGTAACTCTTTGTGTCAGATCTGCTTCAGCATCGTCGCTGCGTCGGAGACTTCGAACTTGCCCGGGCCCTCGATGTTCACCTGCTTCACCGTGCCGTTATCGACCAGCATCGAGAAGCGGTTCATGCGCGTGCCCATGCCGCGGGCGTTGAGGTCGAGCTCGAGGCCGAGCGCCTTCGCCCACTGCGCGCTGCCGTCGGCGAGGAAGCGGATCTTGCCGAGCGCCTTCTGGTCGCGGCCCCAGTGCGCCATGACGAATGCGTCGTTGGTGGCGACGCACCACACTTCGTTCACGCCCTTGTTCTTCAGCGCGTCCATGTTCTGCACGTAGCCCGGCACGTGCTTCGCCGAGCAGGTCGGGGTGTAGGCGCCGGGCAGGCCGAAGACGGCGATCTTCTTGCCCTTCGCCGCGTCGGCGACGTTGACTTCCTTCGGCGGCATCGCGCACTGCGTGCCGGAGTCGAATTCGGTGGATTCCATGAGCTTGCCGTCCGGCAGCTTGTCGCCGACCTTGATTGCCATTGCAGTCTCCTGAGGGTCTGGATGAAGGGGGGAGGGCGAATGATACCGAAACAGCCGCCTCGGGCCCGAGACGCCGCACGACGGTGCACGCCAGGTTCGCAGTGGTGCGCGCCGCCCCGGAATATTTCACGATTGGCCAGGTGTTTAGCGGTCTCTGACCGGATTGGTGCGTGGCATGCTCCTTGCGCCTGCAGTGGCAGCGGAGGAAAAGAACAATGGGCCTGCTTGTCGACGATCCCGCGCTGGAGTCGTTCGCCGCGCCCCGGCACGGGCAGCTGAAGCTATCGAGCGCGTTCCAACCGATCTTCAGCCCGTCGCATCGCCGCCAGGTCGGCGTCGAGGGCTTGATCCGCGCCGCTGACCGGTACGGGCGCAGCGTGGCGCCGCTCGAGCTGTTCGCCGACGTGCCGCCCGGCGAGGCGCGCATCCTCCTCGACCGTCGATGCCGCAGTATTCACGTGAGGAACTTCCTGCGCCTGGGCGACGAGCGGAGCTGGCTGTTCCTCAATGTGGATCCGTACGTCGCGGTCGAGGGCCGCCGCTACGGCTCGTTCTTCGCCGGCATGCTCAAGGGCGCCGGCCTCCAGCCGCATCGCGTCGCGGTCGAGCTGATCGAGACGCCGTTCGCCGACCAGGAGCGGCTTGCCGCGGCGGTCGACTACTACCGCGAGCTCGGCTGCAGTATCGTCATCGACGATTTCGGCGCCGGCTCGTCGAACTTCGATCGCATCTGGCGGCTGAAGCCCGACATCGTCAAGATCGACCGCGAGATGACGCGCCGAGTCGCCGTCGAGCCGCTCGTGCGCCGCATGTTCACCGGGATCGTCTCACTGCTGCACGAGGCCGGCGCGCTGGTCTGCGTCGAGGGCATCGAGAGCGAGGACGAGGCGCTTTGCGCCACCGATGCCGACGCCGACATGATGCAGGGCTTCTATTTCGGGCCGCCGGCGGCGGGGCTGTCGCGCGACGTCGAATGCCGGCGTACCTTCGAGCGTCTGTTCGATCTCTTTCAGGCCGACGCGGCGTCCTTTCGCGGGCGGCGCCGCGCCTGCCTCGAGCCGTACTTCGCCGCGCTCGCGGATTCTGCCGGCGCGATCTCGCGCGAGCGCGCCTTCGCCGTCGCGACGCACTCGCTCATGGACCTGACCTGCACGCAACGCTGTTACCTGATGTCGGGCGACGGGGCGCAGATCGGCGCCAACCTGGAGGCCGAGCGCAATATGTCGGCGCGCGAGCCGCGTCTCGAGCCGATGCGGCCGACCGACGGCACCAACTGGCAGACCAAGCCCTACTTCCGGCGCGCCATCGCCGCGCCTGGCGCGATCCAGATCACGCGGCCGTACCTTTCGGTGACCGGGCCGCGCTTGTGCGTCACGCTCTCGCTCGCGTTCGGCCCGCCGGAGTCCCTGCGGGTGCTCTGCGCCGACGTCGACTTCCACGCCCTCGCCGGCGAGGACCTTCGCTTCGCCGACCTGGAGCGGTAGGTTAGCCTTGTCGACGGGAGGGACCATGGCGACGGAGATGAAGCCCGATGGGCCGCGGGGGATCGGCGGCTGGCTAATCCTGCCGGTGATCGGACTCTTCGTCTTTCCGGTGCGCGTGGTGATCAGCCTGATCACCGACTACGTACCCATCTTCCAGGACGGTATCTGGGGCAACCTGACCATGCCGGGCAGCGAGGTCTACCACGCGCTGTGGGCGCCGGTAGTCATCGGCGAGATTTTCTGCAACGTCGGCTTCCTGCTGTTCGACCTGGTTCTGCTCTATCTCCTGTTCACCAAGTCGCACCGCTTCCCGAAGGCGTTCATCGTCTTCACGCTCGCCAACCTGGCGTTCATCGTCGGCGACGCGGCGATCGCGTGGCAGATCCCGGCGGTGGCGGCGCGCGGCCTGGAGGGGTTCGGGTCGGAGGCCGCGCGCGCGCTGGTGGTGGTCGCGGTCTGGGCGCCGTACATGCTGGTTTCGAAGCGCGTGAGGAATACCTTCAAAGCGCCGCAGGCGATTTAGGAGTAGGCTTCGCGCCGTTGCGGATTCGCAGAAGGGACGCAGCCATGAAACGCTTCATGCTCATCGCAATGATCGCCCTCGGGGGGCCTGCGCTCGCCCAGGACAAGCCCGCCGCCGACGCGCCGAAGCCCGCGGCGCAGGACGCCGCCAAGCCGAAGCCGGTCGCGCGCAAGCACGGCCCGAAGCGCGGCGAGGACGCCAGGCAGTGCCTGGAGAAGTCCTCAAGCACCGAAATCATCAAGTGCGCAGAAGAGTATCTCTAGCGTTGGGCTCGGGTTTGCGCGGCAGCACGCTGCCGAAATCCAGCGCGACGTAGAAGTCGCTCTTGCCGCGGCGCACTTGCAGGCGCGTCGCCGCGCTCTCGCCGGCCTGCGCCACCAGCCGCCGGAAATCGTCGATGCTGTGCAGGCGCTGCTGGTTCACGCCGTAGACCACGTCGCCCATCCGCAGGCCGGCCCGCTCGGCCATGCCGTCGGCCCTGACCACGGCCAGGCCGTAGCTGAGGCCGACCGACTTCAGCACCGAGGGCGGCAGCTCGCGCAGGCTCAGGCCCACCGCGGCCGGGCTCTCGATGGTCGCCAGCTGCAAATCGGATTCGGGCGCTTCGCAGCCGGCGGCGAGAACGACAAGAGGCAGAAGAAATCTGACAAGCATCGGTAAGACTTACTACCCGACCTCCACCGGCACGTAGAGCGCGCCTTCGCCGCGCCGCACCAGAAGCGCGATGGTCTGACCTTTCTGCGCTTCGGCGATCAGCTTGTTGAATTCCTCGATGCTCTTGAACGACCGCTGGTTGACGGCGACGATCACGTCGCCCGGCAGGATCGGCATCGCCGCGTTGGGGCGTGCGACTTCGATCACCACCAGGGCGAAGTCGACGCCGAGCGCCTTGCGGTCCTCGGCGGGCAGCGCGCGCACCGCTAGGCCGAGGCGGTTCGGCTTCATCGTCGGCGCGCTTTCCTTGCTGGTCTTGGTCGCGTCGGGCTGCACCTCGCCGACTTGGAGGGCGAGCGTCTCCGCCTTGCCGTTGCGCCAGACGCGCATCTTCGCTTCCTGCCCGGGCCTGGCCGCCGCGACGATGCGCGGCAGCTCGTTCGGGTCCTCGATGCTCTTGCCGTTCCAGTCGAGCACCACGTCGCCCAGCTTCACGCCGGCCTTCGCCGCCGGGCCGCCGGGATCGACGCCGACCACCACCGCGCCGTTGGTGGTGTCGAGCTTGAACGACTTCGCCAGTTCCTTGGTGAGCGGCTGGATGGCGATGCCGATGCGGCCGCGCACCACCTTGCCCTGCGCCTGCAGCTGCTTGCTCACCTCCATCGCCACCTCGATCGGGATGGCGAACGACACGCCCATGTAGCCGCCGGTACCGCTGTAGATCATCGAGTTCACGCCGACCACCTCGCCCTGCAGGTTGAGCAGCGGCCCGCCCGAGTTGCCGGGATTGACCGCGACGTCGGTCTGGATGAACGGCACGTAGACCTCGTCGGGCAGCGAGCGCTCCTTGGCGCTGACGATGCCCGCGGTGATGGTGTTGGCGAAGCCGAACGGCGAGCCGATCGCCGCCACCCATTCGCCCGGCTGCAGCGCCTTCGAGCTGCCGAGCTTCGCCACCGGCAGGCCTTTCGCCTCCACCTTCAGGAGAGCGACGTCGGTGCGCTTGTCGAAGCCGACCACCTTCGCCTTGAACTCGCGCTTCGTGTCGGCGAGCCGCACGCTGACGTCGTCGAAGCCGTCCACCACGTGCGCGTTGGTCAGGATGTAGCCGTCCTCGCTGATGATGAAGCCCGAAGCGAGCCCCTGCCGTGCTTCGCGCTCGTTGGGATCGGGGATGAAGCGGCGGAAGAACTCGAGCATCGGGTCTTCCGGGCCGCCGCCTTTCTGGCGGTTCGCACCCGCGGAGGCGCTCGGCGGCGCGGCCTTGCGGGTCGCGGTCACGTTCACCACCGCCGGCCCCTGCTTCTGCATCAGCGCGGTGAAGTCGGGCAGGACGGTGCCGCGGGTTTGCGCGTTCGCCAGCGGCGCGCACAGGACGAGCAGGAAGAGGGCGGAGCGGAGGGTTCGCATAGGGTTCATCCAGTGATTGGGGGGCAGGGATGCTTCGCGAGCATGCCGCGCAGGTGCTGGTCGACCGGCTTGCCGTCGGCCCAGGTGAAGAGGATCGCCTCGACCACGTGGTGCGCCGGTGTCGCGGCGACCAGCTCGCGATTGACGCTCAGGCTGACGCCGCGGCCCGGCAGGTAGGCGATGGTGACGACGTCGCCGGGGCGCAGCTCGCGATACGCAGCGCTCAGCCGCCTCATCGCCGTCGCATCGAGCTCGGTTTCCAGCGCGCGCCGGTATTTGCGCGGGATCTCGGCCGGCATGAACGTCTTGTTGAGGATCTGGATCTCGAGCGCCTTTGCCCGGCGCGCGTCGAGCAGGACGGTTTCGGCAGGGTCGCCGGGGCGCACGTAGAGGGTCGCCGCGTAGTGGTCGATCCACAGCGTCTCGCGCAGGCCGCAGCTCGCCGCGGCGAGCACCTGGTCGCCGACCTGCAAGACGCCGGGCAGCGTCATCGCGCCGGTCGCGGCAACAGTGAGAAGGGAACCGGCCATGGGCTCTGCGCTGCAAAGCGCATGCCCGCATCTCCCCTGCCTCGGTCGGACTATTGCAGCGCCGCTCGCCTGCCGCGCTCGACGTCGATGGTCCTGAGGAGCAGCAGGCCGATGACGAAGTAGATGCCGGTGATGAAGATGCCGAGGCGGTGGTTGCCGGGGAAGGCCCAGGTCACCGCGCCGTAGGTGATCGGGCCGAAGATCGACGCCGCCTTTACCGCCAGCCCCCACAGGCCGAAGAACTCCGCGACCCGCGCTGGCGGCGCCAGGTAGCCGACGATCGCGCGGCCGGCGGCCTGCGAGGAGCCCATGCACAGGCCGGCGAGGTTGGCTGCCACCCAGAACATGGTCGCGGTCTCCGAAAGGCCGGCGAGCACCACCATGACGATCCAGCCGACCAGCGTGATCGCCACCGCGCGCACATGGCCGATCGCGTCCTGCAGGTAACCGAAGCCGAAGGCCCCGGCCGCGGCGGTGACGTTCACCACCAGGATCAGGGTGATGGTCTGCTGGGTGGTGAACTTCATCGCCTGCTCGGCGTAGATCGCGGCGAGCGAGATCACCGCGGTGATGCCTGCCTGGTAGAAGAGGATGCAGAGCAGGAACTGGCGCAGGTCGCGGTAGGCCGCGGCGTTCCGCGCCGTCTCCAACAGCCGCTTCCACGGCGAGTGCATCGGTTGCGGCGTGGCGCGCTCGCGGAGAAAGAGGAACGTCGGCGCGGCGGCGAGCAGGAAGAAGCCGGCCGTGATCAGCATGGTCACGGGCACCGTCTCGCTCGCCGGCCTGCCCTGCGACGACAGGATGTAGGCGAGGCAGATGCCGAGCGCGACCAGGCCGCCGAGGTAGCCGAACGACCAGCCCCAGCCCGAGACGCGTCCCATCGCCCGCGAGTCGGCGAGCTCGGGCAGGAAAGCGGCGATCAGGTTCTCGCCGGTGCCGAAGAAATAGTTCGAGAGCGCGACCAGGACGAGCGACAGCGCCACCGCGCCGGGCCCGACGCCGTAGAGCATCGCGGTGAACAGCACGCAGCCGGCGGTGGAGAAGAACAGCAGCTTTTTCTTCGCTGCGTGCGCGTCGGCCCAGGCGCCGACCAGCGGACCGGTGATGAGGATCGCGGCGTAGGAAACCGAGAGCGCGGCGGTCCAGGCGAACGTCGCCCAAGGCGCGTTGCCGGCGACGCCGGCGACGAAGTAGGCGCCGAACACCGCGGTGATCACCACCGTGGTGTAGGCGGAGTTGGCGAAGTCGTACATGCTCCACGCCCAGACTTCGCGCAGCTTCACGTCCCCGGCGAGAGCGCGGCTCATCGGACGCTCATTTTCCGATGGGCTCCAGGGTGGCGTAGAAGCCCTTCAGCGCATCGGGCGCCGTCGGCAGGTACTTGCCGCCCTGGACGAAGACGCAATGGCGCGCCTTCACCGGAAAGACGAGCAGCGCCTGGTCGCCGACGACTTCGGCGCCTTCGCCATAGGGCGCATCGATGCCGATCGTCTTCCTCGCGAAGAGCGGCGTCGCCACCGGCAGCGTCTTGACGTTCGGACTGCGCGCCAGCGCGAGCTCCGTCTGCCGCAGGTCGGCGTTCGAGAACTCGGCGTCGCGGCAGGCGCAGATCGAGGTTTGCGACAGGCGGAATTCTTCGTAGACCAGGCCGTCGACCCGCCATTGGGCTTTCGGGCCGAGCCCCGAGGTATAACGCGCCGCCTCGTTCGCGTGCAGCGCCCGCGGCGCCCCGGAGAATTCCACCGAGACGGCGCAGTTCTGGAATCCCGCCCTCGTGCCGTCCAGCATCACCCGATTTGCCTGCGAAACGTTCGGCGGCAGAGCGCAGGCCGGCAGCAGCGCGAGCAAGGCCAGGGGGACCCTTTTCACGCGGCGAGTATGCGCGACAATCCATGAATGCGCGTGCTCTTCGTCGTGGTTTCGCTGCTGTTCGCCGTGCCGGCTCTCGCCCAGCAGTACATCTTCGCCTGGCCGCCGGACGAGGCGAAGCTCAAGCCGCGCGGCGGGACAACGCGCGGCGTTCCGGTGACGCTGGAGAGGGAGCCCGCCGAAGCGTGGCGCAAGCTGCGCGAACCCGGACTCACGGCGCAGGAGCGCGACCGCCGCGCGATCCTCGCCATGGCGGGCCCGTACCGCGTCACTTTCGATTTCCTCGAAGTGGTTCGCTTCGATCCCGCGCTCAAGCCCGACGCGCCCTACCAGAGCTGGGCGACGGAATACGTCTTCGTTGCCGAGGATCGGCCGGATTTCGTCGCCCTGCAGCACGTCCTGCTGATGCGCATCGCCGGCAAGGCGGACGAACCCCTGGTGCAGCGGCATTGGCGGCAGGAGTGGCGCTACGAAGCGGAGAAACTTCTCGTCTACGAAGGTGCAAACACCTGGGCAGCGCGTCCAGTGCCAGGCGAGCGGCGCGGCGCCTGGACGCAGACCGTCCTCCAGGTGGACGACTCGCCTCGCTACGCGGCGCGCGGCCGCTGGGAGCACGGCGAGACCCATTCCACCTGGATCAGCGACGAGACCTGGCGGCCGCTGCCGCGGCGCGAGTTCAGCGTGCGCAAGGACTATCAGGTGCTGGTCGGCACCAACCGCCACACCATCACGTCGCTCGGCTGGGTCCAGGAAGAGAACAACCTCAAGCTCGTGCTCGCCGACAAACGTGCGCTGGCGCGAGAGTATGGCGTGGCGCGCTACGAGCGCATCCGCGACTTCGATTTCGAGCCGGCGCTTCGCTACTTCGATGCCACCGAGCCCTTCTGGGCCGAGGTGCGCGCGGCGTGGCGCGAGCTCGCGGAGCGGGCCGGGCGCTTCACGCTCCGCGCGCAGCCCGATCAGGGCAGTCTCTTCATTCCGTTCTTCGAGTACGCCGGCAAGCTGGAGGACGGCGACGCGTTCAACCGCGACGATGCGCGCGCCTTCGTGCGCAAGACCCTCGACGAGCGCTATCTCGGTCGCTGAAGGGCTCCGGGCGGCGCCGCGACGATCGGGGTATAGTCCTGATTCGATGCAACAAGTCGTCAACAAGGACACGCAGAAACCGACGGTCCTCGAGCATCGGCTGACGCTCGCCGAGGTGCTCGACTGGCTGGTCGAGGACAAGTGGGTCGAAGCAGCCGCAGCGGAGACGCTGAAGAAGGAGCGGCGCTACTACCGCGGCGCGCTGCACCCGCTGGTGACGATCGCCGACCAGAAATGGAAACAGGTCGCGCCGCCGCACAAGGCGATCGGCATCGAAACGCTGAGCGAGTGGCTGGCGAAGCGGGTCGGCATGGAATACCTGCACATCGACCCGCTGAAGATCGACTTCTCGGCGGTCACCGAGATCATGTCGTCCGCGTACGCGACGCGCTTCCGCATCCTGCCGGTCGGGGTGACGAGCAAGGAGGCTGCGATCGCCACCGCCGAGCCGTTCGTGCGCGAGTGGGAGAAGGAGTTGCAGCCGATCATCAAGCGCGACATCAAGCGCGTGATCGCCAACCCGCAGGACCTCGAGCGCTACGCGATCGAGTTCTACAACCTCGCGAAATCGATCAAGGGCGCGAGCAAGAAGCAGGCGGGCGTCTCGGGGCTGTCGAACTTCGAGCAGCTGGTCGAGCTCGGCAAGGACAACAAGCAGTTCGACGCCAACGACGCGCACATCGTGCGCATCGTCGACTGGCTGTGGCAGTACGCGTTCGAGCAAAGGGCGAGCGACATTCACGTCGAGCCGCGCCGCGAGCAGGGCATCGTGCGATTCCGCATCGACGGCGTGCTGCACCAGGTCTATCAGATCCCGCCGACCGTGCTGAACGCCATGACCAGCCGGATCAAGATCCTGGCGCGCATGGACGTGGTGGAGAAGCGCCGGCCGCAGGACGGCCGCATCAAGACCCGCACCTCGGACGGCATGGAGGTCGAGCTGCGCCTGTCGACGCTGCCGACCGCGTTCGGCGAGAAGCTGGTGATGCGGATCTTCGACCCGGAAGTGCTGGTGCGCGACTTCAAGGAGCTCGGCTTCTCCGACGACGACAAGAAGCGCTGGGGCGACATGACCGAGAAGCCGAACGGCATCGTCCTGGTCACCGGGCCGACCGGCTCTGGCAAGACCACCACCCTCTACTCGACGCTGAAGACGCTGGCGACGCCGGAAGTGAACGTCTGCACCATCGAGGACCCGATCGAGATGGTGGAGGGCTCGTTCAACCAGATGCAGGTGCAGCACCAGATCGAGCTGGGCTTCGCCGAGGGCGTGCGCGCGCTGATGCGGCAGGACCCGGACATCATCATGGTCGGCGAGATCCGCGACCTCGAGACCGCCGAGATGGCGGTGCAGGCGGC
>Ga0137409_10008853_pt1 | contig 10271 bp, 9 predicted proteins | sample CZODoug1_16funga_FD_122059 | JGI IMG/M metagenome (GOLD analysis project Ga0137409, IMG submission 122059) | Vadose zone soil fungal communities from Angelo Coast Range Reserve, California, USA - CZODoug1_16fungal (Hybrid Assembly) | ecosystem: Environmental > Terrestrial > Soil > Vadose zone...
CGGGCGGGTACAGGCGGCCAACAACGCCGGCCTTCGCTTCGGCAGCGGCCTGATCTGGGGTTTTGATGTCGGCGGCTTGTGACCACGCTTCAGGTCCAAACGAGTTAGCATGCCGCAGACCGCGTTACGGCTACACCCGAGACGGCGCGCGATCTGCGCGGCGCTCTGTCCTACGGACCAGAGTTTTTTAAGCAGCGCTACGTCTTTCGCATCCCAACTCATGGAAGGTACTATACGCCGACTGCCAACTACAGGCTAGTCGCCTCCCGGATTGCTAGGGGGCACCACAGCGCGGGCGCACCCTGCGTTGCTCACGCCGCTGCAGCCAGCCGATAATCTCATCGCCAACACAATGAATCGTCGAGGCCAAGTTGCTTGTCAAACAGGCCCGCTCCATCGTAGCCGACGATGACGTGGCAATTGGGTTAGGATCTGGATCGGTCATCTCCGTTAACTTTCTCAAGGTGCCGGTAAAAAGGCGACGTCGGCGAGATTCTGTGATTGCATTGAAAATGCGCGATGCGTTCGCTGCTCGGCACTCCTTCACGGCGAGGCGCGCGAGATGAATGCACTGTTGCCGCCCGACGAAGTTCAAGCTGAAATCACGCTGGGTGGATTCGATCACGCAGAAGCAGAAAGCCGTGAAACCCGTTTAACGGCGGCTTGCCATATCGCGTCTCCGCCGATGTCGCCAGTGGAGACCGCCGCAAACACTTAACGGTTCGGCACGCATGACCTTCACGTGCTCAGTGGCCTGCCGATATAGAAAAGAAACGGCCTGAGCGCGGCGGCTGAGGCCGTTAATTTTGCCACGGTGTCTGGAGTGTCGCCTGTAGAAGGCGCCGCCGCTCCCTCTGAGAAAGGGAGGGGCCGGATTACTTCAGCGAGCTATTGATGCCGTCAAACTTGGCGTTCAGGTTGGTGCCGAGGCCGTTGACGACAGCGATGATCGCGAGCGAAATGCCCGCTGCGATCAGCCCGTATTCGATGGCGGTAGCGCCGGAATTGAGTGGTGCGACTGTAAAACGATTGTCAAATCGCGCTTCGTGGTAAACAGCCGCCGCATTCTTCTTGGCGCACCGCCAAACATTCGCGGTATCTCCACGGTCAGTCTTGGGACAATAATGGATTGTCCCGACGCCGTTTTGAACGGCAACGCCATACCCCAAGGACCGGGAACGACGGTTCAATTGTGACCTTGGAGATGTCCGTCCTGATCTGGCCTGCGATGTGCCGGGACTTAGTCCCCCCGCTGCTTGGTGCCGGCGAATAGCTTCTCGGAATACGCGGCTGAGCCTAACCCTAATGCTGGGAGTGTTCGGCGAGTTCGAGACCAACCTTGCGAAAGAACGCCGGATTGCCACCGCCACGCCGCCAAATCGCCTAACGACTCAACGACGCCTGTTGCAACGGGTCGGGGCGATGCGCAGGGGTGCAGCAATGATGCGCTTTGGGTCCAAACTATATCTAACTCCGCCCCTGATTGGGCTGATTATGATCACGGTGCTTTCGCTTGGCGCTATCGTCGTTCGGGTAATCACCGTGCCCGAAAACAGTGAGGTCCGCACGCCCACCACCCCCGAGAACGGCGGCCGCGCCACCTTGGATAATGGCGTCGCAGACCTGCGAGGGTCGCTGCCGTAAAATAACTTGTTGGACGGCAACGCGCGTCCGCCATGCGCTGGACGCGCGCTATTTGATCGTCGCCTGCACGGTAATTATCGACGTGCCAGAAGCCGTCGGCCCTTGGCCCGTTGCCTTGATGGAAAAAGTATCGCTTCCCTTATATCTGGCCTTCGCCTTGTATTCGTAAGTCGTTATGTTGAGCTTTTTCAACTTGCCGTGCGCCGGTTTCTGTAAAATGTCCGAGCTACTCCCCGTGCCGCGCATCTTGATCGGAAATTGGCAACTTCCCCCAGACGCGACGCTAATGTCGACGGTCGAATTCTCTCCCCAATCCGCTAGTTCTGCCAATGTTGGACAGTCAGAAGCGGCCAGCGCTAAAGATACCGGCATGAAGCATGCAGCTCCAACGGTAAGCGCAAAAGCGGCAACTTTTGACAATCGCATAGTGGACTTCCTCGTTTTGAGAGGATTGATCAGGCTGACGCCTGATTGCTGAGGTGTATTCGCGCCTGCATCATTGCCATCAGCAAGACAGAAAAGCCGCCAAATAGAGGCAGCCTACCCACGCTGCACGTCGGTGATCCGATCATCAATCCAAAGATGAAGAATTACATGCAGCGATTTCAATGGAATTTGGTCGATCTGCGACAGTTGTTGCCCTGAGCTCGTCGGTTGGGGCCTGAAGCTCCTCCCTCGCGTTGGGTACCCCGAAATAGGCTACTCCTAAAGCGGAATTCTAATGGCCCCCAGCGGCTTGCAAGTTCACAATTAAAACCATGTCGGGTTGCCCCCCGGCATAAACCCCCAAGTACGGCCTCAGCCGCTCCCCGCGCTGGGGCCGTTTCTTGAGAGGAGGTTATTTGGCGGTAACAGAAGGCATTTTCTAAGAACGAATTTCCAGGGAACGGGAACGCCTCAAGGCCGGCCGGCTCGCGCGGGAAGCCGCCCGCGGCAGCCACCGGCATCGTCCCGCGTCAAAACATCATTCCGGATCAGAAAGAGTAATTGCCAAGGTCCAAAAGAGACGGCCCCAGCTTGGGGGCAAGCTGGGGCCGCAAGATATGCGTCGGTGTCGGTGCCGAAAAAATGTCCGGCACATCCACTTGGTAGCACGCAGACAGGTTCCCGATGACGCACTCATTCGAGTTACGCCGTTTTGGGGAGTCGCACCCGCCTGCGCACCGCCATAAGGTTGGCGTTGGGCAGGTCGGCTAGCGGACAGACAATCTAAAAGCTGCAGTCATAATCGGGGGGGGCCTCGTGCCGCAGGCGCTGCGCGGAACCTGGTGCGGGCTATTCAAAGAGAGCGAGAAGCTGCGAGAGCCGGGCGGGAGCCTGGAATGCCAAAATGGAATATTCACATTGGTTGATCGTAGCCGGCGCTGTCCTGGTGGCGATTGGATTTATCGGGCTCGCGTTCCGCCGCGACAGTGACGTTGAGCCCAATCAAGAGTCGACGGAACTGAAGGCAAATTGGAAGCGAGACGGGCGAGACGACGGGCGAGACCCGGACGCAGCCCCCGTTCCCCCTTGGCCGTGGCGCCCGCCACCTCAAATGCGCTAAAATACCTTGGCCCAGTGCAGCGCAAAGGGGGAACCAAAGGAGCAGAACTGGGAGAAAGGCGCGGGCCCGATGGCCGGTACCGACGTTCACGTTAACTTCGATGCGCCGGCTATGCTTTGCAAATGGCCTTCGCTCAACAACGAACGTCGCACTGCCGTCTCCGGCCCCTATCTGCTCGTCGACGGCACCCTTGACGAGTGCATTCGGCAGTTCATGGCCAAGCCGGCCCCGATACGGCGCCTCTACGAGATTCATACCTCACCGCAACCTCCGTTGGTCAGTGCGATCTTGTCTGAAGCGATGGTCGCTGAACTTGCGCGGCTGCGGGATTTTCTCTGATCCGGAATCAGCCGGCGCCGCCGTTTCCCGCCCCGCTGGTCACCGGGTTGGATGCAACATTGCAGCGCCCGGATCTCGGTTCACGTCCGCCTGGTTCTGTAAAACCGAGATGGCAATCTTGAAGAGTTCTTCTCTTCTGCAGATCGAATCAGAAGGCCGCCCGGGCGTGACACCGGACGGCCTTTGAGGCGACTGCCGGCTCCGGCAAGGTCCGGTTCCGTCGCCATCTGGGCGTCAAGGTGCGTCGGGATCGTTAACCGCCGGTTAACGCCACGGACGCCCAATCTGCCTGCCATGCGTGCTAACATCCGACAGCACCTCCTTTTCGACATTTTGACGCATGATTCGCTGGATGCGGCATTCTGCTCTGTGACGCCGAGGAACAAGCCTCCCCATGACGGGCCAGGAACTAAAACAGCTCCGCGAAGATCTCGGTGACGCCATCGGCAGGCCGCTGTCGGCGGCCGATATGGCAAAGCTGTGCGGCCTTGCGCCGGACATCGGCGCTGACGTGATTCGCCGATGGGAAGTCACCGGTCCCAGCAAACAGGTCTCGGAACAACTCCGCGTGCTGGCGATGGCCAGCGATCGGCATCCGATTCTCGAAAACTTCAATGTCTTCGATCGCTTTGATATCGCAGAGAGGGAACGACCGGCGCGCCGGGAAGCGTTCCGCGAGCAGATGCGCGGCGAGGTCCGTCGCCGCCTTGGCTAGACCTTCATTCCCCGGCTGAGCCATTGTGCCATTATGGCCGCGATAGCAGGCGCTTGCGTGAATTAAGGCTTCTTTTAGCTTTCATTAAGGCGCTATTAATCACAAAAAATTGTTGTTCCACAACGGGTTAGGTAGTCGGCCGGTGTGACCGATGGGTGACAGCATTTTATGCAAAAGCTGTCTAAGTCCGCGCCCTGGACGACGCCGCTGCGCGGCTAATCTGAGAATCAAAAACGACTCCCTGGAGACTAAACTAATGAAGAAGTTTCTACTCGGTACTGTGGCCCTCATCGCCCTCGGCGCGACTGTGCCAGCACTTGCAGCCGATCTGGCAGCCCGCCCCTACACCAAGGCGCCTCCCGCGGTCTATGCGCCGATCTACAACTGGACCGGCTTCTACATCGGCGGTCACGTCGGCGGCGCGTTCAGCGGCGACAACAGCTTCGCCGGCACCACCAACGGCAGCGACGACGGTCGCTTCCTCGGCGGCGTGCAGATCGGCGCCGACTATCAGTTCGCTCCGAACTGGGTGCTCGGTATCGAAGGCCAGTGGTCCTGGCTCGGCAACAACAACAACGGCGTTGCCTTCACCGGCGCCGGCGCCGGTTTCGTCTACAACAATGACCAGCGCGGCCTCGGCTCGGTCACCGGCCGCGTCGGTTACACCTGGGGTCCGGCTCTGCTCTACGTGAAGGGCGGCTATGCCTACTCCGACTACAGCGACTCTCTGACGTTTGGCGGGGCGCCGCAGGCGTTCGCCCTCAACAGCAGCCATCACGATGGCTACACCGTCGGCGCCGGCCTCGAATACATGTTCGCGCAGAACTGGTCGGCCAAGATCGAATATCAGTACTACGATTTCGGCAAGACCAACTTCGTGACGCCCGCCGTCCTGACGCCGTTCGGCAGCACCCGCAATGACGAGCACACCGTCAAGGCCGGCCTGAACTATCGCTTCAACTGGGGTGGCCCGGTGGTCGCGAAGTACTGATCCGCGTCTGATCTACACCTGACGGAAAGGCCGGCCTCGTGCCGGCCTTTTTGCTTTCGGCGCGCAAGAATCCCGCAAATTTCTTGGATTTTCCCGATTTTATTAACCGTGTAACGCGATACTGCCGCTCGCAATAAGCGAATGCGAGGCAGCAGGCATGGCGTTACCATCCCCTATCGGCGATTCCGCACGCCGCGGTTTTTGGCGTCTTCGGCAATGGGGCGTCAGGGGCAGCCTGTTTGCCGCCTTCGCTGTCATCGCAGGGCTCGCGATCCTGATCAGCGCCGGCGCCGGCATGGTGCTCGGACATCTCGGCGGCTCCATGATCGAGCTGAGCGGACGGGACATCCCGCGTCTCGCCGCCAGCCTGCAACTTTCGGCGCAGAGCGCGAGCCTTGCCAGCCAGGGGCCGGCGCTGCTCGCGGCCCGGAGCGAAGAGGAGCTGAACGAACGCGCCAGCAAGATGAAGGAAACCCAGGCGGTCACGCTGGAGAAACTCGGCGAGATCATCGAACTCGGCGCCGACAAGGCGGTCGTGGCAGCTCTCGGCGAAACCATCAAGAACGTCGATGAAATGATCAAGAGCCTTGGCGCCGCGGCCCGCGACCGGCTGGAGGCCGCCGCCCAGCATTCCCGGCTGTACGACGCCTTGCGCAAGGCGCAGGGCGACTTCGTTGCTGTCGCCGCGCCCGCGATGATGGACGCTCAATCGCAGATCAATGCCATCCTGGGCTCCGCCAACCTCTCGACCGATGACGCCACCGAGGCGGCGCGGACCGTCGAGCAGCTCGGCAAAGTCGTCGCCAGCAGCAATTTGATGGCATCCGACATGATCGCAGCGCTTTCGGCCGACAGCAGCGCCACCCTCGAAGCCATCGAGAAGCAATTCCAGGACACCCAGGCGCAGGTCAAATCCAACCTCGATATGCTTCCGAAAAACTCCGGTACCGCCGCACTGCAGAACGCCGCGCTGAACCTGCAGGCGCTGGGCGAAGGCAAGACCGGCGTGTTCAAGCTTCGCCAGAAGGAACTGGACGCCAACGACTACGGCCAGACCATTCTGGAAGAAACCCGCAAGCTCGATGTCGGCCTCGGCGTCAGCGTGCAGCAACTGGTCAACGCCGTGCAGACCGAAACCGACGCCTCGACCTGGCAGGCGCGCAAGGAAATCTCGCTGGCGACCACCGTCATGATAGCGCTCGGCGGCCTCACGCTGGTCGGCTCGGTGCTGTTCGTCTGGCTCTATGTCGGCCGCAACATCCTGCGGCGGATCCGCGATCTGCAGCGCTCGATGCTGTTGTTGTCCGACGGCGATCTCGAATCGGAAATCTACCGCTCTACCCAGCACGACGAGATCGCGGCGATGGCCAATTCGCTGCAGGTTTTCCGGCAGAGCATGATCGAGGCCCGCGCGCTCAGTACCGATCAGGACCGGGATCGCATCGCCAAGGCCGAACGCGCCTCGCGCATGGAGGCCCGGATCGTCGAATTCGAAGCCACCGTCCGCACCGCGCTGGAGAGCCTGCAGACATCGGCCACTTCGATGCAGACCACGGCGCAAAGCATGTCGGCGACCGCCGATCAGTCCAGCGCGCTGGTAGGTGCTGTGGCATCCGCCGCCGAGGAAACCTCGGTCAACGTGCAGACCGTATCCTCGGGCACCGAGGAATTGTCGTCGTCGATCGCGGAAATCGGCCGCCAGGTGATCACCTCGGCGCAGATCGCCCGCAAGGCGGTCGACGAAGCCGGGGCCACCGATGCCACCATGCAGGGCCTCGCCGATAACGCCAGCCGCATCAGCGTCGTGGTCGACCTCATTCAGGTGATCGCGTCGCAGACCAACCTGCTGGCGCTCAACGCCACCATCGAGGCCGCGCGCGCCGGCGAAGCCGGAAGGGGCTTTGCGGTGGTCGCCTCCGAGGTCAAGAGCCTCGCCAACCAGACCGCGAAAGCCACCGACGAAATCCGTGCCCAGATCGCCAGCATGCAGCAGGTCACGACCTCGGCGGTCGGCGCGATCAGGAACATCGGCCAGACCATCGGCGAGATCAACGAGGTGGCCACCGCGATCGCCGCCGCGGTTGAAGAGCAGGGCGCGGCGACGCGCGAAATCGCCCGCAACATCCAGCACGCCGCCGGCGGCACCTCGGAGGTTTCCAGCAACATCGTCGGCGTCTCTAGCGCCTCCGCCGAGGCCGGTTCGGCCGCCAGCGAGGTGCTGAGCGCGTCCGGGGCGCTGCGCCGCGAAGCCGACGTGCTGCGCGCGGAAATCGACGCGTTCCTGTCCAACATCCGGGCAGCGTAGGCGGAAGAGAAAACCGCGCCGGCCCGGAAGTTTCAGCGGGGCGGCAGACCCGCCACGGGTTTGACTTCATTTGCGATCCATAATCTAAACACCGGGTCTTGCGGAAGATCACGATGATGATTTGCGCAGAACGCCAACCAGGAATCTGCAAATATGCTTCAGTCATCTGCTTCGCCCGGCGGTCGCAATCTTTCTTCTCAGCCACGTCATGACTGGTCGCGGACCGAGGCCGAAGCTCTCTACGACTTGCCGTTCGCAGATTTGATGTTTCACGCGCAGGGCATCCATCGCGGCAACTTCGATCCGAATCACATCGAGACCGCGAGCCTGCTCAGCATCAAGACCGGCGGCTGTCCCGAAGACTGCGGCTACTGCGCGCAAAGCGCGCACTACGATGCCGGCGTCAAGGCGACGCGGCTGATGGATCAGGCGGCGGTGGTCGAGACTGCGCAACGTGCCAAGGAGGCCGGTGCCGCCAGATTCTGCATGGCAGCGGCATGGCGCAACCCGAAGGACAAGGATCTTGATCGGGTTTGCGAGATGGTCAGCGCCGTCAAGGACCTCGGCATGGAGACCTGCGCGACGCTCGGCATGCTCACGGCGGATCAGGCCAGGCGGCTGCACGACGCAGGACTCGATTTCTACAATCACAACGTCGATACGTCGCCCGAATTCTACGGAAATATCATCACCACGCGAACCATGCAGGATCGCATCGACACGCTCGCGCACGCCCGCAGCGCCGGGCTCAAGGTCTGCTGCGGCGGCATCGTCGGGATGGGAGAGCAGGTCGGCGACCGCCTGGGGATGCTCGTGCTGCTCGCCAATCTCGCCGTCCATCCCGAAAGCGTGCCGATCAATATGTGGAACGAGGTCAAGGCCGTCCCCGTCAACGACACCGCCGAGCGCCCGGATCCGATCGCGCTGGTGCGGCTGATCGCGGTTGCGCGAATCATGTTGCCGAACAGCGTCGTGAGGCTGTCGGCCGGCCGGCAATATATGACCGATGAATTGCAGGCGCTGTGTTTCCTCGCCGGCGCCAATTCGATTTTTATCGGCGACGTGCTTCTCACCACCAGGAACCCGCAGACCGCGCGCGACGCCGTGCTGCTTGATCGCCTTGGTATCAAATCAAAACTGGACGATACGGCAGGCGCCCGCCCGCTGGCACAGCCGGAAGCGGTGACGGTGCCGCAGCACGGCATATCCTCGCCGGGCTGAAGGGGCGTCCGGCCGTTCGGCCCGACCGAATGACAGCCATGTCATGCCCCTGTCCCGCCGACCGGTTTTTCGGCTAGCGCCGCAGCTATTGAGCCGCTAAGCCGTCAGGAGAACCCGCGAAGCGAGACGATGGATACGAAAGCCGAAGCCCATAAGAGCCCCGCCGAGGCGCTGCGATACCCCTGGGAAAATCACCCCGGCCCGGATCAGGTCGTCGAGGTGATGCCCGGCGTGCTGTGGGTCCGCCTCAAGCTGCCGTTCCGCCTCAACCATGTGAACATCTATCTGCTGGCCGACGGCGACGGCTGGGCGATGGTGGATTCCGGATTCGGCAACGAGGAATCGATCGCGGCCTGGACCGCGCTGTTCGAGGGCCCGCTCAAGCATGTCAAGATCAGCCGGCTGATCGTGACCCATTCGCATCCCGATCATGTCGGCCTCGCCGGCTGGATCGTCGAGCGCTTCAACTGTCCGCTCTATATGTCGCAGGTGGAATACCTGCAGTCGGTCTATCACCAGAACCGCGGCACCGAAGAACGCAAAATGGCGCAGCGGCTGTTCTTCCGCCGTCACGGCATGGACGAGAACCTGACCGACAAATTGCTCGGCCGCGGCCAGGATTATCTGAAGCGGGTTTCGACCTTGCCGCCGTCCTATCGCCGCATCTCGCATGGCGACGAGATTTCCATCGGCACGCGCCGCTTCAAGGTCATCACCGGCGGCGGCCATGCGCTCGATCAGGTGATGCTGTATTGCGCCGCCGACAAACTGTTCCTGTCGGCCGATCAGGTGCTGAGCAAGATCTCGCCCAATGTCAGCGTCTGGGCGGTCGAACCCGATCAGAATTCGCTCGGCGAATACCTGGCGTCGCTGGCGAGCCTCACCACCACCCTGCCCTATGACCTGCTGGTGCTGCCCGGCCATGGCGTGCCTTTTTACGGATTGAAGACACGCATCAAGCAATTGGCCGACCATCACGAGGAACGCTGCGGACTGATTGCCGATGCCTGCCGGGAAACCCCGAAAACATCCAAGGAACTGGTGCCGGTCGTGTTCCACAAGCATGTGCTGGATGTACATCAGATGGGCTTTGCCGCCGGCGAGTTGATCGCCCATGTCAATTACATGCTGGTCGAAGGGCGTTTGACCGCCGCGGAATCCGACGGCGTGCTCCGCTTCAGGACCACCTGACTTGCTATGGAGCGCGCCTCTCCCTTTTCGTCATTGCCGGGCTCGACCCGGCAATCCATCTTCTTCGAAAATGGTCTTGCGAAGATTGATGGATGCCCGGGTCAAGCCCGGGCATGACGAGTGTCGACATCTCGACTCCAAACACACGTTCACGGCCTCGCCGCGCCATGCGCCCGAGGCGTTGACAAATCTCTCGCCCAAAGAGGGCGTGGGGAACGCCGGGTGCCCGTTGCACCCGCGGTCTCGTGTGCACTTTGTATTGGTAGAACGCACACGAGTAACAACGAGTACACCGGAATCACCCGGCATTCCCGCACGC
>Ga0137409_10008854_pt1 | contig 10268 bp, 6 predicted proteins | sample CZODoug1_16funga_FD_122059 | JGI IMG/M metagenome (GOLD analysis project Ga0137409, IMG submission 122059) | Vadose zone soil fungal communities from Angelo Coast Range Reserve, California, USA - CZODoug1_16fungal (Hybrid Assembly) | ecosystem: Environmental > Terrestrial > Soil > Vadose zone...
TGACGCAGCAACCCTTGCGCTTTCAGGTATCGGCGCACGCTCGGATAGGACGGACACTTCGTGCCAGTGACGGCGAGCGTCACGCGTAGGTTGTCGCGTAGCAGCTGTGCCGTCCAACCGGGGTGAGCACGGTAAAGCCCAGTCAGGACTTGCACCGCCTCGGCCGACAAACTCGGGAACCGACCGATGTCGGCGCGTACTTGATTGCGCAGCGCGTACACCGGATCGCCGGCCTTCTTCGCGGCGTAGAGCCACCGTTCGATCGTCGAGACGCCGAAGCGAACCTCGAGTCCCGTGACCGGATGACGCCAGGTCTTGGCGGCCAATGCCTTCAGCGCATCATGTAACTCACCGGCCGCCGGCGGTGCGGCCAGAAGAGGTCCCACGATCGCGAAGCGCAGCCGCGCCCATCGATCCCGCTGCGGTAGATCGTTCTCTTCGCTCACCCTCGCTCCCTTTCACACGCCGTCCTCGGCGTCGCTGATGGGAACGAAGACTACAAAGCCCTCGGGATACCGGCTATCGGCATCCTCTGCGGGCATGCGGCGACCGTCGGATTACTTGATCGTCGTTCGCGTGCTCACCGGCGCGATAAATCGCAGCGCCTGCGCCAGCCGATCCGCCATCTCCTTGGCATCGAAGCGTTCCAAGAGACTGCGCGGCAGTTGTTCGGTTACCACCGGCGGCATGAACCGTTCACGCATCGACTGCCAGAACGGCGTCAATGCAAAATCCTTGCGCCACCACGTCCGCCAGCGCTTCAACGTGCGGGCTGGGATACTCAGCAAATCGCACAGCGCTTGACCCGAGGAACTCCCCGGCGGTGACGACAACATCAACACCACCGCCAGATACACGCGGCGGCCCGCGAACCGCACCGACGGCGATGTCGCGCGCCCGTCGCACCGTCCGCAGGTGAAGCTCAAGCGCCAGGAATAATCCTCCCGCACCGCCGCCGGGCAGCCGCGGGGCTTGCGAGGGTAATCCGCCACGTGCAGCGGTCCGGCACAGCCGGCACAACGCGCCAGGCGGGTCGCGGCGGCGAACTCTTCATCAATGCGCGTAAGAAAACGAAAAAAGGCGGGATCTTGCAGTACGTGGCACACTTCGCTTGTCTCCTTGGTCTTGGTAAACCGGAGACTCCCCGGAGGGGATCTTTTAATCAAGATCCCCGATGGGGATCCAATTCAAACCATCACGAAAATTGACCGCCAAAGGCGGAATCGCCATCAAGAAAGGTGGTCATGCTCAGTGCGTAGTAACCCCCGAAACTCCCTTGAAATCCCTCGGGTACTTCGCTGTGTAACCCACGTACTATGGTGGCCGTTCCTGGAGCACCAGGGGTGGGTTAGCGTTCGAGGTGGTCGTTCCATTCTTCGAGGGTTTCAAGAAGTTGGTTCGAACTTTCTCTATTTAGGAACGCCACTTTTCGCTGTTGATCGCGCGCGACACTCTCTAGAGGGTATCATTCGAATCCACAGAGCCCACGGGCGCAAACAATCAGGGACGATTCAAACGCCATGTCGATAAACGGTTGGTTTGGTCAGCCGCTCTCACCTCGATCAGTGGCGAGGCTAATGCCGTCCCTGTTGCTGATCATGGCAATTAGTGCCTGTGGTGGTGGCCGCAGCACTCCCGCTTTGTACTCGGTCGGCGGCACACTCTCCGGACTTGCCAGCGGCGCAAACGTGGTGCTGCAAAACAGCGGTGGCAATGACATCACTGTCTCGGCCAACGGGAATTTCCGTTTTTCGACTTCGGTGGCGAACAGCATTGCTTACGCAGTGACAGTTCTGACCCAGCCTAACGGGCAGACCTGCGCCGTAACTTCCGGCAGTGGGACAGTGGGAGCAGCCAACGTGACCAGTGTCCAAGTCACCTGCGCGACCAACACGTACACGATTTCAGGGACCGTCTTGGGTTTGAACACGGGTTCGCAGGTCACCTTGCTGAACAATGCCGGCGACCCAACCATTGTGACGGCAAATGGTGCTTTCAGCTTCGCCGCAGCAGTGACTTACGGCGGTAGCTATGCCGTCACGGTGTCAACTCAACCTACCGGGCAAACATGCACCGTGACTTCCGGCAGTGGGACTGTGCGAGCGGCCAACGTGATCAGTGTCCAAGTCACCTGCGTGATCAACACGTACACGATTTCGGGCGTCGTGTCGGGATTGAATCCGGGTTCGCAGGTCACTGTGCTGAACAACGCTGGCAATCCAACCACTGTGAAGACAAACGGTTCTTTCAGCTTTGCCACCCCAATCCCCTACGGCGGCAGCTACGCCGTGACGGTCGGGATTCACCCCCCCGCACAGATCTGCACGGTGACCGCGGCCGCGGGCTCCAGTGTGGTCACCAATGTATCCGGCGTCAGCGTTGTGTGTGTTCCCGCTACCGAGTCGGTGATCCACACTTTTGATGTCAATCCGGACGGCATTAGCCCCCGCGCGAACATCATTCAGGGCAGCGATGGGAATTTCTATGGCACAACGTATAGCGGGGGTACGAGCAACTTAGGTACAGTGTTCAAGATCACGCCGGCCGGGGTAGAGACGGTTCTCCACTCCTTCACGGCCGGTTCCACCGACGGCAGTTTCCCAACTGCTGGTTTGATTGAGGGCAGCGACGGCAATTTCTACGGCACGACTGCAAACGGTGGCCTGATCGGCGCCGGTACGGTGTTTAAGATCACACCTTCCGGGGTGGAGTCGGTGCTCTACGCGTTCGTCGGTACCGACGGTCTGGGTCCATTCGCCCCATTGGTTCAGGGCAGCGACGGCAATTTCTATGGCACAACTTCTGGCGGTGGTCCGAACTTCAACGGTACCGTGTTCAAGGTCACGCCGGCCGGAGTCCTGACGGTGCTCCATTCGTTCACGGGCGGCACTAGCGATGGCGCCATTGCGTACGGCGGATTGGTTCAGGGCAGCGACGGCAATTTCTACGGCACCACGTATGTCGGGGGCACGAACAATGTGGGAACGGTGTTCAAGATCACCCCAGTAGGGGTTGAGACGGTGCTCCACTCCTTTGCAGGAGGCACCGACGGCAGTTCGCCGCTTGGTGCATTAATTCAAGGCAGCGACGGGAATTTCTACGGCACTACGTATAGTGGGGGTACGGGCAGCGGCGGCACCGTGTTCAAGATCACCCCGGCCGGCGTCGAAACAGTGCTCTACTTCCCAATCGGTTTCGACGGAAGTAGTCTGGCCGCCGCAGTGGTTCAGGCCAGCGACGGGAATTTCTACGGTACAGCTCAGCTTGGCGGCCGGAACGGCGTGGGCGCCGTGTTTGAGATCACACCCGCCGGAGTCGAGACGACGCTTTACTCGTTCGCGGGGGGTACGGACGCCAATGGCCCGGTGGCCGCGCTGATTCAGGGCAGCGATGGCAATCTATACGGCACGACTCAGCAAGGGGGCGCGAGCAACATGGGTACGGTGTTCAAGATTACACCGGCTGGAGTAGAAACCGTTGCGCACTCATTTAACAGCAGCTCCGAGGGCCAGGGACCGGTGGGATTGGTTCAGGGCAGCGACGGCAATATCTACGGTACAACTCAACAAGGAGGCACGACCGCCCTGGGTACGGTGTACAAAATCACGCCTACCGGAGTTGAAACTGCCCTCTACTCCTTCGCAGGCGGGTTCACGGACGGCACTGGTCCGGCCACCCCGTTGGTCCAGGGCAGCGATGGCAATTTCTATGGGACGACTCAGCAAGGTGGCGCGAATAACTTGGGCGCCGTGTTCAAGATCACCCCGGCGGGAGTCCAAACCGTGCTGCACTCGTTCGCAGGCGTGACCGACGGCGCCGATCCAGCTGCCGCGTTGATTCAGGGCAGCGACGGCAATTTCTACGGGACGACTCAGCAGGGCGGCACGAACAACTTGGGTACGGTTTTCAAGATCACGTCAACTGGTGTCGAAACGGTGCTCTATGCCTTCGTGGGTGGTACTGCCGACGGCAGCAATCCGATCGCTGCATTGATTCAGGCCGGCGACGGCAATTTCTACGGCACTACCTATGCCGGCGGTGCTAGCAACGTAGGGACGGTGTTTAAGATCACACCCGCGGGAGGCGAAACGCTAGTCTATACCTTCGCGGGCGGTACTAGCGACGGCAGCAACCCTCACGCTGGGTTGATTCAGGGCGGAGACGGCAATTTCTACGGCACCACCTATGCCGGAGGCGCGAGCAACATGGGGACGGTGTTCAAGATCACTCCCTCCGACGTAGAGACGACCCTGTATTCATTTGCAGGCGGTACCGCCGACGGGAGTAATCCTAACGTTCCGCTGATCCAGTCCACCGACGGCATTTTCTACGGGGCGACGGTTGGCGGAGGCATAGGCGGCAAGGGCTCCCTGTTCAAGATCACAGTGACTGGAGTCGAGACGGTGCTCTATTCCTTTGCGGGCGGTACCGACGGGAGTAACCCGAGTGCATTGATCCAAGGCGCCGACGGAATATTCTATGGTACGACCACTATCGGCGGTTCGAGTAACCAGGGCACAGTCTTCAAATTCTGAATCGCCGGTTACATGTTGAACGGCCCGACACTGACAATCGACATGGCCGTTCCTTGGCATGAGGCCGTCAGGGCGCATTAGTGTTCGAGGTAGTCGTTCCATTCTTCAAGGGTTTCTAAAAGTTGGTTCGAAGTTTCTCCCCTTGGGGACGCCATTTAAACGCGGTGAGTGCCCATGACGCGTGTCGGCCCCGCGGCCGAGCGTACCGAAATCTCACCCGCCGCGTGAACGCCCGCCAGAATTCTCAGATCGTCTTCCTTCGCTTGTTGAGCGGCTGGGCATCAGTACGCTTCATCGGAATACGGATTTTCCCAGTTTCAATGGCGATTCGGTGTGCATGATTTCCTGCGTCGTCTTGTGCCGATTACGCGCGGCAGCTTAAGTGTGTATGGCAATCAGCTGGTTCGGTTCCTGCCTGTTGAGCGGAGATTGCAGAGCGGGTGTGGCATTACATATTTTGACATTTGACATAAGCGAGCGACGGGGTTATATCGTTTCCCTTCTCGTGATGCACTGAGGATGTGTGTAGGGGGCAACTCGCATCATGCACGCTCGTTGTCGCAACGGAATCAGCCGCTCATTCGTCAGCGGCTCACTCACCGGTGCCCGCGGAGTTGCGTGCCTACTCTCGAAGCTCAGCACTCGCGAAGCTTCACTAGCCACAAGAGGTAAGAAAACAATTTAACACAAGAAATTTCACACAACCGAGGAGGGATTAGTCATGAGGCTACACGTGTTTGTCGCCACCGCCATCGTGTGTCTCGCGATCGCGCTTCTGCCGCCAATCGGTTCGAAGAAAGTATTCTCCCAAAATGCGCTGCCGCCGCCGGCAGAAACAGCCCTACGCTTGCCCCCCGGCTACACGATTCCACCGCAAGACCAGCCCTGCATCTTGCCGGGGAATAAAGTGGACATTCAGTGTTTGATCCGGAACGATCCCGACTTTATCCGCATACGCGCCGAAGAAGCGAGGCTCGAGGCGCAAGCCTTGGCCGCGGCAAAATCGGGAAGTCTTGATCCCTTTCACGCAGTCGAAACGCTCGGCCAGCTGGAGATCTTCGATCCCAATCTGTCGGTCAACAGCAATCTAGCTTGCAGCTTCTGCCATGATCCCGCCGCGGGATATGGAAATGGGGCTTCCATCTTGAGCGTCTTCACCGGCGGAGCGAATCCTGGCTCGGTACCGATTACAAATCACGGAAAATACCCCGACAATCGCATCGCCAAACGCAATCCGCAGAGCTATGTGTATTCAGCGTACTTTCCCCCGCTGCAATACAACATCACTCAGGGCGATTTCTACGGCGGCAATTTCTGGGATGGTCGCGCCAGCGGCTACCGCTTGCAAAACTCTGCCGCGGAACAAGCCCAGGGCCCACCCGTCGATCCCGAGGAGATGGCCAATCCGGATCAGGCCTGCATCGCCTATAAGCTGTCGCTCAGTCAGTACAAATTCTTCTTTGAGCAGGTCTGGGGCACAGGCTCCCTCGAGATTAACTGGCCCGCCAATGTGGCCAGGATATGCCACACTCCGAAAGGCGCCGCCAGTCTCGGCGGCAGCGCCACTCCCTTGACTCTCAGCCCTTCGGATCGCACTCGTGCCCAGCAGGCCTTCGACGAATTCGCCCAGGCCATTGCCGCCTATGAAATCGGATCCACTGTCAGCCCGTTTACGTCGAAATTTGACGGGTATCTTGCCAGCAGCAATTCCCTCACCGCCCAAGAACTGCGTGGCTATGAGCTTTTCCGCGGCAAAGGCACATGCAATACCTGCCACCTCGACGGCAGATCCAACACGGCCATGGGAGGAACCGACACCGGTGCTGCCACGAGCGTCGAACCGATGTTCACCGACTTTACCTACAACAATCTCGGCCTGCCGAAGAACACGATCCTCCCTTGGTATGCGGAAAACTTCCCGGATCAGTGGGGCTTCACCGGCAACCCCTTGGGCATTGGTTTCATCGACGAGGGCGTTGGTCTTTTCCTGGATGGCTACTACGGAGCCCCTCCAAATCTGACCTGGGGAGAACACCTGCCGTTCTTCGAAGGCAAGTTCCAAACCTCCACAGCCCGCGATGTGGGCAAAGTGCCTTACGCCGGTTTCGTCAAGGCGTACATGCACAACGGCTATCTGTTGAGCCTCAAGGAAGTCGTCCACTTCTACAACACGCGCGACGCCTATCCTGGAGCATTCGTCAACGGACAGTGTCGCCCGGGAACGGTGGAGAAAGTGAACTGCTGGCCGCCGCCGGAAGACCCGAACAACGAAAATATGACCATTGGCCATCTCGGTTTGACGAGCACCGAGGAAAACGATCTGGTGGCGTTCCTGGAAACTCTGACGGATGGCTTCGTCCACACGTCGAGTCCGACAAGCACGCCGGCTAGCACTATTAGGAAACCTGCTACACCGCCGGGGCGCTAAATTGCAATTGTCCCGGCTTTGCTGTTGAGCCGGCGACCCTGTACCTGAGGCGCGGAGATCTTCCGCGCCTCAGGATTTCAACGGCGAACCGGATAGTCATGACGCAAGACAATGCGCGATGAAATCTGCATCGAGGAATCGGACGTAACGCTCATGAAGAGTTTCATTCTGACTTTTGCATTCGTGATTATTGCCGGCTTGATACCGTGGGGATTTGCGGATGATACCGTGATGGCGGCGGTGCCAACGCATAAAGCCGCACAATCTGCCGCGGACCCTGAACTGGAATCCGCGACTGACACCTCGGCGATCATTCGCTGGACCACCATCAATCCGGGAGGCACCGCCCTGCATTATGGCGTGGTGCACTACGGCACCGATGCCAAGAACCTGACTCAGGTCGCACAGTCGCCCAATCGACGCGATCCTTCTCATCCCGACATGATTTTTCGCGTACGCATCATGAGACTCAATTCGAATACCACCTATTACTACACGGTGGAATCCACCGGCGCCACAGGCGTGAGCGATGGAGTGTCCAGTTCTGTGAAAACATTCACGACGCAGTAGCTTGGGATTGACTAACGGATGTTTCGGCGATAGGCGCTCGGAGTCAGGCCGGTGACTCTGCGAAAGGCCGTGCTGAAAGCGCTGGTGTCGTTGTATCCGACACTGCCGCTAATATCAGTCACCGAGGCGGCGTGCTTTGCCAGCAAGGTCTTGGCGCGTTCGATGCGCTGACTCAACTGATAGCGTTTGGGCGGAATACCGAAGGATTGATGGAAGGCGCGACAGAAATAATTGCGGCTCAGGCCGACCATCTGGGCTAACACTTCAAGCGATATAGGCTCGGCAAGATGCTGCTCGATATAGGCGACAGTTTTTCGTCGCTGCCATGCGGCGAGGCCGCCATGAATATTAGCTTCGGCGGTCTGTGTTCCCTCGGTGGTTCGCATCAGTTCATGTACCAACACGACTCCCAGAGCTTCAAGGTAACGTCGATGATCGGAGCGGCTGCTCTCAATCAACCTCGCGATCTTCAGCGCCGTCTCGATTAACGCGTTGTCCTTGAAAAATAGGCGCGGCGCTAGCGATGAGCTGAGAGATCTAAGCTCGGGAGTCATCGCAAGCTGCATGGGATTAACATAGAAGAACACGACGCGGGAGAGCGTGCGCGGATCATGCCAATCGTGGTAGGCATAGCCGGCCGGCACGAAGATGATATTTCGGCTGCAATCCTGCAGCGTTGACGGTGATAGACTCTCGATAACCGTGCAGCCAGCGTGTCGCACACCGCGTTCATGTACTACCAACATGTGGCGGGGTGCACAGTAGCGGTAGTCGATTCTCCCACGTCGGTTGGCCTGGACGATCTCTACCGTCATGCCAGGCCAGCTCTCGCTTTGGCGGCGGACAGCGTCGCGTGGAGATACTTGCGCGAGCTGCTCCTCCGAGTGGCATGCGGTTCCATGAAAACTTTGGCGAGACGCATTGCGATCGGTACGGCTTTGAGTTTCCAGTCGTAAGCCATGTTCTTCTTCGGGTAGTGCGACTGATTGACGCATCACGGAACTGCCCGGCTCGACAGCCGTCGGATGTTCATTCCGCACTGAGTCCGACATGGCCTCCACCTCCTTCCTTTCAAGCCCATACCCTTGATCGAGTCGGCGTCACTGTAGCAGCGCGGCGACCGAAAATATTGGCTGAGACTGCCAAAGCTCCGGCCGAAAAGTGACAGGGTTTGTCTCGATCATCGCCGGCATCTGAGGACTGCCAGTGCCGTTAGTCTAAATTGCCTCATGGGTAACTGCCTCGGGGTAACTGGAGACTGAGTTGGATGTGCACTCCTCTGTTGGATTGGTTGGGTTACGGCGCAGCTATCGGTTGTCCGTGAGAAATTCAAGCACTCAGCGAGCGCGATCAAATAGTGTAAGGCCTTGATACTCACACGCGTCGCGAAGTCATCCGCTTCGGCTCCCAACGTTTCCGCCCGTGTACATGCGACCGAGACTGACTGCGATCCGTTACTACGGAGTCACGGAAACTGCATCGTCGGTTACGAATGCATCCGGCCGGTTATCACGGTGGCTTTGCGCCCACCCGCAGACGGCTTATTACTACGCGGTCGACTCGATGCAGGGCAATGGCCGAAGTGATGGAGTGAAAAGCGCGGTCAACCACTTCACCAGTCCTTGATGAGGCGTCCCGATCACCGCGTCATCTGGTTACATCTGTAACGTTCGCGCAGCCGTCTGGAACCCTTCGACAACAATGTGAGCATAATTTGGCGCTCAACTCAGGAGAAACACATGGGCAAGCTTGCGGGAAAAATTGCACTCGTATCAGGCGGCAGTGGCGGCATTGGCCTTGCAACGGGGAAGGAGTTCGTCAAGGAAGGCGCATACGTCTTCATCACCGGGCGCCGTGATTCGGAGTTGGCCGCAGCGGCAACGGAGATCGGAAGAAATGTGACCGGCGTACGAGGAGACGTGTCGAACCTGGGCGATCTCGATCGCCTCTTCGCGCAAATCAAGCGGGAAAAGGGCAAGCTCGATATCGTGTTCGCGAATGCCGGTTCCGCAAAGTATGCCCCCTTCGGCACGATCACCGAGGTACTCTACGACTCGATCTTCAACACCAATGTGAAAGGTCTCCTTTTCACGGTACAGAAGGCGCTTCCGCTACTCACGGATGGAGCGTCCATCATCCTGAACGCGTCCATTGTCGCCAGCAAAGGATTGTCGGCGAACAGTGTCTATAGCGCCACGAAGGCGGCCGTGCGTTCGTTCGCGCGGACATGGACAACGGACCTGAAAGAGCGCCGAATTCGCGTCAACGCGGTTAGCCCGGGTTCCATCGACACGCCGGGCCTCCGCGAACTGCTGGCTTCCTCGGAAACGGGCCGGCAACGCCTGAAAATGCTGTCCGCTAGTGTCCCGCTCGGCAGACTCGGGAAACCCGATGAGATCGCGAAGGCCGTCGTGTTTCTGGCATCCGACGACAGCAGTTACATCACGGGAACGGAATTGTTCGTGGATGGCGGTTTCGCACAGGTGTAGGCGCCTCGTTATGGTGCAGGACGCGATCAAGCGTGGCGGCGATGTCGCGCGACTGCAGCGGCTCGACGAGCAGCTCGCTGACGCCGGCGGCGAGCGCTCTTGGGACTGTTGTCCGCAGATGGACCAGAACCGGAGCCTTCGACTGCAGACTGAGCCGGAAGCTAGGCGTTACGGTGCAGGACGCGGGCGAGAGTGGTGGCGATCTGGCGCGACTGCAGCGGCTTGGCGAGCAGCTCGCTGACACCC
>Ga0137409_10008855_pt1 | contig 10267 bp, 9 predicted proteins | sample CZODoug1_16funga_FD_122059 | JGI IMG/M metagenome (GOLD analysis project Ga0137409, IMG submission 122059) | Vadose zone soil fungal communities from Angelo Coast Range Reserve, California, USA - CZODoug1_16fungal (Hybrid Assembly) | ecosystem: Environmental > Terrestrial > Soil > Vadose zone...
TCACTCAAGACAACAACATTCGCAACGACACGACTCTGGAAAAATTGGCCAAGTTGAGACCGGTATTCGATACGTCGGGAGCCGGCACCTTGACGGCGGGAAATTCGACCCCAATGACGGATGGTGCATCGGCGGTATTGCTCGCGTCCGAGCCCTGGGCGCGCGAGCGCGACCTGCCGGTCCTGGCCTATTTGAGTTACGGCGCCGTTGCCGCCGTGGATTACATCGACAAGAAGGAGGGCTTGCTCATGGCTCCGGCCTACGCCGTGCCCCGAATGTTGAGCGACGCGCGGCTTGCGCTCCAGGACTTCGATTTCTACGAGATCCACGAGGCTTTCGCGGGGCAAGTGCTGTGCACGCTCAAGGCCTGGGCCGATCCCGTTTTCTGCCGCGACAGGCTGAGACTGCCGGGTGCCCTCGGCACCATCGATCGATCCAAACTCAACGTGAAGGGAGGGAGTCTTGCGATCGGCCACCCTTTCGCCGCGACCGGCGCGCGCATCGTCGCCACGCTCGCGACAGTTCTCGATGAATTCCGGGCCAAGCGCGGACTGATCTCGATCTGCACCGCGGGCGGCATGGGGGTCACGGCCATTCTCGAGCGTTGACGCTATCGATGAACGCGCTATCCTTTGCGCCCACACCGGAGGACTGCCAGAGCCATGGGACTTGAGGTTGAACTTACCGCGGCGGACGGACATCGGCTGTCCGCATATCTAGCGGAACCTCCCGGCAAGCCCCGCGGCGGCATCGTCGTCATCCAGGAGATATTCGGTGTGACGCGCCACATTCGCGCGGTGGCCGATCAATACGCGGCGGCCGGATTTCTCGCCGTTGCACCGGCCTTGTTCGACCGCGCGGAGCGCAATGTCGACGTACCCTACACCGACATGGCCAAGGGCTTCGGCTTTATGCGAGCCCTGAACAACGACCAGGTGATGCTCGACGTGCAGGCCGCCATCGACCGCGCGCGCGCCGGCGGCAAGGTGGGCGTGGTGGGCTATTGTTGGGGGGGTACCGTGGCGTACTTGGCCGCCGCGAGATCCAAGATCGACGCGGCGGTTGCCTACTACGGGGGCGGGGTTGACCGCTATGCGGCGGAAAAGCCGCGCGCCCCCGTCATGTTTCACTTCGGTGAAAAGGACACGCATATTCCGCTGTCCGCGGTGGACGAGATCCGGACCGCTTATCCGCGCGGGATCTATCATCTTTACCCCGCCCAGCACGGCTTCAACTGCACGGACCGGCCGAGCTTCGATGCGCAGAGTGCGAAGCTCGCGTTCGACCGCAGCGTCGAGTTTTTCCATCAGAACGTCGGTTGACAGGACCTCATGAAACTCCAAGATCCACGATTGTTTAAAGAGCAGTGTTTCATCGACGGAAGCTGGGTGGGCGCGGACGGCGGCGGGACGGGCTGCGGGTCTGCGGCCTCGCGGATTGAAACTCCTTCTGTGTGAGTCAACAGACTGAGTGCCTGATCATTCGACCCTTGGACTTCCGTTACCTGATTCATCAAGCTCTCAAAGTTCTTATCGGAGATGGCGATACCAGTATTGTGAAACTTGAAATCGCTAAAGAACGGAGAGGCGAGAGTGTAGGTGTGACATTCAATGCACCGGGCCTTGCCTTTGAATAACAGCCAGCCGCGCTGCTGAGCTTCGGCGATCGCATTATTGTTGCCGGTGATGAACCGATCAAAAGGTGAATTTCCGGAAAGCCGGGTGCGTTCATAAGTAGCAATCGCTTTAGCAATCGTATCGATCGTTATTCCTTCGTTTTTGAACGCGAGTCGAAATGCCCTCCGATATTGTGATGCTGGACGCGAGCGCGCTCGCTGAATGCCCTGGGACGCCGCCACGAAGCAGTTCGCACACCCGAGCGGAGTCATCGTGCTCACACCGGAAGGACGGTTGGCGCGGTACCTGTTCGGCATCGAGTACGAATATCCGTTCGATCGCGGCGCGACGCTTGCCGCCGACGATCGACTGCATTGCTTCGTCGATCGGCACCTCGCGCCCGGCTACATAGGATGGATCGTGGCCGGTGTAACGGGATTACAGGTCGGCCTTGCGCGGCGGGCGAGCGCTGGAACCTGGAAACCGGATGAAGCAGTGAGCGCGTTCCTGCGCAAGATTGCGCCGGTGATCGATTTGATCGGCCGTCGTCCGGCGTCGGTGCGCGCCGGACTGATTCCATGCGGCGGTGTGGTGCGGCCAGCCGCTGCGCGGCGCGTGCTGCTGGTCGGCGATGCGGCGGGCATCGTGTCCCCCGTCACGGCCGGTGGCATTCACACCGCGCTCAAGCACGGTCTCGCGGCGGGGCACGCAATCGCGGACTATCTCAACGGTCGCTGCGATGATCCGAGCCAGTGGTTTACGCAGTCGTATCCGAGGTATCGCTTGAAACGCTTGCTGCGCTTTGCGTTCGACCACTTCCAGAGCGACCTGTTGTTTGATCTGCTGCTGTCGACGCGAGCGATGCGTGCCGCCGCGGGCATCATCTACTTCCATCACAAAGGAGCCTTCGACGCCGAGGCTGCCGCTGAGCCTGCGGTCGATGTGGCAGCGCCGAGCGCACGCGTTCCTTAGCTGCGAAGCCTTCGAATACAAAACGATGAATCGAGCCAATAAACGTGCGAGCGGGAAAGAGGCACGAAACGCCACGCACGCATGTTCGTTCGTCACTTCATCACGCCGACCTCCCTGTAGTACCTCTCCGCACCCGGATGCATCGGCACCAGCATGTCGTCCAGCGCATGCCTGGGATCGATCGCCTTGGCTGCGGCGTGCGCAGCCACGAGCAGGTCGAGGTTGGTCCAGAACACCTTCGTCATGCCATACACGATGTCGTTGCTGACGCCTTCGTGCGTCACGAGGTAGTTCCGGACTGCGGCGGTCTGGACGTCGGCAGTCTGTCCCCGGTAGGTGTTCGCGCGAATGGTCGCCGGCAGGTAAGCAGGGTCGTTCGTCTTCCTGATCACGTCGGCGGGAATCGGCACGACGACCATGTCGACGGACGTCGCAAGATCCCGCACCGCCGATACGCCGAGGACGGCCGATTGCAACGTCGCGTCGAGCTGGCGGTTCTTGATCAGCTCGACCGATTCGCCGAACGGAAGGTACTCCACCTTGGCGAAATCCTTGTACGTGATGCCGGCCGCCGCGAAGATCGTGCGTGCATTGAGTTCGATGCCGGATTTGGGCGTGCCGACGGAAATCTTCTTGCCCTTGAGATCAGCAAGCGTCTTGATGCCGGAATCGGCGCGCGCGACGATCTGGATGTAATTCGGATAAATTGCGGCGATGCCGCGCAGTTTCCTGAGCGGCGTCTTGAAGCCGGCGTCCTCGTTGCCCTTCCATGCGGCGGACAGCGAATCCCCGAGCGTGAAGGCGATTTCGCCGCGGCCGGCCTGCAGCAGATTCAGGTTCTCGACCGAGCCTTTCGTCGCCTGCACCGACGTCTTGACGGCCGGCATGGCCTTGCCGATCGCGCCGGCGAGCGCCTCGCCCAGCGGGTAATAGACGCCGCTCGTTGCGCCGGTCAGGACGTTGATGAACGTGTCGGCCGCGCGCGCCATCGGCGCACTCATGACGGCGGCGGCGATCACGAGGCAGCCGGATCCATTGCGCAGCGAAACCCGCAGGACTCTACGGGACAGGACACCGAGCCGGAGGATCATGGTGCAGGGCGGACGATCTTCACCTTGGCATCCGCCAGCGCGCGATGCAGTTGCAGGACGTGGTCATGGCCGGTCGTCTCGACGACGCACACCACGCGAACCTCCGAAAGCTCGGGACCTGAGAACGCGCGGTCGTGCACGATCTCCTTGATCGACGCGCCGGTCGAGGCGATCACTTCGGCGAGACGCGCGAGGCCGCCGGGACGATCGCTGATCGAAACGGTGAAGCGCGACAGCCGGCCATCGGTGACGAGGCCGATCTCGATGACGCGATCGAGGATCGTGAGGTCGATGTTGCCGCCGCACAGCACGAGCACGACGTCCTTGCGCTTGAGCGCGTCCAGCTTGCCCGACAGGAATGCAGCCAGCGGCGCGGCACCGGCACCTTCGACGACACTCTTCTCGAGCTCGATCAGCCGCAGGACGGCGAGTGCGATCGTCGCCTCGTCGACCGTCACCACCTGGTCGACGACGCGGCGCAATACCTCGAACGCGCGTCCGCCGGTCTGCGACACCGCGAGCCCGTCCGCGAGCGTGGGCGAGAGCGGGACCGTGACCGGATGACCTGCGGCGAGCGCGGCGGTGAGACACGCCGCGTGAATCGGCTCGACGCCCACCAAGCGAACGTCAGGCTTGCGTGCAGCGATCACGGTGCCGATGCCCGCGAGCAGCCCGCCGCCACCCACGGGCGCCACGATGGCCTGCACGCTCGGCGTCTGCTCGAGAATTTCGAGCGCGATCGTCCCCTGGCCGGCGATGACATGCGCGTTGTCGAAGGGATGGATGAACGTCGACCCTTCGCGTGCGGCGAGCGTTTCGGCTTCGGCGCGCGCCTCCGCAAGGTCGGCGCCGTGCAGGATTACCGTCGCACCGAGCTGACGGCAATTCGTCACCTTGACCAGCGGCGCGAACTTCGGCATCACGACGGTCACGGGAATGCCCAGCAACGCGCCGTGATACGCGACGCCTTGCGCGTGATTGCCGGCGGAAGCCGCGATCACCCCGTGCGTTCGCTGTTCAGGCGACAGTTGCAACAGCGCGTTGCGCGCACCGCGCTCCTTGAAGCTGCCGGTGCGCTGCAGGTAGTCGAGCTTGCAGTAGATGTGCGCGCCGGTGAGCTGCGACAGCGGAATCGATTCGACGCAAGGCGACTCGTAGATCCCGCCGCGGATGCGTTCGCGCGCCGCCTCGATGTCGGCCAGCGTCACCGCGGTCGCGTCGTGTTGCGGAACGGCGGTCGCTTCCATCGCCGGCGCCCGTCAGTACGGAAGCGCGATGCCCGGCTTCGCGGCCGTCAGCACCCGCCGAAACTCGCTCTGGATCCGTTCGAGCGCAGCCGCGTCGTCGGCCTCGAAGCGCAGCACGATGACCGGCGTCGTGTTCGACGCACGCGCCAGTCCGAAGCCGTCCGGGTATTCCACGCGGACGCCGTCGATGCGTATCACATCGGTAGCGCCGGGAAATTCCGCGTCGGCCTGCAGCTTGCGGATCAGCGCATGCTGCTCGCCCTCGTCGCACGCGATGTTGAGTTCCGGTGTCGAGATCGCATCGGGAAGCGCGTCGAGCGTTGCCGCCGGGTCCGACCCGCGCGCGAGGATCTCGAGAAGGCGGGCGCCCGCGTACAGGCCGTCGTCGAATCCGTACCAGCGTTCGCCGAAGAACGTGTGTCCGCTCATCTCGCCGGCGAGCAGCGCGCCGGTTTCCTTCATCTTCGCCTTGATCAGCGAGTGGCCCGTCTTCCACAGCATCGGCACGCCGCCGTGGCGGACGATCCACGGCTTGAGATTGCGCGTCGACTTCACGTCGTAGATAACCGTCGCGCCGGGCGCGCGCTGCAGCAGGTCGGCCGCGAACAGCATCAGCTGCCGGTCCGCATAGATGACGTTGCCGGCCGGCGTGACGACCCCGAGCCGGTCGCCGTCGCCGTCGAACGCCAGTCCAAGCTCGCAATCGCCGTCGGCAAGGCGCCGCTTGAGGTCCTGCAGGTTCTTCGGTTGCGACGGATCGGGATGATGGTTGGGAAAGGTTCCGTCGACGTCGCAAAAGAGCTCGACGACATCGCAGCCGAGCCGCCGGTACAGTTCGGGTGCGAACGCGCCGGCGACACCGTTGCCGCAGTCGACGGCGATGCGCATCGGCCGCGCGAGCCGGACGTCGCCGGTGATCCGGTCGAAATACGGCGACGTGATATCTGCGTGGTGTGCGCCACCGCTGCCATTGCGCAGACCTCCCTGCTCGATTCGTGCGCGCAGTGCCTGGATGTCGTCGCCGGACAGCGTCGTGGCGTCGATCACCATCTTGAGGCCGTTGTAGTCCGGCGGATTGTGGCTGCCCGTGACCATCACGCTGCACGCCGTGCCGAGATGCTGCGCGGCGAAATAGGTCATCGGCGTCGCAACCATGCCGATATCGACGACATCGACACCCGCTGCGCGGATACCCTCGCCGAGCGCCGCCAGCAGTTGCGGGCCGGATAGGCGCCCGTCGCGTCCGATCGCGATCGTGTCGCGATTGCGGTCGCGGGCAAGGCTGCCGAGCGCCCGGCCGATCGTGCGCACGATGGGTGGCGTGAGCGTGCGATCCACGATGCCGCGGATGTCGTACGCCTTGAAGATTTCAGCTGGAAGCATCGGAGGCATCGAACGTTGCACCGCAAGGAGTGGCGTGACGGATGGCGCGCGGCACCGCGGCTTGACGCGATCAGACCGCTGCCCGATCCGATGCCGTCGCGCGGCCGCCCGCTGAAGTGAAGTAGTGTATCAATCGCGCCGGCAGCCAGTCGGGATGTCCGGGAAACGATCCGCTCGGGAATCCGCAGTGCCCGCCTTGACGCGGCTGCTCGAGCGTGACGGCATCGCTCACCTCGCCGGACGTCGGCAGCGAGCGCGCCGGGATGAACGGATCGTTGCGCGCATTGAGCACGAGCGTCGGTATCGCGATGTCGCGCAACCACGGCTTCGACGACGCGCGCGTCCAGTAGTCGCGCGTTCCGGCGAAGCCGTGCAGCGGCGCGGTGACGACGTCGTCGAAGTCCCACAGCGTGCGCGCGCGGCGGATCTTCGCCGGATCGAGAAGTCCTGGAAACCGGATCGCCATCGCCAGCGCCTTCGGTTTCAGCGTCGAGAGGAAATGCGCTGCATAGACGCGGTTGAGGCCTCGGCCGATCGCCATGCCAGCCGCCATCAGATCGAGCGGTGCGGACACGGTGGCGGCGGCGGTGAGCATGCCCGAGGCGCTTCCGCCGGCGCGTCCGAGCCAGTTCAGCAATGCGCTCCCGCCGAGCGACACGCCTACCGCATAAACGGGTATCGGCGCGGGGACCGCCTGCCGGATCGCCGCGAGCATTGCGCCGATCTCCGCATGATCGCCCGAGTGATACGCGCGGGGCAGGCGATTGGGCTCGCCGCCGCAACCGCGGAAATGCGGCACGACGCCACGCCAGCCGGTTCGGCCAAGTGCCGCGAGCAGCGCCCGCGCGTAATGCGAGCCCGACCCGCCTTCGAGGCCGTGGAAGAGCACCACCGCGGGTGCATCGGGCGCGGTGCCCGCATCGAGCCAGTCGAAGTCCCAGAAGTCGCCATCCGGTGTTTCGACGCGTTGGCGGCGCAACGCAATGCCGGAACGTCGCAGCCGGTACGGCCAGATCGTCTGCGCGTGCCCGCCCGCGAGCCAGCGCGGCGCACGATAAGGCGCGCCGGCTGCGTCGCGGGCACCTTGCACGCCACGCTTCGGCGGGACGCCTCCTCGCAGCGCGTGATCGCGCGTGCGCCGCATCGCGGGTTCAGTGGGCGCTGCGCTGTTCGCGCGCGACGGACATACGCTTTTCGTAACAGTCGCGTGCGAGCGCGATGTCGTCGAGGAAGGGGCGCAGTTCGGACAGGAACAGCGCCTGCGCGCCATCGACGAGCGCGCGCGGGGGGTCGGGATGGAAATCGGCAAGGATCATGTTGGCGCCGGCAACCACACCCTGCGCGACCACGTGGAAGATGTCGAGCAGGCCGTCCGGCGCGCGCGCGCGAATGCCCACCGAATGGGAAGGATCGATCGCCACCGGCATCCGCGTCAGCCGTTTCACCACCGGTACGTGCGAAAAGTCGACGAAATTGCGATGCGGGTCGCCCATGTTCGTCTTCATGCCACGCAGGCAAAAGACGACCTTGCGATTGCCTTCGGTCGCGAGGTATTCGGCGGCGTTCAGCGATTCGTCGAGCGTGATGCCGAATCCGCGCTTGATCAGCACCGGGAATTCCTGTTGACGTCCGACGTGTTTCAGCAGCTCGAAGTTCTGCGTGTTGCGCGTTCCGATCTGCAGCATCACACCGGTCGGATTGCCGGTCGCCGCGAGCGCCTGACGGATCTCGTCGACATGCGATTCGTGCGTCACCTCCATCGAGATGACGCGAATGCCGTAGCGGCCCGCGAGCTCGAACACGTAGTCGAGGCACTTCGCGCCGTGGCCCTGGAACGCGTACGGTGACGTGCGCGGCTTGTAGGCGCCCATCCGCGTGCAGACCTGACCGGCGTCGCGCAGCGCTTTCATCATCGCTTCGACCGATTCCTTCGAATCGACGGCGCACAGGCCTGCGAACACGTTGAGGCTGTCCTGGCCGAATCGCACGCCGTTGTATTCGAACGAGGAGGGTCGGTCGTCGCCTTGCTGGTGCCGGCCGAGCACCCGATACGGTTCGGAAACCCGCACGACCTTCGCGACGCAGGGGAGGGCCTGCATCTGTTCCAGCGTGAGCGCCGCGGTGTTGCCGATCAGGTAGATCTCGGTCAGCGTCACTTCGCTGCCGACTTCCCGGTGGACGCGGAATTCGACGTTGGCGAGCCGCTCCAGTTGGGCGGCCAGCATCCGGTAATCCGGACTTTCCGGACGGATGTTCGGTTCGAGTACGAGGATCATCGCGAGGGTATTTTATCAGTCGTTTCAGTGATTTGACGCAACAGCGCCCATGCGCTGCGGCACCGGCGACACCGGCGGATCCCGTCATGTTGCGCTGCAATAGGGTTCCGGCGCAACATGGCATTGGCCGTTGTCAGCGAATTCGTTGCTCCGCCCGTTAGGCTTGCCGTAGACTCGAATCGACGTCTACGGAGCTGTTCCGGGAACCATCCGCGAACCCGGCAAATCCGATCTCGATCCGCATCATGACGAAAGGCGATCCCATGAAACGATTCCTTGCATTGGCCATGCTCGGCGCATTCGCCGCCGTGGCCACGCCCGCGTTGGCGGAGAATGCGCAGCAGGAACGGATGAAGACCTGCAATACCAAGGCCGGCGAGAAGAAGGGCGACGAGCGCAAGGCATTCATGAAGGACTGCCTCAGCGCCGAGAAGAAGACGTACGACAGCAAGATGGGCGCGTGCAACACGAAGTCGAAGGGCAAGACGGGCGACGAGCGCAAGAAGTTCATGTCGGACTGCATGAAGGCCACCGCATGAGCTGAGCCGTTTTCGCACACGGTCGGACGATCTCCTGTCCGTCCGACCGCACTACAAGGCCGCATGGTTTCCATCGCGGCCTTGTTTTTGGCACCTCAGGCGGCCTTGCGCACCAGCAGACCCTTCAGGTATTCGCCTTCCGGAAAATTGAGCGCGACTGGATGATCGGCGCTGGCGCCGAATTGCGCGACGATGGCCGCTTCCGGGACCGCGGCATCGCCGACGATGTCGAGTGCTTCTCTGATATCCTCAATGCTGAGTTTCACGGTGTCATCCGTTGTTGTTGTTTTGACGAACCATGCTCGGGCGGGGGCAGCCTGTCAACACCGGACATCGGGAAAGCGTACGGATATAGATGGCGAGGAAACCGCCGTTGATCCCACAAACCTGGGCTCGTGATGCCTCAGGAATCGCACGGGCCGTTTCCGGCACGGCCGTCGGAGTGGCCGGTTTTGGCATTTCGCCGAGCCAGAGGGGCATCTCTGGAACTCGTTGCTATAACAATGCGAGTAGATCCCTATTCGAGCGGCGTCGAGCCCAGGCCAGCGGTCTTGGCGTTGCGACCCTCTGGTTCAGCACTGTGGGCGAGATCGTCGCCAACGTGCCCTTCGACATCGGCGGGCAGAAGAAGATGATCGGCGTCGCCCACCTCTGGGGCACCGCGGTGGTCGGCATGGCGCTGACCGGGTTCCTGGTCTGGATCACCGAGTACTACACCGGCACGCAGTACAAGCCGGTGCAGCACGTGGCCGCCGCCAGCGTCACCGGCCACGCCACCAACATGATCGCGGGCCTGGGCGTATCGATGAAATCCACCGCCTGGCCGGTGATGGCGGTGTGCGTGGCGATCTATTGTTCCTACTCGCTCGCGGGCCTCTATGGCATCGCCATCGCCGCGGTATCGATGCTCTCGATGGCGGGCATCATCGTCGCGCTGGACGCCTACGGCCCGATCACCGACAACGCGGGCGGCATCGCCCAGATGGCGGACCTGCCCGAGTCGGTGCGCGCCATCACCGATCCGCTGGACGCGGTCGGCAATACCACCAAGGCGGTGACCAAGGGCTACGCGATCGGCTCCGCGGGTCTCGCGGCGCTGGTGCTGTTCGCCGACTACACGCACGCGCTGGAAGCCGCGGGCAA
>Ga0137409_10008856_pt1 | contig 10267 bp, 8 predicted proteins | sample CZODoug1_16funga_FD_122059 | JGI IMG/M metagenome (GOLD analysis project Ga0137409, IMG submission 122059) | Vadose zone soil fungal communities from Angelo Coast Range Reserve, California, USA - CZODoug1_16fungal (Hybrid Assembly) | ecosystem: Environmental > Terrestrial > Soil > Vadose zone...
CACGTCACGGCCATCATGGGATAAGAGCGGACGCGCACCGGTTCACGCGCCGGGCATCCGGCACCAGAATGTGTATCCGCTTATGAAGGTTTGCGGATTGATTTGCTCAAATCGATACCAGCTCTCGAGGTCTGCGGCGTTCGGGTCACCCGGAAACGCCTCGCGGTATTTTGCCAGCGTGCCGGCGGAGATATTAAAGCCCTCGAAGGAGAGACCGAGCTGTCCCAAAATGTCTTTGATCTGGAGCGTATCGAACCGGCATTCCTGGAAATGGAACAACAGGTCGCGATACATATTCATGTTGTAGTAGTCCCTCAGTTTCGTAAGATCGAGCAGCGTCTGGCGATCGCAAATGTCCGGGCTTTCCCGCCGGAATCTCATGATGACTTCGGTGGTTGCCGGATAGTTTCCTTTTTTGATTGTCTCTTGCGCCACTATCACGGCTTTGCGTCCAATCTCGCTGTAGAGCCCGATTCGCATCAGCCCGCCCGGTCTCAAAAGACCGCATAAGATCTTCCATCCTTCAATCGGATTTTCCATGTGGTGCAGCACGCCCGTGGAGGAGATGTAATCGAACTTCGTCCCCAGCGCCCCGAGCTTGAGAATGTCTCCATGCTGGAACGAGATATTCTTAAGACCATGTTCCTCCGCCTTGATCGCAGCGTAAGCAAGACTCGTTCGACTGAGATCGACGGCTGTAATCATCGCGTCGGGGAAATAAGCCGCAAGGATCGCGATGTCTCGTCCGGTGCCGCAACCGGCGATGAGAATCCGCGCCTTCGTGCCGCGAAGCGCGCCTTCCGCCCGGCGGCTGCACTCGTCATTTTGCCAATCTTGCTCAAGGCTTTCCGCGGAAATCGCTTTCCACCGCGGATAAGGAAAGGTTTCGTACAACTCTCTTACCTGTGCGGAAATGCCTTCGCCGATATCCGTCACCGAAGGTATGTACGAGGCGAGCTCGCGAAGCGTGAAATAGTCGGCGATTTGCGCCTTGACGACGTCGGCGAGCGGAATAGAGGTCCTGAAATTGTCGAGAATCTGCCCCGCATTTTTCAGCGTGTAGAGCGGCCGATAGCATGCAAGTACTGCAACGGCGGTAGGATTTTTTGCAATGTCGTTTTCGGTTTCGACCCTGCGGCGAAGTTCGTCCGTCCGCTTTTTCTCATCGTCGGTGGTATCAAGTATGAAATCAGTCAGAAATGCGTAGTGGGACAACGCTGACGTCAGAGTGAGAAAGTCCTCCGGCGAAAATTGTCCTCGTGCCGACCCAAGCTCGAAAAGCAGATGCCGGCGGATGTGGGTGATGAATTCCTCGAACACCGGACTGCAAACAACGCTGGATTGGATACCTTCAAGAAAGAGAGGCGCGAACAGCGGACGGAAGTCCGCGAGACCAGCGAAAAATGCGCGGTTCGCAGGATCGAAGCTTTGCCGGTTCGCAAGCCCGTAGGCCGCGTGAAACCGCGGTTCCGCCAGCAAGAGACTGCTCCAGTTTTCCAATAAGCTGGCAAGATCCGGTGTTCTGAGGCAGGCGACCAAGGCGTCGGCCAATGATTCGCTGTAACTCACGGGGACGCCGAGGCCGGCGACGTCCAAAAACCTCTTCTTGTACCAATGCACGTCCGGCGCGGCGTTGACGGCGTCCCTATAGAGGGCGAACGCTTCGTTTACGTTCTTTTGGTGCAGCCGGACCTCCGCCATCAGCGCCAGAGCCGCGTGATCCTGGGCGCTTCTTTTCAACGCTTGGGCAAGGCAGCGTTCAGCCCTCGCGGTATCGCCTTGCTCCAGTGCGCGTTGGGCTTCGCGCCGCAGATTTTCAGATCCTGATTGTGATATATCCGGCATGGAATCGTGCACGCGGAAAACGCGGGGCTTGATTTAGGCGGGCGCCGGCGTGGTGAGAGTCCCGGTGACGATTTGACCGATCGCTGCGCCGACCGCCTGATTGAACGCGGCTACGATGCTGTCGAGGTTGTTGGCCGCGGCCGGGACCTGTTGGGTGACGTTTATACTGGTCGCGATTTGGCGCTGCGGCATCCGCGCCAGCTTCGCCTGAACGCCGATGACGATTTGCGGCGGGCCATCGGGCGCATCGTAGCGCGCCTGGAAGTCTCGGATTTCGGTCTGCAGCAAGTAATCGGCCTCGAGGCCCGACGTGTCGCGGTCCACCGAGACGATTCGGCCGCTGGCATCGAATGCTTGTATCAATTGTCTCTGCAAGAGAAGCGGCACGCGGTCGGTCCAGGCTGCGTTGGCGAAATAATCCATTGTCGTCGGACTTCTGGTCAACGCGATGCGCGGCGTGTCGAGACTTGCCACGGCGTCCGGCGCTGCGATCGAAAGCCGCCAAGACACTTGTGGGCCGGTCGATGGAGGAATTTGCGGCCGCAGAACATAGAGTTGGGGGATCGGCGGCCCTTTCAAAACCGAGCAACCGGCAAGAAGGAGCGCACCCGCCCCTGTGATCGTGCTCCGGCGGCTAAACGGAGAGGAGAACGATTCCGTCATTTCGGGGTGTATCCTTCCCGCTTGTCGCCGAAGAGCAATTTTGTCGGCTCGCGCTCGAGATCCTGCGACAGACGCGTCAGCGATGCGATCAATGCTCGCGTCTGTGCGAGCATCTGGGTCAATTGCGCGATGCCTTGACCGTTCACCACCTTATCCGTGTCGTCGGAAAGCCTGCCGATTTTCTGCACCGTCGTATCGGCGGTTGTGAGCGTCGTCTTCAGCGAATCGATCGCCCCGTCTACCGAACTCAAGGCATGGTCCGCCGACGCCAGAGCGCGGTCCGCCGAGGCAAGGGTATTGTCGACATTGCCGAGCGTCTTTCCGATGTTGGCGCTCGCGGTATGCAAATTCTCCAGTGTTGCATCGAGGTCCTCCGAGCGACGATCGAATACCGCCGTGGTGTTGCGCAGATTTGTCAATGATTCCGATATCAACTTCAGCGATTCCGCGATCAGCTTGCGATTCTCGTCGTTCAAAACATCGCCGATTCGTTCGCCGACCGTGTTGAAGCGGTCGACCAGTTGGGGACCGGCTTGGGCGAGCTGCTGCAACGTGGAGGGCTTCGATGCAATGAGCGGGTATTGCTGGCCCGGCTGGGCTTTGAGAATAGGGGAGGCCGCAGTACCGCCGGCGATTTCCAAATAGGTGCCTCCGGTCAACCCTTGGCTCTCGATCGAGGCGACCGAATCGACATGCAGCGGTACCTTCGGATCGATCTGCAAGGTGACGATCACGCGGCTGGGGTCGTCCGGATCAAATATGAGATCGGTAATGCTGCCGACGTCGATACCATTGTAACGCACCGTGGTGCCGCGGCCGAGCCCTGTTACGGCGCCCGTAAACGTCGTGCGGTAATAGGCAAATTCCTGGCGATACTGTGCTCCGGTAAGCCACAGCATGGCCACGATCAGCCCCAATAGGCAAACCATGACGAAGGAACCCACCATGACGTAACTTGCTCTCGTTTCCATAGCGATGCTTCCTGACTTTCAGCAGTTGAGCGCGGCACGCCCGCGCGCGCCGGCGAAATAGTCCTGGATCCAGGGGTGCGGGTCGTGCACCAGGCTTTCAATTGTTCCGACCTTCAGTTTCCTGTCGACCAGGACGGCGATGCGGTCTGTCGTGGCACGAAGCGTGTCGATATCGTGCGTCACCATCACAACCGTCAGATTGAGACTCTTTTGCAGGCCACGAACGAGCTCGTCGAATTGATTGGCCGAGATGGGGTCGAGGCCGGCCGTTGGTTCATCAAGAAATACGATCTCCGGATCGAGGGCAAGCGCGCGGGCGAGGCCTGCGCGCTTCTTCATCCCGCCGGAAAGCTGAGAAGGAAACTTTCTGCCGGCATCTTCCGGCAAGCCGACCATGGCGAGCTTGATCGCCGCGATCTCGTCCATCAGCTTCTGCGACATGTGGGTGTATTCCCGCAAGGGTACTTGAATGTTCTCCGCGACCGTCTGGGAACTGAACAACGCGCCTTCCTGGAACAGCACACCCCAGCGCATTTGCAAAGCCCGCAGGGGCTGGCCGTGCAGTTCGGCAATATCTTCGCCAAAGATGCGGATCATGCCTTCGGTCGGTGTGTTAAGTCCGATGATCGAACGCAGCAAAACGGATTTCCCGGCGCCCGAACCGCCAACCACTCCCAACACCTCGCCGCGTTTAACGTCAAGATCGAGATTGTCGTGGATCACATTTCCACCCATCGCATTCACCAAGCCGCGAATCTTGATCACCACCTCTTCCGTAGTGGGCGCCGCGCGCTTGGGCTTCCTTCGCATTACCATGGCTAAATCCGCAGCAACGAAAACAGTATGGAAAAACCGGCGTCGAAAACGATGACGAGAAAAATCGATTCAACGACCGAGCGCGTCGTTTGCCTGCCGACACTGCCAGCGTTGCCCTCCACGCGCAGGCCTTCGAAACATCCCACCAGCGCGATGAGGAAGGCAAATACCGGCGCCTTGATAAGCCCAAGCCAGAACGACCAGCTGCTCAAAGTCAGGGCGTCGTGCAACTGACGCAGGAACGCCGGCACGGTGATGCCGAGATGGAAATAACACATCACCGCTCCGCCGATGAGTCCCATGATATTGGCGAAGAAGGTCAAAAGAGGTAGCGCGACGACAAGCCCGAGCAGCCTCGGAAGCACCAGGATTTCGACCGTGTTGAGCCCGATCGTCTGCATCGCGTCGACCTCCTGGTTCAGCTTCATGGTGCCGATTTGCGCCGTGAAAGCGGAACCAGACCGCCCCGCGACGACGATCGCGGTGATGAGACAGCCAACCTCGCGCAGCATCGAAACGCCGACGAGATTGACGGTGAATATCTCGGCACCAAAGCGCCGCAACTGATCCGCGCCCTGATAGGCGAGCACGACACCGAGAAGGAAGCCGAGCAATCCGACGATGGGCAGTGCCGTGACGCCGGTCTCTTCGATCTGATTCACGAAAGAGGGCCAGGGAAGTTCGCGGTCCGGTCTGACGAACGCTTCGCTGGTCTCGACGGTTACGCGTCCCAAAAATCCCAGTAGCCTGTAAGCCTGATGGAAGAACTCTAGGGCGCCGCGGCCGACCCGCTCGAGAAGGTCGGTGAACGGACGGCGCAGATGCGGCGGGCCGCCGTGCGACGGCGGCTCCCGCTCCAGCGCCTCGAACAAGGGCGCGTATCCGGGCGGAAAGCTGAATGCGCTGACTTTGATGCCGGTCTCTTCGAGCTGGCGTTTCGTTCGCAGCAACAGCCACGCGCCTGTGGAATCAAGCCGTCGAATTCCGGCGCCATCCAGTTCGACCTCGGCTGCACCGGCGTGTAGGGCTCGCAACTGATCGTCCAACGTCGCTGCTTCGTCGGTGACCCAGTCGCCGCCGAAGATGAGGCGCAACAAATCTTGATGCCGCTCGGCACGGTACCAAGCGTGCGCTTCAGAAGTGGCAATGTCGCTCAGGCCGTCCCCCTTTGGGGCGAAATTCTACAAGATGTAGGTTCTTGGAAGCCAGGACCTGCTCCTTTTCAGCACAGTGATCGTCCCTTCCTTGCCCGGGACAGAGAAGCCACGGGAATCTCAGTGAAAATGCAGCTTTGGTGCCGGACTTCACCCGCAGTGGGCTCACGGCTCCGTTACGGCCGGTCCTCAATGGAGAAGCTTTTGGGTCTTTCGCCACGCTGCGCCTTAAGCCACATGTGCCCATAGGCCGCTTCCAAATGTCGCGTAAACCTCATCGTATCGAAAAGCCGGCAATCGAGTCGCTTAAGCGCGAGCGCCTGCTTCAAGGTGGCCAACGCCTCTCCGTCACGCCCAAGCTTTAAGCAGAGCGCCTCATAATTGGCTATCGAGTCCGTCACCAGCTCCGGCAGTCCGACTGCGCTCAACAGGCTCCCGGCAACCCGCCCGGCAAAGGTCGAGCCCTGACACGTGACCACCGGTACTCCTGCCCACAATGCGTCGGATGCGGTGGTATGGGCGTTATAAGGCAGCGTATCCAAGAATAAATCGGCCAGGCGAAATCGCGCCAGATGCTCCTCGGGGCCGACGCGCGGGGCGAATATAAGCCGATCCGAAGCAACACCCCGCAGCCCAGCCTCGCGCTTCAGATTTTGAATGGCGTAAGGATTGTCCCCCAACAACCAAAGGACGCTGCCCTCGACGGCGGAAATCAGCCGCATCCAAACATCGAACATGGTGGGCGTTATCTTGTAGGCGTTGTTGAATGCGCAGAAGACGGTCCCGGTCTCCGGCAATCCTGCTTCGCTCCGCGTCGGCTTGCGCGGTGCGATGCGCCGCTTTCGATCGTTCGCCTGATAGGAGTTGGGAAGGTAGACCACCTGTTCGCTGAATAGGTGGCTCTCCCGCGGCGGTATGATGATTCGGTCGGCGATGATGTAGTCGACGGTGTCGGCGCCCAGTGTTCCCGGAAAGCCCAGATAGTTCACCTGCAGGGGCGCGGGCCGATAGCTTAGAATCTCCGGCCGACCGTGTTCGCAAAAACCGGTCAAATCGACGGCAATGTCGATTTCCATTTGGCGCAGCCTCACTGCAACCTCGATATCGGTTTGACTGCGCACGTCGATGAAGCGGTCGAATGCGGTCGATATCCGTGTGCGCATCTCGCTCGGCTCATCCGGGCCAAACGAGATGGCGGTCATGTCGAAGCGGCCTTTGTCGTGATGCTCGAACACTCCGGCGATCAGGAACGCCACCGGGTGGGGACGAAAGTCGGCGGAAAGATACGCCACGCGAATCCGATCATGCTTGTAGGACTCGCCCTGCCAGAGCCGGGGCAAGGTAGCGGAATTTGATTCCGCCATCTCGATACGAGCGCATTGCAGCTGATCTTCGGGCGAATCCGAGAGGATAAGATTTCCGAACGGATCGATGACGCGCCGGCCCTCGCGCAAACCGGCGGCGATCTTCCTGTGGTCCTCTTCGATATGGCTCCAATCGCAGGACCGAAGCCGGGACTGCGCGAGGTATCCCAGGCCATAAGGCAGATCCGGTGCGACGGAAAGCGCGCGTTGATAATCGCGCGCAGCTTCATCGAATCGTTTCAGTCCGAAATGGACGTGGCCGCGATGATTCCAGGCATCGGCATTGGCCGGATCGAGCGTGACGGCCTTGTCGAATGAGGCCAGCGCATCGCCATGGCGGTTCATCTCAACGAGCGCGATTCCGTGGTGAGTCCAGGCATCGGCATCGTCGGGCTTCAGCGCCAGATATTTCTGGTAGGACGCGGCCGCTTCCTCATTGCGCTTGAGCAAGAGCAGAATATCGGCGCGGCTGCGCAGGGTTTGGCCGTGGTTGGGATCGAGTCCGAGCGCCTTATCGAACGATTCGAGTGCATCCTGCGCTCGGCCAAGCGTTATCAAGACGGCCCCACGGTTTTTCCACGCCTCGACATAGGCGGGCTTTAGCGCCACCGCTCGGTCATAGCTCGCCAGTGCTTCCTCGGTGCGATTGAGCGCGGTGAGCGCCCCGGCCTGATTGTTCCATACCTCCGCGATGCTGGGTCTCAACGCGAGCACTTGGTCGAGGCTCGCGAGGGCGTCTTCATGACGCTTGAGCGCGGTTAGGACGCTCGCGCGATTGACCAGCGCCTCGACATAATCGGGCTTTAGCGAGACGGCGCGATCGAACGCTGCCAGGGCATCCTCGGGCCGCGACAACTTCTGCAAAAGACAGGCCCGATTATATTGTTCGTCGTGGGCCTCGGGTTTGATCGCGACGGCCTCGCCGATCAGCCGCTCGGCGTCCTCGATCTGTCCGGTTTGATAACGGACAATCCCGAGCGCATGCAGCGCCTCGAAGTTGCCGGGTTCCGCCGCGAGCACGTCCTCATAAATCCGCGCGGCATCTGCAAGCCTTCCAGCGCGGCGCAAATTCAGCGCGTTCTGCAATGGGGATTCGCTCAAGCCCACCCACTCTTTACGGAGGTCTTTATCCCGATGATGGCGGTCATAGACGCTTGGATTGGCCTGTCAAGGTGCCGACAAAGGGGGCGTCGCGTGATAAGGGAGGCGCGGCTACCAAGAGCGGAACGGCATGCGGATCGTTTTTGTTCACCGCACCTACAATGATTACACCGTGGAGACGCCTTATGCCCGCGGCATCGGCGGTACCGAATCCGCTAACGCCTACCTTTGCATCGAGCTTGCCAAGCTCGGGCATTCCGTCTCGTTGCTGACGGGCACCTCGACCCCCGGTCGCTACCGCGACGTCGAGTGCTTAAATCACAAGACGAGCTTGAGCGGCGATCTCATGAATGGCGCCGATGTGGTCGTGGTTTCAAACGAAGCCTGCGGCCGCACGCTGAAGGACGAGTTTCGCGTCGTTAAACCGCTGGTGATGTGGAACCATCATGCCGACGACCAGCCGGCGATCGAGGCCCTCGAATTCACCCGGGAACGCAAGGCATGGGCGAGTTTCGCTTACGTCAGCGAGTGGCAGCGCAACCAGTATTGCAGCGTCTATTGGGTGCCGCGCGAAAGAACCAGGGTGATGCGCAATGCGGTGTCGCCGGCGTTCGCCGCGGTCGCGCCGGCAAGCCCATGGTTTCGCGGCGATTGCGCGCCGGTGCTCGTCTATTCCAGTGCCCCCTATCGTGGGCTCGACGTTCTGCTGCAGGCGTTTCCATCCATCCGCTCCACTCACGCGGGAACCCGGCTTCGCGTCTTCTCGGGTATGGCGACGTTGCAGGTCGCGATCGAGAACGATCCCTACGCGGACCTCTACCGCCGATGCACCTCGATGGAAGGAGTCGACTACATCGGTCCGATTCCACAGCCGGCTCTCGCAGTGGAACTCGCTCAGGCCGCTGCACTTGCATATCCCTCGACCTACCCGGAAACCTCGTGCATCGCCGCACTGGAAGCAATGTCGATGGGGGCACTTGTCCTGACAACGCGATCGGGGGCAATGCCCGAAACGTTGGCGGGGTTCGGCTTGATGGTTGAGGCCGATGAGGACGCGACGCGGCTGACCAGGAATTTCGCCGAGATGACGATCGCGGCGTTAAGCGAGATGCGCCGCGATCCCGACAAAGCCGAGGCACGTCGCAGGCAGCAGATTGCCTATGTGCGGGAAACGTATTCTTGGTCCAAGCGCGCCCTCGAGTGGGAATCATACCTTTCCGACGTCGCGCGGCAACGCGGGTAATTGTCGCCGCCATCGCCTTCTCGGATCGCGATCTTGACTCCGGCCGCGACTGTGCCGTCCATTGAGACGGTACGGCAACTCTATCCGAAGCAATTTGGCGATGGATTGGATCATTCCGGTTTCGCAGGCCGAGAGCGCCGCGAGTTCACTGCTTCCCGCAACAGCGAGCGCCGCCTACAACGCGATGCGCAGAAGCGGCTGCGTGTTGGAACGCGCCCGAGAGGTACATCTGACAAACGCAAACGGGTTAACCACATTTCGTGGCCGAACTTTATAAATCAGTCATGCAGATTTTCAAAGTGTTCCTTGAGGAATTGCTCTGCAATCTCCACACGCGTCCCATCATCCAGTTGAACCAAGTACAAGATAGGCCCTTCTGCTCCACGAGGCGTGGTGAGATCGGCTTCGCAAACCAATCGGGCACTGATGACAGATCCCATCGTTTTCAAAGGTGAAGATCCCGGCACATCTACTCGAACTTGGACTCTTTCTCCAGGCTCAAATCGAAAGTCCAGGCCTAAGAGCTTGTGGAGTTTCATCACGGGTCCTAAAGCGTGAGTAATGTGACCAAGATGCAGGACTGCGAGGAGAGGCGCGAGCACTAGCATCAAGGTAGCCAATCCAATGTGCCCAAGCCAGCGGCCCAGGCTCTTAGTTCGGAAAATGCCAGGATGCCGGCACCAGTGAAATACATAGCAACAGGTCACAATTCCGGTGAGCCCAAGAACAATCAGGGGCAGACGGAAGGCCACCGGTGCTATAAGCGCCGGGTAGATAAACAAAACAAGAGCGGTGATGGCCAGAATTGGATACCAGAATTGGATAAAGGATGAGTTCGGCAATTCGCTTCATCGGAATTTGTCGCCAGGGACCGTGGTCTTGAGCTTAGCCCTGGTATGGAGCAATGCGCAAATAGGAGCTGCGTAAGAGATTCAGATGCGGCGGGTGATGTTGGGGAAGTCGAGCCAGACTTTGATGCCGCAGAAGTGGGAACCTTCGGTGCAGATGGGGGTGGTTATGCCGGCGCGGATATGGCAGGGCGGGCCGATGTAGCGCGTGAGTTCTGGATGAACTTCGCGGAGCTGGGCGATTTCGTCCATGGAGGCCTGG
>Ga0137409_10008857_pt1 | contig 10266 bp, 5 predicted proteins | sample CZODoug1_16funga_FD_122059 | JGI IMG/M metagenome (GOLD analysis project Ga0137409, IMG submission 122059) | Vadose zone soil fungal communities from Angelo Coast Range Reserve, California, USA - CZODoug1_16fungal (Hybrid Assembly) | ecosystem: Environmental > Terrestrial > Soil > Vadose zone...
TTGCGCAGGTTCGCAAGGCTGCGAACGAAGAGTCCCGCGCCGACCAATAACAACAGAGAAAGAGTCACCTGGGCAACCACGAGGCCTTTCCGGAGGCCATGGTGGCCGCCGCCCACGACGGCCCCGGCCTGATCTTTGAGGGTCCCGGAAATATTGGGTTTCGTGGTCTGCATCGCCGGGACGAGGCCAAAGATGATGCCGGTGAAAATCGTTACGGCGAAAGTGAACAGAAGAATGCGGAGATCCGGCAGGCTGGAAATATTAAGACCGCCGGAATCCGACGGCAGGTAGACACCCATGAGCGCCTTGTCCGCCCAGAAGGCAAAGGCCAGACCGGCGATGCCTCCGAGAAAAGACAGGGAGAGACTCTCGACGAGGAGCTGCCGGATAATCTGCCAGCGAGTAGCACCTATGGCCAGACGAATGGCAATCTCTTTGGTCCGAGCACTCCCGCGGACGAGTAGAAGGTTGGCGAGGTTGGCGCAGGCGATTAGGAGTACGGCGCCGGTAGTGGCCATCAGGACCCAGAGAGGAGTCGAGAGCTGACGCCGGGTGTAGGAGCGGCCCTGCGATCCGGGCAAGACATCGATCCAGCACTTCAGGAATTCCTGGCGATCGTACGCAGATGCGTGAGCGAAGGCGGCTTCCTGGACTTCCTGTTCGAGCATGGAGTGCATGAAGGGCTGGAGGGCGGCCTTGGCCTGCTGCTGAGAGACGCCGGGCTTCAGCCGCCCGAAGGCATTCACCCAGCGGTTGCGGCGCTCCTTCAGCATGTCGGTCGGGTTGCCGACCATAATCTGCGGCTGCATCATGATGGGAATGAAGATTTTTGGCGAGTGGCCAAGCTCCACGCCGTCAAAGCCCTGCTGCGCGACGCCGACGACGGTCATCTTGTAATTGTTGATGGTCAATTCCTTGCCGAGAATTTCCGGATCAGCGGCAAAGCGCGTCTTCCAATAGTCGTAATTCAGCACGAGGTAGGGATGTCCGCTGGGAAGGCGATCGTCCTCGGGTGTGAACACGCGTCCACGGGCGGGACCGACCCCGAGGGCGGAAAAATAGGTGCCGGAGACGAGCTCCACAGCCACGCGTTCGGACTGCCCGCCGAACGAAAGGCTCGCGGCAATCGGGAAACGGCAAAACATCTCCGAGAAAACTTCGTTGTGGGCCTGGAAATCCCGGTACATGGGATGCGAGATGGCGTTGCCGCCCCAGTTGCTGCCGTAGTGGCGCCCGCGCATGGAGAGCAGCACGAGCTGCTGGGGATCCTTAACTGGAAGGAGACGCAGCAGAACTTGATCGAGCAGGGTGAAAATTGCAGTGTTGCCGCCAATCCCCAAACGCGAGAGTCAGGACGGCGACGGCCGTAAAGCCTGGGGTTCGGGCGAGCATGCGGAAGGAATACTGCAAATCGCGAAGTGCGATGTCCAGCCAACCGCTGAGGTGAGCAGGGCGCACGGCTTCCTTGTCGGTCGCAGTCACAGGGACCCCCTTCGCAGCTAAAGGTAGAGACGAAAAAGGAGGCAAAAAGTTTGATGAAATTGTGAGTTTTAGGAATGCCATCCGGAGAGCGGCATTTTTTCAGAGAGCAGGATGGAAAGGAAAAGCGAAAATCATTACAGAAAAATGGGCGAATACAGCCGAGCGATGGGGGCGTCAGTCCGCGCTGGTGGTCGCTACGCGGTGAAGGTCCGCCCCTTCAAGCTTTTGCTGGAAGAATGAAGCGACGCGGTCGATGATTTCGTCGAGTGAGGTGCGGGGACGGAAGCCGGTGAGGGCCTGGAGTTTTTCGACGGAAGGGACACGGCGCATCATGTCCTCGAAGCCGGGTTCATAGGCTTTGTCGTAAGGAACATACTCGATGGGAGAAGAGCTGCCCGTGCGATTTTTAACTCTTTCGGCGAGGGCTTCGATGGTGATTTCCTCGGTGTTGCCGACGTTGATGACTTCGCCGATGGAGCGATCGGTGTTCATGAGGCGAATGAGGCCTTCGACCGTGTCGCGCACGTCGCAAAAGCAGCGGGATTGTTTACCGTTGCCATAAACGCTGATGGTGGTGTTGTCCAGCGCGGACTTGACGAAATTGGGGAGAACCATTCCATAGCGTCCCGTCTGGCGCGGACCCACGGTATTGAACAAGCGCACCACGATGACGGGAAGCTTCTTTTCCTTCCAGTACGAGAGGGCCAGAAACTCGTCGAGAGCTTTGGAGGCGGCGTAGCTCCAACGGCCTTTGGTGGTGGGGCCGAGGACGAGATCGGCGTCCTCGTGAAAGGGAACGTTGGTGTTTTTTCCGTAGACCTCGGAAGTGGAGGCGGTCAGCACGAGTTTCTTTTTCTTGCAGGCCGCTTCGAGTATCAACTGCGTCCCATTGACATTGGTTTCGATGGTCTTGACGGGACTTTCGACAATGAGTTTGACGCCGACGGCGGCAGCAAGGTGCACGACGACATCGGCATCGTCCACGAGCTCGGCGACTAACTGACGATTCTCGATGCTGTCAAGGTGATATTCCATGCGTTCGGAAGATTTCAGGTGGTGGATGTTGTCCATACTGCCAGTCGAAAGATTGTCGAGCAGGACCACGCGATCGCCGCGATCTAGGAGACTTTCCGCGAGATGAGAGCCGATGAAACCGGCTCCGCCAGTAATCAGATAGCGCAATGGGCCTCCTTAGAGAGCCTCTGAATCGTCGTCACGATCGCGGGAAGCGAGTTGGTTGACGGGTTCGGAATTCTCGTCATGCGAGGCCTCAGCCGTTTCCTGAGGGCCGTAGCCATACGAGTATGGGTAATACCGATACGAGTAGTAGTAGTCCGGCGAGTTGGAATCGACGGCATTAAGAACGACACCGAGGATATGGCTTTTGACGCTATTGAGAAGATCGCGCGTCCGAGTGAATGCTTCCTTGGCTGTCTCCCCGCTCCGAACGACGAGCAAGACGCCGTCAGCCAGTACGGAAAGAATCACAGCATCCGTAGCAGCCATGACCGGCGGTGAATCGATCACGATAAACTTGTACTTTGTGCGCAGCTCGGCGATGGCATCCGCGAGTTTGTGCGATGACAACAAATCGGCCGGATTCGGCGGCAGAGGGCCGGTGGGAATAGCCGCGAGATTGGGAATTGCGGGGTGCGGAACAGTCACTAGATCAAGACTCGAAACGCCCGCCAAATATGAACTCAGGCCTGCGTGCTTCCCATCGCCAAGATTGAGGAGACGTCCGATACTCGGTTTACGAAGGTCGGCGTCCACAAGCACGGTGCTGTCGCCGAGCTGCGCAAGCGTAACGGCCAGATTGGCAGCGGCCGTGGTTTTGCCTTCGCGCGGCAAGGCACTGGTGACCAAAATGACCTGCGGCGGATGATCGGCCTGGGAAAGGAGAATCGAGGTTCGCAAAGCGCGGAACGCTTCCGACATCTGGGACTTGGGCAGATTCTGAGCGACTAGTTCGATCCGCTTTTCGTGACCGTTCGCGCCGAAACTTTTCAGAAGACCGCGCTTCTTGGCATCCCCGTTTGAATCGACAAACTGCGGCACGACTGCAAGCGAGGGCAACCGAGTGAGCCTCTCGATGTCGTCGGGCGTCTTTACGGTGTTGTCCAAGTATTCGCGCATTAGGGCCAGGCCGATACCGCCAACCAAGCCAATGAGGAAGGCGAGCACCACATTGCGAGTTTTCGCAGGACGCGAAGGCGTGGAAGGAATCATGGCGGGATCGACGACGCGAATATTGGAAGAGCGCAGACCTTGGGAAATTGCGGTTTCCTTTAACTTCGTCATCAGGCCGTCGTACAGAGTCTTGTTCGCTTCTGCCTCACGCTTGAGGATGTTGTATTCCACAAGCTTTTCGGCCATCTGATTGGATTCGGCCTTCTGCTGGTCGAGCGCCTGGATCAACAGAGATTCGCGCTGTCGCGCTTCTTTATAATTGCTCTCCAGGGCGTCCAAAATGTTCTTCTTTTCCTTTTCGATGCTCTGATCGAAATCCTTGAGCTGCGCTTGGAGACGCTGCACCTTGGGGAAATTAGGACCATACTGGCTCAATGCATCTGCGTATGCTGACGACGCATCGCTTTGCTTTTTCATCAAATCCGCCAGTGCAGCATTGCTCTGGATCTGGGGTAGGGCATCCAGATTGTCGGATTTGGCAAACTCGTAGAGCGATTCCTTTCTCGTGCGCTCACTCTGCGCCTCGGTCAACTGTCTGTTGATGTCTGAGAGCCGCTGGGAGGTGATGTTCTGCTTGTCGTCGAGTGTCCAGATCTGGTTCTGCCGTTCGTAGGCGATGCGCGCGTCTTCGGCCCTTTGCACTTTGATCTTTAGCTCAGTGAGCTGATCCGTTAGCCACGTGGAGGCCCGCGTCGTGGCCTCATACTTACCGCGAAAGTTCTGCTCGATGTACGCGGCGATATGAGCGTTGACGATCCTGGCGGCAAGCTGCGGGTCTGTTGATTCGAAACTGACATCCATCAGGCGGGTAGTGGGAACTCGTTTGGCGCTGAGGTTTCCCAAAAATTCACCGAGTTCGGGCGGACGCTTCTGGTTTGCCAAACTGCCCACCGCTATTGCCTCCGACGGCCCGTTCGCCGACGAAAATTCCGCGGGAGCCCATAGGCCGCTGTCGCGAATCGTATGCAGCGCGAGTGTTTCGCTGGTCAGAATCCTGGATTGTGTCTCGATGTAATTATCGAGATCTATCATATAGTCATAGGAATCACTCGGGAACGGCAGAATGTTCGCATTTTCGCGGTCAATTTCGATGCGGGTGGTGGCTACATAAATCGACTGCATGCGAAAAGTGGCAATCGTGGTGACAGTGACCACCGCAAGCATGAAGGAAAGTATCAACCACTGGTGCTTGCGGAGAATCAGTAGATAGTCGTAGAGGTGAGGTTCCCGCGGAGAGAGCTCCCAGACCGGGAGCCGAGTCGGCACAGGCAACAGTTCGATGGCGCCATTCGAACCATTTTCGCGCGGCACGATTTTGTTTTCTTCTGCCATTTTCTAGTGATACGCAATTCGGTAGAGCGCCAGTCCAGCCCCCAGCGCTATTCCGAATTCGAGAGCCCTGTACATCGCCTGTTTCGACGCACTATCCGGCACATACAAAATGTCGCTGGGCCGGAGTTGCACATCTTCCGCCGTGCGCTCCAGCACCTTCTTGAGATCGACGGCGACTTCGTGCTGCTGGCCTTGATTGTCCTTGCGGATGATGACTGCGTGATCCTTTTTCGCCGTGCGGCTAAAGCCACCTGCGAGGGCCAGCACTTTCAACGTGGTCATCTGGGCGCGGTCATTGACAAGGACGAAGCCCCCCGGTCTGCCGACAGCACCGAGGACGTAAACGATGCCCGCGTGCGGGACCGTAACGATATCGCCGGCCTGAAGAATAATGTTGTTCGTCGCATCTCCGCTTTCCATTAATTCGTGCAGGTTGATGGTTATCGTGTTGTTCAAGCGTGGCGGATCATTTGAGTTCGGAGGGTTCGCAGTTGTTTTGGATGAAGCTTCTAGGGGGGCCGGAAAAACGGTTTTCTGTGAGGGTGTAGTGGCCGCGGACGATCCCGGGGCGGAGTCGGTTTCGGTTGCCGGGTTCGACTGCAAGGTTCCTTTGGGAGCCGCCGCCGGCAGCGGATCTTCAGGACCGATCGCCGGAGACTCAGACGGATCGGCACCCACGTCTTGTACGGCACGCGCAACAATCACCGTATCACCAGCGTCATTGGCAACACCGCCGGCCTCAGCCAAAACTTCCAAGAGGGTCACGGGCCAGCCCGCCTGGTAGACCATGGGGCGTAGAACAGCTCCGACGACCGTGATGGGTTTGCTCTTTCTCTCTTTGACGCTGACGCTCACTTGCGGATGGGAGACTAGGCCATGGGCTTCCAGCACTTCCGCGATCTTCTGTTCGCCCTGTACTTCTGTCAATCCAGCGACGTATAAACGCACCGGAAGCAAGGGGATACCGATCGTACCGGTTTGGCTGACACGCACTTCGCGGCTCAGTTCCTTTACATCGAAGACCTCGATGTTCAGAACATCACCACGGCCGATGACGTAATCATGCGGCGTCATCCGCAAATTGGCGGAGAGCGAGCGTATACGGTCGTTTACTTGTTGTGGCGTCTCAAGAGCGGTCTGCGCGTGGCTGGGCGGCGCCGATACCATCATCCCGAAAAGAGCGCTCGTAACGAAACACCACCCCACAGCACCCAGTCTTGCTGGTTGCATACGAGTGGATGACTCCCAAGGGGATTATACAGGTAGAAAGGCTAAGTCCATCAGGGATTTAGAGAACTGCCTTGGCGATGCCTGGAGGGCGGTCGCTGAGGGGGAGCGTGCTGAATTTCTGAGGTGGCCAGATGGGCCATCAGAAAAAACAGGAGGGCGTTGGCGGGAATGTACAAATTGAAATCGACGAGGCTATGCACAAGAAACCCGCTGCAGGCCACGAAACCGGAGAGTTGCAAGGCCCCGGCAAAAGAATTGTTGAGTTGGCGCAAGCGCTTCAGGGACTTGGCCAGTAGGACGCCGATGAACCAGGCGCAGCAAAGGCCACCGGCAATGCCGGTCTCCGTAAGAGCTTCCAGATAGTCGTTGTGCGTGTGATTGACGATCTTTCCATCGTAGAGAGTTTCATAGGGCGGATAGACGATTTGCAGCGTGCCTAATCCTGTACCCACGAAAGGGTGGTCCCGAAAGATCCGCCAAGTGTCCCCCCGCATGGAGGCACGCTTTCCCGAAGAAACTTCGAGTATCTGTGTGGATGATAAACGCTGCAGGATCTGTCCGACGCCAAGCCAGGAGACCAGCAGCAAGGCGACCAGTAAGACGGCGACTCCGGCGAGCAATTGCTTCCCCACCTCGCGCCGTAGAATCATCACCATCGCCAGGACGCCCAGCTCAGCGCCGAAACTCACGATGCCTCCCCGCGACGCAGAGAGGAAGAGTGTCCCGATGGGAAGAACCGCAAAAAGTCCAACAATTGGCCAGCGCTCCCGCCGGACCCTGCCTAAGACAAGGGGAACAAGCGCAAGCGGCAGAACCAACTCTGCAAATCCGGCGAAATGGTTCCGATTCACGTACGGTCCAAAAGGGTTTCCTCCGGAGCTGATCTCACGAAACCAGTAGAGCTTTCCGTTAGATGTCAAGTGCTGGAGGATGGCGAAGAGACTGACCAAGAAACCGAAACCCATCCCGAACCACACGAAACCCCGCCAGTCTTCCAGAGTGCGAAAGGCTTGAACCGCGAGAAAGAGGACGATCAGGTCGGCCAGGAGCAGTAGCAATTCCATGTGCGTGTTGTAAGGAGAAGCAGTCCAACGGAAAAACCACTGCCCTAAAACGATGAGCGATAGCGCCGCGAGCGGCGGCAGGAGGGGCGAAAAAACAGGCTGTTCTTCGCGGTTGAAAAAGATCCAAATAGACCAGGCCAGGAAGAGCAATCCCGCGCCCGTTTCCATGACAGCGCGCGCCCAATCCTCGACCCCTCCATGCGCCGCCACCCCAAAAACGACCAACGCGCAGATACCGACTCGCAAGAACTTCATGGCTTGGGATGCTCCGCCGATTCCGGCACCAGCGCGACGTCGTCCACCCAGGTTGTTCCCTTAATTTTGTTCTCAAGCTGGTCGCTGAGGACGCGGACCAAACATACCTGCACTTCCTGTACATCTTTTCCCGAGGACCAAGGTATTTCGATGTGGGTCCAAGGCTCACTACCATGAAGCTCGGGCGTCACGACCACTGAAGTGTCCTGCGTTCCGAGAGATCCCAACTGAAATCGGACGCCTTGATCTGTAGTGACTGCCCTGGTCTTCACCCACGCGGAAAAACGGTAGGAGGTCGAAGGTGGCACCGGCACGTAATGGCAGATATCCGTGGAGCTGACGATGGACTTTCCGTCAAACGTTAGCCGCAAAGAACGATTTCCGGAGTGTTTTTCCTGGGCATCGATGCTGAATTGCATGTTTCGCAAACCCTCCGGAAAGAGCCAGGAATACCCCCCTCCGGTGATTCCGGATTCGAAACCGCCGTCCCACAAGACCGATCCGGGGGGGCCTTGAAGATCAGCCATGCCGGCAACAACCACCGCTTGGTCCCAGACGCGGCCGGCATCTGCGATTCGTTTACTATTTCTCAGAGCACCTATAAGGGGAAAAACATCCCGCAGCGGCAACCGGGGATGAATTGCGACGAGCCGGTCCCAGACCTGGAGGGCGATGCCGGTATGGCCGTCGGCAATTTGGTCCCAGATGATGTCCACATAAACGTCGTGAAAGGGGGGCAGAGCGCGATTTAGAATGCGATCGACATCGGGCTCGGCACGGAAAGCGCGGGAGAAGGCTTCCGCTCCGCGCTTGGGATCGGATTCCACGGCGCGGCGCATCTCGGCGAAAGCTGCTTCGAACTCGCCCAGCCGCAGGAGAAAGTTTCCGTATTGCCAGGCGACTTCCGCGGAGAGCGGATAAGTTTTTTTGGCCTGGAGAAAAGCCTCCCGGGCGTGCGCGAGGTCGCCCTCAGATTCGTAGGCGGACCCGAGCCCGAGCCAGGAAACCGTGGAGCGGGGATTGACGGAGACGGCGGTTTTGTAAGCACCGATTGCTTTTTGCGCGTCCGAATCTTCAATACTGAACTGCCAGTAGCGGCCCAGAAGGTACCAATTGCGGGCATCTCCGGGCTCGAGTTCCGTGGCGCGTTCAAGTGCCTGACGGGTTGGCAGGCCAGCGAAGTGTTCAGCGCGCGCATTGCGAACGCTAAAATAGGAGAGAAACATGGCAGCGAAAGCGGCTCCAAGAACGAGCGCCCCGCGTTGCGCCGGGCTAGAGAGATGCAGAATCATTCCACGGTACTCTGCCTAGGGCATTCCGGAGTTGCAAGACAAATTCGAATGCAACCCCGTGCCTTCGGAGATGCAGGCGCCGTGCGAATTGCGCACAGATTTCCGCTTCCGCAAGAATCATGCTGAACGAGGGCGGTGATTGCGGCAAGCAAACTGCGCCAGTACAATGGAGTTCCGGCCTCGGCGGGACAAGACATGAATTTTTTTCGTGGGGGAGGATACCGCCTAAAGGAGCGTACCCGGCGGAACTGCGCGAGCCGGTGCCCGCGAAGACGTGGCGTGTAGCGTCCGCTTTTCGCTCTTCAAGCAGCCTCCTCACATGGAAAGGCGTAACGATTGAGCGGGATCGCCGGCATTTTTCATCGGGACGGTCAACGGGTCGAGCGGGGGCTCTTGCAGAGCCTGGCTGATTCTCTATCTTCTTGTGCTCCGGATGCGCGCGCGATTTGGCTGGATGGACCGGTGGGTTTGGCGCACGCGATGTTGCGGACGACGCGCGAAGCGGCCGGCGAACAGCAGCCCGCGAGTTTCGAAGGGCACTATTGGATTACGGCGGATGCGCGGCTCGATAGCCGGGAGGAACTGATTGCGGAGGTGGATCGTGCCGGCCGAAAAACGAGCCGCCCCGTTTCGGACTCAGAACTGATCCTGCACGCCTATGCGGCTTGGGGAACGTCCTGCGTGCAGCATCTGTGCGGCGATTTTTCGTTTGCGATTTGGAATGCGCGAACGAAGAACCTTTTTTGCGCGCGGGATCATTTCGGCATCCGGCCTTTCTACTACGCGCAGCTCGGAGAATTTTTCCTGTTCAGCAATACGGTGAATTGCATACGAATTCATCCGAAAGTGTCCGAGGAGCTTAACGACACGGCCATCGGCGATTTTCTGCTGTTTGGGCTGAACTACGACAACGCGACGACCAGCTTTCGTGATGTGCAACGGCTGCCCCCCGCGCATTGCCTCACTTTTTCTTCGAGCGGCTTGAATATCAAGCGCTACTGGGCGCCGCCGACGGACGGCCGAATTCGCTACGCGAAGGACGGGGAGTACATCGAACACTTTCAAGCGCTGTTGCGAGAGGCGGTGGCGGACCGTTTGCGCACGGAGCGGGTTGGAATTCTTCTAAGCGGCGGACTGGACTCGTCTTCGGTGGCCGCCGTGGCCAAAGACGTATCGGGGAGTATTTCACCGGCAACCGAGGTCCGCGGCTACTCGTATGTTTATGAAACGCTGATTCCCGATCGCGAAGGCGAATACGCGCGAGAGGTGGGAGATTTTCTGCGCGTGCCGGTAAAATTTATCGCGATGGATGAAGCCCAGTTTTTTGAGCGCTGGGAGGATCCACAGCTCCGCTGGCCCGAACCCATCGACGATCCCTTTTTCGCCAAGAATCTGGACTGCTACCGCAACCTTTCGGCGGA
>Ga0137409_10008858_pt1 | contig 10266 bp, 8 predicted proteins | sample CZODoug1_16funga_FD_122059 | JGI IMG/M metagenome (GOLD analysis project Ga0137409, IMG submission 122059) | Vadose zone soil fungal communities from Angelo Coast Range Reserve, California, USA - CZODoug1_16fungal (Hybrid Assembly) | ecosystem: Environmental > Terrestrial > Soil > Vadose zone...
CCGTCCTGCCTGCTCGGCTTTGGACGGACCAGACTTTCACTGGCAAGCTCATTCCAGCTTTCCTATCGCACCCCGCATCCGGCTCTCGGACAAGACTTCACGCTTTCGCGTGCAACGCCATCTGCAGCTTCTGAACATTTATCGGAGTTGATAGGTTTCCCAATCTCCAGGTCCTTCACTGCGTATTGCGTCAGTCTTGAACTGAGGTCCCTTCCCTCCTCCGGCGTTACCCGGCTTCAGCGGTACTGCGGACCTCTCCGCCACCCCATGGCGCCCGACCTGTCCCTCGCGGGGACTCATGCGCAGCGTATTCTGAGGACTGGTTCAACCGGCCATACCTGAAATTTCTGCAGGATGCCTATATGCTTGCCGAATTCGTGAACCTCGCTCCCGTTGAGCGCGTGCGTCTGGCCGGGCCGTTGGCCCGATGGCTACGTGAAGATCGCACGCAGGACTCAAAATAGCGAAATCCGCGTGAGGGTTATCCACGAGATCGAATCCAAGATAGGCCTTGACCGAAATCGCCTCGGTCGCGCGAACGCGTGATCCGAACAGCGCGCGACTCACGAAGCCGTGACGCGAAAGCTGCGTTGGTCGGCGAAGTCTGAACGCTGCGTCATGATCGTGGCGCTCATCGTTGCAGATGTAGCCATTTCACTCTGACGAGACATCGTTCGGTAGCGCGTGCCGCCTAATCCTCGGGGCGGCCCGCGCGGACGCATGCGCGGTCACGCGTCCGTCCGGAAGCACGCATTGGTCGCGCAGGAGGGATCGCGTCGGCGAGTTCGCGACCGTGATGAAAGCTTCTAAGATGTCTTATCATTTTCTGCTGGCGTCGTGGGGCACCTTGGGAAATCTGAGCCCGCTGCTGACCGCGGGGCGGAGGTTGCGCGACAATGGACACCATGTCCGGGTGATGGCGGATCCGGCGATGCGTGCCGAAGTCGAGGCCGCCGGCTTTGAGTTCGTAACATGGCGCCGCGCTCCGATCGGTGAGGCCGCGGATCCGGCAGATTTCTCGGACATGCGAGACTGGATACGCCGAGCCATGTTTGTTCCTGCCGCGGCCTATGCGGCCGATATCCAGGACGAGATTGGCCGCATGCCGACGGACGCTGTTCTCGGTCTCGACATCCTGTTTGGCGCTGCGCTGGGGGCGGAGGCATCTGATGTGCCCTTCGCCTTTCTTTCCCCGCATGTCAGTATTCGGACCCTGCCGGGAATGCCGCCGGCCACCAGCGGATTGGGCCAGCCGAGAACACCGCAAGAGCGCGCCGAAGTGGATGCAGCGAGTGCGGGGCTGGCCGGGGCGATGAATGCGTCTCTTCCCATTCTCAACCGGGCTCGTGCCGATCTCCGCCTTCCCATGCTCGCCGATGTCATGCATCTGTTCGATCGGGCCGACCGGCTTCTGCTCGCAACCAGTCAGGCGTTCGACTTTCAGGCTGACTCGCTGCCCGCCAATTTCCGCTATGTCGGGCCGCTGCTCGATGTTCCGAATTGGTCCAAGTCTTTGCAAGCAAAGTCGTGGCAGGCGCCATGGTCCGCACAGTCAAAGCGTCCTCGCGTACTCGTGGCCTGCAGCACGGGCGCGCAAGGCCAGCGCGATCTGTTTCAGCGCGTCCTCGACGCGATAGGAACCATCGATATCGAAGCCCTCGCAACAACAGGCCCCAATCTGGATGTAGCCGAACTTCGGGCGCCGAAGAATGTGCATGTGCTCCGTGGCGCTCCGCACGACTTGGTGATGAAGGACGTTTCGCTGGTGGTATCGCAAGGCGGCCACGGAACGGTTACCCGTTCACTGGTCAACGCTCTGCCGCAGCTCATTCTGCCAATGGCACGGGACCAGGCGGGGAACGCCGCGCGCGTCGAGGCGAAGGGCGCGGGGCTTCGCTTGCCCCCAACGGCCTCCGAAGCGGAAATTGCCACGGCGGTGAACCGGCTGATTACGGAGCCGCAATTCAAAGCGGCGGCCCGCCTCCTCGGCGATGCCATCAAGGCCGATATCGATCGGTCCAGCCTCGTCGACGAGATGGAGACGATCGCCGCCGCCGGCCGCGCGGCGAAACAGCAACCCCTGAAACGGCAGCTTCGAGGGACTGCCTGACAATCCACGCGACGGCGCCCGGCACATGATGTGCCCGGTGCCCCTCGCCGACGCCGCGAAGTGCCCCAAGCGTGCGCAAGGCGCGAGCCGTGACGCCGATTGAAAGCGAGCCCTAACCGTGCGCATTCATCCCGATTCGTTCGTGTTTACGTTGCTGCTTGGTCTTCTGTCTTCCCTGCCAACCTTTGGCATCGACATGATCCTGCCGAGCCTTTCGGCCACAGGGGCTGATCTTGGTGCGGCGCCGGCGGATGTGGGTTTGGCGATGAGCGTCTATCTCTTGAGCCTGGGCACGGCGCTCCTCGTGTATGGGCCGGTATCGGATCGCTTCGGCCGCAAGCCGATCGTGGTGTTTGGCTGTGCGCTTGTCATCATTGCGAGCCTGGGCTGCATTTTTGTTCATTCACTGCCGCAGCTGCTGTTTTTTCGCGCGCTGCAGGGGGCGGGCGCTTCGGGGCCAGGAATGGCCGCCGTTACCATCGTCAGCGACCTCTTCGACGGCGCGGCCGCACGCGCAAAGATGTCCAATGTGGTCTTTGCCATCAATATCGTGCCGATGATTGCGCCAACCGTTGGCGCGGCGCTCCTCGCCGTTGGCGGCTGGCGGGCCATCTACCTCGTGCCGATCGCTGGCGGATCGGTGCTGCTCGGCGCGATGGGAGGCTTCAGCGAGAGCGCGAGGATTGATCCAAACATCCGCCTCAGTCCAGCGGCGATTATCTGCGACTACCTTCACGTTCTGCGTAATCCCCTCTGCGTGGGTTATCTCCTGTGCAACGCCGCCGCCGCGGGAGCGGTGTTCGCTTACATCACCGGTTCGTCACTGTTCTTCATCAATGCTCTCGGCCTGAGCGCCTATCAATATGGTCTGATCTTCGGGACAAGCTCGCTCTCGGTCATGATCGGTACCTTGGTCAACAAGCGTCTTGACCGCTGGGGCGTGTCGCCCCGTCAGATGATTGCGATCGGCCTGGCGCTCTCGACCGTCCTGGCGACGTCCTTGCTCGTGATGGCTATCGCCGGAGGCAAGTCGATCGCTGTCGTGGTGTCGGTGATGATCGGCGTCGCCTTGTCGTTCGGGTTGATCTCGCCGAATGCGATGAACGGGGCATTGCGGCCGATGCCAGACATCGCGGGATCGATCAGTGCCGTGATGGCATTTGTCCAAATGATCGCCGCCGCATCGTCCAGCGCGCTGGTCGCCGCGCTCTTTGACGGTCATTCGGCGTTATCGATGGCAGTGGTGATGCTCGCCTTCTGCCTGCTCGCGGTCGCGTCGTATGTCGGCGTTGTCGGTCCCGCCAAACGCTTCACGCCGCCGCATGAATACAAGGTTAGTTCAGGAGGAAGACCGTGATCACTTATGAATCGCTCAAGCCACTTTTTTTGAATCGCGACGGTGTGCGTCTCGCGCATTTCGAGGCGGCTCCCAAGGCTCTGCAAAGCCCGCCGCTGGTTCTCGTCAATGGCTGGACTGGTGACCATGGTATCTTCATGCCCCAGATCGCCCACTTCGGGCAAGCCCGTCGCGTGGTGGCCGTCGATCTTCGCGGCCACGGCGCCAGCGACGCGCCGGAGCAGGAATACACCATGGCGGGGTTCGCGGACGATATCGCCTGGCAATGTGCCCAACTGGGACTGCAAAAGCCCATCGTGATCGGCCACAGCTTCGGCGGCGCGGTCGTGCTTGAATTGTGCGGGCGTTATCCGGAACTCGCCTCAGGCATGGTGATGATCGACTCGATTGTGATGGCGCCCGCCGGTTTGCGGGACTCCCCAGACCTGCAACGGCTGCTGGACGGCATCGGCGGGCCGAACTACCGGACGGTATCGAAAGCCAACGCATGGGAGATCGGTTGCGATTTCGACGATCCGGCGCGGCGAAAGATGATCTACGAGACCTATGTTCTGCCGCCTTGCGAGAAGATACCGCAGCAAGCGGCCTATTCGACCATCAAGAATTTCACGCAGAATTATGATCCGACGCCCGCGGCGGAGGCTTGCAAGATTCCCATGGCCTATATCTCCGCGGATGTGCCGCTGGTGAACATGGCGCGCGATCTCGACCGCTTGCAGGAGCTCTGCCCCCAACTGGTCGTAGCGAAGACGATGCTCGCCGGACATTTCAACACGATCGAGGTCGCTGACCAGGTCAACGCCATGCTCGATCGGTTCCTGGCAGTCGGCCTCGGCCGGTCCAAGGCGTGATGCAAAAGCTGAGTGGTCAGCTACCTTTGAACACCGGCGTCTTGCCGCCAGCTGCGCCACCAGGAAGGCCGCCGAACGCGGTAATCGCAATCGCCTGCTCAAACTCCGCCGGCACAAGATCGACGAAGGTACCGCGCGCCGGGCGCTGACATTCATCTACCCGACGCGCTGTTCCGTGATATCGAGCCGCACAACGATTCGCTGATCGCGTATTCACTGTCATACTGATCACCAGCTTGATCATGCGTGACCCAAAGCGCGTTGCGCCCGACTTCCGCTTTGGGTCCAGGCTGTGTGAAAACTCCAACGTTCAACTTGCGTGTAGAATTTTCCGTCTCGATTTCGTCGCTGCGGAAACCAATTGCACTGGCAATTTCCGTCGTAAGAAGGCAATTGAGAAAATAATTCTGCGCGTGGAGTCGGTTGGCACTGCGACAGCGGCCGCGGCGCTGATCGTGAGCGGCCGTAACCACGCCATCGAATCCTGTAGGTCGCCGAAGGCCGAAGTCGGCGCGGCAAGGACCATGATTGGGCGAACGGAGGAACGCTTCGGTCTCAGGCCGGTACGGCTCGCGGCTGATACCGCTTGCGGCCGTTGCAGTGTCTGATTCAGCCGGAAGGACGATACGGATTGCAGGAGATAAATTCATAGCGCTGCGTCGTTTTTCGGTTTTTGATGCCGGGTCGGCGCCGCTTTCGCGCGATCGTGGATCGGCGCTTAAAAATATAAGCCGAGGCGAAGAGGGGAGCCGCTAAATAACCGTTTAGAAAATTCACGTGGATTGAAGAAATTCACGGGAGGCGGGGGGAACGATCAGCACAGAAAACCTACTCGGCGGGCAGCGTGCTCGGGTTCCCATCCGCGACTGGACGCGTTCTTTGCGCTGACACCCAGAGGCGGAATCGATCGAGGTAGAGGTAAACGACCGGCGTCGTATAAAGCGTGAGCAACTGCGAGAGAAAAAGACCGCCCACGATGGTGTATCCGAGCGGCTGGCGGATTTCCGAGCCCGTGCCGGTGCCGATCATGAGCGGCACCGCGCCGAGCAGCGCGGCCATCGTCGTCATGAGGATCGGACGGAAGCGCAACATGCATGCTTTATAGATGGCTTCTTCGGCGGACATCTCTTGATGCCGCTCGGCCTCGAGCGCGAAATCAATCAGCATGATGGCGTTCTTTTTTACGATGCCGATCAGCAGGATGATGCCGATCAGCGCGATGACGCTCAAATCGAAATGAAATGCCATCAGGATCAATAGCGCGCCGATACCAGCGGACGGCAGCGTTGAGAGAATGGTGATCGGATGAATCGTGCTCTCATACAGCACACCCAGAATGATATAGATGACGACAAGGGCTGCCGCGATCAGCACCGGCGTGCTTGACAGCGATGACTGGAACGCCTGCGCATTGCCCTGGAAGCTGGTCGTGAGAGAAGCCGGTTTGCCCAGTTGTTTTTCGGCCTGCTGAATGGCGGCCACCGCGTTGCCGATGGCGACGCCGGGCAACAGGTTGAACGAGACGGTGACCGAGGGGAACTGGCCCTGATGGTTGACCACCAGCGGCGCAACTTTTTCGACAGCGTTGACGAGCGTACTCAACGGCACCTGCTGTCCGCTCGATGAGTTGACGTAGATATCGCTCAGGGCGTTGGGCCCGAACTGGAATTGCGGCTGGACCTCAAGCACGACGTGATACTGGTTCTGCTGGGTCAGCATCGTCGAGACGATGCGCTGGCCGAATGCATCCGACAGCGTATTGTCGATCGTCGCCGGCAGGATCCCGTGACTCGAGGCGATGTCGCGGTTGATGGTGATGTCAAGCAGCGGACCGGCGTTTTGCTGATCGCTGGCAATGTCCGCTATCCCCGGAATGGCCCTGAGTTTTTCCAGGAATTGCGCGGACCATTGGTTGAGTTCAGCGGGATCCGGATCGGTGAGCGTATATTGATACTGGGTTCTAGACACCCGTCCGCCGATCGTGATGTCCTGCGCCGCCTGCATATAGAGGGTGATTCCCTGCAGCCGGGCGAGCTTCGGCCGCAGCCGGTTGATCACCTCATCGGCGCTCGCGTTGCGCTCGCCCTGCGATTTCAGGGCGATAAACATGCGGCCGTTGTTCAGCGTGGCTGTCGGGCCGCCAGGCCCGACATACGAGCCGACCGACGCCACGGCGGGATCCTGCAGCACGATGTTGGCAGCAGCCTGCTGGCGCTCAGCCATGGCAGGGAAGGAGATGTCCTCCGATGCCTCGGTAATGCCAGTGATCATCCCTGTATCTTGTTGCGGGAAGAAGCCCTTGGGAATGACGACGTACAGGTAGCCGGTCAGGACGATCGTGCCCAGCATCACCAAGAGTGTAATCAACTGATGCCGCAGTACGATGTTGAGTCCGCGCCCGTAGAGACCGAGCAGACCGTCGAAGGCGCGCTCGAACAGTTGGTAAAGCCGGCCGTGTTGGTGGGTTTCCGGCTTGAGCAGACGCGAGCACATCATCGGCGTGAGCGTCAGCGAGATCACCAACGACAGCACCAGCGACACACTGACGGTGATTGCAAATTCACGGAACAATAGCCCGACATATCCGCCCATCAGGAACAGCGGGATAAACACGGCGATCAGCGACAGCGTGATCGATACGATGGTAAAGCCGATTTCGCCTGAGCCCTTGATGGCGGCCTGCATCGGCGAGAGGCCTTCCTCAAGATGGCGGAAAATGTTTTCGATGACAACAACGGCGTCATCGACCACAAAACCGACAGCGATCGTGAGCGCCATCAATGACAGATTGTCGAGGCTGTAGCCGAACTCGTAGAGTATCGCGAAGGTGCCGATCAGCGACAGCGGGACCGTGACGGCGGGGATAACGGTCGCCCAGAAATTTCGTAGGAATACGAAAATCACCATTACGACCAGCGCGACTGTCAGCACGAGGGTGAAGCGCACGTCGCTGACGGAAGCACGGATGGTTTCCGTGCGGTCCGACAGTATCGAGACCCTGATGTCCTTTGGAATCGCAGCTTGCAGCTGGGGCAGCATCGCTTTGACGCGATCGACTGTTGCGATGACGTTGGCGCCGGGCTGACGTTGGACGGCAAGGATGATGGCCCGCTGCTGATTGAACCAGCCGGCAAGCAGATCGTTCTCCGGTGCGTTGATCGCCGCGCCGATGTCCTGGATACGCACGGGAGAGCCGTTGCGGTAGGCAACGATCAGTTGGTTATAGGCATCAGGACTGAGGAGCTGGTCGTTGGTGTTGATGGTGTAGGTTCGCCGCGGGCTATTGAGGGTTCCCTTTGGCTGATCGACATTGGCCTGGCTTATGACGTTGCGTACATCTTCGAGACCGACGCCGCGCGCGGCAAGCGCCTGCGGATTGACCTGAACCCGGATCGCGGGCTTTTGCTGGCCGCCGATGGTGACGAGGCCGACTCCGGATATCTGGGAAATTTTCTGGAACAGGATATTTTCAGCATAGGCGTCGATCGTGGTCAGCGGCAGCGTACTCGAAGTTAGCGCGAGTACCAGGATCGGTGTGTCCGCGGGATTCACCTTGCGGATCGTCGGCGGAAAGATCATCGCGGGCGGCAACTGCCCATTCGCAGCGTTGATGGCGGCCAGCGTGTCGGTCGAGGCGCCTTCGATGTCGCGGCTGAGGTCGAATTGTAGCGTAATCGAAGTCGTACCGAGCGCGCTCGACGACGTCATCTGGGTGACGCCGGGAATCTGGCCGAACTGCTCCTCGAGCGGTGTTGCCACCGACGATGCCATCGTCTGGGGATCGGCGCCCGGCAGCTGCGCGGTCACCGAAATTGTCGGATAGTTCACGTTCGGCAGAGACGCCACCGGCAACAGCGGATAGGCCGCAAGACCGACCAGCAGCAGCCCCACCATCAGAAGCGAGGTCGCGACTGGACGCGCGATGAACGGCGATGAGATGTTCATGGAATTGCAATCTGCTGCGCGCTCTGCGCCGCGGCCTCGTCGGCCGCCTTGCCGTGCAAGACAGTGACGTGGCTGCCGGGCTGTAGCTTGTATTGTCCGTCGAGAACGACCTGCTCGTTTGCGGCAAGTCCGCTATCGATGAGCGCCTGCCCATCGCTCATTTGCGCGACGGTGATGGTTCGTTTCTCTACGGTATTGTCGGGCTTGATCACATAGGCGTAGACGCCCTGCTGGGCTTGTTGAACGACCCCGGCCGGGACTGTTAGTCCGTTGTGACGCGTGTCAAGCAAGAGGCGTGCGTTCACCAGCTCACCTGGCCAAAGCCGATGGGCGGTGTTGGGAAACTCGGCCTTGAGCTGAACCGCGCCGGTGGTCTGCAGGATCTGGTTGTTGATGAGGTCGACCTTGCCTTCATCAAGCTTGATCTTGTCGTCCTGACTGTAAGCGAGAACCGCGAGCGGCTTCTTGTTATCAGCCATCTGCCGCTGAATTTCCGGCAGATATGTCTCGGGAAGCGTGAAGATCAGCGATATCGGCTCGATCTGGGTGACGACGACGAGACCATTCGCGTCCGTCGGGTGAATGATGTTGCCTACGTCGATCTGCCGCACGCCTGTGATGCCCGAGATCGGCGAGGTCAGTTGGGTATATCCAAGCTCGATCTGCGCCTGTTCAATCAGCGCCTGGTCGGATTTAATGGCGTTCTGCAGTTGCCCAACCTGTGCCTTTTGGGTGTCGAGAAGCTGCGGCGTTGCGTATCCCTTGCCTTCCAGTTGCGTGTAGCGACTGAGGTTTGCAAGTGCATTTGTAAGCTGGGCCTGGTCGCGATCGCGCGTGCCGGTCACTTGATCGAGTTGCGCTTGAAAGGGATGTGGGTCGATCTGGGCGAGCAGATCGCCGGCGCGAACAGTCTGACCTTCGGTGAACGCGATCCGCGTGAGCTGTCCCTGGATCTGGCTGCGGACGACATCGGTGTTATACGCGATCACCGTGCCGATACCGCGCAGGTAAATCGGCACGTCCTGGCTGCTCACCTTGCCGGCGACGACCGGTACCGGCGGTGGCGCGGCGGGAGTTGGCGGCGAGGCTGTTTTATGCGTAGCCGAAAACGCGCCGGCGCCGGCGATCGCGATCGCCAGAATGATTAGAACGGGTGTTCTCGTTCGCATTGGCACGACGACTCCTCGGACGCGCGTAGCCTTCAGCAGCCACTCGAAGACGTTGATGTTGAAGACGTTGATGTTCCTGTCGCGGATGAGATCCCGGTCGTCGGACACGGAACACTTCCTGTCGGGGTGACAGTGCTCTGCACGGTGTTAGGCAATGGACTGAGGCCGCCGATTCCAAGTTCGGTCGATCCCATGGGAACGCCAACACGGCCAATGCCAGATCGCGAACCGTTGCCAGGCGACGAGGCCGATGCCCCCGGATTGGACGATGCCGTGGTGCCGCCTGCACATGTGCCAGAAGCAGTTCCCGATATGCCTGTACTATCGAACAGGGAAGTCGGCGCCGACATTCCGCCCGTCGCGCTGCTGCTACCTGCCATTGAAGATCCAGAGCTGGAATTGCCAGGGCTGGAAGTCGTCGGTTGCGCTGATGCTCCAATACTGGAACACGTACCAGCTGTCATGGAACCGAGAGGCGACGTTCCTGCTGCCGTCGGACTGACGCCCGGCGTTGCCATCTCGGTGGCGCCAAGCGGAATTCCGGTCACGCCGACTGATGCACCGGGGCCCATTCCAAGCGGAGAAGTGACACCGAGCGGAACTGGCGCACCGGTGCCAACAGTGACCTGGGCCCATGCGGTGCTGCTGCCAAGGAGGACCGAAAGTGTCGTCGTAACTAACAAACGTCTCATCCATGTCATCCGCGATTGAGTTGGCGTCAGCGTCTCTCGGGGGAACCTCAGCGCGAGAGAGCGCGGAGGTCGGCAGGCGATCGTCAGTCTATCAACCGCACACCTGACGGGGTTGCAGGCGCCAGCCATGCCTGGTGTGCAC
>Ga0137409_10008860_pt1 | contig 10266 bp, 5 predicted proteins | sample CZODoug1_16funga_FD_122059 | JGI IMG/M metagenome (GOLD analysis project Ga0137409, IMG submission 122059) | Vadose zone soil fungal communities from Angelo Coast Range Reserve, California, USA - CZODoug1_16fungal (Hybrid Assembly) | ecosystem: Environmental > Terrestrial > Soil > Vadose zone...
CAGTCTCGCTCAGAGTCTCGGCCGTGGACAGGGTGCTTTTCGCCGCGCAAGCGAGCAGATCGATGATCTTGGAGGGATTCTCGAGATACTCCTGCAACGTGCCGAGCAGCTCGTCCAGCCGGCCGAACACGCTTTGCGCCAGAGTCGCGAGGAAGCAGCGGATCTGCTCGACGATCTCGCACAGGCTGAGGCCCAGGTTGTTCAGAAACTTCTGGATCTTCTCGGGCAGGTCGAAGATCGCCGCGAGTGCACGGAACGGCGAGGTGATCTCCTCCCAGATGCCGATCACGATGCCCTTGAGGAAACCGATCGCGAATTCGAAGCTCTGGCCGGAGATGATCCGCGCGATCTTGTCGGCGAGGTCGATCTTCTCCTGCAGTTTCACGTTTCTGACCTTGCGCACAAAGCCGGTCAGGGCGGCCTTCATCACCGGCCACAACAAGCCGAGGAGGGGATTGTCCGGCAGCGCTTCGATGAATCCATCAACGACATCGAGCAGGAAGTCGATGATGGGCCCCTTCAGGCACTCCGGCAGCGCGAGCCAAAGATGGCCGGCCAGAAAGCCGACGATGCCGAAGGGATTGACGATGGCGGCGATGAGGTCCTTCAGAGCATCGCCGACCTTGCCCATGAAGGCGATGACCTGATTCATGATCGAGCGGAGGTTGCGCGACAGATACCTGAGCTTCTCGCGCGCCCAGGTGATCAGCTGGTGGCTGATGGCGCGCGCCGCGTCGATCAGCCGGCGCATAGGGGCCAGGAACCCGACCGCCGCGTCGGCGGCGCTACCGAGGGCCTGGTGAAACTCGTCCAGGCGCTCGAGCAGCCAGTCGGCGCCCGAAATGAGCGCCTGCTCGAATTGTTCCGCGCCGTCGAGCAACTTCGGAATGATGACGTTCGCGATCTCTTCGCGGGCGCGCGGAATGAGGTTGAGATCGTCCCACTGTTTCGAGATCCACTCGAAACCCTGTTTGATGTTCGGCCAGAGCAGCAGGATGCCGGCGAGCTGGCCGCCTGGTACGACCAGCAACATGACTCCGCCGATCCGGCGCAGCGGCTCAAGGGCTGGTTTGATGGTTTCGGAGATCGAATTGCCGATCGAGGTGGCCTTGTCGCGCACCCAATTCCACAATCCCCCGCCTTCGCCCGCGCCGTCTTCGGCGCTGATGCCGAGCCAGCCTTTGACGGTCTGCCAGGCGCCGCCCAGGGCGCTGCGGACCCGGCCGATGAGGGCGGCGAGATCACCGACGAAGCCCCGCAAGCTGTCCCAGATCTCCCCGCCGATCCGCTTCAGCACATCCATGATCGGCAGCCCGATCGACTGCCAGATGTCATGAAAGAAATCTTCGACGTCTTTCGCGATGCTCTTGACCCGGTCGATGACTGGCTTCAGCGTCTCGTTGAAGACGGTGCGAACCTTGCTCGCCGCTGCGAGTATTCCGGTGCAGTCGTTCTTGCCGAGCTGGTCGGCGATCTGGCTGACCCACTCGCTGGCGCTCTGGAAATTGCGGCTCAGCGAGTCGACGTCAATGATGCCCTTCAATGGCTCGAGCAAGCCGTCGAACAAGGAGCTGAAGCCGCGCTGGATGAGTTTGCGCAGAAACCCGCTGACGCCGTCCCCTTCGAACATCGGCAGGAAGTCGGGCGCAATCCGGCGCACGACGCCCATGAGCGCATCGCGGCCCATGGACAACAAGTCGGTCCCCGCATCGATGACCGCGCCGGCGGTAGAGCGGATTCCGGATGCGATGGACTTGCCGACGCTGCGCGCGGTACCCCACAGATCGAGTGCCTGCGCCGGTGCGGCGGGACCTGCCGTCGCACTCGCCGGTGCAGCAGTTGTCGCGCGCGCCGGCGTGGCTACTCCCGCCCTCGCATTTGCGGAGACGACCAGTCCGTTGACCGCCGAGCTGATTGGCACTGGTGCGGACCGCGGCGCTGTGGCGGGTGATCGCGCCGCAAAACGAACCGGGGGAGCGGCGCCTTGCTGAACGACGTGTGTCAGCTCGTGCGCCAGAACGTGCTTGTCGACTGCAATGGCGGGGGAGGCCAGAAAAATGTGGGCGCCGCGAGTCAGTGCAACGCCGCCCTCCGCTGTGCTGGCCTGATTGGCATCGCGGCTCGTGTGAATGCGGATTTGACTGAGGTCGCGGCCGAATTTCTGCTCGAGATCGGCGCGTAACAGCGGCGAGAGGGGATCGCCCGCGTCCGGGGATCTCGTAGTCTGCTCCGTCAGCTCGAGCGCCGCGTTCTCTTGTTGTGCTTCCACGCGGGCCAGCGCGGCGCGCCGATCCTTATCTTTCGGCTTGTGCAGACGTTGGAATGCCAACTCTGCCATGACGCTAGCCTCTGGCGAACGCCGTGACGAAGGACTCCACGCCGCCGTCCGGCTCGCGGGTATTCAACCGTCCATCGAGCGGACACAGGCCGCCTGCCTTGCGATACTCGCTGCGGATACCGGCCTCGAGATGTCGATCGTGCATCTGCGTGGAATCTTCCAGCGCGAGCAAGGTGGCGTGCAGCGCCGCGTTGCGAATCTGGCTTCCGGTCAGGCCGCATCGCAATGCGATCCGCTCGCGCAGCGGGTGGCAGACCCGATGTTCGCGGGGCAGATGTAGCTCGAGTATGCGCAGCCGCTCCTCTGGCTGAGGCGGGAAGAAGGGCACGACCACGTCCATGCGGCGCTGAAACGCCTGATCGATGTTCTCGCTCAGGTTCGTCGTGATGATGACGATGCCCTGGTAATTCTCCAGGCGTTGCAGCAGAAAGTTCGTCTCGAGGTTGGCATAGCGGTCGTTTGCCGACTTGACGTCGGTGCGGGCGCCCAGTAGCGCGTCGCCTTCATCGAGCAGCAGAATGACATCCAGGGCTTCGGCGCGGCTCAACACCTGGTGCAGATTCTTTTCAGTCTCGCCGATGTACTTGTTGACGACTGAGGCCAGATCGACCCGGTAGAGATCCATGCCGTTGTCGGTGCCATCGGCTTGTCCGGCGACGACGGAGGCCAGAATTTTCGCGGCCAGTGTCTTGCCGGTGCCGCTCGCGCCGGTAAACAACGCACGTACGCCGCGGTTGCCACTGTTGCCAAATGCGGGGCTGAGCAGCGCAAGCAGACGCTCGCGGTGGCGGCAGCGGCGTTCCAGTTCGAACAATTTCTCGCGCGTGCCTTGCACGGCGACCAGGTCTTCCCAACTGCCTTGGACGGCGATCGGCGTGGCCAGCGTATCCAACAGTTGCCGGTTGAGCGTGCGCGCGGCATTTCGCACGTCGCTCGCGGTGATGTTCTGCCTGCCCTCAAGGGAGGCGTGGGCCGTTGCGGCACCGGCGACTTTTCTTATGTAGGCACCGCCAAGGTGAAAGCCGTCCACGATTGGAGCGATATTGCTGCCCGCAGCTTCGCCGAGCGTCAGCCGCCACAGCCGGTCGCGCTCCTTCGCACCCAACGGCGGCAGATTGACGGTCAGCGCGGATTCGGTGAGATCCGTGGACAGTCCTCCCTCCTGTCCGAGCAGGACGATGATTGGACCGCCGTAGCCGATCAGCGGGGGCAGCTTCGCTGTCTCGCCCGGGGCGAGTTCGAAACCGGTACAGGGCACCGCATTCGCCAGCGCGCAAAACGGTCCTACGAGCTGAGCCGGCTCGGCGTTTGCAAGCTCACTTCCGTTGATCTCGAGTAGTTCCCGCCCGAGAGCGCTCGCGATTGCGCCGGCGGCATTGACGGAGTCCACTCCCGGAAACCCCCTGAGCACCAGTACGCGTGCGCGTCCGGACCTGAGGAGCGGAGGAATCTTCGTGAGCTTGTCGAGAGTCCCGGCATCGAAGACCAGGTCCTCGATTGCGCGGAAACTTCGGGCCGGGTGCCGTTTGCACCAGGTCGCCGGTGGATCGGGAATCTGTCCGCGCACGGCGTCCCACAACAGAGGCGGCACCCGCAGCAGCCACTCGGAGCGTGGCGCCTGCTTGTTGAGCACTTCGACCAGGCCGGTGCTCAGCAATGGACGGCAGATCGTCCAGGGGTCGCTCTCGCCGACCGCGGCGGCGTCCATCACGATCTGGCCGGCCAACTCAAGCGTCGGCCGGCGATGGGTCAGCGGGTCCTGCAATTCGGCGATCAAGGTACCGAAGCGCGAATCCTCCTCGACGAGCCCGATCAGCATGAACGCCAGCCGGCTCTGGAAGCTCAATGCCGCCTGCGCGGCGAGCGAACGCAACGGGAGATGAGCCTGGCATTCCTTTTCCCAGCGGAGGATTTCGGCATGCCACCACTGTGTCGCGTCTTCCCACGTGATGTCGTCGGGCATGTGCTGACGCATTTCAACGAAGTACTCGCCGAGAAACGGATAGCGCTGGAAAAGCTCTTCGAGCGTGCTGTCGCCAAGCTCGGCGAAGTGCCGCGTCTGGTGCAGCAGGCGGTAGATCGCCGCGTACAGGTTGATGACGAAATGCCCGCCTATCGTGCGGGGCACGTGATCGAAGGAGTTGGGGATGGGCTCGTTCATGGCGGCATTCCAATCATTCGAAGTGAAACAACACAACGCGCTGCAGCGACTTCACCCATCCGGGGCTTCTATCCAGCCCCGCCATCCGTACGGCCAGATTGACGTTCTCCACCGAGGTCACCACATCGATGTGCGCCTCGGAGACGTACACGCGTGCGAGCAGTTGCAGGAAGGAATTTCCGCTCTCAGGCGTCCCGGCAGGCGCCGCTTCATCCAACGTGGTGCCGAACGCCTGGTGCAGGCGCCACTCGAGAAAAGGCGTGACGAACAGGAGCCACGTGAGCAGCGGCTGCGGCCACCCGAAGCCGCGCAGCGCTGCGATGGCGGAAATACATTGCGCTGATGGCGACAAGGATCGTCCAAGGGCCGCTGCGTCAATACGATCGAAATCGTCGAACCATGCGTGGGGAAGCCGCAATTCATCGCAGCACAACCCGGCGCTGCGTGGGGGCGAGCCCGGCTCCCGCCGGTCGAGTTTCGCAAGTACCTCCCAGACGGGATCGGCGCGGAGCCGGGCGGCAGCATGCGGAACCAGTGCCCGCGCCACGCACTCCAGAGTGCCGAATGCGCCTACAGCTGATGCGAGACGGCAATCGGCCTCGAAGCAATCCGGCAATCCCAGGCGCTCCAGCAGGTTGATGAGGAAGAAAACACCGCCGAGGTGCGTGGTGACCCCGTCGACATCCCAGGTTGTTTGGTAGTCGTTGTTGATTTGCGGATGAACGTCGAGCCTGGTCGCGGCGGACAACGGTGCTTCGGCTGTTAGCGGGCGATCTCTTCGGCGAATGGGGGTTGCGCCGCGGCCAAATCTGTCGTCGGTGGCGTTCGCGAAGGGCATCTCGTCAAATGACTGTGCGTCCGCCGCAACGCCGGATGATGCTGTGTCGTCTTCCAATTCCGGGTGGAAGTGGTGGTTGGCCGCTGGTCCTGACCACGCCTCGTCAGAAGATCTGGACCACAGCATCCAGTGCGTGAGACTTGGCGCGAACCCCGGAGATGACATTTCAGCCAGGGAGGTCTCCATCCCCAATGCCATCGCGATGAGCACTTGGTGCTCCACGGTCAGGCGAGGATTACTTGTTGCAAACCAACGGCGACAGGGATTCAAAGCGGGCAGGAGCGAATGAGTTGAATTTTCCCTTTCACCGGACAGATTGGCGGGACCGACGATTGGCGCGGCGCCCGCCCGGTCCGCGCGTTCTTCGGATTGAGGCTCGATCGGGACGTCGCCTCGGCGCCCGTCGGGGGCGTGAATCTGAGATAGCGCGCACGCAACGGCGTGTAGATCGAAACCCATCGCGAGTCGCTCACACAGCTGCAACGCCTGCTGCGGCTCGAGAGTCAGGGCAATCCGCTCAATCGAGTCCCAGCCTGCCAGCAACCGAAAAATCGGCGGCAGCAGCTCGATATGCTTGCCGAGCAAATCGAGCATCGCTGATTGCGGGATCTGGCGCGCGACCGCCTCGCGCCACCATGGGGTCTGTCTGCCGGCGTCAGCCAGATCGAGCAGAATGCAGGCCAGCAGCTCGGCGTCGTCCGCAAAAACGATGGCCTCCGGGCTGCCGCGAATCCGTCCTTGTGCCGGACGGACCGCGGTGCGCGCAATGCACGCAACCGAACTGCGCAATTCCTGCTGCCACCGTTGATCCACCGACGCCGCTGCGCGCGAGACGGCAAGCCGGCCGGGCAGCGGATCGCGCAGCGAGCGGATGAGCAGTATCGCACTCGGGGGCAGGCACGTCGGATTGAGGTCAGCTGCCGCCAGATGATGGGCGACGGCATTGCGTGCGGCCGCCTCCATCGTGGGGCTCGTCCTAATTCGAACCCGGTTGATGAGGGAGTGTGAGGACAACCACATGGGAGAGTGCTCGGTCATTTGTGACCGGATCGGCGCCGCCGCTCACGGCGCCGATCCGTTTCAGCTCCTCTTCAGTGCGCCCACTTGCGCCGGAACAGCAGGACCAGGATCGCAATGATCAGCAGCAGGATGAGCCAGCACCAGATGTTTCCCGCCAGGAGGCAGCGGATCCAACCCGGCAGAGTCGAGATCGGCGTCGGGGGAACGGTGATGGCGCCCGGTACCGTATTCCCCGGATCGAGCCCGCCGGTCGGTGCTCCACTGATAGTGACGACGGGCGTCGGCATTCCTGTGGGCGCGTGCACGGCGGTGCTCAACAGTATGAGGCGCTTGGGGGCTGCAATCTCCTGCATCGGGCTCGTGAGCAGATCGCGATACAGGATCGGGGGATTCGTGATCTTGAATCCGAGCCCCAGACTGTTCGCGGCGACCATCGTGTAGGGGACTCCCCAGGCGACTCCACCGACCGACTGCAGAAACACGTAGGGGAGGGCCGGGGGGTTCACCGGTACCGCAAAACCCTGCACACTGACTCCGAACCACGGATCGTTCACCTTGGGGAGGGTGGACTTGTAGTTCGGGTCGAGTGGGACTGCTCGCTCCACCCCCGCCACGGTCGGCTGGGCAACGGCCTTCTCGAGTCCTACTAGGCTGAGCAGGCGCTCGCGCAGGTCGATGTTCCGGCCGATGACCGGCTGGGTGCACGCGGCATTGCTGCAGGAACCGTTCGCCAGATTCGTGAAGTTCATCTGCGCCGTGGCGGCATCTGATAGATCGCCATGGAATCCGTAAGCGCGCTCCATCGCTGCGACAGTCGCGGCATCATGGATCGCATTGATGACGGCTGCCGTCTGTACAACGCTTGTGTTCGGGTCGGTCGCATCCGTCGTCGGCAGCAGATAGATGCGCAGGCACGGGTGCGACGTACCGCCGGGTACCGACCCCTTGGACGGCACTTTGTCCCAGACGACGTGGGAAATCGATTGTCCCGGCCCGAAGCTGATGGGCCCGGTAAGCTCGACAACGCGCCAGGTGTTCGCCGACAGTCCGGCATCGGCCCATAAGACCAGAAGGCGCGCGGTCGCTGACGCGCTGGGCGAGGAATTCGTGGCATCGACCCAAATGCCCATCTTGCAGGGCGCGTCTCGCTCGTACTTGTACCAGCCAACCAGCGCGGTTTGATTGCCGCTGGCGTCCGCTGCCTGGATATCTTCCCAGCGGCCGATGTTGCAGGCCGATATCTTGATGGAGGTCGAAAAATAGGGCTGCGGTGTGTGCGAGAAAGACAGAGCCCCGGGGCCTTCCGAAGGCGCGTTGAACACCCCCGCTCCCCAGTGATTGGGCATGTTCCACACGTTCGTCGTGCCGTTGGTGGCCGGAGTGACCAGTCCGGGGTCGTCGAACGGGTCCGTGCCGGCAGGCATGTCCGCGAACGAGAAGCTGACTGCCGTTTGATCGGAAACCGTCGAGCCGCCGACCGTGTGGGTATTGCCCAAGTCGTTGCTGACCAGGATTGCGAGCCCGATGTCGTTCGCCGGTGAACCGATCGACGCGAGCGGGATGTTCAGTGTGACGACATAGTCGGAGCCATTCAGGGAGAGCGTCGCACAACCATTCGGGTACGAGGCCGGACACGCCTGCCCGGTGCCCGGAAATGCGATTGCCGTGCGCGAACCCCAATTGTTGCCGGCTATGGGTGTGCTGACGCTCGCGCTGGTGATCGCGTTCAACCCGCCGACACCGCCCACCGCGGGCGTGCCGATCACGATCTGATAGCGGAAGTCTTTGGCTGGGTTGACTGCGGTGGCTGCGGTGAGAGTTGCGCCGCGCGTGGCATTCGTGTCGATCTCGACGATGACCTGGTCTCCGACGGTCAACGGCGTGCCGTCAGGCTTCTTGTGGGTACTGTCGGGAATGTCAAATTTGAGGATCAGGTCCGTCGCAGTTCGGCTCGTGGTAACGCTGACCGCTCCGAACAGATTGGGGATCACATACCCGCTCCCGTCGAGCGCACTTATCTGATCCCAATCAGCGAAGCCGTTCATCCACGACACTGCATCGCCGGAGTTGACCGTCGTCGGCGTCGTGAGGAATGACAGTGCACCCCCTGCGAATGCCGGCAGGAATGTGAACCCGCAGAGCAGCCCGACTACCAGAGTTCTTATGAATTTCATGGCTTATTTGCTCCTATTTTGCCTTGAGCTTGAACGATCGCGTATCACTGACCGTTGCATCGTCGACGGCCTCGATCGTCGTGGTTAAATTGAGCGTGTCGCCAGACACCGCGGTCAACACGCCGAACAGCATGGTGATGCTGCGGCTCACACCGTCATTGAGAGTGAAGGCCTTGCTTTGCACCCTCGTCGGGGTGGACGCGGCAGGGTCGACAGGTACGTCGGCATCCTCGAATGCAGCGAAGAATCTCTGCATCTGGGTTGCGGGATCGGTGGTGTCGACCCGGACGTGGAAATCGCGGGTGGTGACGCTCGTGCTCGTCGTGAATGCGAGGTCGAAGCGCAGTTCCGCGGCGGTGTTGCTGCTCACGTTATTGGGGTCGCCGCTCGTGACGACCGGAGCCGAGGCGTCGAACCGTACACGGCTTTGCTGCGCGCCCGCTCGCCGATGCCGAGCGCGTCGAACGCCGAGAACGCATTGGGGCCGAGCTGGATGCCCGCGCCGATCTCGCCGATCTGCGCGGATTGCTCGAGCACTTTGATAGGGAAACCCTGGCGCGCCAACGCGAGCGCTGCGGCAAGGCCGCCGATGCCGCCGCCGGCGATGAGAACGGGGAGCGCGGGTTTCACGGAATTAGCCAAGGTTGATCACCTCGGCCGATTTTGGCGGGCAGAAGCGGCCCGCCGAATATGGTGGCCTGGGGCGGAATTGAACCACCGACACATGGATTTTCAGTCCACTGCTCTACCAACTGAGCTACCAGGCCGGGAAAGCATTAAATTATAGCCGTTCCGGTCCTCTCGAAGCCACTCCCAGCTTGGAAGCGAAGAAGGTCGCGCCCGTCGCGGGCGCTCTCGTGGTGTGCGCTCTCGGCGGCGCGGCGTTCGCATGGTTGAAGGTGCCGCTGCCGTGGATGATGGGGTCGATGCTCGCGATGGCCGCCGCGCAAATGGCCGGCGCGCGGCTCGAGCCGCTGCCCGGCGGACGCAATGCCGGCATGGTCGTCGTCGGGGTCTCGCTCGGGCTCTATTTCACGGCACCCGTGGTCCACGAGGTGGCGAAGTATTGGCCCTGGTTCGTCGCGCTCGGCTTCGCCGCCATCGGCTTCGGGACCGTGAGCGCCTTCGTGCTTACGCGCCTTTCGGGCGTGGACCGCGCCACCGCGTACTTCGGCAGCATGCCCGGCGGCGCAGCCGAGATGGCGGTGATGGGAGAGAGCTTTGGCGCCTCGCCCGATCGCGTCGCCCTCGCGCATTCGATCGGAGTTTCTGCCGCTCAATCCGCAAACCGCGACATCGCTTCAACTCAGTTACACGCAGCCGCTCTTGCAGGGCGCCGGCATTCAGGCCAACCTGGCGCCCATCGTCATTGCCCGACTCAACACCGAGCGCTCCTACTTCCAATTCAAAGACAACATGCAGCAATCGGTCCGGAGCGTGATTCAAGGTTATTGGAACCTGGTGTTCGCCCGGACCGATTTGTGGGCTCGACAGCAACAGGTGAATCAGTTGCGGACGACGTTGCAGTACGCCGAAGGACAATTGGAAGTCGGGAGCGGCGATATCGGGACGGTAAGCCAAGCACGGACCTCCTTGAGGAATTTCGAAGCCACTTTGATTGGCTCCAAGGCGAATGTGCTCAACCAAGAGGCGGCTCTGGCCAATGTGATGGGGTTGCCGCCCGGCGTGCACCTGACGCCGTATTCCTTTCCCACGAAAAAACGTCTGGAGATTA
>Ga0137409_10008861_pt1 | contig 10266 bp, 9 predicted proteins | sample CZODoug1_16funga_FD_122059 | JGI IMG/M metagenome (GOLD analysis project Ga0137409, IMG submission 122059) | Vadose zone soil fungal communities from Angelo Coast Range Reserve, California, USA - CZODoug1_16fungal (Hybrid Assembly) | ecosystem: Environmental > Terrestrial > Soil > Vadose zone...
TGGCTGCCGCCCCTAATGGAGATCTCTGGATTGGTTCACGTGAAGGGCTGATCCGGTTACCCTCTGCAAATCTAAATCAGTTCGCACTTACCGGATCGATTTCCTACCATCCCGGTCCCGGCAAAGCGAGCGAGATTACTTGTCTTCGATTCAGTAAGAGTGGGGCCCTGTGGGTAGGAACTAACGATGGGCTGTTTCGCTACGAAGGAGATCAGTTTGTAGCGGTTGGGCCACGAGTGGCCACGCGCGAAATCGAAGAAGCACCGGACGGACACTTGTTAGTCATAACCGACGAAGGGTTTGCAGAGATCGCCGACTCTGAGATTCTGCCTCACCCTAAACTCGCCGATCAACTGGGCGTAAAGGCCAAGGAGATATTTCACGTGCTCAGGGATAGTCACGGCAATACCTGGTACTGCACAGCGATGGGCGTCGCGCGTGAGACGGGTGGACGAATCGAGCGGCTGGGCCCCTATGTTCCCCTTGGACGCGCAGCACCTCGTACGTATGAAGACGCGCAAGGGACGGTATGGATCGGAAAAGATGAAGGTCTATTTCGGGCGACCTCTACCGGCATTGAACTGGTGGCTGCCGGCATACAAGTGCGGTCGCTGTATGGGGATCACGATGGCGGCGTGTGGGTTGGCACAAATGGAGATGGATTATATCGGTTCAGAGACCGTGCGGTGCGAATGTTCACGAAAGAAGATGGGCTGCCCAACGATGTGATCCAGACGGTGCTCGCCGCGCATGACGGGACCGTTTGGATCGGAAATAATTGCGGCGGAATTTCGCGTTTTGACGGGACGCATTTTCAGACCTTTAACGAAAAGGACGGACTGACCAATAGTTGCGTTTGGGCCCTGGCCGAGGATGCCAACCACGATCTATGGATCGGGACCTGGGGCGGCGGTGCTTTTCATTATCACAACGGAGCATTTACTCAATATTCAAAGAACCAGGGAATGCCGGATGATCGAGTCACCAGCATCGTCGCGGCGCGAGACGGCTCTGTCTGGTTCGGCACGCGCGACGGTCTGACCCGGCTTAAGGATGGACAGCTTCGCACTTTTACTGCAGCTGACGGGCTATCAAATAATTTTATTTGGGGGGAATTCGAAGATCGGGCTGGAGTCATATGGATCGGAACAAGGCAGGGGGTTTATCGGCTGGTTGGCGATCGTTTTGAAAACTTCGCCTCGGCGCCCCGGTCATTGGCGACCCTTTTTGGAGAGGATCGAGATGGCGGGCTCTTTGTCGATGACGACGGAGACGTCACACTTCGCCTCCACGATGCTCACGTTGATAGCATTAAGGAATTTGTTGCTGACGACATGGTGGAAACCGAGCAGGGGGATTTATGGTTCGGGGGCCTGCCCATATGCAGAGTGCCCGCCGGAGGCTTTGCGCAGTCGCGAAAGCGCGATGAGCCTCTGGATTATGAAGCATTTTCCACAGCCGATGGATTGACTGCGGCACGGGTGACTACGCCGGGTCGCAGTGTGGCTCTAACCCCTAATGGCGTCCTTTGGGTGGCTACTGCGAAAGGGTTGGCCAGACTCGACCTGCATCGCCTTCCAATCACAAATACGAAGCCTTCCATCTATCTTAAAGACGTGACGATTGGTCGGAACACGCAACAGGCTGGCCACGACCTCGTGCTGCCGCGGGGAACCAATCACCTCGAGATTGGCTTCGCGGCCATCGAAATCTCATCACCGGAAAAAATTCGTTTGCAATACCGGCTGGACGGCGTTGACTCGGAGTGGCTTGACGCGGCTGCAGCGAATCCACATGCGATCTACAGCAACATTCCCGTCGGAACACATTCATTGCACATTCGCGCGTGCAATCGGAATGGTATCTGGGACCGGCAGGGAGTGGTCTTTAGCATCACGCAGCAACCTTACTTCTATCAAAAACGCTGGTTCGTCCTCGCGATGTTCGCGCTCGGCATTCTCCTCGTTGGGCTTATTTACCGTTTGCGGGTGGGACAAATCTCCCGCCGGCTGAGCGCCCGCTTCGACGAACGTCTGGCTGAACGCACTCGCGTCGCACGCGAAATACATGACACCTTCCTGCAGACTGTCCAGGGAAGCAAGATGGTGGCGGATCATGCTTTGAAGGACCCGGCCGATCACGCGCGTATGGTGCGGGCGATGGGACAGCTGTCGACGTGGCTGCAACAGGCTACTGAAGAAGGACGCGCGGCGCTTAACTCTCTCCGCGCATCAACCACGGAAAAGAATGATCTGGCCGAAGCGTTTCGCCGCGCAATCGATGAATGTGGCAGAGCGACTCGTGCCAAGATATCGTTTTCCGTAGCTGGAGAGTCAAGAGAAATGCATCCGGTTGTTCGTGATGAAATCTACCGGATTGGTTATGAGGCAATTCGAAATTCCTGCGCACACTCAGGCGGTGACCGTCTTGAGGTAACGCTCAAGTATGGGCACGATCTAACGTTGTCCATCAGCGACAATGGCGAAGGCATCGACCCCGAAGTCGTAAAGAAAGGCAAGGAAGGTCATTTCGGGTTGCGCGGTATGAGAGAACGCGCTGAACGCATCGGCAGTAAATTCACCGTAATCAGCTCTCCAGATTCAGGCACCGTTATTACTCTGGTAGTTCCCGGTCGCATCGCCTTTCGCAGCGCACGTGCCAGCTGGTTGGAGCCTATCAAATCCATTTTCAATCCTAACTGAACTCACCCGTCAGTCCTACCAGTCTTTGAACCACAGAAAACTGCAGTCTGATTTCTACGGTAATTAGTGTGTCTCAAATTTTTTCACGAGCCTATCTTGTTGACCGTCGATTTTGATTGGTTGCAATCGCGCCGGCGCAGCGCCGATATCATCAACTATGACCGTTGTGATTGACCGGAGTTTCGTCAATTGTCCGAGACTTCGGCATTCTTCTAAGTTCTCTTTGCTTCATTTTCAATGACTTACAAACGGCAAAGTAATTGCACTGTCACCGGTGCGAGGTTTCAGACGAGACCAAATGTTAAGAATCCAGCGAGAAGCGAACGGAGAAGTTGTTCTTAGGATTAGCGGTCGATTGGATGGAGAGAACTTAGCCGAATTGAAAAAGCTAATCGGCTCAGAAGGTGCGGGTCGGCGCATAATTTTGGATTTGCGAGAGCTAATGCTAGTTGATCACAAGGCTGTTGGATTTCTAAGGGAATGCGATTCCGATGGCATCGAGCTCAAAAACTGTCCGCCGTATATCTGCGAGTGGATAGCACGACAAAGAGACGGAAAGTAAATCGCTTGAATTTTAGTAAAGGAGCGCCATCATGATTGCACAAATGCGAACAGAGCAAGGAACAAAAGACTACTTCTTCCTCGACGCCCGAGTTAAGAGTCCGCGCATCCAGGAGTTCGACGAGAAACTTGCGACGCGCATTGTCGGTCAGGAGAACGCTGTCCGCGGGATGAGTAGTCTCTACCAGCTTTTCCTTGCGGGTCTCAATCAGACAAACCGTCCCGTCGGCACATTACTGTTTCTTGGTCCTACTGGCTCGGGGAAAACCCGAGTCGTCGAAGCAGCAGCCGAGGTCCTCTTTGGTGACGCCAACGCGGTTATCAAGATCGATTGCGCAGAGTTTCAGCACTCGCACGAGATCTCGAAATTAATCGGCTCGCCGCCGGGATATCTGGGCCATCGGGAAACTTCGCCGTTGCTCAGTCAGGAGAATCTTGATCGGTTCAAGACAGAAGAGACGCCACTTTCATTAGTGCTCTTTGACGAGATCGAGAAGGCCTCCGATGCATTGTGGAAGCTGTTGCTCGGGATACTTGATAAAGGAACGTTGACGTTGGGTGACAATCGTCGCGTCGACTTTTCGCAGTGCGTGATTGTCATGACATCCAATCTGGGCGCACGTGAGATGTCTGGGTTGATGAGCGCCGGGATAGGCTTTGCCGGGGCGCAACGAGCCAATAGCGCGAGCGACGGCGATAGCAACATTGACGAGAAGATCTACCGCACCGCCGTGCAAGCAGCCAGCCGCAACTTTGCGCCGGAGTTCATGAACCGGATCGATAAGGTTGTGGTCTTCCACTCCCTAAACGAGCAGCACCTGCGGCAAATCCTGGATTTGGAGCTTTGCGCATTACAAGAACGCATCCTGCGCTCGGCAAACACAAAGTTTGTGTTTCAGTGCTCCGCTGAGGTTAAGGAGATGTTGTTACGGGAAGGAATTGACTACCGGTACGGGGCACGTCACTTAAAGCGTTCAATCGAGCGACTGCTTGTTCTCCCGATATCAAACCTGGTGGCGACCGGGCAGGTAGAGGTCGGTGATTCGGTCTACGTGGACTTGGACGATAGCGGTTGCGACGTCGCGTTCTCGAAACGTCACGGTACACCAACGATCAGCGACCTATGTGTTCCTGAGGGAGAACTTAATCCGTTTTATGGCGCTGCCGTACAAAGCCAGCAAGTTGGCGCTACGGCATAACAAGAGCTACGAGCAGGGAATCACAAATGTCTAGAAGAAGAAAAATAATCAGGAAGATGCTATCGCGACGGAGACAGCTGATAGCTCGTCGAACTGAAACTCGGCGAAACATTCCATCGAATCCTCCGAATGAGGAAGTACGAGCGTGTTAGTTGCGCGCGATTAAAGGGGAGAGAAAGATGAGTAGCGTTACAAGCGTTCTAGCAGAACCATCGGGTTACTTCGTGCAACCTGCTACAGCACGTCCGCTGAACAACCGGACCCTCAAAGTTGGTAGTCGTCACAATTTGCGGATTGCGCCCGCAGCTGTGAGTGATCTGTCGGTCATTTACCCCGAAGCGGTCGTGGCTTCAAGTCAGGAACTTGGATGGCAGAATCTACGCGCGCTTGAGATGCGACACACGATATCGGAATGGACCATGCCTTCGCTTGAGAACCACTGCATCATAATTCAATTGGGACCGTCGGTGGACGCGACGGTCGAGATCGGTGATCAGACCTTTGAGCAAAGTCTAGAGCCTGGAGCGATCACCATCGTTCCAGCTGGAATGTCAATGGATTGGCGTCAGGGGGATGACAAGCCCAGTGAGGCACTTCATCTGTATCTCGATCCTCAATTTTTGCGAACGACCGCCGAATCCATAGATGTTGATTACAGTCAGATCTCTATTGCTCCTCAGTTTGGAATCAGAGACGAGCACATACATCACATCGGCATGTCTTTGCATCATGAACTGAAAGACGCGAACGTGGTGGGAGGACTCTATGCCGATTCCCTGGCTAAGGTGCTTGCGATGCAGCTTGTCAGACGTTACAGCTATTTCAAGGATTTGCGGACGAGTCGTGGAGGAATGGCTCCTCGAAAACTGCGCAAAGCCATCGAGTTTATCAACAATAACCTTGACGAGGAGCAGGCGGTAGGATTGGCTGCGGTCGCTGACGAAGTGCAAATGAGTTACTCACACTTCGCGCGTGCGTTTAAACAATCCATGGGAGTCAGTCCTAACGTCTACATGACTGAACAACGGATTGCGCGTGCCAAGAAGTTCCTGTCAGAAACAGATTTCCGGATTGCGGACATCGCGCTGCGGACTGGTTTTGCAAGCCAGAGTCATTTTACTAGCACTTTCCGCAAGCTTGTCTGGACCACGCCTAAAGCTTTCAGGGATACGCGGTAGATGTTGAAGACAATCGGGGGACAGGAAGAAATGGTTGAACTTGGCGGCGCAGAGCGGTTAGTAGACTTCGCTGATGCCTTGGTTGACGACCCCGCTCACATCACGAAATACCGCGCGATTGGTCTGGCGGAAGGACTGCAACAAGGCTCCGAGGCCGAGGTGCTCTGGGCGTGGCAGTGGTTAAGCGATCACCCCGAAGTCACGAACCGGCTCCAGGAGTGGTTTTCCCGTCGGATCGCAGAACTGAAGGAGATGGGCCGTATAAAGTGAGCTCCAATGTGCTAAATAAGGACTGTGCAAAGGCTTATATATAAGGACACTGATCAAAGCCGACGCGCCTATGTCCAAAGGTTTGTCGGCGATCTTTGGGAGAGTAGGCTACTCAGTGCTATAAAGCTGGCACACAGAAGCGCAGCTAGGTCCTTACTCAATGGATATGGTTCATAAAGTTCAGTGACTACACCGCACACAGATCTGAGTATCGATGAATACCTCCGTGAACGGCTCATGCCGGTGGAAGGAGCGATTCCGCATATACCGGGCATCGAAATGTACGGGAAGGCTGTTCCTGTCGGAAGGGTCGGCGGGGACCTATTTGAATATATAAACTTCCAGCAGCGTTATGACGTCGATGCACGCATTCGGCAGGCATTGAAGTCATCGAAGGAATTTCTTAATCCGCTCCCGCCAGGCGCACCGCCGCGTAATTCAGTAGACGATCATGTGGAATGGTTAAGGTCCAGGCCGGATTATAAGTCCGAAATGGAAGCCGAATACAGAGATGCACGAAGCTCGGAACAGGTCCGGGTCGCCGAAGCCCTCCACGAGCTCTTTAGTACGGCAGGAGTTCTCCTGGTGGATGCACAGGGACACGGACTTATTGCAGCGAAAATTGCCTCGACTGTACACGATACGTTTCATGCTTTCATGCTCTCCGAGCTTGACCAGCACGGAAGGACCACGCCGGAGTTGTTTGAAAACATCAATCTGCGTTTGGCGCATTCGGTCACGGCTCGTAACGCATTGGGGATAAGTCAGAGAGAAAATGCGCGCGAGATTGCGACTATGCTTTATGGCGAAGTCCATCCCTACGGCTATTTCCGATTTGTAAATTTTGGACACCCGCCGCCGCTTGTGTTCTCTGCTGAATATCGTAAGTTCGTCGAGTTGGACAAAGATAGAATGGTGCAATTCCTGCCATTGGGCCTACAGATCCCTGCTGATCATCCGGATCGTAAGCGGTATTTCTCAATGCAATTTCGGCCCAGGCCGGCTAACTCGTCCGATGTTGCCGAAATTACGCTAATGAGCCCGGGCGACATTCTTTTCCTTTATACCGACGGCGTCTATGACGGGAGCGATGATGAAGAACGCCAACACCTCGAAACTGTGATGCGGGAGAACTATTCGAAGTCAGCGAGAGACATCTGCAATGCGCTGATGGAACACGCCACAAAAGACGACGACCATTTGCGGCAGATTGGAGAAGAAGATCACATTGACGACAAAACAGTCTTCATCATTAAGCGGGGGTGAAGGAGGCGTCAACGCGCGCTCGATACGACGGGAAACCCGCGTTCCAACCAGCCTTCCAGCCCACCAGCGAGCGGTCGCACGTCTGTGATTCCTTGCCGCTTTAGTGCGAGCGCCACACGGGCGCTCGTCGCTTCGTTTGGTCAAGAGCAGTAGAGCACCAAAGTCTTTCCATGCGGTAGCTCCCCTCCACGTTCTTCAAGTTTCTCAGCAGGCAATCGCATCGCGCCGGGTAGAGTCCGAGGCTCGGCCTCGTCCTCCAGCGCGTGGCGAAGGTCAACGATCAGGAGGTCCGCGCCTGAGTCCAACTCCGCCTTCAACTGCTCCGGGGTGATGCGCGCTACGCGCAGCGAGCGAAGGAATCTGCGTCGCTGCGCGTACTTCCACCCAACGTAAGCCGCAAGGCCGCCGACAAAAAGTACGGTCAGCAACCCGCCGAAGCGGGACGCGTACGTGAGAACATCTTCCAATTGATCGCTGAACAAGTAGCCGAGCAGTTCGAACGTCCCGACCCAGAGCAGGATGCCTAGTCCGTCAAAGAGCAGAAAGCGTGAGCGCGCTAGCCCGTAAACTCCCGCCATCGGGGTGGCCAAAAACGCTTATGCCGGGAACGAGCTTGCCGACGATCAACGTCTTCGCGCCGTGTCGCGCGAAGGTGTTCTCGGTGCGTCGTACGCAGTAGTCAGGCTCAAGTGAGATGCGGCAGAGGAACTGAAGGACGCGAGTGCCGCGCAGCCGCCCAATCTCGAACCACACAAGGTCTGCGATCATCGCAGCGCTGAAGGCGACGAAGATCGCCGCGCCGAAGCTCAACTGACCAGTGTGTGCGAGCGCGCCCGCGGCTATGATGAAAGGTGTGGAGGGCAGTGGTACCCCCAGTTGCTGCGCCAGTACCGCTGCGAAAAGTACGATGTAACCGTGCCTGACGAGGAACTGAAGCGTGTCACTCATGGTTGTAATGATTCACCGATACAGTAATTCCCGAATCGCCATATATAAGGACAGAGATAACCATGACATCGGTTAGCCGATTTCTTATCGTTTCATTCACCATGCGAATTCCCAACCGGAAGAATTCTTCATAAAATTATTCTAAAAGAACATTGTGCTATGGACAAAACGAAAGGTATCGATCAAGAGCTTTTGGCATTCGGAAATTGATGCTGTTGTGGATCCTATGACGATAAGCGAATGAGCTACAGAAGGAGAAACAAAAATGACGGCAACTTTTGGGGCGACCTCAACAACTGATGATGTTTTGACAGGTGTGAATCTACGCGGGAAGCGGATCTTTGTTACCGGTGTCTCAGCAGGCCTGGGAGTAGAGACGGCTCGAGCGCTCACCGCACACGGCGCCCAAGTCGTGGGTGCAGCCCGGGATTTGGTTAAAGCCAGAGCGGCGACTGAGCCGGTGCGGAAAGACGCTGATGCCAATGACGGATCGTTCGAACTGGTTGAGCTCGATCTTGCCAACCTAAAGAGTGTCCGTGCCTGCGCTGAAGGCCTGCTGGCAAAAGGTGAACCCTTCGACGTGATCATCGCGAATGCGGGAGTGATGGCGACCCCATTCGGCCGTACGGCTGACGGATTCGAGACTCAGTTTGGCACCAATCATCTCGGTCACTTCGTGTTGGTCAACCGAATTGCGTCTTTGCTCCGCGTCGGTGGGCGGCTGATCAGTCTGTCTTCTGCAGGTCACCGCTTTGCCAATGTCGACCTGGAAGATCCCAACTTTGAGCGGACGCCCTATGAACCATTCGTCGCATATGGCCGGTCAAAGACTGCAAACGCTCTCTTCGCCGTTGCGTTCGACAAACGGCACCGCGACAGTGGCGTTCGTGCTGCGGCGGTGCATCCGGGGGGCATACGGACTGAATTGGGTCGCTACATGGACCAGAGTCTCTTTCAAGAGATGCTGAACCAGACAAACCAACAGCGTGCTGCCGCAGGTGAAGAGCCTTATCGGTTGAAGACCATTCCACAGGGGGCTGCAACTTCGGTGTGGACTGCAGTTGTTGCGCCCGCAGACGAGATCGGTGGCAGATATTGCGAGAACTGCCACGTCGGCTATATTGTTCCGGACGACGTGACGCTCAACGTTGGTAGCGAAGGGGTCCGAGGATACGCGCTGGATCCAAATAATGCTGAGGCACTTTGGAAGAAAAGCCTAGAACTCGTCGGGGAGTCGTTCTCGTAACTACGCGCCCGTTTTGTCCGCGCGGTTCCGCTCGTTGCCGATCTCTACTGAGAAAGTGCTCGGGCTCGAGTCCTCCAGCCCGTGCACCAGTTCGCCTCTCGCGATCTCTCGAAAAACCTGGAACGCAAGCCACGAGGCCGTTTGAATATCTCGACGCAAGTCGATCAAGGAGCACACATGGCGACAATTCATTTTAAAAAGACAACTACCGCGACTCCCGAGCAGTTCATTGCCGGACTCACCGACTTCGGTCCGGGCCGGGGGAAGCTCTTTGGCAATAGCACGGACCAGTACCTCAAGGTGCACAAGAAAGGCACGACCTATGCCGACGTCACGGAGGGCTCGGGAGGTATTTGGGAACGACTGAACTACAACTGGGCCGATCCTACACACATAGTACTGACCACCACTGACTCGAACTTATGGGGAGGCCGGTCAGGTCACACTTATACGTTAACGCGGCAGCCCAACGGCACGACCGACGTTGACGTCGTGATTGTGCGCGAGGGTAAGAACCTCAAGGGGCGGTTGCTCGGCGCGTTCCTCGGGATTGTCGGCAAGGGACAGTTGGAGAAGGTGTTTGCACGGAGCCTGAAAGCCATCGAAGCACGGAACTACGAGATCAGCGTCGCGGCAAAGGCCTAGACGAAGTCGGGGCCATGGCTTCAGCTGCTCTCAGCTTTCCATGAGCCCGTCGCTGTAGTTCGCCTTCGCTCGCCGCAACATAGCATAGGAGGAATCACAATGCATCCTTTACGCAAACTACGGGAATCCGGTAAGCCTACAGCCGCCCAGGTGAGCGAGTTGCTTGCCGAAAACATTGTATTCTACAGCCCGATTCTGATTCGGCCGATCGAGGGCCGTGAACTCATCGCGACGATTTTCGCTCAGTCGAG
>Ga0137409_10008862_pt1 | contig 10265 bp, 8 predicted proteins | sample CZODoug1_16funga_FD_122059 | JGI IMG/M metagenome (GOLD analysis project Ga0137409, IMG submission 122059) | Vadose zone soil fungal communities from Angelo Coast Range Reserve, California, USA - CZODoug1_16fungal (Hybrid Assembly) | ecosystem: Environmental > Terrestrial > Soil > Vadose zone...
TCTGATAACACGGAGCTTCCGATTGCCAGCCGGGACGTGCGACGCGCCGAGGCTTACATCGGCTCGAATGTGGCGCGGAGTATCCGGCTGGAGGACATCGCGAGGGCTGGCGGCGTCAGCGTGCGAACGCTTCAGACCAGTTTCAAGCGCGACCGTCACGTCACGCCCATGCAGTACCTGCGTAACCTCCGGTTGGATGCGGCGCGCGAGCGCCTTCTCGCCGGCTCTTCGGTGGCCGAGGCCGCCCTCGACACCGGCTTCTCGCATCAAGGCCGCTTCGCCCACTACTATCGCGGCCGGTTCGGCCATTCGCCGTCGGCAACCCGCGGCGGCGGCGTGCATCTGTAGCAGACCGCCGCAGACCGCGAGGTTCCTCAGGCCTCGCGGAGACGACGGCTCTCCGAGCCTTGGCTACCCGCCGGCTGATAGTGATACGGCCCAAGCGTCAGGACGCAGACAATGGCTGCCACAAGGCCAATGGCGCACGCCAAGAAGCCCGCTCCATAACCGTGCAGGTGCGTGTAGAGCGTCCCCAGCAGCAAGGGACCCAAACCCGCCCCAATCGTAAAGATCGCGAAGAGCACACCGTACAGTTGGCCGAACCGCTTCAGGCCAAAATAGCGGGACGCGAAGAAGCCGATCATGTCGACTTCGGCGCCCAAAGCCAGTCCGATGGCCACCATCCCCACGACCTCACCGGCCGTGGCAGCCACCAAGTAGATGCCGGCAATCGCAAGGGCGAAGAACCCCGTCGCCACATACGGCGCGAACACCCTGTCCATCAGGTACCCGGCCAGGATCCGGCCCGCCAGACCCGCGATGCCTGCCGCAACCAGTACTTTGCTCGCGGACCCTGCTGACCATCCCCGTTCGACGAGGAGCGGCACCACATGCACGACAGTTCCATTGACTACGATGGACACGAGAAGGACCGCCAGAGCGATGCTCCAGAACGCGCGAAACCGTATGGCTTCGCTCAAATCCATGCCGGGCGCCGATTTGCCCCCCGAACTCTCGGTCGTACGGTCGCCCGCTGGATCTCGCAGCAGGAAGACGACCGAGGGCAGCGCCACTGCCATGATCGCTATGCTTAGACCCAGATAGCCCACACGCCAGCCGAACTCGGCGATCAGCCAGTGCGCGTACAGCGGGATGAGCGCCGCGCCGATGCCAATGCCGCTCATCGCGACGCCAATGGCAAGTCCGCGGCGCCGATCAAAGTAGCTCGCGACGGATTTGACGTAGCCGATCGGGCTCTGCGCGGCGCCGGTGGCGCCCGCGAGCGCCGTCAGCGCGATGAACATCGGGAGCGTAGCGCTTTGGCCGATGGCTGCGACATTGAGCGCGAACAGGCAGATGGCGATCGCCATCGGTCGCCGAACGCCGAACTTGTCCATCAGCAAGCCGATGAACGGAAGCGTGATCGCAGATAGCAATGCGCACAGAGCGATGGCGATGCCGAGCGAAGCCCTGCTCCAGCCAAACTCGCCTTCTAGCGGTCCGATGAAGACCCCGAAAGCAAAGACGCTTATAGGGCCGTTTCCCACAATCAGGCCCAAGGCACCCCCGAGCGGGACGAGCCAGTCCCGCGCCGTGCCTTCCGCCGCGCGATTTGGACCGGTCGAGATCGAGTTCATGACTCCTCCTCAAGTTCGCCCCACCGAACGGCCTTCCCCTCGCTGTATCGAACGATCAATTCCGACACGTCAACCTCTCGTCGGATCCCGCTGCAGCCGGATCAGCAACTTCCCGCTGTTGGCGCCGGTGTAGAGGGTCTCTATTAATCCCGGCGCGGACTCGATACCTTCCCGGATGTCCTGGCGATACTTCAGTTGACCCGTGCGAACCCACCCGACCAGCGCAGCGATAGCTTCCTCGTAGCGGCGGGCAAAGTCCGTCGTCAGAAAACCGCGCATCGTGGCGCGTTTGACGAGCAAGTGGCGTTCGGGACGCGGACCCGTGTTCCACGGTTCCCAACTCGCAAAGGACGCCGTTCCGCAGATTGCGATGCGCGCATGGACGTTGATAAGGCGTAGCACTGCATCTAGCGCGGCGCCGGAAGTGTTGTCGAAATACGCGTCAATGCCTTTCGGGCATGCCTGGCGCAAGGCCGCTTCCAGGTCTCGTTCTCGCTTGTAGTCGACGGCCGCGTGGAAGCCAAACTCTTCGATGCATTGCCGGGCCTTCTGCTCACCGCCCGCGATGCCGACCACGCGACAGCCCTTGATGCGGGCGATCTGGCCAACCGCGGACCCAACAGCCCCTGCTGCAGTGGACACTACGACTGTCTCACCGGTGTTGGGACGGCACACGTCCAGGAGACCGAAGTACGCAGTCAGGCCATTCAAGCCGAGGACACCGAGCGACAACGACATCGGAAGATCAGGCTCGCGCAACTTGCGCATCACGTTCTCAACGCGCGCCGCCGCGTAGTCCTGCCATCCGAAGATGCCCATGACCTGGTCGCCGACCGAGTATCCGGGATTGCGAGACTCGATGACTTCACCCACCGCAAAGGCGCGCATCGTGTCGCCAACTTCGATGCGGGGCCAATAAGTGCTCTTGTCTGCGATCCATCCGCGCATAGCGGGATCCACCGACAGGTACGAGTTGCGCACGAGAAACTCGCCTTCCTTCGGCGCCGGAATCGGCGCATCCCGGATCGCGAAGTCCTCGGCTCGGGGAATGCCGTTTGGCCGCGACTTGAGCCAAACCTGGCGATTGACTTGGCTACCGCGCAAGGCTCTGTTCTCGGTCATGTGTTTCTCCCAAGAATCGCAATGCGTTGCCCGACAAGAGGAGGTTGCGCGTGCTCTCGTCGAGATGCAGCGCATCCAGCCGTTGGAGAGGTGTCCGGTCCTGGATGACGAAAGGGTGGTCTGTGCCGATGCACAACTGGGTCGGACCGAAGGTCGCGATCAGATGCGCGAGGGTCGGCGGGTCGTACACCAGCGTGTCGTAGAACAAGGTCCGTGCCTGTTCGACCGGTGAGCGCTGGTGCGGGAGTCCGAGCTGTCTCCAGCCGGCAGCGAGCCGCGGCAGGGTCAATGCGAAGCCGCCGGCACCGTGACTGAAAGCGATCCGCAGACCGGGATGGCGCTCGAGCACGCCGCCGGTGACAAGCGATGCGGCTGCGACGGCGGTCTCGCTGGGAAACGCGACGAGCTGCACGAGGCCGGGAGGGCCTACCAGCCGGTCGAGGCCGATCGGCTTCAGTGGGTGCACGAAGATCGCCGCTCCCAATCTCTCCGCCGCGTCGAAGAACGGCTCGAAGCGAGGATCACCGATGACCACGCCGTCGATATTGGTGCCGATCTCGATGCCCCGGAAAACGTCTTCCGACATCAGGCGTTCGAGCTCGCGCGCAGCAAGCTCGGGGTCTTGCAGCGGCACACACCCCAGCGCCGCCAAGTGCCGTGGTGCTCGAGCGACCATGTCCGCGATGACCTGGTTCACGTATCGGCACAGGACGAGGGCGTCGTCGGCGGGCATCCAGTACGACAGCAGCTCCGGCATCGGCGACAACACCTGCCGACCGATCCCTGTGGTCTCCATGTGCCGGAGGCGTTCCTCCACATCCCAGCACTCGTGCGAGACCGTGCGGAACACCTTGCCGTCGATCATTACGTTGCGATGGTTGCACTGGGAGCACTCGGCCATGGACGGCCACGAAGTGGCGCCGGATGCGCCCGCATAGGCCGGGAAGTCGTACGGAACGACGTGCGTATGGATGTCGATCGCCTGCACGTCGCGCCTTTCAGATCGACTCAGGGGTGCCGCGTCGCCAGGGCTGCACGACACCGACCGCCGCCAGCTTGGGGTCCGGCCTGCCACCCCAGCTGTCGATCGATTCCAGCTTGGGCGGCAAAGTCCTGGGTGTGCGTGGCTCAGTCTCCGAAAACTCCTCCATGCCGAAGCTGTATTCGAGCGTCAACCCGTCCGGGTCCAGGAAGTAGAGGAACACGCTGTCGGAGGCGATGTGACGGCCCGGCCCGAAGACGACAGGAACCTCGCGCTGCTTGAACCGGTTGAGCGCTACACCGACGTCGTCGATTTCCGCAACCATGAGGTTCAAGTGATGCAGTCCATGCCGTGTGCCGCGTGCGACGCCCACGCCATGGTGGTACGGATTCGGGGGCGGTCGCATGAAGGAGATGACGCCCTCGATGTCGTCGGAAACGGCGAACTCGAGCACCTGCGTCATGAAAGCGATGGTTTCGGCATAGCGAGGCGTCGTAAACACGACGTGCCCGATGCGCTGGATCTTGGCCACGGTGGGTACGAAAGACAGGGAATCCTGCGCAGCGCGAGGAAGGTAGAACTCGATGGTCGCGCTGGTGTTCGGCTCCTCGATCCGCCAGGAGCGCAGCCACTCACGGTTTAGGCACTCATTGTCAGGAACCGCTTCACAAGCAACGCCTCGCTCCTCGAGCCGATCACGCAGTGTTTCGAAGGCTCGCTCGCTCTCCAGTGCTAGCGCCATCGAACGGAAGCCTGGCATCGCCGACTCGTGCAGAACCACCCTGCAGTTGTCCGCGCCGCACAAGAACTCAAGCGAGCCGTCAACGCCCTGCTTGCCGGCTCGTTGCAGCCCGACAATCTCCTCATAGAAGCGACCCGAGCGGTCCAGATCGGTAACGTTCAGATCGACACGGCCCAGCCTCTCATAGCGAATCATCGCGCTTGGCTCCTAGGCGATGAATCTACGGAGCCCGGGCCGCGAGCGCTTAGCCGATTTGCGCGCGCAAGACGGTCGCTTATCCATTTTGCGCAGCGGACAGAAGCGACCTATTCGCCCATACTCGACAACAGACGAGGGTTTCGCTATCCGCTTGAGGCTTGTACCGGCGCAGAGATCCGACGGCCGGCGCTCGAGCTTCCCGGGAGCTGGGATTGTTCAACGCCGATTTTCGAGTTCATTCTTTCAAGAAGCGATGGGTATTCACGGGCATTGCTAAAGGTCGCAAGGCAGAATCAAAGTCGGACAGACTCGGAAAACGTAGCGGCCGTTGCTCATGTAGCGCTTGAAGATAGCGGCGATACTTATCTAGGATTTCCTGACGTGCCTCTGCGCTTATGTAGGGCACATGCCAGGCGACGAAGGGCGGTAGTACGTCGAACCCGACGTAACCCAATGTGCCACGCAGCAGTGGGCGCAACATGTCTTCAAGGGGACCGTGAATTCCGTTCGCCTCGAACATGTGCTCCTGCCCACCCAGCGTGAGAGCGAGCAACGCCCGCTTGCCCTTAAGGCCGCCCTGATCGTAGAACCGCGTGCCACCATAGAACCGCCCTGAGATAAGGACTCGATCGATCCATCCCTTCATGATGGCTGGCACTGAGAACCAAAAGACGGGGAAGCTGAAGATGATCAGGTCAGCCCAGACCACCTTTTCGATTTCCCCTGCAATGTCCCCCGCGAGGGTGTTCGTGCCATCGGCATGACGCTGCTCTAGCGCGTAGACGAGATAGTCATTGTTGGAACGCTTGCGGAAATCGGCGCCGCTTGCGACCGGGTTGAACTTCATCGCGTACAGGTCCGAAACGCGGACGTCGTGGCCGGCAGCACGAAGGGTGTCAACGGCAAGTTGCTTCATGGCCGCTGTGAATGAGTTCGGCTCCGGGTGGGCGTGGACGATAAACGCCTTCATGCAGCCGCTTGTCAGATCCAAAGCTAGGTCGTGCGGACGGCTTCGGCTGCCTCGAGTTCAGCGATGGTCTCGCTAAACTTGATTTCGCCTCGATTCAAAACGTATGCCCTGTCCGCCAAGCCGGTCGCGAGAGAGTTGTTTTGCTAAACCAGCAACAACGGGGTGCCCCTCTTTTGATCGACTGAAGCGCGTCAACGAGCCGATCGACGACGCTGGGTGCGAAACCTTCGCTCGGCTCTTAGTCTGTGCTTCAGAGTTGGAAACATCTCCAGTACCGTCGTAGGAGAGCTTTCGGACCCATACATTCAGGACATTGCTCAAATGCCGGCAGGCTCCGCTTGCCAATACGTCTTCCATGGAAGATATAATGCCACACGCTTCGCCAACTGACAACGCATAGACGTACTTCCACGGAGCGCAATATGACCACTAACCTTCCCAACGACCGTGCTTGGCGTCGACAAGGAAGGTGCTGCACGTGGCTCGGCGGCGAGCCCGTCACCTTCGAGCACAGGATGAAGAGCGCGCTGACACCTCAGCCCACTGGTTGACCTCCAGCGGATGGACTTCCGCATACTTGCCGACAGTAAACTGCCCTTGCTGCGCTCCCGCGAGGCGGTGGAGGTGGGCCGACACCTCTCTCGATTCCTCGGCGCGACGAAGGTCACACCCGTCGATGGCTTCGTACGTCCGGCGCGGGTCGGCGGCGTACGCATCGGGGCCTTTTCGATGGCGCTCGTAGAGTTAGGAGCACCAGCGTCCATTGAAGCCTTCAGCCTAGGCGACTATGCCGTGATGATGCTGTGCTTGCATGGTTCGGCACAGATGGAGGTGGATGGCCGCACTATTCCGGTCCTCGCGAACCACGGCCTCCTCGGGTTTGCCCACGGCGTCGTGCGCGCTACGTTTTCGGGTGATTGCGCGCGCCTGGTGGTCAGGATCGACCCGCGGCTGATCGAGCGACGCTCACTTTTCGGCACCGCGCGCTTCGAGCTCTCGAATCCCGCGATCGAGCCGTTTCTCGAGCAGGTTCACTCCGTGCTGTCGTCCCGCGCCATGATCGCCGCGATCGACAACGAGCCGAGCGTTTGTGGACGCGTCGAGGCGCTGCTCGCCACGCTCCTGCAGCGCACTTGCCTGCCGGCGATATCTGATAACACGGAGCTTCCGATTGCCAGCCGGGACGTGCGACGCGCCGAGGCTTACATCGGCTCGAATGTGGCGCGCAATATCCGGCTGGAGGACATCGCGAGGGCTGCCGGCGTCAGCGTGCGAACGCTTCAGACCAGTTTCAAGCGCAACCGGCACGTCACGCCCATGCAGTACCTGCGTAACCTGCGGTTGGATGCGGCGCGCCAGCGCCTTCTCGCCGGCTCTTCGGTGGGCGAGGCCGCCCTCGACACCGGCTTCTCGCATCAGGGCCGCTTCGCCCACTACTATCGCGGCCGGTTCGGCCATTCGCCGTCGGCAACCCGCGGCGGCGGCGTGCCGCCGACCATCGACGCCAGTCCGCCTGGACAGTTCTCACGCGAGTAATGCCCTCACGCGATCGGGTGTGAGAGGCAGGTGGCGCAGTCGCTTGCCGGTCGCATTGGCAAGGGCGTTGGCGAGCGCCGCGGATGCCGGGCCCACCGTAGCCTCGCCGGCGCCAAGGCTCGGGTCATTCGGCCGGTTGAGCAGTCGAACCTCGATCGGCGGCACTTCGTCGAACGTCATGATGGGATAGCTCGCCCAGTCCGCCGACGTGATCGCCTGTCGGTCGAAACGCAGCTGCTCCTTGAGCGCCCAGCTCAGTCCCTGGACGATCCCGCCTTCGCATTGGCTGATGATTCCGTCGGGATTGATCACCAGGCCGGCGTCGGCGGCCGCCACAGCGCGTGTCACCTGGATCTTTCCGCTGACGCGGTCCACTTCGACCTCGACGACGACCGCCACGTAGGTCGAAATGTTCTTGTACCGGGTATAGGCAACGCCCCTTCCTCGCCGGCCATCCGAGGGGTAGGAGCGAGTCCAGCCCGCGGCCTCCGCCGCCGTTTGCAAGACCGCCCGGGCACGGAGGTCCGTCAGGTGGGCGAGCCGGAAGGCCACCGGGTCGCTGCCCGCGGCTTGGGCCAGCTCGTCCATGAAACACTCGATGGCGAAGACGTTGCCGTGTGAACCGAGCGTACGCAGCGAGCCGGTCCGCAGCGGCATTTCGGTGAGCAGGTGATTGACGATGCGCTGGCGCGGGAAGTCGTACAACGGCACCGCGTTGCGGTCGCCGTTGCCGAATGGCTGTGGAATCTTGAGCGGCGGCGAGATGTGATGACCCTTGCCGAGGTACCACGCGCCGAGCAGGTTGAGGCCACCGGGTTGTCCGGGCCTTGAGGCGTGGGAGTTGCTCCACAGTCCGTAGTCCCAGTCGATGACCTTGCCGTCCGCCGACAGGCCGGCCTTCGCCCGCATCAGCATCGCCGGTCCGGCCGGCGACCACGCAAACTCGTCACGCCGCGACCATTGCAGCATGACCGGTCGCCCCGGTACAGCCATTGCCAGCAAGGCGGCATCGAGCGCCGCGTCGTCGGCACCGTTGTGGCCGTAGCAGCCAGCCGCCTGCACATGGATCACCTGCACATAGTCGGGCGGCAAGCCCAAGGCCGTTGCGAGGTCGCCGCGCAGCGGGAAAGGTCCCTGGGTATGCGACCACACCGTAACCCGGCCCGGCTCGACCTTCGCGACGGCGCAACTCGGGCCGAGCGAAGCATGGGAAAGATAGGGGCGGCTATAGGTCGCCTCGACCCAGCGGGCTGCATCGTCTCTTGCGCGGGCGAGTCCCGCCTCCTTCACGACGATATCTTCGCGGGCGAACCGCTCAAGCTCCTGTGGCAGTCGCGCCTCGTCCGGCAGGCGTCCATCGGCTGGTTTCCAGCGCGCGGCCTTGCTCAGTGCTCCGGCAGCGCTGATCGCTTGTTCCTCGCGCTCGGCGACGACGCCGAGGAAACTGCTCAATCGTACGACCGCCAGCACGCCTGGTAGCGCACGCGCACCCGCCTCGCCGATGCTCTGCAGCTCGGCTCCTGCGGAAGGCGGTCTAACGACGCGGCCGAACACCATGCCGGGCAGACGTATGTCCTGCAGGAAGACCGCGCGCGCCATGACCATGTCGGGTAGATCGATGCGCGGCGCCGACTTGCCGACGATCCGGTATGAATCCGGTGCCTTGGGACGAGCCAGGTGCGACACGTCGCGCTCGAGCAGCTTCGGGTCATCGCGCACGATCTCGCCGTAGCCGGTGCGCCGACCGTCCGGCGCTCTCACCACGCCGCTTTCGACCGTCAGCGCGGCCGGATCGACATCGAGGCGCTTTGCCGCCGCTGCGATGAGCGTCGCGCGCGCGAATGCACTCGCCGCGCGCACCGCGGAGCCGCCCTGCTCCACGGATTGCGATCCGAATGTGTAGCCCTCGTCGGGACCGCGCACGGTGTTCCCCGACACCATGCGGACCTGGTGGAGATCGACATCCAGTTCTTCGGCGGCAACCTGCGCAAGGGCGGTGAGTATGCCCTGACCCAGCTCGACCTTTCCGGTGAACACGGTCACCGCGCCCGCATCGTCCACGGCGATCCAGCCATCGAGCTTGCCGTTTTTCGCAAAGCTGACCGGACGGGCCGCTGCGCTCGTCTGTGCGCCGACGGGCGGCAACCCGAGTGCGAAGGTAGCGACGATGACACCCGATCGCTCGAGGAAGCCGCGCCGGCCCCGGTTCACGGTTTCGACTCTCATCGCGCCTTCGCTGCCAGTTGAATTGCCTTCACTATGCGGTTGTGCGAACCACACCGGCAGAGATTGCCGGAAAGGGCTCGCTTGATCTCGCCCTCGGTCGGCGCCTTGCTTCGCTCGAGCAAGGCTTTCGCTGTCATGATCATTCCGCTCGTGCAGTAGCCGCACTGAGCGGCCTGCGCTTCGATGAATGCGCGCTGCAGCGGATCCGGCGCGCCGTTCGTAGAGAGCCCATCGAGCGTGACAATCGACCGGCCGCCCACCGAGGCGACCGGCATGACGCACGAGCGAACCGGCTGGCCGTCGATCAGCACGGTGCAGGCACCACACTGGCCGAGTCCGCAGCCGAACTTGGGTCCGTTCAGCGAGAGGTCATTCCTGAGCACATACAGCAGAGGCGTCTGGCCGTCGCAGTCGACCGTTGCGAAACTCTGATTCACGCGAAGCTTAAACATTCGCCACCTCGGTGACGTTCCCGGTAACAACGCGCGCGATCGGCGCGAAATCCGCGGGGAGCTCGTCGCCGCGCCAGGCAACGTGAGCGTCCGGTCGCAGCAGCACGAGGCGGCGACCGCAGACGCGATGGGCTTGCGGCTCATCCAGGCGCACAACATCGAGGGGCGCGCCAAGCGCGTGCATCGCCACCTGCAGCGGCTTGGTGTCCCCGTGCGAACCGAAATCCAGCAAGGTGTAGCCGACGCCTATGACATCCTGGATCGCCCGGCCGTCCGAGAGCCAGACGTGCGGCAGCCGCGAGCCGGGACTGGCGCTGGGAATGTAGTGAAAGTAGTCCGATTCGTGACTCGGCCCCGGCTCCGCGCAGACGAGCGGAGACGCTGAATACGTGTAGCCCAG
>Ga0137409_10008863_pt1 | contig 10264 bp, 12 predicted proteins | sample CZODoug1_16funga_FD_122059 | JGI IMG/M metagenome (GOLD analysis project Ga0137409, IMG submission 122059) | Vadose zone soil fungal communities from Angelo Coast Range Reserve, California, USA - CZODoug1_16fungal (Hybrid Assembly) | ecosystem: Environmental > Terrestrial > Soil > Vadose zone...
GGTCTCGATCCGCGCGCTGGTGTTCGCGGCGGGCGGCCTGATGCTCGCCGACCGCCTGATCGGCTTTGCCATGCTCGTGCCGTTCTGCCTGGCCGGGTTGTGGCTGGGCAACCGTCTCCAGGCCCGCATCTCGCGCGCCGGCCTGCTGCGGGTCGTCAGCGGCCTGCTGCTGTTGATCGGCGTGTCGCTGCTCGCGCGGGCGCTGGCGGGCCACTAGCATCCGGGAGAGCGGGAGAGCGGGAGCGCGTGAGTGCGGGAGAGCGAGAAACCCCAATCTCCCGACCTCCCGATCTCTCGGCTCTCAAGTGCCCTGGCGCGCCGTATGGCCGGCGGGTTTAGGGGGATAACGCAGCGGCGTGGTGACCGCCGAGGCATCCATCTTGCCGAGCTTCACCAGCCTCGCCTCGATTCCCGCGCGGCTGCGGCCGTGAGCGCGCGCAAGTTCGTCCACTGTCCGGCCGGCATCGAAAGCGGATACGAGCCGCTGTTCCTCCTCGACGCTCCAGCGCGAGCCGGAACCGGTTTGTGCAGGCGCAGGCTTGCGTTCCGTGACCGGCGCCGGTGCAGCGACGGCCGGCAAACCGCAGCCTTCGACCGCGCGCATCGCCTCGAACAGCGCGCGCACGGTATCGGGATGCTGGTAGGGGCTGTCGGCTGCGAACTTCTCTCCCGTTGCCGGGTGAACGCCGTTCGCCAGGGCGTTCAGGATCCTGAGTGTCTGTTCCCTCTCCATGGTTGTTTCCTCCGAATGTCGTTATTGCGGGCCGCACCATGCGAACCGCATGGAGGCTCCAACGCAGCATTAGGCGCGCAGGTTGACGAAGAGGATGTGGCCGGACTGCCTGCAAAGCGACAATCACAAGATGTGGTAGCCGCCCGCAAAGAAACTACGATAGCGTGGAAGGCGGACGCGGCTGAAGGCACATCAGGACACGGCGCGCGGCTTTCTCATGCTTCCGGCCATCATTCGGTACTCGAACAACCTGCACTCGAGCGCGCCGTTGTAGAGCGGCGTGCGTTTAGAAGCCTTGAGGCCGATCAACTTTGCGATGCGCAGGTCGGCCGTGAAGATATAAGCGCTCCAGCCGGAATAGCGCTGCTTGAGCGCGTCGCCGAGTTTGGGATAGAAGGCGGCCAGCTCATCGTCGGTTCCAAGTCGTTCCCCGTAGGGAGGGTTCATGACTGCGATGCCGGACGCGGCCGGCGGGCTGCCATCGAGGATATCCATTTGCTTGAGCTGGACCGCCTCCGCGATGCCCGCCGCGGCCAGATTCTCGCGCGCGAGGCCGAGCACTGTTCCCGACTTGTCGCTGCCGTGGATCGCCAGCGGGTGGGTGGGCTTGCGCCGGGCGCGGGCCTTGTCGCGCTGGGCGCTCCATTTCTTTTCCTCGAAATTCTCCAGCTTCTCGAAGCCAAACGACCGGCCGGCCCCCGGCGCGGCGTCGAGCGCCATCATTGCCGCCTCCACCAGGAACGTCCCGCCGCCGCACATCGGATCGTAGAGCGCCACGGGAGGCGCCCAGCCGGCAAGCTTCAGGATGCCCGCCGCGAGATTCTCGCGCAGCGGGGCTTCGCCTGACGCCGTCCGCCACCCGCGCTTGAACAGGGGATCGCCTGACGTGTCGAGGTAGAAGGTCGCTTCCTCTCGGGTCAGAAATACATGGATGCGAACATCCGGCGATTGTGTGTTCACGTCCGGGCGTTTTCCGTGTTTTTCACGGAAAACGTCGCACGCGGCGTCTTTCACCCGCAGCGTGACGAAGTCGAGGCTCTTCAGGGGGGACTGGATCGCAGATACATTGACGCGGATGGTACGGTGCACGTCGAAATGCTGCGGCCAGGGCAAGGCACGCGCCGCGGCGAAGACGTCGTGCTCGGACCGGTAGCGAGTGTGCCCCACCTGCCACAGCACGCGGCTCGCGACGCGGCTCTCCAGGTTGGCCGCATAGCACAGTCCCCAATCGCCACTGAAGGCGACCCCGCCGTCTACCGCGTTGACTTCACGTGCGCCCAGCGCCGCCAGCTCGTCCGCGAGCACCCGCTCGAGTCCGCGCGGGGAGGTGGCGAAGAATTTTTCCATAGGAGGAGCGTGACGATGGAGGGTGACGAATACGGGTGACGCGAAGCACGGCCACCCGCTGGTAACGCCCCGTCATCCGTATCTCGTCACCATTATCTCGTCACGGGAACCCGGTCATGCGCTTGCGCGCCGCACCGGGTTTCTCAATACGCCGATGTCTTTCTGGATGATCTCGACGGAGTCGCCGTCCTTGAGGTCCGGCTCGGTCGCGCCGTCCGTGCCCAGCCAGATGACGTCGCCCGGCTGCAATGTCATGTACTTCGAGATCTGGGAAATATAGTGCTGGGCCGAGAACAGCATTTTGTCGGTGCCGTATTCGGCGGCGGTCGCGCCGTTGACCTTGATCGCGACGGTGAGCTTCATGGGATCGAGCCCGGTTGTGATGAACGGGCCCATGGGCTTGAAAGTATCGCTGTTCTTCGCCCGCCACAGCGTGCGGTCCTGTTTCTGCCAGGTGCGTTCGCTGAGGTCGTTGCCGAGCGTGTAGCCGAGCACGCAGGAGAGGGCGTCCTGCTCCGACAGGTTGCGGGCTTTCTTGCCGATGACCGCGACGAGTTCCCCTTCGAACTGAACCGGACCCGGCGAATCGGCGGGAATAACGATGGCCTCTCCCGTTGCGATCAGCGCGCTATTCGCACGGTAGCCGACATCCGCCTTTTCCGGCAGCCTGGTGTTGGTGCCCTTGCGCTTGTTGGCCCATTCGACGTGCGCAGCGTAATTGAGACCGGCGCAGTAGAAAGTGGGCGGCACGCAGGGAATGAGGGTCTTCAGCGACGACAGCGGGTGCTTTTTCGACGTAGTCTTGTAGCTGTCGAAGATCGAGCCGTCCAGCTCGGTTACCTGGTCACCGTCGACGGCGCCGTAGAAAACGCGTCCCTGCACATCGAAACGTCCGAATTTCATGCCTTCTCCCGAATCAGTAAATAGGAAATGGGAAATAGTAAACGGAGAAACAACAGTTGAGGCCAGCTGCGCCGTACCCTGTTCGCTATTTCCTATTCCCTGTTTCCCGGCGCAGCGAGCGGGGCGACGACCTCGAACTCGATACGCACGCTGCGGTTGCGGTTCTCGTGCAGCGCGGCGACGCGCGCATCGAGCGCCGCGCCGCGGTCCAGCTGGCGCGCAACGGCGGCGTTGTCGCGCCGTGGCACGTAGCCCAGAAGGCGGCCGCGCCATTCGACCCGGACGGCGTTGGCATCATACGGGTTATCGGTTTCACGAACCAGTTCGAGCCGGTCGCCGACGGCCAGTTGCCGCCAGCTTTCCACGCCTTCGTAATGACGGAACCCGGCGAGCAGGGAGCGCTGCACGACGATGACCGCTTCCGCAGCGGGCGCCGGAGTGGTCGCGGTCGCAACGACGATGCCGAGCGCGGCGAGAATCACATGGCAGAGGACCATGCCCCCTAAAACGGCTTGACCACCGCGAGGATGACGACCAGGAACAGGATGATGACTGGAAATTCGTTGAACCAGCGGTACCAGACGTGGCCGTGGGCATTACGGTCGTGCTTGAAATCGTTGAGCAATTTGCCGCACCACAGGTGATAGGCGATCAGCACGGCGACCAGCGCGAGTTTTGCATGCAGCCAGCCCCCGGTGATGCCGTAGCCCAGCCATAACCACACGCCGAAAAGGAGGGTCAGGATAGCGCCCGGCGCCATGATGCCGTAGTAGAGCTTGCGCTCCATCACCATGAAGCGTTCGCGGCCCGCCGCGTCTTCCGTCATCGCGTGATAGACGAACAGACGCGGCAGATAGAACAGCCCCGCGAACCACGTCACCATGAAGATGATATGGAAGGCCTTGATCCAGAGCATCTTAACCCCGGTGACGAGTGACGGATCACGCTTCCCTCCCGCGCGATGAACGGCAGCCATTCTGTCCGTTCCATCGCGCGGAGGTCAACCCGCGCTCGCGTCGGGATTGACCGGCTGTTCGATCACGCGGAGTTAAATCGGCGCTCCGCGTCCGACTTGACCTACTTTAGCAGCCGGCGGCGGGTCAGCACCAGCGCAACGGTGAAGCCCACGACCGCGTAGGCGGCCAGCACGGCAACGTGCAGGGCGAAATGGGAGGGAACGGTGCCGCTCATCAGTGGGCGCACCAACTCGACTGCGTGGGTGAGCGGCAACAAGCCGGTCACCGCCTGGAGCGGGCCGGGCAGCTGCGCGACCGGGAAGAACACGCCGCACACCAGCATCATCGGCGTGATCACGAGCGTGAAGTAATACATGAAAAAATCGTAGCTGGGGGAGAGTGCAGTCATGATGAGGCCCAGGCTGGCGAAAGCCAGCCCCGTCAGGAACACGACGGGAATCACCCACAGCGCGGTCGCGGATTGCACGATACCCAGCGCCCAAGCTACCAGCAGCACCGCCATGCCCGAAAGAAAGCTCTTGCTCGCCGCCCACACCGCCTCACCCAGCACCACGTCGTCGAGCGTCACCGGCGCGTTCATGATCGCGTCCCACGTCTTTTGCATGTGCATGCGCGAGAAGCCGGAATACATTGCCTCGAAGGAGGCGCTCATCATGGTGCTCGAGCACACGATGCCGGTGGCGAGGAACGCGATATACGACATACCGCCCACGTCGGAGAGCATCGCGCCGAGCCCGTAGCCCAATCCCAGCATGTAGATCAGGGGGTCCGCGAGATTTCCGAGCATGGAGGGAATGGCGAGCTTGCGCCAGACCAGTGAATTGCGGCGCCAGACGTGGAGATGGCGCAGGCTGAATGAGGGGAAGGTAAGTAAGTTGGTGGTCATGTCATGTCCTCACTATAGTCGTTCGAAGCGTGGATCGTGGATTGTGGGTCGTCTTGTTGATCTCGTCTGTACTCAGCGCTAGCGATTCACTATCCACGACCCACGCCGTTTTAATCTCGCAGTTCACGGCCAGTCAGCTTCAAAAACACGTCCTCGAGATTGGCGTGGCGGTGCACGTAACGCAGTTCCTCGCGTGGTTCGAGATCCTGCACCAGGGCGGCGGTGTCGTGCGCGTAACAGAACACGGTTTCGCCCGCTTTTTCGCAGCGCTGCGCCAGCTTCTGGCCGAATTCTGCGGCCCAGCGCTCGGCACCGTCCCCGAATACCTCGACCACCTGTGGCTCGATATGCCGCGCGACAAGTTCGCGCGGCGCACCGAGCGCGATGATGCGGCCGCGGTCGAGGATGGCGACCCGATGAGCGAGTCGCTCCGCTTCGTCCATGAAGTGGGTGGTGAGAAAAATCGTCTTGCCCTGGTTGAGCAGGCTACGCAGCCGTTCCCAGATGAGGTGGCGCGCCTGCGGGTCGAGGCCAGTGGTGGGCTCATCGAGGAAGATCAGGTCGGGGTCATTCACGAGAGCACGCGCCAGCGTCAGCCGTCGTTTCATTCCACCGGAGAGAGTCTGAATGCGCGAGTTCGAGCGCGCGCCGAGTCCCGCGAATTCGAGCAGGGCGGGGATACGCGCGCGGACCGCAGCTTCGGCGAGCCCGAAGTAGCGCCCGTACACCAGCAGGTTTTCCTCCACGGTGAAGTCGGGATCGAGGTTGTCCGACTGCGGCACCACGCCGATGCGGCACCGCGCCTCGCGCGCCTTTGCCGGCACTGGCAGCCCGAGCACCTCGATGTCCCCGCCGTCGGGCTCGATCAGCCCGAGGCACAGCCGCAGCGTGGTGGTCTTGCCCGCGCCGTTGGGCCCGAGCAGGCCGAAGCACTCGCCCGCCCTTAACTCGAGGTCCACTCCGGCCACCACTTCAATGTCGCCGTAGCGCTTGCGCAAGTCGGAAACGCGCAGATGGGCCATCAGGGAACGGTCTGACTAGGGATGAAAGTGATGGACAATCAGGTCGGAGAGCAGGTTCAGCCGGCCGTGAAAAAAATGCTCGCCGCCCGGCACCACGACGATGGGCAGTCCCTGGGGACGCGCCCAGTCGAGCACCGCCGTCAGCGGCACGACGTCGTCGTGCTCGCCGTGGATCACCAACGTATCGGGCGGCACCGTTTCGGCGGGGAAGCGGTTTACGGCCGGGCCCACCAGCACCATGTGTGCCGGTTGCAGTCGCTTGGCGACACGAGTCTGCACGAAGCTGCCGAAGGAGAAACCGGCGAGCACTAAGGCGAGCTCGCCGTACTGCCGCTTCAGATGGCTTGCGACGGCGAGCATGTCGTCGGCTTCGCCGCGCCCTTCATCATGCGCACCCTCGGTGGCCCCCACGCCGCGAAAGTTGGGCCGGGCCGCCACGTAGCCGAGCGCGAAGAAAGCCTTGGCGAGGGTGGTGACCACCTTGTTGTCCTTGGTCCCGCCCTGCACCGGGTTGGGATGTGCGATCAGTGCGATGCCACGGCGGGCGCCGCCGGGGTCGTTGACATCGGTTTCGATCTTCCCGGCAGGGCCGTCGATCAGCACCCGTGCCAGCGACGCGGCTGGCATCGGCCGGACATCAACTATGGACATGAGGCGAGGAAAGGGAAATAGGGAATGGGGAATAGGGAATAGTAAAACCTGCCGCACTCAGCAGCAGGCCGTATCAGCCAGCTGCTCACCATTTTCCATTCCCTATTTACTATTTCCTCAGATGCGCAGCCGCTCGACAACGCGGCCATTGACGAGATGCTCGTTGATGATCTCGTCGATGTCTTGCTGGTCCACGTAGGTGTACCAGACCGCATCGGGATAGACCACCATGATGGGACCTTCTTTGCAGCGGTCGAGGCAGCCCGACTGGTTGATGCGGACCTTGCCCGGTCCGGAGAGCTTCAGACTTTTCACGCGGTCCTTGGCATAGTCGCGCATCTTCTGCGAGCCGCCGTTGTTGCAGCATTGCTCGCCCTCCTGGCGCTGGTTGCAGCAGAAGAAAACGTGCTTGGCGTAATAGGACATACCGAATTTTAGCCGACCGGCTCGCGCCGCCGCGCCGCGAGGAAGATGAGGTAGCCGAGCGCGACGAAGGCCCAGAGCGCGCTCACCAGGCGCGTCAGGCCGTTGAAGTTGAGGAAGTGGCCCTGCTGCCAGAGCTTGAGCGTCGCGGCGAGATAGGCGTTCGGCGGTGCGAGGTTCACGAGCACCGTCGCCGCCATGATGAGCACGGCAGCGAGCGCGAGGCGTGCCACGCGCGGCAGCGCCATTGCCGCGAGCGCCACCAGCACGCCGCCGGCGAGGCCGATCTGCGCGCCCGGGGTCAGCCACACGAACAGGTTCTCGGCGTGCATCACGATGCCAAAGGCCGCCACCTTGACCGCGAGGGCGGCGATGACGAGCGCCGCGAACGTCGCGCGCACCGGCTGTGCGGGCCGCATCAGCGCGGAGAGCAAAAGCCCCACGCTCACCAGGTTGGCGGCCGCGGTGAAGGCCTCGATCGCGATGAAGAACTCCGGCGAGCGGGCTCGCCCGGGGCCGGCCGCCAGGAGATCGCGCAGATCGCCTGCCGCGAAGAGCAGCGTCGCCGGGTTGAGCTGGGTGAACAGCCACAGCGCGAGCAGCGCGAGGCCGGCGTCGATTTCCGCGCCGGCGTAGAAGGCCTTCGCGCGCAAGCGCTCGAGCGGTCCGCCGAGCATCGTCGGTACCGCGGCCACGCCGAGCGCGGCGCCGCAGGCGCCGCCGGCCAGGTTGCAAAGCACGTCGAGGTTGGTCGCCACGCGCGCCGGCAGATAGCTTTGCGCCGCTTCGAGCGCGAGCGAAAGCAGCGCGGCGCTCGCCAGCGCGGCGACGAAGGCCGCGAGGCCGCGCACCCGGGGATACAGCGCCAGCACGCACAGGAAGCCGCAGGGCACGTAGCCCAGCACGTTGGCGGTGAGGTCGAAGGCGGTGACGTAGCGCGGCCAGGCCGAGGCGAGATACGCGAACGGCGACAGGCCGTGATCGCGCCAGCCCTCGAGCGGATAGAGCGAGGCGTATGCCACGAGCAGCACGTAGACCGCGAACGCGATGCGCGCGAGGGACGATGCGCGCGCCGCGGCGCGCGCTTCAGTCGTGTCCGGCGTGGGCCACTGCATGGCCGCGCGGCACCAGCGCGCCGAGCACCATGCCGACGAGGGAGAGGATGAGGCCGACGAGCGGCGGCGGCATCGTGGCGTCCGGGAAGAAGTACGCGGCGATGAGCCACGCGACGAGCCCGAAAAGCGACGACAGCACCGCGCCGAGGTTGTTGGCGCGCTTCCAGAAGACGCCGGCGGCGAGCGGCACCAGCGCGGCGACCAGGGTCACGGTGTAGGCGTTCTGCACCATGTCGTACATCGTCTGCTTGGAATTGAGCGCGAAGATGAGCGCCGCGAGCGTGAACGTGACCAGAACCACGCGCAGCGTGAGCAGGAACTGGCGGTCGCTCATGCGTGGGTACAAGGGGCGGATGATGTTCTCGGTGCACAGCGACGTCGGCGCGATGATCGCGCCGCTCGCGGTGGAGAGGATCGCGGAGAGCAGCGCGCCGAAGAACAGCACCTTGATCCACAGCGGCGTGTGCTCGAGGATGAAGCTCGGCAGGATGCGCTGCATCTCGCGCGCGTCCTCGGCGGAGAGCAGCCGGCCAAGCGCCGGGTCGACCAGCAGCGCGGCGAGGACGATGTAGATCGGCACGAACACGAAGCAGAAGTAGACGACGCCGCCGAGCAGGCTGCCGAGGACCGCGGTCTTCTCGTCCTTGGCCGAGGTGACGCGCTGGAAGATGTCCTGCTGCGGGATCGAGCCGATGGCGAGCGTGAGAAAGGCGGTGACGAACGCGAGCCACTCCTTCGTGCCGCCCTTCGGCCAGAACTCGAATTTTCCGCCCTCGGCGGCGGCGGCGATTACCTTGCCGGGCCCGCCCGCCATGTCGCCGACGATCCAGGCGACGATGGCGAGGCCGACGATGATCATCACCGACTGAAAGAGATCGGTCACCGCCACCGACCACATGCCACCCCAGATGGTGTAGGCGAGCACCACCGCCCCGCTGATGAGGATGCCGGTGCTGAGCGAGATGGCACCGTCCGTCAGCGTCGAGAACACCAGGCCGAGCGCGGTGAGCTGCGCCGCCGTCCAGCCGAGGTAGGAAATCGAGATGATCACGCTCGTGCCGAGCTCCATCGTCTTGCCGTAGCGCTTGCGGTAGAAGTCGCCGATGGTGAGCAAGTCCATCCGGTAGAACGCGCGCGCAAAGAAGACGGCGACGATCACCAGGCACATCGAGGAGCCGAACGGGTCGGCGATGATGCCGCCGAGGCCGCTCTTCGAGAATTCGACCGACACGGAGAGCACGCTCTCGGCGCCGAACCACGTGGCGAACACCGTGGCGGTGTTCATATAGAGGGGCAGGCTGCGGCCGGCGACGACGTAGTCCTTCGAGTTATGCACCCGCCTCGCGGCCCACAACCCGATCGCGATGGTGACGAGGAGGTAGGCGACGACCGAGCCGATCAGCATGCGCGCGCCATCATAGCCGCCGCTTCCACACCTGCCAACGCTCCTTGCCCTGGAAGACGATCAGCGACTGCGCCGCCGGCCGGTCCTCGACGCGCTCGAAGCGCTCGAGCAATTCCTCGAGCAGCTCGGGCGCTATGCCGAACGGCGGCCCGCTGCGGTTATCGTTGAAGTAGAAGAATCCCGCCAGCACGCCGCCCGAGCGCACCAGCGCGGTGACGCGCCGGCCCCACGCGCGCCACATCGAGCGCGGCAGCGCGCACAGGAAGGCGCGCTCGTACACCAGGTCGAACACGGCCGGCTGGAACTTGAAAAAATCGGCCTTGACCACCGCGTCCGAGAAAGGCCCGACCACCTTGAGCGCCGCCTGCAGCGCCGCGTCGGAGAAATCGATCGCCGTCACGGCGTGTCCGAGCTCGGCGAGATAGCGCAGCTCGTGCGCCGAACCGCAGCCCGGAATCAGCACGCGCATCGGCCCGCGCGGCGTGGCGAGCCAGGTCTTCAGGTCGGGCGGCACGCCGCCGAAATCCCATGGCGTGATGCCGTTCCTGAAGCGCTCGTCCCAGAACGGCGGCTTAGAAGAGTCCGATGCCAAGGAGGATCAGTGCCACGACCAAGACAACAAGGAACGCGGTGAGCAGATCGTTGCGCCGTGCGTTCTCGGCGGTCAGCCGCTCGACAGCCGCGCGCAGCGCGCCGAGGCGGTCCTCGGCGAGCGCGCGATGCAGGAGCCGCGGCAGCTGTGGCAGGGTGCTGGCCCAGTACGGCGCCTCCTGCCGCACGGTCCGCACGAGGCCGCGCCAGC
>Ga0137409_10008864_pt1 | contig 10263 bp, 8 predicted proteins | sample CZODoug1_16funga_FD_122059 | JGI IMG/M metagenome (GOLD analysis project Ga0137409, IMG submission 122059) | Vadose zone soil fungal communities from Angelo Coast Range Reserve, California, USA - CZODoug1_16fungal (Hybrid Assembly) | ecosystem: Environmental > Terrestrial > Soil > Vadose zone...
GCCTGCTATCAGGACGACGCCCGCATCAATGGTACTAGCCCTGGGGCGAAGGCGAAGGTCCTTCTCACCGACGATCCGTTCCCGTTCGATTCGGTGCAGAGCGTCCAGATCTACATCGTCAGCATCGCCCTATCGACCCACCCGGATACAGGCACCTCGGCCGACAGCATGCAGTGGGTAACCGTCGCCGCGCCGCATCGCCAGGTCGATTTGCTCACGCTGCAACAGGGACTGACCGACTCGCTGGGCACAGGACCTGTGACGGTCGATCAGTACAAGGCGGTGCTCGTGACGATCAACGTCGACTCTTCGGCGGGCATTCGCTTCAAGAACGGCTCGCAGGCGGTCGTGCGGTGGCATGGCTCAGGGCAGGAGTCGTACGCCTCGTTCGTCGAAGCCCCGATCAATATCCCCGATACGGGCGCCGTCATCGTCATCGACTTCGATGTGGGACGCAGCTTCGGGTACAACCAGCTCGGTGACGGCGCATTCGACTTCTTCGCATCGATCCGTGCTGTCAATAGAGGGGCGACAGGCAATATCTCAGGCACTGTCACGCATGATGCCAGCGCGGGACCGGTAGGTCCCGTTGCTAATGCGACTGTCAGCGCCTGGGGCGGTGGCCCGAGCAACTGGTACATCCTTTCGACCGGCAAGACGGATGCGGCGGGCCACTATCGCCTCGCCTATCTCTTGCCCGGCACCTACATCGTCGGCGTGGAGCCACCGTCCGGGAGCAACTTCTCGTCGGCGCTCGATTCAAACGTGGCGGTCAACCGCGGCGCCGAAACGACGCATAACGTCACGCTCTCGGCGTTCCGCGGCGACGTCTTCATTCTGGGCGCGAGCTCGATGCTCGCGAATCACACGAATCGCCTTGAAGCGACGGTCGTCAATGCGCAACACCAGCAGGATACCCTCGCATCCGTCGTCTGGCAGAACCTCGACACGGCCGTGCTCGGACTTGTCACGTATGTGGACACGGCGCGCGTGGCGCGCGTGACATCCAAGGCGGCCGGAACCGGCCGAATTGTCGCGTCGAGCGGATCGCTGGCCGATACGCTCGTGATTCACGTCGTTCCCGACAGCACGCCGTAAGCGTCGAGCCAGTCACGGCGCGGCTATATTCCGCGCCGTGACTCCTCCAGCCGTCCCCTCACACCACCGTCCCGGCGGCGGCTTTCGCAATCCGTGGGTCGATCAAGCCGTGCCGGGGTTCGGCAGTCTCCTCAAGTGGATGCTCGTGCATCGCACGACGCGGCCGCGACCCAAGGATCCCGACCCATCGGTGTTCGCGCGCGTCCCGCCCGACTTTGTCCCGCCGCGCGCTCCGCGGTCGCAGCTCACGGTGACGTGGGTGGGACACTCGAGCCTGCTCATTCAGCTCAATGGTCTCAACATTCTGACCGATCCGGTGTGGAGCGAGCGGGCGTCGCCGGTCCAATTCGCCGGCCCACGGCGCTGGGTCCGGCCGGGGATCGCGTTCGAAGACGTGCCACCGCTCGACGTCGTCCTGCAGTCCCACAACCACTACGACCATCTCGACGCCCCGACAGTTCAGCGCCTTGCACGGGCGCATCCAGAAGCGTCCTGGGTCGTGCCGCTCGGGCTTGCAGCCTTTGTTCGCAAGCGCGGCGTAAGTGACCATCGGGTGAGAGAGCTGGACTGGTGGGAGGAGCACGCCATCGGTTCCCTTCGCATCGCGGCAACCCCGGCGATGCATTTCAGCAGCCGCGGCATCGGCGACCGGGGCGACACGCTCTGGTGCGGTTTTGCGCTGAGCAGCGACGGTGCCAATGGCCGGCGCGTGTATTTCGCGGGTGATACGGGCTATCATCCCGAGTTCGGAGCCATCGGCGAGCGCTACGGTCCGTTCGATATCGCCCTGATGCCGATCGGCGCGTACGAGCCGCGCTGGTTCATGCGCTACGTCCACATGAACCCTGAAGAAGCAGTGGCGGCGTTTCGCGCGTTGAACGCGCGCCTGATGGTGCCCATTCACTGGGGGACGTTCAAGCTCACAGATGAAGCGATGGACGAACCGCCGATCCGCGCGCGCGCCGCGTGGGACTCGGCCGGGTTGCCACCAAGCGGATATCGCCAGCTCGCGCATGGCGAGACGCTCACTCTCTAGACAAAGGATGGTGGAGGATGGTGAAGGTGCGTGAAGGTTGGTGGAGGATCACGGTGCTGCTGCTACTTGTCGGCTGCGCGGCCCGTCGTCCCATGCCGCCGCTGGCCGGTCCGTCATCGGAGCCGGTGTTGGAGACGCCGGCGCGGGTCGCTCTCATGATGGCGCCGGGCGAAGCGGACTGGAAGGCGCTCGGCGACGAAGCGACCGCCCTGCTGTCGCAATACCTGCGTATCAATACGACCAATCCACCGGGCAACGAGATCGCCGCGGCGCGGTGGCTCGCGGAGGTCCTGCGGCGCGACGGCATCGAAGCGCGGATCTTCGAGCCGGCGCCGGGGAAGGCTAATCTGTACGCCCGGCTCGCGGGCGACGGCAGCGCGCGGCCCCTGATTCTCCTCAACCACATGGACGTCGTGCTGGCGTCGCCCGAGTACTGGACCGTCCAGCCGTTCAGCGGCCTGCTCAAGGACGGCTACGTGTGGGGCCGGGGCGCGCTCGACATGAAGGGCGAAGGAATCGCCCAGCTCATGACGATGCTGATCCTGAAGCGCGCCCATGTTCCGCTCAAACGCGACATCATTTTTCTCGCGACGTCGGACGAAGAGATCGGCGCCGGCGTCGGCGCCGCGTGGATCGTGGAGCATCAGGCCGATCTCTTCCGGGACGCCGAGTTCCTGCTCAACGAGGGCGGACTCACGCGCGCCGACGGGCGCGGCGGCGTGGAGTTCTACGGCATCGGCACTACCGAGAAGTCGCCGTTTTGGCTCGACGTCACGGCGCGCGGGACGGCCGGCCACGGCTCGCGTCCGACTCCCGACAATCCCGTGCACCGCTTGATCCGCGCGCTCAATCGCATTGCCGAGTGGCGCACACCGCTCACGGTGACGCCGGCCGCGGAGCGCTCGTTTCGTGACCTCGCGACGATCGAGCGCGATTCGACGTTGCGCCGCTGGTTGAGCGACATTCGGGCCGCACTGCGCGATTCGGTGGCGGTCCGCACCATCACGGCCGATCTCACGTTCAATGCGCTGCTGCGCAACACGATCTCGATCACCGGCTTGAAGGGGAGCGACAAGACGAACGTGATCCCGCCGGTCGCGACGGCCGCGATCGACGTTCGGCTCCTGCCCGGACAGGATCCGGGGGCCTTTCTCGCGGAGCTGACCCGCGTGGTGGGTGACACGGCCGTGACGGTGCGGCCGCAGGGCCCGAACTGGCCTGCCACCGAGAGCCCGACCGAGACAGAGATGTTCCGCGCGATCACCGCGGTGGCGCATGCGCGTCATCCCAACGCGCTGGTCACGACGTTGATGCTGGCGGGTTTTACCGACAGCCATTACTTCCGGCGCATGGGCATCGCGAGCTACGGCCTGGGGCCGTTCCCGCTCACGCAGGGTGAGTCCCGCGGCGTGCACGGCAACGACGAGCGCGTGAGCGTCGACGCGCTGCATTACGGCGTGCGGTTCTACTACGACGTCGTCGCGCGGGTCGCGGCGAAGTGAGGCCTTAGCGGCTCTCCGACGTAACCCTTCCCGGTCGCGGCGGCGCGCTCTTCACGTACCGGTCAAACCAGTCGATCATCTCGGCGAGCGTATGCAGCACGGACTCCCGTGCCATGTACCCGTGCGCCTCGTTGGGGAGCATCACCAGACGCGCCGTCCCTCCCAGCCCCTTGATAGCGGCAAAGAGCCGTTCCGAGTTGATCGGGAAGGTGCCCGAGTTGTTGTCAGCCTCGCCGTGCGTCATCAAGATCGGTTCGTTGATCGAGTCGGCGTAGACGAAGGGCGACATCCGCAGGTACACCTCGCGCGCCTGCCAGAATGTGCGGTCTTCGTTCTGGAAACCGAACGGCGTGAGCGTGCGGTTGTAGGCGCCCGAGCGCGCGATGCCGGCGCGGAACAGGTCCGAGTGCGCGAGCAGGTTAGCCGTCATAAAGGCACCGTAGCTGTGCCCGCCGATCCCGATGCGGTCGGCATCGCCCACCCCCGCGTCCACGACGGCCTTCACCGCGGCGCGCGCGCTCATGACGAGCTGCTCGACGTAGTGATCGTTCGCCGTGTCACCGCCGATGATCGGCATCTTCGGGTCGTCGAGCACGGCGTAGCCTTGCGTCAGGAAGAACAGGTGTGACGGCCCGCGGATGATGTTGAAGCGATTGGGCGCCGCCGAGACCTGGCCGGCCGCGCTCGCCGAGGCGAACTCGGTCGGGTAGGCCCACATCACGACTGGGAGCCGGGTCCCGGGCGTATAGCCCGGCGGCATATAGAGCGTGCCCGAGAGTGGCACTCCGTCTTCGCGCGTGTATGTGAGGAGCCGCTTCTGGATCCCCGTGAGCTGCGGGGCGGGATCCTTGAAAACGGTGAGCGCCCGCAGCTTCGTCCCCTGGCGCATGAAGTAGTTGGGCGGCTCGGAGCGGGACTCGCGCCGGGTGACGAAACTCTTGGCGGCGTCGTCGAGCAACGCGATCACGGATTCGTAGTGGACCGTGTCGGCGCGCCACAGCCGCTCCGTTTTCTTCGTGATGAGGTTTAGGCGGTCGAGAAAGGGCCGGTCGCCTTGTGGGGAGGCCCCGGTGCCCGAGAGGTAGATCCAGTCGCCGGTCCGTTGGATCGCGAAGTCACCGGTCGCCGTCATGCGCGTGATCGGGAACCCCGGGTCGGTATAGCGATCTTCGGCGCTCCGGTCGAACAGGAGGACCGGGGCGGTCCCGGGTTTCGTCGCGTCGACGATCCAGGTCTTGGACCAACGACGCTCCCGATCGTACTCGCCAAGGAGGCCGACGCCCTGCGTGTCCCACACGATGCCGCTGTAACGCTTAGCGAGCCGGGCGAGTTGAGTGGGTTCGGCCGTGAACGGGGCGCTCACGGTGACGACGCGGTCCTGGAATTCAGCTTTGCTGCGCGGATCGCCGCCGTCCAAGGCTTCGGCCCAGACGAGGGTTGCAGGCGTGCCCGGCCGCCAGTTGACGCCGCGCGGGCCCGTGCGGACGCCGCGGATCGGCACGCCTTCGCTCGAGGGCAACGTCGCGATATGGCGCACGACCTCGCCCTTCAGGTTCCAGACATCGATCTCCTGCGGGAAACCACCGCTCGGCACGAGGTAGGAAAAAGGACGCACCGTGCGGATGACGAGCACGTTCTCGCCGCCGGGGGAGACGTCCACGCGGTCGAAGATCGCGGGCTTGCCGACTGCGGTGCGGGCGCCGGTCACCACATCGACCAAGGCGAGCTGCGCGGTGAAGTAGTAGTCGAACAACTGCTCGTCGAAGTGGTTTTTCAGGAGGTCTTCGAACGTCGGCGCCGGGGCGGCGCGGCCGCGGGTTTCCTGAATCGTCGGACCCGCTGGGGTCTCGGGCTCGATGGGCGTGGGGCCGCGGCCGTCGGGCACGAATTCGCACAACAGGTTCGTACCGGCGGGCATCCACTGACAAGGCGGGCCGTTCGTCGCGTTGAGCGTGGCCCCCGCCCCGGTGAGGGCGCGGGTCTGTCCGCTGGCGGCGTCGACGACCCAGAGGACGAGCCCCGAGTCACGCGTCTGCAAGAAGGCGACGTTGCGGCTGTCGGGCGACCACATGACGGAGGACAGCGACGCGGGCGTGGAGATGTTGATGCGGCGCTCCGAGCCGTCGGCCACGCGCTTCAGGACGAGTCCCGTGATGCCGCCCGGGAGCTGCGGACCCGTGGTACGCGGATTGATGCGGTCCCCCGCCAGGCGCAGCATCGGCGCGGCCAGCTCGGCGATCGTTGGCATGCTGCGCTGCTCGAGCAGCAGCAGCCATTGCCGATCGGGGGAGATGCTCGCCGACGGCAACGGCGGCGCATCCAGGATGTCGACGATGACCTGCGGTGGGGTTCGGTACGGTGTTTGTGCGGAAAGTGGGGTGCTGCTCAGAAGCGCGCAACAGAGGAGAGGGAGGCGTCGCATAGGCATCTCGGAGTGATCGTGGGAAACGGAAACCTCACCACGCGGTCCGCATCACGCAACCAGCTATTTGAGGGAGACGACGAACCTCACGCGGATCTGCTCGGCGGTCTGTGGACTGACACTGCAGGAACAATCGCGCCCGATAATTCGCTTGACCCCGTTCACCTCGGCGTCGGCGATGCCGGCGACGTCGCGGTAGGTGATCTCGAGCATCTGCCCGTCGATGACGCGATAGCTCACGGGCCGTCCCAGCAGCCGGTGATGCGGATCGATCTTGGCGAGCCCCTCGGCAAGCCGGCGCTGCAGCTCGGTGATGGCGTCAGTCGACGTCATACGTCGTAGGGGGTGAGGACGACCGCCGCGTTGCGCCGCATCCCTCGATGACCGGGGCGCGTGAAGGGCGTTCCGGCGTAGCGCCGCTGAAAGTCAGTCTCGTCCATCGTGGCGAGCTCGCGGGCGTCGGGTCGCGCGACCTCCGGACGCGGTGCGAACGACGAATCGTGCGTCGGCTTCGCAAAACTCACGTTCCAGGGACAGACGTCCTGACAGACGTCGCAGCCGAACACCCAGTCGCCGACCTGCGAGGCCTGCGTGTCGGTGAACTCCCCGCGATGCTCGATCGTGAGATAGGAAATGCACGCTCGAGCGTCGAGATCCCGTTCTCCGACGAACGCCTGGGTCGGGCATGCATCGAGGCAGCGGCGGCAGGTGCCGCAGCGGTCCGCCTCGTACGGCAAATCCGGCTCGAGATCCGCATCACTCAGCACAACGCCGATGAACGTGAACGATCCGATTTCGGGATGAATCAGCATCATGTTCTTGCCGATCCATCCGAGCCCGGCGAGCTGGGCCAACTCCCGCTCGGGCACGGGGCCCGCGTCGACGTAACAGCGCGTCGTTGCGCCGGGCACGAGCTCGCGGATGGCCGTCGCGAGCTGCTCGAGCCGGTCGCCGAGGACGTCATGGTAATCCGCGGACCACGCGTATTGCGCCACTTGGCCCCGCGGCGTGGCCGCGGGGCTCGCTACCCTGGCCCCATGGAAGTAGTTCGTGAGCGTCACAACAGCGGTCTTCGCGCCGGGCATCACCAGACGCGGATCTTTCCGCTTTTCCGACTGTCGATGCAGATACGTCATCGTGCCGGCGTGGCCGTCCGCGAGCCAGCGGTCCAACTCGGGCGCATGCGGATTGCGATCGAGCCTGGCGATCCCGGTCGCGGTGAAGCCGAGCTCGGCGGCGCGTCGCTTGATGGCGATCACAAGCCCATCGTCTCGCGCCGCCAGCGCGCGAAGTTCACGACGTCATCGACGGGCGGGATGGCCTGCTCGTCACCATACGCGGTGAACATGCGCCATTGCATGTAGTCGCGCGGCGGGATGGGCAAAAACGGCGGGCGCCGATACCAGTCACGGGCGCGAAAGCTCCACGCGAGGCGCAACAAGTCGACGGCGAGTCGCGGACGCACCAGCGCCCGCAGCGCCAAACGCAGATAAAGTGCTGACCAACTCGCGATACGCTGCATTCCTTCTGTATATTCCCCGCCTATGACGCTCGCAAGCAGCGTAAAACCGCGCGCGCTTGGGCTCGCCAGGTATCGCGGCGAGTTTCCCATCTTTCAGTCGAGCGTCTACCTCAACACGTGCTCGCTCGGGGCGTTAGGCGAGCGGTCTCGTCGCAAGGTAGCGGAATTCCTGGACCTGTGGCAGAGCCGCGGCGCCTCCGCGTGGTATGACGTGTGGTGGGAGGCGCTGGGCGACTTGCGCGCGCGGTACGGTCGCATCGTCAACGCCGCCCCCGCCGAGATCGCGCTGGCGCCCAGCGTCTCCGTCGCGCTGAGCGCGGTCGCCGAATCGCTCGATTACCGCCGCCGGCCGAAGGTCGTGATCACGTCCCTCGATTTCCCGACCGTGGCGTATCAGTGGCTCGCGAAGGTCGCAGGCGGCGTCGAGCTCGTCGTCGTCGAGAGTCCCGATCGGATCAGCGTGCCCGTCGAAGCGATCGCGCGCGCTGTGGATGACCGTACGGCGCTCGTCGTGACCTCGCATGTGTACTTCACGACCGGTGCGATCCAGGACATCAAGCAGGTCGCCGAGGTCGCGCACGCGCACGGTGCGCTCTGTCTCATCGATGCCTACCAATCGGTTGGTCAAATCCCGGTGGATGTGCAGGACGCCGGTGTCGACGCCCTGGTCGCCGGCGGCCTCAAGTGGCTGCTCGGCGGACCCGGGATCGTGTTTCTCTACGTGCGGGAAGCCGTTGCGCGCCGCCTGGAGCCGCGGATTTCGGGGTGGTTCGGGCAGCGGGAGCAGTTCGCCTTCGATCCGCGGGCGTTGACGTTCCACGACGATGCGCGGCGCTTCGAGATGGGCACGCCGGCGCTCGCGGCGGTCTACGCGCAGCTCGGCGGCCTCGAGTACGTCGAGGAAATCGGCGTGCCTCGGATCCGCGAGGTAACTGCCGCATTGACCGAGGATCTGATCGCCACGGTGCGCGCCGCCGGATTCAAGCCCAAGGTGGCCGCCGAGCCGGAACGCCGCTCGGCGATTGTGATGATTCCCATGCCCGATCCCGCGGCGGCCGTGCGGCACCTGGCGGCGGGTGGCGTGATCGTCGATAGCCGGCCTGGGCACGTCCGGTTCTCGCCTTTCTTCTATAACGTGCAGGATGACTATGTCAGAGCAACCGAGCGCCTCGCCTCGCAGCCCGCTCACTGAGGACGAACAACTCCTCATCCCGCCGCAGATCGTTCCGATCGAGCGGCGGGCGTCCTTCACGAGCACCGATCCCTGGCGCGTGCTGCGCATCATGGGAGAGTTCGTCGAAGGGTTCGACACGCTGTCCGACGTCCGCAATGCGGTGACGGTCTTCGGCTCGGCACGTACGCTCGAGGGCGACCCCTACTACGCGGCGGCGCAAGAGACGTCGCGCATGCTCGCCAAGGAAGGCTTTGCGATCATCACGGGCGGCGGGCCTGGCATCATGGAAGCGGCCAATCGCGGCGCGAAGGAGGGCGGCGGCCTGTCGATCGGCTGCAACATCGAGCTGCCGTTCGAACAGGGCACCAACAAATGGGTCGAGCGGTCGATCAACTTCCGCTACTTCTTCGTCCGCAAGACGATGTTCGTGAAGTATTCGACGGCCTTCATCACCTTTCCCGGAGGCTACGGCACGATGGACGAGCTGTTCGAGGCGCTGACCCTCGTGCAGACGGGCAAGGTGAAGCAATTCCCGGTGGTCCTATTCGGTCGTGACTACTGGCGCGGTCTCGCGGATTGGCTCAAGGAGCGCGTCGCGGGAGAAGGCAAGATCTCGCCCGAAGACCTGAATCTCTTTCTGGTCACCGACGAACCGAAGGAAGCCCTCGGCTGGATCATGGAAGCCCGCGAGCGCCGCACCCGCGCCTTCCGGGCGATGACTACCGTCGCGCAGGCGACTCGATGACGCAGAACGAATTCCTGCGGGGACAGCGCATCAATCCGAAGCCGGTCACCGGGAAAGAAACGGTGGCCGATCTCGTCGATAACGCGTTCCTGGCGTATAACGCCGGCCGCCTGGCGGAAGGGTGCCGGCTGTTCGCCGAGCGCATGCTCGAAGACGACGTCACCGTTGGCATGAGCCTCACAGGCGCGATGACGCCCGCGGGACTTGGCATGTCCACGATCATCCCGCTCATCGAAGCGGGATTTATCGACTGGATCGTGTCCACGGGCGCCAATCTCTATCACGACGCGCACTTTGGCCTCGGCATGGCGATGCATCGCGGCACGCCGTTCGCCGATGACGTCGTGCTGCGCGAAGAAGGCGTCGTCCGGATCTACGACATCTTCTTCGACTACGACGTGCTGCTGTCCACGGACCGCTTCGTGCGCGAGGTCTCGGCACGGGACGAATTCCAGCGGGCGATGAGCACGGCGGAGTACCACTACCTGCTCGGCGGCTATGTCCTGGAGCGCGAGAAAGCGCTTGGCCTGTCGCGCAAGTCGGTGCTCGGCGCCGCCCACGCCGCGGCCGTGCCGATCTACACGTCGTCGCCGGGCGACTCGTCCATCGGCATGAATGTCGCCGAGCAGGCGCTGTCGGGCAGCAAGCTGCGCTTCGACGTGAGCGCCGACGTGAACGAGACCTCGGCGATCGTGTTCTCGGCGAAGGTCCACGGCGGCAAGAGCGGCGTGTTGATCATCGGCGGCGGCAGCCCCAAGAATTTC
>Ga0137409_10008865_pt1 | contig 10263 bp, 18 predicted proteins | sample CZODoug1_16funga_FD_122059 | JGI IMG/M metagenome (GOLD analysis project Ga0137409, IMG submission 122059) | Vadose zone soil fungal communities from Angelo Coast Range Reserve, California, USA - CZODoug1_16fungal (Hybrid Assembly) | ecosystem: Environmental > Terrestrial > Soil > Vadose zone...
ACCGCGATGCCGCTGACGCCGAGGCGCTCGATCAGGTCATGGTGAATGAAATCTTGCGCCGAGGTTCCGGCGCGGGTCTTGTCGAAGGTCATCACGACCGCGCCGGCAAGCCCGGTCCCGGCCAGCAGCCGCAGCTTGCTGGCCTCGTCGGAGAGGCGGAATTGCGGGCTGTTTGGGCTGAAAAAGCTGCGCGGATGCGGCTCGAAGGTGACGGCGAAGGCCGGCTTGCCATGGGCGCGGCCCATCGTTAAGGCCGCGTCGATCACGGCCCGGTGCCCCAGATGAACGCCGTCGAAATTGCCCATGGCGACCACGGCCCCGCGGGGGATCCCGGCGGCAGGGGTGGTGTCTCGGATAACGGTAAAAGCAGTGGTCATTTCAGGGATTCTGCACGGATTCTATGGGGATTTTTCAGAGATTCTCGGGTCTCGGCGCGGCCGGACCGTGACGCGGTGCCCCCATCGAAGTCAAGCGGGGCGGGTCGGACCAAAACGGATGCAATCCGGTGTCGCCCGGTTAACGGGCTGTTTAGAGGCAAGTTATAGAAAATCGTTCTAAATCAATGATTTAGCTTCCAGAAAAATCCATCGACAATGCCTCGACAATGCCCTTTCGGGGTGCTTTTCCCGTCCTTTCCTTGGCAATCGGGAGTATACTTATTATCATGATTACTACTTGTGCGAGCAACGCCGGGGAGTAATCCAATCACAGGAGATTTAAAGATGACAGCAGCCAAAGCAAAGAAGACCGCGAAGAAGAAGACCGCTGCCAAGGCCAAGAACGGCAATGGCAACAAGGGGACCGGCTACAAAGGCCATCGGCCCGGATCAGCGAAAGAGAAATTGCATCAGCTGTTCGACAAGCACGGCGCCGAGAAAGCCCGACCGCTGGCGCTCAAGCTGGCGGCGGCATCGACTGTAGCCACATCATTCAGCCAGTTCCGCAAGGCATCAGGTCGCAAGGGCTGATAACCCATCCCAGATGACCCTACCGCAGTTTCTGCGGGGCCAGACGACTATAACGGGCCGCTCTGCCAACAGGGATGCGCTTGCCGTGGCCGTATCGCGCAAATAACGCTGTACTGCTTCTATCGGCGTCTCGTTCTTGGGCATGCTGATTGACCGACCAATCACGTCTACCCGACGCCCCTTAAATGCATCGCGATCGTCGGGGTTACGTCCGAACCTGGACGGTCCAAAGTCATGTTTGCCGCGTCTCCGATATGGAAAGGGATGGCCGCGAACCTCTTCAAAGAAACCCCATAAATCGAAGTCGGCGACGCCGCGATCACCATGGACGTAATGACGTGCAGCGCCTTGGCACAAACAGATCAGCCGCAGTCTATCGCCATCCAATTCGGCCAGCATCCATCTTCCTCATGTCGGCCTGTGCGATTGGTGCAGGTTTGGTCGAGGAGCCGCTGCCCGACATCTTTCCAAAGCGCGTTAGGCCCGTAGAACCTGATTGCGTCTGCTTTCTGGATTTCGACGATGCGCAAGCAACGCTGACACTCGACGCGCAGGACGTGTTGCCGGATTTCCGAGAGATGGCATTGCTAGATCGCTAGCCGCGGCTTTCCGGCCGCGCGCGGATCGGCCAAGAGCGCGTTCCATAGCTCTTCCGGCACGGGATCAGCCGGAGCGGGCCCCGCGGTTGCAGAGCGCCGACGCTCGGCTTCTTCAGCCAGCTTTTCCATTTGCTTGATCGAGGGCATCCGCCAGCCTGCCATCCGCTCCTGAGCCATGGCAGATTAGAAAAAATCAGGAACAAGAAGTCCATGAGAAGTTATCTTACCTAAGAAGAGCTTGATGACCCTTAGGTAAGTTAGTATCTCACTATCTCAGCTAATCAGAGAATGGGGGCCTTTATGAAAGTTACTGCCCGGGGCTGGTCCCGAGATCATGGCGAGAAGGCTGTTTTGAGCGCTGGCCTGACTTATGAGGACGTGTCCGAGGAAGTGGAGAGCCTTGAAGCTGGGAAAACCTATTTCCAAATCAAGCGAGAAGTCCAACAGCTATCTCGGGGACGTAGGCGGGTACGATGCAGCGCCCGGGTCTCTAGTCACGCGGAGCTAAATCTAAACGGCTCTTACCTGGTGCAGCTTGAACTAAGCCGCGAGGAAATTGCCCGGCTCTTCTATCTCACTCACGGTGATGCCGAGCTGCCCGAGCTTATTAATTTTTTCTCAGAGCTTCGGAAAGAAGAGTTGGTCGGCACCGCTCCGCTGGATCCTGTTTGACCTTGGCAGTTAACACCACACGCCGTCCGACGGGGCTCGCAAGCTCGTCCAGTCGGTCCGAGCGTGCCCTCTGGCTTCGGCGGCGGTGGATATCGCGGTTGGTAACACAAAAAAGCCCGTAGCGATGCGGGCTTTTCTTTACAACATCGCGAGCAGCTCCTGCTCTAGCCTGTAACCAACGTCCGCTTTGCTGCGCATTACTGACTCAACTCGGACATCGAGCTGGGTCCGAAAATGCCAGAAGGCGAATTGCGCGCTCGGTTTTATAAGACCGCCAACTGTGGCGGCCTCCCGTCACGTCGCGGGCGGCTCAATGTCCGGTGCGAGGGGCGTCAAGTCAGGCGGCGCGCATGGTTCGTCCATTTGCAATTTTAAATCGGCCGCTTTGTCTAAAAGAGCGGCGGAAATCTTGGGGTCCGTTGTTGCTTTAGCCATCCCAAACAGGATAGCCGCTTGACGCACGAAGTACTCTTTTCCGATCACGTTCGCTGTCCCCGTGGTATCCCAGCGCCGACGCCATTACGCGCCAGCCGGGGGATTCGTTCCGGGGAACTGTGTTACAAAGTGAACTTTATTTTTTGTTCCATCAAAGTAGAAATAGTTAATTCGAGCGGTGATTTGTCGGCTACCGGACAGACGAAATGGAACAAGCGACCTTTAATTAATGATGGATGGGCTTAAGAGGGACCCATGGCTGAAGAGCGTAGACGCATCAAACAAAAGGCGACCTTTGAAGAGCGGCTAGCGGAAGAGGCGATTAAATTTAAAGCAGCCGCTGAAAAGCAACCTCCCGGCAGCTTTGCGCGGGAACTGCTTTTGCGGCGAGCCCGGCAGGCCGAGACGGCCGCCCACATGAGCGACTGGCTACGGTCCCCCGAGTTGCAGCCGCCGAAGTAAAACTGTACGGGGGAACAAAATGAGCGGCTATTACGCCTACTTCACTGGCGACGACGGCCACATAACAAGCCGCGTCACGATCCTCGCCGCCAACGATGAAGAAGCCAAAGAACAGGCCCAGCAATTGGTTGACCGCCACGCCGTAGAGCTATGGCAGGAAGCGCGTAAGATCGCGATATTCGATCCAGAGCAGTAAGGCCACCTCAGTTGGCGGCCTCTTCCAAATCGATCTCATTTCAACCGCCTCCATCATATTTTCGGATGGCGGTGTTCAATATTATACAGACAGCTCGACTGACCTGCACTTAAAGTGGCCCCAATTGCCGATCTTGAAATATTTCCGATTTCCGATCAGCCCAGTGCCCCAGCGCTGGGCTTTTCGTTTCCAATGTCCGCTTCGCTGCGCATTACGGACTCAACTCGGACATCGAGCTAGGTCCGAAAAGTGGCAATTGCTGACATCAGCAGCCCGAACGCACAGCGAGGCAGACGTCGCGCCAATCGACGCTTGTCTAGTTCGCAGGCCGGCCGGCGTTCATCAGGTCGAGGATCTTTTCGAGCCGGGTGACGACGTCGCTGGTTTCCAGGAGTTGCTGCCTCTGTTCGATGCCGATCGACAGCAATGGAGCGACTGTGTCGGCCAATAAACTGGGATCTCCGATCGAAGGGAGGCCGAAACGGGCCTTGGGCCCCGCGGGAAGAGAGGAAAAATCGACGTTGGCGTAGACCTGGTACGCGTCGAGAACTGCGCGCGATAGTGTGGCAGCTTCCGGCGACTGGCCGCGTTCCTCTTCAATCGGCACGACCTCCGCCGCCAGAAACTCGTCATTGATCAAACGGACGATGGCCGTTCGTTGAAGGCCGGAGACGGAAACCTTGAGCACTCCATCCACTTGTGTCTGACGATCTATCACGCTCGCTGTGACACCCACTGGATAGAGAGATTCAAGGGTCTTGGGATCATTGTCGGCGCCACGTCTCTGGGCGACCACGAGAACGCGGCGATCGCCTGTAATGGCGCATTCCACGGCGTCATTCTGGCGCCATTCGCTCACAAAGCGCACTGTCTCGCTCGGCAGAAGCAGGCAGCGGAGTAGTAGTCTTCGTTCAGCGAGCGTAATTCTGGCAGTCGCAGGCCAACCGCCAAGCCTCGAAAAACTTCTGCAGCATCCGTCTTCCTCATGCCGGCCTGTGCGATTGGCAGGGTCTGGTCGAGCAAGCGCTGCCCGGCCTGGATCAGCCCAAACAAAAAGACCGCCGGATCGACCGACAGTCTTTTCGTTGGCAGTTGGGGTTGATGCGCTCGACTTGCTCTAGCCGCATGACAGTGCCACTATATAGGGCAGGTCTCCATATTGGTGCTAGCCGGTGCGAGAACCCTATCGATCAAACCCAACTTAGAAATGGGCGAGGCTCAAAGAAGTACAAGTGAGCTGTGCTGACGTAGATCGACCGATCAACTTGATCCAGATCAACCTGGTCACATCGGCCTGGACGGCGTTGGCCCTTTAGGGCCCCGGGGCATTACGCAACTTCTCCCGTGCCGCCTTATATTCGTCTTCGAGGGGCAGTTTGTCGAAATCGGGCTTGTAGCCCTTCTTCTCGTATGTCGACCTAGGTATCGGGATGGAAACGCCGTCGTATTCAACGTGAGCCGACTGATCTGTTGTTCTAAATAATCCGGTGGGCATAATGCCAGCGCTCCTTGCTTTGGCTTAAGCATAACACGAGGCCTTGATCGCCCGATGAAGCCACCCAAACAAAAAAGGACCGCCGTAATCGACCGACGGTCCTTTTGTTGTGATGCGCTCGACTTTGCTCTAGCCGTATGACAGTGCCACTATATAGGGCAGGTCTCCTTATTGGTGCTAGCCGCGCGACAATCGATCAAACCCAACTTTGAAATGAGCTTGGACGGAAAAAGATCAAGTGAGGGATGCTGACCCACCTCCGATCGATCAACTTAATCTAGATCAATGCGCTGCCCGCCAAGCTAGCAAGAGGGTCTAGTAGGGAGCCTCCGTTCAGAGGCACTCGCGCTGAAATGACTAGACTCTGCAACACGTCAAAGGAGGAAAAAATGAAAATGTTACACCACGGTTGGCAAAGTCGCATTTTCGTTCCCACTTACTTAATAAGGGGGCACTGGAGGCTGAGATGAAATCAGAGTTCTTAAGCATGTTCGGAATACCGCCCACCGAATGCGAAATCGAAGTCCGCAAAGATGACCTGGGTGTGCCGCGACTGTGGTTTCGATCAACAGGAAATCTGCCGGTCGGCCTGGATTTGACTGGCGCTACCCAGCTTCAGCATTTGTTGACCGATGCCGGCGAAGCCAAACAGGCTAACGAAATTGGTCAACTCATCACCAAAGCGCAGCACCTTTCGGTAAATGGCTTGTGAAACACTTTGGGTCACCGAAGCTTAATCTAGATCATTGCGCTGCCCGGCAAGATTGCCAATGATGATGCGACATTGCCGAGCGGCGGTTCGGGCATTGTCGGGGGCCGCTCGAGTTCTCTTCATCTTCCTCTGGCTGCCGCCGCCGTGGCGCCTTGTCGCGTCGACCCTTTTGCTGGACCCCGGGCCCGCATGGTAACGTCCGCGCATGACTGTCGCGACATCCAGCAAGGAGCCGACATGACCCAACGCATCCCCGAGAACTTCTCCACGGTCGACTGGAGCCTCGTCACCAACATGGGCAACACGATTCCGCCGCGAGACCCCAATGATGACGAAGACGAAGACAGCGACACCGAACCGGATGACGAGCGCGAGCCGGCGGTCGTCAGAGAACCCGACGAAGACGAATAAGGCGACGCTCGCGCAGCATGAGGGAAGAGCGGACATGGCGCGACGCGCTCGTCGTCGCGCCCGCCGCTTCAGTCACTCAATGACCTCTTCGTCCACGCAGTGCACCGTCGAGAGCAAATGCGTGTCGTTCACCAAAACAAAAAAAGACCGCCGTAATCGACCGACGGTCCTTTTGTTGTGATGCGCTCGACTTTGCTCTAGCCGTATGAAACACCTCCAATCCTTAAAGTGCGCGAGGTTCAAAGAAGATCAATTATATCGATTTGCCTCGTACTTTGAGCGCACGACTGGAATGTTGGTGCCGGTTCCGTAATCGACCTGCACCCATCCATCTTCGCTCCGGAACAGCCCAACGGGCATAAGCCTCGTCTCCCTGCTTTCCGTTAAGCATATCACTGGAGCTAGGACGGCGCGACCGCCCGTCAAGGGCCAATAAATTCAAACTGAGACACTACCGAACCATGACTGGAGAACTCTTTCTTCACTTATGATAGCGCCAGGAGCCCAAACAAAAAGACCGCCAGATCGACCGACGGTCCTTTCGTTGACATGCATGTCCGTTGGGGTTGATGCGCTCGACTTTGCTCTAGCTGTATGGACAGTGCCACTATGGGACTGGTCTCTTATTGGTGCTAGCCGGTGCGAGAACCTTATCGATCAAACCCAACTTAGAAATGAGAGAGGCAGGAAAAAAATCAAGTGAGCCGTGCTGACCTAGATTGACCGTTCGGCTTAATCTAGATCAATACACTGCGCAGTGCCGCGTTTGGGTAGGTGGGTCATCGGATGGCTTCCACTGCCCTGACGATCAGTCTCATTCGTTCCTCACGGGCCGCTCTGATTCCATCCATGCGCGACCCCTTCACCACACCGCTCTCAATGGGTGCGTCATCCCCAATTGATAAAGTCCATTGCCATTCGTCAATGCCGCCATGAGGATTGACGGAGATCTTTAAGTCAAAAGGATCGTACTCCGATGGCATCCTACGAATATGTCCCTTCGGGGAGACTGATCAACCCCATTTCCGCCGCCACGATCAGTTCGCTCCCTTCATCCAAAGTTGTTTCATCAGAAGAATTTCATTACCTAGCACCGACATCATCCAGAATTATCGGGTCGGCGGTAAGACGCTCAACCTCGGTTTGGTCCTTTGCAGAAAAGATCGACGGCCCCCACCCACCTTTGGGATCATCTACAGGGCCGGTTCACGCCGGCGGGCCTTGATCAAACACAATCTTTGAGGTGGGGCTGACTGCAGGCAATCCATAATCCGACCGCCGCTCCGGCGCCGCTGAACAGGACTCCAGCGCAGGACAGCAGCTCGCCGCCCCTCAGCGCGGGAACGAAGCCGCCGATCGTTGAGCCGATCAAGACGGCAATCCAATAACGCGATCCGACGCCCGTCCTCCCCTAAGCCCCGCCGGCGGGTTTTTCTTGCTTTCGATCGTCAATTGCCATGGGATAGAAGTCCACAAATGTTTGGGAGACGACAACCGTGGCGACAGGTACTGTGAAGTGGTTTAACGCGACCAAGGGCTTTGGATTTATACAACCGGATGGCGGCGGCAAGGACGTGTTCGTCCATATCTCCGCGGTTGAGAAAGCCGGTTTCAGTTCGCTCGCTGAGGGCGCCAAGGTGAGTTACGAGATTGTCGCCGATCGCGGCAAGGAGTCGGCCGGAAACTTGCGGCTGGGCTGATCAGTTACTCGTCGTGCTTCAGCTTTCGCTTGCCCCAATGCGGATCCTTTCGCGTCGGATCGAAGGCTATCGAAAAACGCCCCAGAACCTGGGGGCCGCCAACTCAGTGGTGGGTTTTCTTCCGGCTGGGTCTTGGGGGGCAATATCTATCTAGTCGGAAGCCCAGATTCGACGTTTGGCGAAACCTCTAGCTCCAAGCACAGTGTCCTAATTTTCCAGAGCGGGTGTCCTAGGCAGCCCCTAGCGCGCTCTGGGTCATACCGGCTTTCCGTCTGGACGTTTAACCAGCTCGAATGCGGGAACGTGAGTGGTTCCCAACCAAGACTCTAGCGTAGCGCCGCAGACCTTACACGATGCGTGACCGGCGTGCGGTACCAAGAACTTTTCCTCAGTGCGTTTGTACTCAGCGCCGCATTCGCATCGGACGATTGTCGTCATCCTCAGAATATGCGCCCGGGACTATCCCTTTTCCAGCACGGAAGTCTGCCACAATCAAACTGATCCACTATCCGGCGGTGGTGGTGGGTCAGATTGATTGTGGCAGGATAGCTGCCTGGAAATTAGACCGACTTGAGGGCATATTCCGTCCATGAGCAGTGTGCATCGAGCGTGTAAATGCGGCGCGGTCTATGATCGTAGCGAGCATATTGTGGAGCAGCGTGAGATCAGCAGCTTTGAATGCGCTGTCTGTGGCGCGACAATCGAAAATTGGAACTCGGCTTGGGTTCCACGATTTCGGTTTATCGCCCGTCCAACCGAGACCGCGAACAACTGACCATCCCAAGCGCCCACAAAACGGCCTCAGTGCGGAGGCATCTGATGCCGCTTGAAACCTCCCGCCGGGTGCGGTTTCATCTCCAGCGGGCGGTCACTGTTTTCAAACCGCAGAAGCCGCTTCGGTCTCGTGTGCTTGTGCTTCAGCAGGCGTTGTGGCCTTAGGCGAGCGCTCCGGCACCTGAGCTCCTATTGGTAATTGCAGCACGGTCGCTCGCTGGCCTTTCCTTAGCTGTGTCACAAGCACGGTACTTCCGTCTGGAAACTCGATCGCATCATGATGCCGATATGAAACATCGGGCTCAACTTTGCGAAAACGAGCAACTCTGACGGTCGTACTCCTTTTCCAGCCCCAGTCGTCGTCGTACGCCACTGCGTCTGCGAAGGCTAATTCGGTCCCCGGGAGCAGACAGACCGCCACTTCGGGCTCTGCTTCGGCTGCAAACCCTCTGGTCCCTGTGCCGCGAAACGTTGTGGTGATGAGCGTCTCCCCAGCTTTGGCCGGACGCGAAGCCACTGCATTCAGGCTATAGTCACACATTAGATTTGCTCCTCTTTCGAGATAGCACACCCACACCCGCGATGGCGCAGGCGTCTATCAGTGTGGTCGATACGATCGTTGAGCTTCCTCTGCCTTGCGCGCAATTCTGCGGCGCGCGCCTTAAGTCGGCGAGTGCAAATCGCCTTGAAGCCAGCGTCCAAGGGCCTTGGACTTCATAGGATCTTCATACGCGGCAAGGGCCGTAAGTACGTGATCGCAGACAGCACATTCAAACGTATGCAAGTCGACGCCTGGGCGTGCTGGCTCGATACTGGCGAGCATCATCTCGGCCGTGCACTTCGGACAGGCAGGGCGCCCAAATGCAACCGGCGGAATGGCGGACGACGGGCGTTGAGATTGGGGCATATGACGCTTCCCCTCGAATAGGCGGGAGCGCAACACTCTCTGTCACCGGTAATGCCCGGGAGCCGGAGCGGTGATAGTGTAAGTATGCGCCGCAGGGATCTCAAATGCGAGTTAATTCGCGCGCCCGCTGGTTCACCTGCCTAGGCTCCAGGGCAGCCAAAAAGCCGGGCGCTGGGCGAAATAGGCCAACCGGGTTTAGTCCGTTGAAGCGGATTGACCGAGGAGCCTCCTCATCCGCAATTCGACAGCATCTCCTGGAGTATTGTCTCGACCGAGTGCGGCGAAATCCCAAGTTCACCAAATCCGGGCATGTCCGGCGATGACACGGTGTCGATTTGCATCAGTTCCACTTGATTGCGCGTCAGGAGCCGACTCGGGAACATTTCGGACGCCCATGCAAGTGCATGCCAAGCGGCAAGCGGGATTGGAAGCAGTCGGGGCGCAAGTCCAGCTTGGTGCGCCACGGCTCTAAGAAGCTCCTCGTAAAAGTAGACGCGAGGGCCGCCGAACTCGAAGATCGTTGAAGGCGTCTGTGCTCGCTGCATGACCCGAACGATCGCCTCCGCCACGTCTTCCACATAGGCCGGCTGCAATCTGGTCACGCCGCGGCCGAACATCGGATAGACTGGAAGCTGGCGGAGGAGCTTGAGGATGGTCGTGAGAAACGCGTCGTCCGGTCCGAACATCACGGCCGGGCGAATGAAAAGTGCCTCGACGAACGCGGCCCGGACCGCCAGTTCGCCCTCGCCACGTTTGCGGATGTACCGTGATTGCGAAGCGGCATCGGCGCCGATTCCTGAGATGTGAATGAGCCGATCGACTCCGGCACGGAGTGCTTGATCCGCCACCCGTTGCGCAGACTCGACGTGAACGGAATGAAAAGTCTCCTGTCCGTGCTCGACGTAAAGGCTAACCGCATTTACAACGCCGTA
>Ga0137409_10008867_pt1 | contig 10261 bp, 10 predicted proteins | sample CZODoug1_16funga_FD_122059 | JGI IMG/M metagenome (GOLD analysis project Ga0137409, IMG submission 122059) | Vadose zone soil fungal communities from Angelo Coast Range Reserve, California, USA - CZODoug1_16fungal (Hybrid Assembly) | ecosystem: Environmental > Terrestrial > Soil > Vadose zone...
CAAGTAGCTCAGTTGGTAGAGCAGCGGACTGAAAATCCGTGTGTCGCTGGTTCGATTCCGGCCTTGGCCACCAAAACGTCTGTGGGCGATCGCCGGCGCTTTTTCTCCGTAACGCTCCATTTCATTTCCCCGCAGTATGCGGACGCTGTTCCGCACAACCGGTTCTCTCTGAGCCTCGCAGGAACGGCTGTGCCGAAGGGCTAGTCTATAATGACGGGTCACGCAAGCCCCTCTGCCATGCAGCTTTTCACGCTCGGAATGAATCACCAGACCGCTCCGCTCGCGATTCGCGAGCGGGTGGTGTTTAGCGCCGAGCGCCTGCGGGCGGCGCTTGCAGAGCTGACCCAGAACGAGCCGGTCAAGGAAGCGGCGATCCTGTCGACCTGCAACCGCACCGAGCTCTACTGCGCGCTGGGCGAGCCGCAGGCCGCGCTTCAGTGGCTGGCGGGCTATCACCGGTTCCAGCCGCAGGAGCTCAAGCCCTACCTCTACGCCCTCCCGCAGGAAGAGGCGGTCCGGCACGCGTTTCGCGTCGCGTCCGGCCTCGATTCGATGGTGGTCGGCGAGCCGCAGATCCTCGGCCAGATGAAGGAGGCAGCTCGCGTCGCCGAGTCCGCCGGAACGTTGGGAACGCTCCTCAACAAGCTCTTCCAGCGGTCTTTCGCCGTGGCGAAAGAAGTGCGCAGCAACACCGGTATCGGCGCCAACGTCGTTTCGATGGCCGCAGCCGCGGTCAAGCTCGCCGGCCGGATATTCCCGAGCCTCGCCGACCAGAAAGTGCTGCTGATCGGCGCGGGAGAGATGATCGAGCTCTCGGCGACCCACTTCGCCGCGCAGCGGCCGCGCGGCATGGCGGTCGCGAACCGAACGCTGGACCGTGCCGAGGCGCTTGCGCGCCGCTTCAACGCGGAGTCGATCGAGCTGCGCGATCTCCCGGAGCGTCTGCCCGAATTCGACATTGTCGTGTCCTGCACTGCGAGCTCTCTGCCGATCATCGGAAAGGGAACGATGGAGCGCACGGTTCGCGCGCGCCGCCACCGTCCGATATTCATGGTCGACCTCGCAGTGCCGCGCGACATCGAAGCCGAAGTGGCGGGGATGGACGACGTTTTTCTCTACACGATCGACGATCTCGCGGCCACGGTGCGCGAGGGCGTCGACGCGCGCCAGTCGGCCGTTGCGCAGGCCGAGGTGATCATCGACTCGCAAGTGGGCTCCTTCCTTCACTGGATGAAAACGCGCGAGATGGTGCCGCTCATCCGTCAACTGCGCGAGTCCGCCGAAGAGGCGCGCTCGCATGAAGTCGAGCGCGCCGTGAGGATGCTCTCCAGGGGGGACGACCCCAAGGCCGTGGTCGAAGCGCTCTCGCACGGGCTCACCAACAAGCTGATGCACGCTCCCACCGAGGCGCTCAATCAGGGCGGCGAGGGAGATCAGTCGCTCAAGGCGCTGGTAGCACGCTTGTACCGCCTTCGCGCGCGCGACTGACGCCGGGCGCCCGCCAGTGAGTCGATGAAGACCAGCATCGCGGCCAAGCTCGATCAGGCGCGCCAACGGCTCAGCGACATCAACGCGCTGCTTTCCTCGGAGAACGCAACTCGCGACCTGGAGCAGTTTCGCAAGCTCTCGCGCGAGCGCGCCGGGCTGGAGCCCGTGGTCGAGCTGTTCAACAAATACCGCGACACCGAGCAGCATGTCTCCGAGGCGCAGGACCTCCTTGCCGACCCCGAGGTGAGGAGTTATGCAGAAAGCGAGATCAAGGTGGGTCGCGAGCGTCTCGCCGCGCTCGAGTCGGAATTGCAGAAGCTCCTTCTGCCGAAGGACCCGAACGACGAGCGCAATATCTTTCTCGAAATCCGCGCGGGGACGGGCGGAGACGAGTCCGCGCTGTTCGCGGGGGATCTCTATCGAATGTACGCGCGCTATGCCGAGCGCCAGGGCTGGCAGGTGGAGGTGATATCCGAGTCTCCGGGCGACGTCGGCGGATACAAGGAGATCATCGCGCGCATCATCGGGCAGGGCGCTTACTCCAAGCTCAAGTTCGAGTCGGGCGGTCACCGCGTTCAGCGCGTTCCCGAAACCGAGACTCAGGGGCGCATTCACACCTCCGCCTGCACCGTCGCGATCCTCCCCGAGGCCAGCGCGATCGGCGACGTGGTGCTGAATCCGGCGGACATGCGCATCGACACCTTCCGCGCTTCCGGTGCCGGCGGCCAGCACGTCAACAAGACCGACTCGGCGGTGCGCATCACGCATCTGCCGACCGGGATAGTGGTGGAATGCCAGGACGGCCGCTCGCAACATAAGAACAAGGAAAAGGCGCTTGCGGTGCTGGCGGCACGCATCAAGGACAAACAGTTGCGTGAGCAGCAGACGAAGGAAGCCGCGACGCGCAAATCCCTCATCGGCTCGGGCGACCGCTCCGAGCGCATCCGCACCTACAATTTCCCGCAAGGGCGGGTCACCGATCACCGCATCGGGCTCACGCTCTACAAGATCAACGACATCATGGATGGCGACCTCAGTCAGCTGACACAGGCGCTGCTCGCCGAGCATCAGGCCGAGCAGCTCGCCGCCATCGCGGAGGAGCGGTGAGGGCGTGACCACGGTCGTCGCCGATACAACTATCGAAGGCCTGCTCCGCGGGTCGGGCCTGCCGCGGCCCGAGGCCGAGATACTGCTTCGCCGGATCCTCGGCACAGAGCGCATTCACCTCATCGCTCACGCCGAAGACTCGGTCGATCCCCCGAAGGCGCGAGCCGCAAAAGCGTGCTTTGCCAGACGGCGCTCGGGCGAACCCGTCGCGTACATCACCGGCCGGCGGGAATTCTACGGTCTCGATCTGCAAGTGACCTCCGACGTCCTGATTCCGCGCTCCGAAACCGAGCGGCTCGTCGATCTCGCGCTCGAGCGCCTTCCGCCGGCGTCGTCCGCGCGGGTCCTCGAGCTCGGCACGGGCAGCGGCGCGATCGTGCTGGCTTTCGCAGCTCTCCGGCCGGGATTGAGGATCGTGGCGACGGATATTTCGGAGGCGGCGCTCGCGGTCGCCCGTCGCAACGCGCTCGAGCACGGGGCCCGGATCGACTTCGTGCGGAGCGACTGGTTCGCCTCGATCGGCCCGGAGCCGTTCGATCTCATCGTATCGAATCCGCCTTACGTCGCGGCCGGCGATCCGCACCTCGAACAAGGAGACCTGCCCTTCGAGCCCCGGACGGCGCTCGTCGCTGGCGACGACGGCCTCGCCTGCATCCGCAGAATCGCCGCGGGCGCCCGTGACCGGCTCCGGCCGGGTGGTTGTCTGCTACTCGAGCATGGGTACGACCAGGGGGAGCGTTGCGTCGCGCTGCTGCGCGGACTGGGCTACAGCGGAGTCGAGGACTTTCGCGACCTGGCGGGCTTGCCGCGGGTGTGCACTGCGGCTCGGCCCGGTTGACCCGAAGTGGGGCGAGCGGTACAATTCCCGACTAATTTTCTCAGGTATTAGGGGCGAAACGTGGACGCGCAAGAACGCATCAAGCAGCAGGTCAGCGGAAATCCCGTCGTGCTGTACATGAAGGGGACTCCGCAGTTTCCGCAATGCGGCTTTTCAGCCAACGCGATTCAGATCCTGAAGGCTTGCGGGATCACGGATCTCCTTACGGTCAACGTGCTCGAGGAGCCGGAGATCCGCCAGGGCATCAAGGAATACGCCAACTGGCCCACTATCCCGCAGCTCTACGTCAAGGGCGAGTTCGTCGGCGGCTCCGACATCATGCGCGAGATGTACCAGTCCGGCGAGCTGCAGAAACTCCTTCAAGCCTGAGCGAGGAGCTGGTCGATCATCCGCTCGGCCTGCGGCGCGTAGCCGCCTCCAAAGAGGTTCGCGTGGTTGAGCACGTGGTAAAGGTTGTATAGCGTTTTTCTGGTGCTGTAGCCCCGCTCGAGGGGCGCGATCTCGGCGTACCCGGAATAGAAATCCTGGGGAAATCCTCCGAACAACTCGGTCATCGCCAGGTCGGTCTCGCGATCTCCCCAGTAGACTGCCGGATCGAATAGCACCGGCGCGCCGCCCGCCAGAAATCTTGCGTTCCCGCTCCAGAGATCGCCGTGCAGGAGCGACGCTGCGGGAGCGTGACCCGAGAGGAGGCGCGGAAGAGTATCGGCGAGGCGCTCGCCCTTTTTCAACAGGCCGGGGCCCAGGCCGTTTTTCCTTGCCAGATCGAGCTGAGGCCGCAGGCGCGAGTCGCGCCAGAAATCGCTCCAGGCGGACGAGCGGCGATTGAGCTGCGGCGTTTTCCCGATATAGTTGTCCCGCCGCCACCCGAAGAATTCCCCTGGGATCGAGTGGACGCGCGCAAGCGTGCGCCCGAGCGCCGCGAAGTCGCCGCTTCCCCGCATGTCCAGATACTCGAGCACCAGGAAGGCCTCGTCGCCCCCCTCTCCGCGGCACAACGGAGAAGGCACGCGCGCGCCGGCGTTGGCGAGCGCCGCGAGGCCGTCGGCCTCCGCCGCGAAATTGTCGAGCTGCGCGCGCTCGTTGACCTTCGCGAAATACTTGCGGCCGCCGCCCTCGAGCACGAAGCAGCGGTGGATGCAGCCGCCGCCTGCCGGCGTCGCTCGCTCGATGTGGAATCGCCCTGCCGCCTCCGAGATGGAGGCCTGCAGCGCGGCGAGAAGCCGAGACGAGATCAGGTGCGTCTTAGCGCCGCGCGAGCGCGCCTGATCGCGGCGCGCACTTGAGAGGGCGCGGTGCCGCCGACATGCGAGCGGCTGGCGACCGAGCCATCGAGCGAGAGCACGCGGTACACGTCGCTTCCGATCTTCGCGGAGAAGCGGCGCAGCTCGGCGAGCGGCAGGTGCTCGAGCGCCCGCCCCGATCCTTCGGCGAAGCGCACGGCCTTCGCCACCGCCTCGTGGGCATCGCGAAACGCGAGACCCTTCTTCACGAGGTAATCGGCAAGATCGGTCGCCGTGGCAAAACCCTCTTGCGCCGCCGCGCGCATGGCGGACACGTTGACGACGATGCCCGCGATCAGCTCGGCGAAAACGGCGAGCGTGTCGCGCAGGGTGTCCACCGCGTCGAATAGCGGCTCCTTGTCTTCCTGGTTGTCCTTGTTGTAGGCGAGAGCCTGGCCTTTCATCAGCGTGAGCAGCGCCATCAGGTCGCCGGCGACCCGGCCGGTCTTGCCGCGAGCGAGCTCGGCGACGTCGGGATTCTTCTTCTGCGGCATGATCGAGGAGCCGGTGCAGAAGCGATCGGGCAGCGCGACGAATCCGAAGCGCGGGTTCATCCAGAGGATCAGCTCCTCCGACAGACGCGAGAGATGGACCATGGCGAGCGCGGCGCAGGCGCAGAACTCGATGGCGAAATCGCGATCGGACACCGCGTCGAGCGAGTTTGCGCTGACCCCGTCGAAACCCAGCTCGCGAGCGACGCGCGCGCGATCGATCGGAAACGACGTCCCGGCGAGGGCGGCGGCGCCCAAGGGGAGAACGTTAACGCGGCTGCGGCAATCCGCGAGACGCGAGCGGTCGCGCTCGAACATCTCGAAGTACGCGAGCAGATGGTGTCCGAAGGTGACCGGCTGGGCCACTTGAAGGTGCGTGAACCCCGGCATCACCGTGGCGACGTGCTTTTCCGCCTGGTCGAGGAGCGCCCTCTGAACCTTGCGCATGAGATCGGCGATCTCGTCGATCGCGTCGCGCAGCCACAGCCGCAGGTCGGTCGAGACCTGGTCGTTGCGAGAACGCGCGGTGTGCAGGCGCTTGCCCGCCTGCCCGACGATGTCGATGAGTCGCCGCTCGATATTGAGATGGACGTCCTCGGCCTGGAGCGACCAGCGGAAGCGTCCCGCCTCGACGTCCTTGGAAATCCTGGACAGGCCGCGCTCGATCGCCTTGAGATCGCCTCGGGTCAGGATCCCGGCGGCGCGCAGCATGCGCGCGTGCGCAAGGGACGCCCGGATATCGTGGAGCGCGAGACGATGGTCAAAGCCGACGGAGGCGGTGTAGCGCTTGACGAGCTCGGACACCGGCTCGGCGAAACGCCCAGACCAGAGTTTCTTGCCCGACTTGGGCTTCGCTCCCATGGTTGACTGTAAAATGCCCGAAGTCGTAAGCGTGCGCTCATCGCTCGCGCGCTTGGACTCTGCGTCCACATAAAAGTGCAAAGTATACGGCAAAATCACCTGCCCGACGCCCTGCCCAACTTCCGCAACCTGGGCGTGATCTCGCGCATCCTGCTTTCGGTGAATGCGCTCGCTCTGCTTTTTGCTCTAGCGCGCACACGTGAGCTTGGAGAATTCTCCACGAAGGTGAGCGAGATCGCGGGATTGCTCGAGCCGGTGCTGCTCGTCGTGGTGGTCGTGCTGTACGCGGGATCGGCGCTGCTCGAGAGGCTCGCCTACGTTTACGGGCTTGCGGCGGTGCTCGCGGTCGTGCTCGGCGCGACGGCCGCGCTCTTTCCATTTCAATCGCTGCTCGGCGCCAGCGGCGATTGGCGCGAGCTCGCCTGGAGCCTGGGCTGCGCGGCGTTCGTGACCGCGGTGCTCGCCTGGTATTTCCACATGCGCAACCGGGCTCTCTCGCCCGCAATCGCCGAGGCCCGGCTCCAGGCGCTGCAGGCCCGCATCCGCCCGCATTTCCTGTTCAACAGTCTGAATGCGGTGCTCTCCCTGATCCGCAAGGATCCAAAGCGCGCAGAGGGCGCCCTCGAAGACCTGGCGGAGCTGTTCCGCACGGTGATGGCCGACAACCGCCGGTTGATCGCGCTCGGTGACGAGCTTTCCCTCTGCAGACAGTATCTCAACCTGGAGCAGCTGCGGCTGGGAGAGCGCCTCCGCGTCGATTGGCGGGTGGACCCGACCGCGGAGGAAGCGCTCGTACCGCCCATGGTCCTGCAACCCCTGGTCGAAAACGCGGTCTACCACGGCATCGAGCCGGGGATCGCGCCTGGGCTGATCGAGGTGCGGATCGAGCGGCGGAACGACCGTCTATGGCTGCAGCTGACCAATCCCTACCACCCGGATTATCAGCACCGTCAGGGCAACCACATGGCGCTCGCCAACATCCGCGAGCGCCTGCAGTTGCACTTCGACGTCGAAGCGAGCCTGAACACGCGCATCGCCGACGACCGCTACGAGATCGACATCGCCATGCCCTATCGCACCAGCCCATGAATCCGATCCGGGTGGTCATCATCGACGACGAGCAGCCTGCGCGGAGCCGTCTGCGCGAGCTCCTGGAAGATTGCCGTTCCGAGCTGCCGCATTCCGTCGCCGGTGAGGCGGCGAACGGCGTGGAGGGCTTGCAAGTCGCCGCCGCCGCCCAGGCCGACGTCGTCCTGGTCGACATCCACATGCCCGAGATGAGCGGCATCGAATTTGCGAGGCACCTTCAGGTTCTCGAGCGCCCGCCGGCCGTGATCTTCGTCACCGCGCACGACCAGTACGCGGTCGAAGCGTTCGAGGTGAACGCCCTGGACTACCTGACCAAACCCGTGCGCGCGGCGCGGCTGCTCAGCGCGCTTAGAAAGGCGGCGAGCGGCGCGCGGCTCACGCGCGGCGTGCTCGAGAGCATCGATCCCGCTCCCCGGCGCCACTTCAGCGTCGCCGAGCGCGGGCGACTGACGCTCGTCCCGGTCGCCGAGGTAATCTATCTCAGGGCCGAGCTCAAGTACGTCACCCTGCGCACGCGTGAGCGCGAGCACCTGGTCGAGGAGTCGCTCACGCAGATCGAGCAGGAGTTCGGCAGCGTATTCGTGCGAATTCATCGCAATTGCCTGGTGGCGCGTCGATGGATCCGCGGATTCGAGCGCGGAGCCGAAACCGAGGGCGAGGTCGGATGGTCGGTCGTGCTCGAAGGCCTCGAGGAGAAGCTGCCGGTGAGCCGCAGGCAATGGCCCCAGGTGAAGACCTTGGCCGGATAAGGGTGGGAAATTGAATCAGAAGTCGGAACGTATCGTCATCGCGTCGCGCAGGAGCCGGCTCGCCCTGTGGCAATCCGAGCACGTCGCGCAGGAGCTCAAGCGCCTTTATCCGCACTGCGAGGTGAGCATCCTCGGGATCACGACCCGCGGCGACCAGATCCTCGATCGGCCGCTCGCCGAGGTCGGCGGCAAAGGACTCTTCGTGAAGGAGCTCGAAGCCGCCATCGAGGACGGTCGCGCCGACATCGCAGTGCACTCCGCAAAGGACGTTCCGATGCAGCTGCCTCCCGGGTTCTGCCTGGGTGCCATCACCCTGCGGGAAGATCCGCGCGACTGTCTCGTGTCGAATTCAAGTCCGAGCCTGCGGGCGCTGCCCCCCGGAAGCGTCGTTGGTACATCGAGCCTGCGGCGCGAAGCCCAGCTGCGCGAGCGCCATCCCGCGCTGCAGGTGAAACCGTTGAGGGGCAACCTCGATACGCGCCTTGAGAAGCTCGATCGCGGCGAATACCAGGCCATCGTCCTCGCGGCAGCGGGCCTGAACAGGCTGGGCCTTGCAAGCCGGATTCGGGCGATGCTCGAGCCCGAGGAGAGCCTGCCCGCCCCGGGGCAGGGAGCACTGGCGATCGAGTGCCGCGACGACCACGATGTTCTCCGGCAGCGGCTCGCCCGGCTCGGGGATCCCGCTACGGCGGCGTGCGTACGAGCCGAGAGGGCGCTGAGCCGCGCCCTCTCGGGGGATTGTCAGCTGCCGCTCGCGGCGTATGCCGTGGCGACCGGGGCGCAGATCCGCCTGCGCGGACTGGTGGCGAGACCCGACGGCAGCAAGGCCGTGCGCGCGGAACTGAGCGGCCCGGTCGATTCGCCGGAATCATTGGGCGAGGCGCTCGCGGCGAACCTGAGGGCGCTGGGCGCTGACGCCATCCTCGAGTCACTCTCGTGAGCGCGGCGCCGCTCACGGGGCGCGGTATCGTGATCACTCGCCCGCGCGAGCATGCCTCTGCGCTCGCCGAGCTCATCCGCGCCGCGGGCGGGGATCCGATACTTTTTCCGACGCTGGAGATCCTGCCTCCGGAAAACACGGACGCAGTCTCCGCGGTCATCGCGCGCCTGGAAGGGTTTCAGCTGGCGATCTTCGTCAGCCCGACGGCAGCGTTGCGGGGACACGCGATGGTGAGCGCGAGCCGGAATTGGCCGGAGAGCCTGAGCGTGGCTGCGGTGGGGGCGGGGACCGCGAAGGTGCTCGAGGAACGGGGATTCCGCAGCGTGATGTCGCCCTCGGGGGAGGCCGACAGCGAAGCCCTGGCCGCTCTCCCCGAGCTGCAAGACTTGCGCGGGCGCTCGGTCGTCATCTTTCGCGGGGAGGGCGGCCGCGAATGGTTGAGGAGAGAGCTCGAAGGGCGTGGCGCGCACGTCGAATACGCGGAATGCTACCGGCGGACGCGGCCCGAAGGGCACGTGGGCGGGGTGCTGGCGCGATGGCAGGCCGGAGGAATCGAAGCGGTTTCCATCACGAGCAGCGAAGGGCTCGCAAATTCCTTTGCGATGCTCGGTCCCACGGGAGGAAGGTACCTTCGCGCGACTCCCGTGTTCGTGCCCCATCGGCGAATCGAGCAAGCGGCGAGAAAACTCGACGTTCGGCAGATCATCGTCACCGGGCGGGGCGACGAGCGCACCGTCGCGGAGATGGCGACTTTTTTTGCTAGAGTATGACGGCTTCCGATCAACGATCCGCTACAGACATGGAAGACCGCTCGCCACCCGCCCAAGCACAGCAATCGTCGAAGCGCCGGTTCGGTTCTCTCTGGGCGATCGCGTTCGTGCTGGTGTCGGTGCTATTCGCCTGGCAGTGGTACGACGCAAGGACGCGGATCAATGCGCTGCGCGGCGACCTCGCGCAGCGCGTGCGCGATACCGAGGCCGACAGCCGCGACGCGCGCTTGAGCGCGAAGCAGGCTCAGGAGGCCATGCGCGAGGCGCTGGCGAAGGTCGCCCAGCTCGATCTGAGGCTCAGCGAGTATCAGAGCCATCAAGCGGGGCTCGAGGCGCTCTACCAGGAGCTTTCCCGGAGCCGCGACGATTGGGTGCTCGCCGAAATCGAGCAGTTGCTCACCATCGCTTCGCAGCAGTTGCAGCTCGTCGGCAATGTTCCGGTAGCCCTCGCTGCGTTGCAGACCGCCGATGCGCGCCTGGCGCGCTCCGGGCGTCCGCAGTTCCTGCCGCTGCGCAAGGCTTTCGCTCACGACGTCGAACGCCTGAAGGCCGCGCCCGGCCTCGACATTCCGGGAATCGCCGTGAAGATCGATCAAATGATCGCGAGCGTGGACTCGCTGCCGCTCGCCGGGGACATGCGCCCGG
>Ga0137409_10008868_pt1 | contig 10261 bp, 7 predicted proteins | sample CZODoug1_16funga_FD_122059 | JGI IMG/M metagenome (GOLD analysis project Ga0137409, IMG submission 122059) | Vadose zone soil fungal communities from Angelo Coast Range Reserve, California, USA - CZODoug1_16fungal (Hybrid Assembly) | ecosystem: Environmental > Terrestrial > Soil > Vadose zone...
ACCTGGAGGACTTCTACTGGCAGCGCGCCAGCTTCGACGCCGTCGTCGTGATCGCGGGGCTCCTCGGGCTTCTGATCGTGGCGCCGTCGCTCCGACGCTTTCGTCCCCGCCACTGGGCGACGCTGGTCGGCCTGACCGTGATGGTCGTGCTCTTCGGGGCGCTCGTCCTGAAGCCGCTCTGGAACGCGGGCTGATCGGAGTTCGACGGCATGCGTCGCGCTGACTTCTGGGTTGCCGCGGCGATCGTCGCCACTCTCTCCGGGCCGCCCTTCGCACCCCCGGCGGCGGCGGAAGATCCGGTCGTCAACGAGGCCGTGATCGACGGATCGGCCGACGAGATCTGGCGTCTGATCACGACGAAGCGCGGCATGGAATCGTGGATGGTCCCCCACGCCGACGTCGACCTGCGCGTGGGCGGGTTCGTGAGGACGAATCACGCTCCCGACGGCAAGATCGGCGACCCGAGGACGGTCACGAATCGGATCCTCGCCCTCCAGCCGAAGCAGAAGCTCTCCTTCCAGATCGCCGAGCTTCCGGAGGGAATCCCGATGATCGCCTCGCTCCTCGGAACCTGGTACGAAATCCAATTGAAGCCGCTCACCCGCTCGCAGACGCGCGTCCGGTGCGTGGGGCGCGGGTTTCCGGGCGGGCCGACGGGATTCGCCGCGAGGGCGTTCGCGGACCGCGGGAACGAGTGGGCGCTTCAACAGCTGCAGAAAGTGTTCGCGGATCGAAGGGCGGCGCGCCGCTCGAAGTAGGGCCGGCTGCCGCACGGTCTACCGCACGAGTGCCACCCGCCGGGTGAGCAACCACTCATCGCCGCGCAAGCGAAGGAAATAGATGCCGGACGGCGCGATGGCGCCGCTTCCCAGCCTGCCGTCCCACCGGAACGGCGTCCTCCCGGCGGGCGTGAACCCGCGCTTCAGACTTCGGACGTGACGCCCCGCGAGGTCGAACACGTCGAGCGAGACCGTCTCGTCTCGCGCGAGCTCGACCTCGACATCCAGGGATGATCGGAATGGGACGGGGCTCAGGAATCGCAGCCCCGCTCTGGCCGGCGGGGATGGGGGCGGAGTGACCCCGGTCGGCGCCGATGATTGCACGCGCGTGATCACGGTGACGCTCTCTCGCGCGGCCGGCGCCACCGATCCGAACGCGAACCCGAGCGCCAGTCCCACGAAGGCAGGTCCCGCCGAGGTACCACCCGCGAGCGGCTGGTCCTGGGCGACTCGGGAGACGAGCTGGGAAGCCGTGTCGACATCGGCGCTGTAGGCGACGCCCGGCGAGCCCGATCCGGAATGAACGATCCAGCGATCCGGCGAAAAGGCGTCATATTGCACCAACCTTGCGGTCGTCCCTCCTCCGGCCGGCGCGGCGGTCATGGCTCCGTCCGGGTCGCCCCGCAGTCTCGGCGCGATCGCGTCGACGTAGGTCAGATCGCGCGGCCCGGTCGCCCGATTTATGAAGACGAACCGGCGGGTCACGGTGCCCGCGGCCGGGTCGACGCACGTTTCGAGATCGATGTCGAATGGGCTGAGTTGGACGTGCGAGGTGAGGCAGTTCCCCACGATCACGGTGCAGTCCCGAATCGGCGCGTCCTTCAGGTAGCCGATGCCCCGGATCCGGCTGCCGGCGTCGGCGAAGGGAACGATGCCGGGAAGAATCGCGTTCCCGACCGCGCTCGAGCCGAGGGTGTCCCCCAGCGCGGCGCGCACACGCAGGGCCGGCCTGTCGGCCTCCAGCACCGGGGCCCCGGGGACGATCTTGAAGATCTCGCCGCCCTGGTCGCAGATATAGAGCTCGCCCCGGGCGTCCTCTCCGAAGCTGGTGATGCTGTTGATCGCGAGCCCGCCGCCCGGAGCAAGCTCCGCCGTGCGAGCGGTCACGTTCACGAGCGATCCGCCCTGGAATTGGCCCGACCAGATCTCGGCGGTGCAATAGTCCGCGAAGAAATACACCCCGTTCCAGTCGGGAATGGCGCAGCCGCGGTAAATGTATCCGCCGGTCACCGAGCAACGGCCCAAGGAGTGGGCGTACTCATAGGCGGGGAACACCTTCGGACAGCCCGGCGCCGAGCAGGAGCCGCAGGAGATGGTGGTGCTCGCGGCGTAGGAGAGCGTTCCCTCGAAGCACCGCCACCCGTAGTTCGCGCCCGCCCCCGTTCCCGCCGCGGCGAAGTTGATCTCCTCGCGCTGGTCCTGACCAACGTCGGCGATCACGAAGTCCTGGGTCTTGCGATCGAAGCCGTTGCGCCAGGGATTCCGCAGCCCGAACGCCCAGATCTCGTCCAGGCCCGGCGTCGCCCCGAAGTACGGATTGCTTGGCGGGCTCGTATACGTCGCCCCGCTGACATCGATGCGGAGAATCTTTCCGAGGAGCACATTCGGGTTCTGCGCTCGATCGCCCGGATCTCCCGCGCTCCCGCCGTCGCCGGTGGCGATGTAGAGGTATCCGTCGGCCCCGAACGCCGTCCACCCCCCGTTGTGATTGTCGAACGGGCCCGGGATCGTGATGAGCCGCGTGCCGCCGGGGTTGGCCACGTCGGGATTCCCGGAGACCGTGTAGCGCGCGATGACGTCCGCCCCGGTCGAGTCCGAGTAATCGATGTAGAAGCGCCCGCTGGTCGCGTAGTCGGGTGCGAACGCCAATCCCAGGTGGCCCTGCTCATTGCCGGTGGCCAGGAGACCGGTCGTGAGGAACGGTGTGCCGAGGACCGCGCCGTTCTTGAGGATCTTGATGCGGCCTCGGTTGTCGCCGCCGCGCTGCTCGACGATGAAGAGCCGGGTCGTGTCCCCGGGCGGCGCGGTGACGTAGAGGGGCAGGCTGAGCCCGCTGGCGACGCGGATTGTGGTCAGCGGTGTCGCGGCGCGCGCTTCATGGGCGCCCGCCGCGGCGGCGAGGAGGGTCAAGATCAGCAATCGACGCGTGATGAACATGGCACCGCCCATTCGGCTTGGGTCGCATCCATGCTTGGTTCGGCCCGGGCTCCGCATCCGGACTGCCGGCGGCCCCGCTCTGCTTCCGGCGGCTCCGCGCTGTAGAAACGCGCCGGCCCCGGCGGCTTCCGCCACCGGGGCCCAGCGCTCTGGTTCAACCGCGCGGTTGCGCGCGGTCGACGTTCCGGCTCCCCGGCCGGAACGAATCTGGGCGCAAAACGACCTTGACGCCCGAAATCGTCTTCGTCATGACGTTCTGGACCTGCTCCAACGCGGTGGAGCTGATCTCGCCCGCCGCCTGAATGACTCCCGAACCGGCGGCCGAAGCGGCGTCTTCCGCGCTCATTCCCAAATCACGGGCGGCTTCGATCGCCCCCTCCACCGCTCCCTTCGCGGCTTCGGCGACGCTCCCGCCCACCTCGGATGCTCCCTTGACCACAGCGGCGGCGCTGGTGCTCACGGTTTCGGCGCCGACCTTGCCTACTTGCTGGGTGCCCCGAAGGGCGCCCACCATGATGGATTTGGCGGCACCGCCGACCTCACCGCCGACTTCTGCGACGGCGTGCACGGCTCCGGTCACCGTATCCACCACGAGTCCGAGGAGCTCCGTTCCGACGGAGCGGGTGCCCCGGATGGAGTGCGCGAGCGTTCCGCTCACGGCATCCACGGTAGCCTTGCCGACATCGCCGACTCCATCGATCGCGGAGACGATGTAATCCTTCGTCTCCGTCACGAGATTTGTCGGCTCCCTGCCGCGCTGCGCTCTACCGTTCAGCTCCCTGCTATTCATAAGTACCTCCTTCGTGGTGGCGGACGTGATCCTCCACCGGGCCTGCGCGCGCATTTCCTTCGCGACGGGGGCTCTAAGCCCCGGTCGGCCGGCCGTGGGTTGGTTCGAGCATGGCATATGCCACCCCCGCGCCTTGACCCCCATCGAACGCGCCAAACCCCCAGCCGCTCAATCGCATCGGGTGTTCGGCAACAGGCCGCGGCGGTGGCTCCGGCGCTCCTTGGCGCGTCCCGGGTCGTACACTGCACCGTCTCGAACGCAATCCCGAGAACACGAAGGCCCCGGCAGCGCTCGCCGCCGGGGCCCCCACTTGATCGCATCGTTGGCTCTTCTCAGACTGCCCGCTTCTCCTTCTCGCCGGCCTTCCGCACCGCCTCGAGCGCTTTCCCGACCGCGTGGCGCACTTCCTCGCGCACGCTCGTCACCTCGCGATTCAGGACCGCCTGCGCCGCCGGCGTGCCGATCCATGCGAGCGCCATCGCGGCCTCCACGCGTCCGCCCTCCGGTCCGGCGCGGAACAACCCTCCTCGCGTCAGGACCTTCTCCAGGCGCGGCACCAAGGCGTCCGATCCCGCCCGGCCGAGGGCCACGAAGAACGCGGTCCGTTCGTCGGCGTCGCGGCCGGCGAACTCCGGGGATTCGATCACGCCCCACAAGATTTGCGCCGCGCGCTCGTCGACTCTCTTGACGACCGTCTGGGCCACAAGGAGACGCACGCTTCGATCGGGGTCGCGGAGCGCCGAGTTGAGATAGGCGCGGCTTGTGGGGCTGTCGATCCCGCCGAGGGCTCGAACGGCTTCCCTGCGGACCCGAACGTCGTCGTGGTAGAGCGCCTCGCCCAGCGCGCGCTCGACGCCGTGGTGTCCGATCCGTCCCAATATATAGAGAAGGTTCCGCACGACGTACCACCGGGAATCCCAGAGCCGGTGGATCAGCACGTCCACGTTGTTCTTGCAGCTGATCGCGAGCGCCTCGCAGAGGGCGCGTCGCGTCTTGCGGCCCGCCGCCTCAGCGAGCAGATCGCAGAGCGTCGGCGCGGCCGCGGTCCCCAGATGGACGAAGAACTTCGTAAGGGCCGTGAAGTTGACTTCCGCTCGCGCCTCGAGCGTCGCGGCGAACCGGACCAGGAGGTCGGGCCGGGCGATCGACTGAATGACTTGCTCGGTCGCCGCCTGAAACTCGCTCTGCGCGGCGGTCTTGGAGGTTGGAAACGCGCGCAGCCGCTCGAGCAGCTCGCCGGCGCGCTCCACGTTTCCGGTCTCGATTTCATGCTCGAGGAGGCGGGCCATGGTCGAGGCGGTCTCGAGATATTCCTTCGGGCTCTCCTCCGCGTGGAGAATCATCGAGAGGATCTCCAAGAGCTGGTCTTGGGGCGAATTGACTTCCTCGATCCTTGCGACCATGCGGATGTTCTCCGCCTCGACGTCGGTGAGCGCGAATCGGTTCCCTGGCGCGTCGCTTGGCGAGGGCACGTCGCCCACGCGGAACGCCCAGTCGTCGGACCGCCCCTCGGAGGGCGCGCTCGGGCCCGACGTATGGTCCGACTCCTCCTGATTCCCCAACGGCCATGGAATCCCCGAGTCCCCTGACGCGGCGCCCGCCGCCGAATTGAGGGGCGCCCGGTCCTCCAGCACGTCCGGCGGGACGCAGCTGTACTCGATGTGCTCAAATCCCTGATCCCAGAGGAGCGTGACGGCGTCGTCCGAGGTTTGCTCGCTCTCGTCCGACGCCGATCTCAGGACACCCACGAGCTCGCGCAATTCGCCGCGATCGAGGCCGTAGCGCAGCGTCAGCTCTTTGACACCGGCATCGTAGAGCGCGGCGGGGATCGACCCTTTCACGGTGGCGGCGTGGTAGACGGTGCGGCCCGCGAACATGAAGTCCGCTTCCCCCACGGTGATCTTGAGATCTCCCATCTGTTTCAGGCAGACCTGGGTGCGCAGGTCGAGGTCGTCCCGGATGCGTTGCAGGGCATCCTCCTCGCGCGACGGATCCCGGTGCGCGTCGACCGTCCGCACGAGGGCCTCGGCCCAGCCGGCAACCATCTCCACGTCGGCAGCGAGGAGCTGGTCGCGAATCTGATCGGCCTTGCCCTTGGGCCCTGGTTTTTTCTCCGGCGCGGTTTGGTCCATATCGCCGCATGAATCGGCTCAAATCACGCCTAACTTTAGCCAGGCCAAGGAGCTGGAGGGCGCCCGCGAGGGGTCCCTTGCGTCCGTCCGCAAAGCCCGATACGCTCCGCGCCCGGTAAATTCCGGCGTCCCATCCAGAAAGGATTAGACCCCGATGCGCATCGGAACCCCCCTCTCCCCCACGGCAATGAAGGTCATGCTCCTGGGTTCCGGAGAGCTGGGCAAGGAGGTCATCATCGCCTTCCAGCGGTTGGGGGTCGAGGTGATCGCCGTGGACCGCTACGCCCATGCGCCCGGGCACCACCTGGCGCACCGCTTTCACGTCATCGACATGACCGACGCCGCGGCGCTGCGCGCCCTGGTGGAAACGGAGCGCCCTCACATCATCGTGCCCGAGATCGAGGCGATCGCGACGGACGAGCTGGCGCGGATCGAGGAAGCCGGCCTCGCGATCGTGATCCCGACCGCCCGCGCCGTGCAGCTCACCATGAACCGCGAGGGCATACGCCGTCTCGCGGCCGAGACGCTCCGTCTCCCGACATCCAGATACGAATTCGCGGAGTCGCCCGAGCAGGTCCGAAACGCGGCCATCCATCTGGGTTTTCCCTGTCTGATCAAGCCGGTCATGTCGTCGTCCGGCAAAGGGCAATCGGTGCTCGAGCGGATCGGGGACGTCGAGAAGGCGTGGAGCTACGCCCTAAGCTCGGGGCGGGTGAATCGCGGCCGGGTCATCGTCGAGGAGATGATCCGCTTCGACTACGAGATCACCCTCCTCACGGTGCGCTCCCTGGACGAGCGCGGGGCGGCCATGACCTCGTACTGCGAGCCGGTCGGACACGTGCAGGTGAAGGGCGACTACGTCGAGAGCTGGCAACCCCAGCCGATGACCGACACGGCGATCTCGCGGGCCCGCAACATCGCCAAGACCGTCACCGACGACCTGGGTGGGCGCGGCGTCTTCGGCGTGGAGCTATTCGTGAGGGGGGACGACGTGTTCTTCAGCGAGGTCAGCCCGCGGCCGCACGACACCGGAATGGTGACGATGGTCACGCAGGTGCAGAGCGAGTTCGAGCTCCACGCGAGGGCGATCCTCGGCCTCCCGGTGAGCACGGAGATGCGCTCCCCCGGCGCGAGCGCCGTCATCTACGGCGGCATGGAGGAGAAGGGCATCGCGTTCGACGGGGTGGAGGAAGCGCTGCGCGTCCCCCGCTCCGATTTGCGGCTGTTCGGGAAACCAGAATCGTTCCTCAGGCGCCGCATGGGGGTGGCCCTCGCCTACGGCGGCGACGTGGCGGACGCCCGTCGACGCGCCAAGCTCTCCGCCAGCAGGGTTCGACCCGTCAAAGTTTGATCGAAGGGGGGAGGACTATAATCGCGGCCATGGTGCTAAAGCTCTTGCCGGCCGACGCGGTGGGCGCCACTCGAATCGGGAGTCCCCTCGTCGCCGCGGACGGCAGCGCGTACGCTTACACCTACGGGTCGCACATCTCGAATCTGTATCTCGTGAGAGGATTGAAGTGAGCAAAGTAGTGTGGGCGATGCTCCTCGCGGCGGCGCTGTGCAGCGCGGGCTGCGCCGGCTCGCGCAACCAACGAACCGCCTACCTGCAAGTGATTCGGCCCGACCAGCGCCCGCCGCTGGTGGGCACGCGAGCGGCGGCCGACTCGCTCTTCGGAGATGCACGCCAGAGCCGGCGCGGAGACGGGATCTCCGAGGATCGCCGGGATTCCATCGAGGCGCTCGTCCGGCGCTTCACACCGACCCTCGTTCTTCCGAAAGGCGATGCCGCAAAGGTCGGCGGGCGGCGATACCAGCTGATCCCCTGCGACCCGTGGCTGTTCTCCGACACGCTCCGCATTGACCGGATCGACGCGGCCCCGTACCGGCTTCGGGCCACCGAGGGGATACCGCTGCGCGGTATCGAGCCGGATTCGCTCGCGCGGCTGGTGGACGTCGCGTCCCAATACCAGAGCGACCCGGACCATCTCGAGATCTGGTATTTCGACTTCCCGGGAGAATCTCCCCGGTATTGGTGGAAGGAGTACGTCCGGCTCCGCGCCGGTCCCGACAGCGCCCGCTGGGCGGCGCCGGTGGTATGGGTCCACCCGTACCTCGACGCCACGGAGCGCGTCGTGCTGCAGTATTGGTATTTCTACCCCTTCAACGACTATATGAGCGACCACGAGGGCGATTGGGAGCACGTCAATGTTGTCCTGAACGAAGACCGAACGTCGATCCGGGAAATTCACTATTACTTCCACGGACGGAGCGTGCGCCTCCCGCAAGGCAAGTACCTCCCCGAGATCCAGGACGGCACCCATCCCGTCCTGTACGTCGGCGGACGGGCCTATATGGTGACCGACTACCCGATGCGTCTCATCAACGGCGACCACAACTCGGGCTCGCACGGCAATTACCCCTACCCCGGAGAATGGGAGGCGGCCGCCGCGCTCGGCCACACGGAAAGCGTCGGAGGCCGAGGGGGAGACGCGGAGCGGACCGTGACCCACGACAAATTCCGCGCGGTGGTGGTTCCGGAGGCGAGCCGGATCGACTATCGGACGCACCCCGAGGTGCTCCGCGATTGGGCTCCGCTCCTCCTGCCGGTGAGATGGGGATTTCCGAGCGGGCCCTCGCTCGCGTCGGTCATCAAGATGACCGACGTGGGCAACCGCGCGCCCTTCGGACCGGCCTTCAACGCCGGCTGGAATCGTGCGGCGCCGGGCCTCGCCTATCCAAACTATCGCGTGAGACGGATCCCGCGGCTGCGGTCCTATGTGGAGGACCTGCTCCAGCCCTGGTACTACGCCTACATCTTTCGCACTCCGCGATTCGTGAACGACACCCGCGGCTCGCTCGAGCGTCAGGAGTTGGAGCGCCTCGGACTCGCGCCCCGAAGCGGCTGGGACGAGCGAGGGCTCGGCTCCACCATTCTCGGGCTCCATGTCGGATTCCCGCGCGGCGATTTCGCCGATCGGTACGGGAGCTCGGTCGGCTTCCTGTTGTGGCGGAACCTCTGGGTGAAGGCTCGTTTCGGAGGGATCGAGCTGGACGGGGGCTACCAGAAATTCGATACCCAGGAAAAGGGCGCGGGGTCGATCTTCGTCTACCCGGTCACCGCCAATGTGGTCCTGCGCGGACCGGAAGGTCTCCTGCGGCCGTACCTCTCCCTTGGAGCGGGCCCGAGCGGCTGGGAATCCCGGCAACGCATCCCGGGCACGAAGTCTCAGATCGTGACGTCCGGTTGGGGGGGTGCGGCGACCGCGTCGCTCGGCGTCGAGTATTACCTACGGCCGAAAGTCGCGTTTGATCTCGGGCTGCGGTACATGGACCTGGCTGGGCCCGGCTCCGGAGCCGGTTTCGACGGCAATCGGCTCCGCTCCATCAGCCTCTGGGCCGGACACTACGTGCGCTTCTAACCCAATCCGAGCTGCCGCAGTATCTGGCGGAACCGGGGCGCATCGCGGAGCACATCGAAACGCGAGTCGACCCCAAGGTCCTTGACGCCGGAGGGCTGTTCCCGGCACGCCTTCTCGATCCAGTCGAGGCACTCGTTACGAGTGCGGGCGCCGACCGGGCCGGCTCCCGCCAATCCGACCCGGACCAACGCCATGTCGAACGGAACCGATTGTCCGCGGGAGGAAAGTCCCTGCAACTCCGTGAGGACCCGTTCGGCCTCCGGGCGCCTTCCCGCGCGGGCCAGCACGTACCCAAGCCCTCCAAGGGCATACGATTCACTTCCCGCGAGGGCGCGGGCGGTTTTGCAAGAGGCGATCGCCGAATCGATCGCCCCGCTCTGCGCGAACGCCATCGCGAGATAGAGATGCGTCGGCGCGAATGCGGGATCGAGATTGCGCCAGAGACGATGCTGCCGGATCGCGTCGTCGTATCGTCTGGCGAAAAAGTAAACGTCTCCGAGATTGGCGTTCATGATCGGCGAGAGCGGATCGAGGTCGAGAGCGAGCCGCGCCTCGGCGATGGCCTCCGGGAACCGCCCTTTGTCTCGGAGCACGATCGAGTACCAATGATGGGCCGTGGCGTAGTTCGGCCGTAGCTCGATCGCCCGCTTGAAATCGGCTTCGGCCCCGGCCCAATCCCACCGGCGGTAGATCTTCACCATGGCGAGCGCCGGGTAGGCCTCCGCCAGCTGATCGTCGATCTCGAGTGCCTTCCGCGCCGCCTCCTCGGCGCGCGGGAGGGCTTCGTCCGCGCGCAGCCCCGAGTACTGATCGAGGAGGACATAGACATCGGCCAGGCCCGCGTAGGCGAGCGCGAGCTGGGGATCGATGTCGGCGGCGCGCAGGAAGTGGCGACGCGCGTCCTCGAGGCCTGTCTGAGTTCGTTTGCTCCACTCGTGGCGCCCCTTCAAGTATTCATCATAGGCGTCGGGGTTCACGCGGTCG
>Ga0137409_10008869_pt1 | contig 10261 bp, 7 predicted proteins | sample CZODoug1_16funga_FD_122059 | JGI IMG/M metagenome (GOLD analysis project Ga0137409, IMG submission 122059) | Vadose zone soil fungal communities from Angelo Coast Range Reserve, California, USA - CZODoug1_16fungal (Hybrid Assembly) | ecosystem: Environmental > Terrestrial > Soil > Vadose zone...
TGTTCCAGGGAGGTTGGCCCCAGTTGGGAGTTATCGTGTCATGACGGAATTAGAGTGGGAATTTAACACAGAGGTCACAGAGGACGCAGAGGGTACAGAGTATGGATCAGAAAAGAAGGACCTTAACGTGGTTCAGATCGTAAAGGCGGCGGGGTGCGGGCCGAATTTGCAACCGCGCGGATCGGAAAGTGGGCGCTACGATTTGAGATCGAAGATGCCGCCCTAAAGGGACGGCTCTACAAGCGCAGTTCCCATCAGCTTTCCCGGCAAACGAAACTTCTGACAGGGCGATACGTCTGTATTAGGGTATGCGGGGGCAGGAGTGTGCCTGTGGCCCTTCCCTAGCAGATTTATGGAGGAAATATGCGTTTTGGCATGAATCGAGCGGCGCGGAGCTTGCTTGCGCTGGCGGCATCAGCTTCGCTGGGCGTTTGCGCTGTAGCTCAGGAAAAGAAGCCTGCAAAGGCAAGCGGCGAAACGGGAGCGGCGGCGTTCCAGGTGCCGGTTGAATACTACAAGCTGCCGAACGGGTTGCGCGTGGTGCTCTCGAAGGACCATACGGCGCCGACGGTTTGTATAGCGGTTTATTACCGGATTGGGTTTCGTGTTGAGCCGAAGGATCGCACGGGATTCGCGCACCTTTTCGAACACATGATGTTTCAGGGTTCGCAAAATCTGGGAAAGATGGAGTTCATCAAGCTGGTGCAGCAGAACGGCGGGACGCTGAACGGCTCGACGCGCTTTGACTTTACGAACTACTTCGAGATTTTGCCGTCGAACAAACTGGAGACTGCGCTTTGGGCCGAAGCGGACCGCATGAATGGGCTTGCGGTGACGGAAGAAAACCTGAAGAACCAGCAAGGCGTGGTCGGTAACGAGGTGAAGGTAAACGTGCTGAACCGGCCTTATGGCGGATTTCCGTGGCTGGACATGCCGCAGTATGCGAACACGAACTGGTACAACGCGCACAATTTTTATGGCGAATTGAAGGACATTGAAGCGGCGACGATTCCGGATGTGCAGAGTTTCTTTAAGACGTACTACGCGCCCAACAATGCGGCGCTGGCGATTGTGGGGGATTTCGAGACGCCACAGGCGAAACAGTGGGTGGAGAAATATTTTGCGGGGATTAAGGCTTCGCAACTGCCACCAGCGCCGGATTTGAGCGAGCCAAAGCAGGAAAAAGAAAAGCGCGCGACACAAATGGACGCGCTGGCGAAACGGCCGGCGATGGCGTTTGCGTATCACATGCCGGAACGGAACACGCCGGAATACTATGCGATGGGATTGATTAACCAGATTTTGGTGGAGGGCGACGACAGTTCTCTTTATCAGGAACTGGTACAGAAGCGCGGGCTGACTGCTGGCGTGCAAGGCGGGATCAACTACCTGGGGAACATGTTCAATTACAAGGGGCCGATGGTGTGGATGGCGGATTTGCGGTACGACACTGCGACGAATCCGGACACGATTCTGCAAGCGGTGGACGGGGTGGTCGAGCCGCTGCGAACGAAGCCGGTGGACAAGGCGACACTGGATCGCGCGTTAGTGAAGCTGCGGTCGAGTTTGTACGACAGCATCGGACAATTTTCGGGATTTGGGCTGGCGGATTTGCTGGCGAGTTTCGCGCTGTTTGATGACGATCCGGCGCGGGTGAATACGCTCGTGCGGCAATTTGAAAAAGTAACGCCGGAATTGATCCAAAAGACAGCGCAGGAATATTTGCGGCCGGAGAATCGCACTGTGTTGATTCGTGAACCGAAGGCCGCGGAGGCGCCTGCGGCGCCTGCGAAAAACTAGTAAAGGAGAAACGATGACGAGCAAACACAGCGCGAAAACCTTACTGGCGGTTGGAACGATTCTATTGACGGCGATTCCCGCGAACGCGCAAAAGCAGACGCCGCCGCAAGGCAGCGCGCCGAAACCATTCACGGTACCGGCGCATGAAACGTATTCGCTGTCGAATGGGATGAAGGTGACGCTGGTGCCTTACGGCAATTTGCCGAAGGTCACAGTGAGCCTTGTGGTGAACAGCGGCAACCTGAATGAAGCGGCGGAACTGCCCGGGCTTGCGGATTTGACGGGGCACCTGATGAAGGAAGGCACGAAAACACGCAGCTCGAAGCGAGTTGCGGAAGAAGCCGCGGACATGGGCGGGACGCTGGATATTAATGTGGGGGCGGACGAAAGCGACGTTTCTACGGATGTGCTTTCAGAATTTGGGCCGAAGGCTGTGGCGCTGGTCGCTGATGTTACGCGGAATCCGCTTTTTCCGGAAAGCGAGTTGGCACGCATCAAGAACGATATGCTGCGGCAACTGACGATTCAGAAGTCGGTACCGCAGAACATCGCGCTCGAACGGTTTCGCAAGCTGCTGTACGGCGAGCATCCGTATGGAACGGTGTTTGCGACAGAGGACAGCATTCAGAAAAGCACGCTGGCCGACGTGAAGAAATATTACGACACGAATTTTGGCGCACAGCGGACGCATCTTTATGTGGCAGGGCGATTCAGCACACCAGCGGTGAAAAAGGCGATTGCGGCGAATTTCGGAACATGGGCAAAGGGGCCCGCGCCGGCGCCTGATATACCGCAGGTGAAGCCGAATCATACGCTGGATTTGACGGACCGACCTGGAGCGGCGCAATCCACGTTGTACGTAGGCTTGCCGGCCCCGAACGCGACGAGCGAGGACAACATTTCGCTGCTGGTGACGAATGCGATTCTGGGTGGGTCGTTCGGATCGCGCATCACTTCTAACATTCGCGAGCAGAAAGGCTACACGTATTCTCCGTCGAGCCAGATTTCGAGACGGTACCATGATGCGTATTGGGCGGAAATTGCGGACGTGACCACGAAGTTTACGGGGCCTTCGTTGAAGGAGATTTTTGGAGAGATCGAACGGCTGCAGAAAGAACCACCAACCGTGGCGGAGTTGAAGGGCATCCAGAACTACCTTTCGGGAATATTTGTGATTCAGAATTCCTCGCGGGGCGCGCTGATCGCGCAACTGCGTTTCGCGAACCTGCAAGGGCTGGGCGATTCCTACCTGACGACCTACGTGCAAAAGGTGAACGCGGTTACGCCTAAGGACGTGCAGCGGATCACGGCGCAGTACATCAAACCAGAAGAGATGACGATCGTTGTGGTGGGTGACAAGGCGAGTGTTATGGAACAGCTTGCGCCGTATATGACGGGAAATTCGCAGACACACTAATACCACAGACGTAGCTGAAACTCAGGCAGGACCGGGGCGTTGTGCGCGACGGCGCTGCTGTATTGACGTGACGCGCCGATTGCGCTTCGCCTTTTCTTCGTAAAGATGCTCGTCGGCTTCGGAGATAAGCCGTTCGATGCGCTCACCTGCTCCACGGTAGACGGAAATTCCAATGCTGGCGGAGAGGAGAGGCTGCTCCTTGTCCTGCTCCATCACGTTGTGAATACGCTCCGCAACGCGTTCCGCTTCTTCCCGTTCGGATTCCGGAAGGACGAGGGCAAATTCGTCGCCGCCGTAGCGGGCCGCGGTGTCAATCGCACGGCAGTTGATGCGGAGGGTATCCGCGACGCGGCAAATGGCGCGGCTACCGACAAGGTGGCCGTAGGTGTCGTTCACTTTTTTCAGGCCGTCGAGGTCGAGCAAAAGGAGCGCAAATGGGCGGCCGGTGCGGTTGGTGCGCTCGGTTTCGTTTTCGAGAACGTCGAGCAAGCGGCGGTAGTTGGCGAGGCCCGTGAGGGGGTCGCTTACAGCGAGATGGCGGACTTGCTCGAAAAGCCGCGCGTTGTCCAAGAGAGCGCCGCCCAGCGCGATGGCATAGCCCATAACGCTCAAGCCTTGCGAAAGGACGAATGGTGAATCCATAAGCCGCGCGGACTGGCTGGCAGCGAGCTGCGCCGCAAAATTCAGCCAACTGGCCGCATAGACGGAGCGGTCAAACGCGGATGCGTTGAAGGCCAGACGGCGGCGATACCAAATCAGGGCGACCAGGTAGAAAGCCGCAGGAAGCAGCTGCTGCGGACTGGGGATGAACGCGTACTGATGCGGAGACATTTCCGTGGGAAGCTTCCGCACGGCCGCGGTAATGAGATAGGTGAAGAGAACAACCGTGAAAAGCGCGCCGGCGATTTCACCCTTTGGGTGGCGCGAACGCGGGAGGAATTTTTCGACCAGAAGCGCGACGACAAGCAGCAGAGCAAGAATCATGCGGCCGAGCCAAAGTGCGACAGGCGCCCAGTGAATCTTGAGGACCGGCTCGGCGGGAAGCTCAAAGAAAAAGAGGCTCGAAGCGACAAGAACGGAACCGGACAGCAGGAATCCGGAACCGAGAATGAGCGAAATGCGGTCCTGAGTGCCCTGGAAGCGAACTAGGGTAACGGCGGAAAAAACGAAAGCCAAAAGCCCCGTAACAATCTGGAGGTAGCCCTGAAGGGACGCATCCGCCTCAAGGGGGATGGGCCTGATCCAGAGAGCGAACAGCAGGATAGAGAGGAAGGCGACAACATGCCAAAAGGCAGGAGTCGCTCCACTGCGGCCGGTGTTGAGAGAGGCTTCGCCCATAAGTTTTCTTGGCCGGGCGGGCTCTTCTATTTGATTAGACCCTAAAACCTGGCACGTCGTTACTTACAACACGCAAAGCGTGTGAGAGAAAAGATACCGTCCTGTTAGGATATTGTCCGCTGTACGAAAGTACAGGGGGGTGCATTTCACGCAAATCGGCAAGGGCGAAGAAGGATGAACTTTGCGCTTGCGGGGAGGCGGAGGGATGCTACACAATCAGGCGCTTAAAACGATTCAATACAGCATTTTGAAGAGAGTAGCGTCTGGAGGAGAGCTGCTTGAGCACAGGGACTGCCGCGACACAACCGGGGCTGCGGAGAACGCTCACACTGTGGGATTTGATTTTGTACGGCATGATCGTGCTTCAACCGGTCGCGCCCATGTCCGCATTCGGCGCGCTTAGCGATCGCGGGCGTGGACACGTTGTAACGGCGGTGTTGATCGCGATGGTCGCGATGATGGCGACGGCGATTAGCTACGGACGGATGGCACAGGTATATCCGAGCGCCGGGTCCGCTTTCACGTACGTTGCCCGAGAGATTCATCCCGCGGCCGGATACATCACCGGATGGAGCATGGTGATGGATTACATCGTGAATCCGCTAATTTGCACGGTGTGGTGCGCGGGGCAGGCGCACGAATTCGCGCCCGGCATCCCTGTGTGGGGTTGGAAGATATTTTTTGCGGTGGTGTTTACCCTATTGAATTTGCAGGGGATCAAAACGTCGGCACGAGTGAATGCCGGTCTGACGACTGCGATGAGCTTTGTCGTGGTTGTAGTTTTTGTTTCAGCAATTCGGTACATCGTAGGGCAGCCGCACAATGATCCTGCGTTCTTTACGCGACCATTTTACGATCCGGCGACATTTTCGACCGATAATTTGTTTGGGTGCACTTCGTTGGCCGTGCTGACGTACATCGGTTTCGACGCCATATCCACGCTTTCCGAAGAGGCAGAAAATCCGAAGCGAAACATTCTTGTTGCGACAGTGATGACCTGCCTGGTCATCGGGATTCTGTCGGCATCGGAAGTCTACATCGCACAACTGATTTGGCCGGCGTCGCAGCCGTTTCCGAACCAGGATCTGGCGTATGTCTATGCCGCTGCAAAGACGTGGGCACCGCTATTTCAGGTTGTCGGACTAACGCTGCTGGTAGCGAACTTCGGCTCCGGCATGGGAGCGCAGATCGGGGCGGCGCGGTTGCTTTACGGGATGGGCCGAAGCAATGCGCTGCCAAAATCATTTTTCGGTGCGGTGGATCCCAAGCATAACATCCCGCGGAACAACGTGATTCTCATCGGCGTGATCGTGTTGATTGGGGCCTTTTTCCTCACCTTCGAGCAAGGCATCGGACTGCTGAACTTCGGCGCATTGATTGCGTTCATGGGTGTGAACGCGGCGGCATTCACGCGGTATTTCCTACACGCGCCGAAGAAAACGATTTTGAATTTTGTGCCGCCCGTCGTGGGCTTCCTTATTTGCCTTGCGTTGTGGTGGAACTTGAGCCTGCGGGCGCGAATCTTGGGGACCGTTTGGATGGCAGCGGGAATCGCGTTCGGCATCTGGAAGACGAAGTGGTTCCGCGAGCCGCTCTCTTTTGAAGCGCCGGCAGAATAAGTTGAGGACGCGGTTCCACGATGACACCGCCATTGCAATCAGAGCCGAAATTGCCGGATGATGCTGGCCACAGAGAAGCCAGCGTGAAACGAAGCGACACAGGCGTAACAGTTACGATGCGGGATGTGGCAAAGGCGAGCGGGTTTTCGCCTGCAACTGTTTCGATTGTGCTGAACAACGCGCCGCTCGCGCGCTACATCGCTCCCGCTACAAAGAAACGAATCGAAGAGACGGCGCGGAAGCTGGGCTACCGGCCGAACGCCATGGCGCGCTTCCTGCGCAGCAAAAGAACTCACAGCGTCGGCGTGATGCTCATTGATATCACGGACCCGTACTGCACGCCGATCTTGCGGGGAATCGAAAATTCACTGTATCAGGCGTCTTACGTGCCAATTTTGGCGGACGCGCACAACCAGAAGAACAGGTTCGAGCGCTCGTTGGAAATGCTACTCGAGAGGCACGTGGAAGCACTAATCGTGGTGGCAAACTGGACGTTCGTGGATATTCATCTGCTCGCGGACTTCAACAAGCGGAACATTCCCGTGGCGACGATCGGCTGGGAATTGCCTGGAGACACAACCAGTTCGGTGATGGTGGATAACGAAGCGGGTGGCCGTCTGGCGGCGGAACACTTGCACAAACTGGGACATCGAAAAATTGCGTTCATTCGCGGTCCGAAAATGCTGATTGATTCCGCGCCGCGCTGGAAAGGGATTCAGAAATTCGCAAATTCAGCGGGATTCGAGATTGATCAAAATCTCGTGGCGCAATTGCCGGATTCGCTCGACCCGAATTCGGGATTCGAAGGCGGTTTCCGCCTTACCGAGGAACTATTGCAACGACGAAAGAAATTCACAGCGTTGATGGCATTCGACGATTTGACGGCGTTGGGAGCAATTCGCGCCCTGACCAAGGCCGGATTGAAGGTTCCCGAGCATTGCTCGGTGACGGGATTTGACGACGTGGCGCTCTCGGCAATGTCTGTGCCTTCGCTGACAACGGTGCGGCAACCACTGGAAACGATGGGAAATCTCGCGGTGAACAACATCATGGAAGGGATTAACGCCGCGCAAGAAAAGCGAGACTGGGCGATTTCGCACCAGAGGACGAGTCCCGAGCTGGTGATTCGCGAATCCACGCGGGCGGTTTCTCTTTCTTCGGCAGACGACTAAGCTACCTGAAATTCAGCGTGAAACCCGCGGGCAGCTGAACCCTATTTGGACCAAAGGCCAGTTCCCTGCCCCCATTCGCGCGCCTAGACTCGCGGCATCCAGCCAACTGAGGAGGGCCCATGAAACCCACGCGATGCTTGCTAGTTTCGGCTGCGGCACTAGCGATGATTCTTGCGGCAGCGGCGAACGCGGCCAATACTTCGTTGCCTACTTCGATTTTCGCGGCGAGAACAGTTTATGTGAACAATCAATCTGGATTCGCGGAGATTTACAACACCGCTTATCTGGAATTGGCACGGTGGGGAAGATTCGAACCGGTGGAATCCCCCTCGAAAGCGGATTTGGTGATTGTGCTGACGGGAAGCAGTTACGTGCGAATCGTGCCGAATGGAGAAGCTCCGTCCTACGATCCAAACAAGACGAGCGTACGGCCTGCCGACACGCCGGAGGCGGCTCCAGCGGGATACACGCGCGTGACACTGCAAGAGGTGAAGGGCAGAAGGACGCTATGGTCCGGGCTGGTGAAAACGGACGGACCGAGAGTGAAAGGCCGGCTCCTCGACGGGCTGCGAGAAGCGTACGACCAGGCTGATAAGATTCGTTACAAGAGATAGCATCGCGGCCGCGCGATCTCTCAGTAAGAGACGTGGACGGTTACTGGCGCAAGATTGAAGCCGTCCACGATCAAGTCGGGTTGCGCAGAACCGAGATCGGTTTTGCGCAGGTGAACCTGGACTTCACGGCGCTCACCCGGCAAGAGTGAAATGTAATTGTCGTCCCAGAAGACGGGAAGAATTTCCGTAGCGTCGCTTCCCTTCACCAAACGCAAGCGAAGAAGAAAAACCAGGCTGGAGCCCTTGTTTTCAAGCGTGACGTGATATTCGGTGTCGCGATCACTCCCCGGTCCGTGTTTCCATGAAGCGGCAACAGTGGCGGCGGGAAGTGTTTGCAACGCCGAAAAATCTGCGAACGCGGTCTGCGGCGTGTAGTACCATTCCGTTTTTTCAAAATTCAAGACATCGGATTTCGTCGAGAGCCAGTAGAAATTTCTGCTGAGCAATTTGCCGGAAGCCGAGAATAGCTGCAGGTTGAGGAAGTATGTTGGGGTGATGTCCGCAGGCTCTGGGATTGCGAAGGAGCGGGCGACGCCGTCGGCTGCCACGTCTGCGTTTGCTTCGCGTGAGAATTTCTCGTTCATCGCGAGGTCGTAAACTTTCGCGACGACTTTCAATCCGTTTTGAGCGCTTTGCGTGCTGTTTACGATTGCTACCATGTGGTCGTCATGCGCGAACTGAACATGGACGGGTTCGAGCGCTTTTTTGGAGCCGAAATAGCCGCCGGCGGGACGCAAATCGTAGCTGTAAAGATGCCAAATCAGGCTGGGCCAAGCATTGTTCAGCATCCACTGAATGATGCCGGTGGATTTGTATTTATTGCGGCCATAGGCCTCAAACATGGCGCGTTCACCTTCGTAAGTCATCGCTTGTGATTTCCAGGTGAAGTCCGAAACGTTTTTGGCTTCGCCGTAGCGCTTTTCCTGCGCGCTGGCATAAATATTGATGTTCTTGAACTGGCTTCCGCCCGTGTGGAAATTCCAAAAGTCGTTGATTGGCCAGAGTTTGTCTTCGGGGATGAAGGTCTTTAGATCCTCGAGCGGGGGAACAGCGGGGCCCGGACTTGTTTCTGTATTGAAACCGTACGCGCCGCCGGCTTTGGTATCAATCGTCCAGTAATTTGCGGGGACATATTCGTATGGACCGCTCATCTTCACACCGGTTTTGCCGGTGACGTCCGTATCTTTTGCGGTTGCGGAGGAGATGACCGGTTTGGGCCAGTGCGTTTCCTTTTCGACTTCGAGATAGGCGGTTTCACGATCTTGCGGGGGCGGATTGTCGCTTCCGTTGAGCCACATCAAGAGGCTTGGATGGGCGCGAAGGCGAAGCAGCTGATCACGCAACGAAGAGACCGACACTTGCTTGTTTTCTTCGTTCCACTTGCCCCATTTTTCCCAGGCGTCGCAGCAGCACCAACCGGCCATGACGAGAATTCCGTCACGATCAGCTCGCTCCATGAAGGATTCGTCTTCGAGCTTTCCCTCCAAGCGACTCGTGTTCAAGCCCATTTCCTTGACATAGCGAAATTCGGCTTCACGACGGGATTCGTCCACGCGAAGCAACATGTCCGGGGCCCAGCCGCCGCCGCGAATGAGAATTGGCTTTCCGTTGATTTTCAGGAGGCGATAGCCGTCCGGGGTCAACTCGGATTCGGTCTGCACTATGCCGAAGGAGATTTTTTTGGAGTCAGAGAGGTATCCTGTGGAGGTGCTGAACTCCAAAGTAAGCCTGTGAAGAAAAGACTCGCCTATTTGGTAAGGCCACCAGAGGCGAGGTTGCGAAACATTCAGCTCCGGATTTGATTCCGGCGTGAATGCGATTTCCTTCTTTTCATTGGGCGCGAGCGCAATGGCTTGCGAAAACTTGATATGTGAGCCTCCGTCCAGAATCGTGCCGTGCAGTGTGCCCTTCACGGCCATGCTGTCGTGATTGACAAGCTCGGCGCGCACGGTGAGGTGGGCGACGGCAGCAACGGGAAGATCGAGCTTCGAATCCACAAACGGATGATGAATGGACACCGGACCGCTCGCGGAAAGGACGACCTCCTGCCAGAGACCCATGTCCTTATCGGGAGGAGTGGGATTCCAGTCCACCCAGGTGATTCCGAGTTCGCCGGACCGGGGCGCGGAAACTTCCACGGCTACGACATTTTTCTCGCCGGGATGCACGAAGTCGGTTACGTCAAATTGATACCGGCGAAACGCTCCGACAACTTGATCCGAGCCGGCCAGTTTTTTTCCGTTGATCCAGATATTGGCGCGGTAATTGATTCCACGAAACTCCATGCTGTAGCGGAGTCTG
>Ga0137409_10008871_pt1 | contig 10261 bp, 7 predicted proteins | sample CZODoug1_16funga_FD_122059 | JGI IMG/M metagenome (GOLD analysis project Ga0137409, IMG submission 122059) | Vadose zone soil fungal communities from Angelo Coast Range Reserve, California, USA - CZODoug1_16fungal (Hybrid Assembly) | ecosystem: Environmental > Terrestrial > Soil > Vadose zone...
GGCGCGCCAGTTGATTTTCGACGGCTGCCCCATGGCGCAGCAGCAACTCTTTGCAGCCACCACCAGCTGGGATGAGGCCAACGCCGACTTCGACCAGTCCGATGTAGCTTTCGGCCAGGGCTCGCGTGTAGTTGCAGTGCATGATGATCTCACAGCCTCCGCCGAGCGCGCGTCCTGTCGGTGCGGCAACGACGGGGATGGGGCTGTATTTGAGCAACTGGTGCGCCTGCTGCAGCGCGTTGATTGCCGTCTCGATCATTTGCCATTCGCCCTGCCTGGCTCCCATCAGGACGAGCAGGACGTTGGCGCCAGCAGAGAAATCGGGCGCTTCGTTGCCAATTACGAGGGCACGAAATTGCTTCGGGGCTTCCTCGACACCGTAACGCAGCATCTCGATGATGCCCTCGTCGATGGTGTTCATTTTGGTGTGGAACTCGATGCAGCCAACGCCATCGCCAAGATCGATGAGCGCGGCTGCCTTGGTGCTCCGGATTGGATCATCGAAATTTTATCGCGACATACATCAGCTAAAGACTTGCGTGAGAAATTTGCAGTGTATGAAGAGGCAGGCGTGAATGAGTATTGGGTGGTACATCCACAAGAGCAAACCTTATTGGTCTACGTGCTCAATGCAAAAGGCAAACTTGACGCTCATATCTTTATCGCAGTGGTCGGCGAAAGTTTTCTGATCGATGCCGAGCCTGACCTTCGCGAAACACTGCGCGCACGACTGGAGCGCTACGTGATTGCTGATGACGTTCAGATTGAGGACGTCACCGACGAATTCTCGCTCTTTCACGTTTTGGCGGAAGCGTCGCCACAGCCGGAGCATGGCCGCATTTTTTCCGTGCAACGTTTCGCCACGCCAGGCTACGATATCTGGAGCGACCCGGCGCGTCACGACGCCGTCCACGATGAATTAGCCTCAGGATTCTTATTTGTTGATTCTGCCGCCGCAGAGGTGATGCGGATCGAACAGGGCCTGCCGCGTTGGGGCCGCGAACTCACAGATAACATTATTCCAATCGAAGCCAATCTTGAAGGACGCACGATCGATTACGAAAAGGGTTGCTACATCGGTCAGGAAGTCATCTCCCGAATCAAAATGTCGGGACAAACAAACAAACGGTTGTGCGGATTAATCTCGCTGAACGACACCCGGCTCGAGCCTGGGATGAAACTTCTCGCTCCTTCAGCATCTGGAAAAGAAGCCGGCTGGATCACGAGTGCGACGCGCAATGAACGGCTCGATAAAGAAATTGCACTCGGCTACGTGAAACGCGGCTTCAACAATCCAGCCACGAAATTGGACGCTCTCTCGCCAGATGCGGCTGAAGCAATTCCGGTCGAAGTTGTTTCGCTTCCGTTTCTCTGAAGAATTTCGCAGCTTCAGAATTCCTCTCGCGATCTCAACGAGCGAAACGGCAACGAAATTGGAAAAAGAAATTTGTTTTGCCCTCCGGCGGTGAATTCATAGAATCCACGTTGCCTCGCGCAAGCGATTAACCTTAACCATTTGCAGCGTCTGAACGAAGCACATCCTGAGCACAGTTTTATTCCATCGGTAGCGCGGCGGCTGCGCAGCGTCGGCGCGGAGGCCGTCTAGCGCCATGGCCAATTTCTTTCCACGCTGGACGAATTGGATACCCCTCAAGGTGATCGTCTGCGTGATTGTGATCGCTTGTGCCCTGACCGGCGCCACGTGGTACTACGCCACGCCGAAGTACACGAAAGTCGGATACCAGCCGATCCAGCCGGTGCCGTTTCCGCACGATATTCACGTGACCCAACTGGGGATGGATTGCCGGTATTGTCACAGCTTCGTGGAAGTGGCCGCGCAATCGAACGTGCCCAACACTGCGACATGCATGAATTGCCATACGCAAGTGGCGAAAGACAATCCCAAGCTGCAGCCGGTGCAGGAGAGCTGGAAAAGCGGTCAGCCAGTCGAGTGGGTGTGGCTCTATCGCACGGTCGATTACGTTTATTACAACCACTCAGCGCACGTGAACCGGGGCATCAGCTGTTTCAGTTGCCACGGAGCCGTCAATCACATGTCGGTGGTTCACATCGCCCAACCCCACAGCATGGCGTGGTGCCTGGATTGCCATCGGCACCCCGAGAATTATCTACGGCCGGATGATCAGGTTTTCAATCTCGATTGGAAACCTGAGGACGTTAAGCCGGCGGAGTTTGTCGCGAAGTACGGTCAGCCTAGCGATACGCGTGAAGATTTTTCGAAGAAAAAGCAGCTCACCCAATCCGAGATCGGCCAGACGTTGAAGGAGCGCTGGAAGATTACTCCGCCAACAAATTGCCAGGGGTGCCACCGATGACCACCAGGCGAAGCCCATGAAACGCGTTTTCCATCATCCGCCCGAGCCATCCAACGGCACAAAATATTGGCGCAGCATCGGCGAGCTGAGCAATACGCCCGAATTTCGTCAATGGTTGGAACGCGAATTTCCTCCGGGCGCGGCGGAACTGAACGGTGACGAATGGTCGCGGCGCGATTTTGTGAAATTGATGGGCGCATCAATGGCGCTCGCAGGAGTTGGCCTAACGAGTTGTCGTCGCCCCGAATTGCATCTCGTTCCCTTCACGAAAAATGTTGAGTGGACGATTCCCGGAAAATTCCTCTACTACGCGACTGCGATGCCGCGCCGCAGCGGTGGCATTCCGCTGATTGCCACGACGGTTGATGGCCGGCCGATCAAGCTTGAAGGCAATCCGCTGCACCCTGCAAGCGGCGGCACCACGGACACGTTTGTCCAGGCGTCAATTCTCGATCTTTACGATCCGACCCGCTCGAAACGGTTTGTCCAGAAAGGGAAAGCGAGTACGCGGGAAGAATTTGAGAAGTTCCTCGGAGAATTTGGCAAAACCATCCTGAATGACCAGGGCCGTGGTCTTGCGTTTCTGGTCGAGGAGACGAATTCGCCAACGCGAGAGCGTCTTCGCACAGAATTAGAGAAAAAATTCCCGGGAATGCGGTGGTGCGTTTACGAGCCGCGCCTTGGTCAGGAAGCAAACGTGGCGATGCAAACAGCTTTCGGCGCCAACGCGCGGGTGTTGCCGAAATTAGATCGCGCCGACGTGATTCTTGCATTGGACAGCGATTTTCTCGATTGCGGTCAGGGCGATCTCGAAATAGTGCGCGGTTTCACTTCACGCCGGCGTGTGAACGCGTCGAAAGACAGCATGAACCGGCTGTATGTGGTCGAACATCGCTTCACCTTGACCGGCGCGATGGCGGATCATCGGCTGCGTTGTCCAGCCAGTCAGATTCCCGCATTCGCGCACGCACTCGGGACGAAAATTCACGCGGGAACGAATGATTCCGGTCTGGGCTCTTTGCTTGGAAATTTCCAAGGCGCGTCAAACACTTTCGATCAGCAATGGATTGATGGGGTTGCCGCTGATTTAATGGCAAAACCGGGAGCGAGCTTGGTGCTCGCCGGCCCGACACAGCCGGTCGCAGTGCAGATGCTGGTTTATGCAATCAATGCTGCGCTGAAAAATGTCGGCCAAACGCTCGTTGTGCGTCAGGTGCCGCGTAACCCGAAGGCAATCGACATCGCTCAGCTCGCAACGGAAATAAATGAAGGTCGCATCAAACAGTTGTTCATTTTCGGCGGTGACCCCGTCTATAACGTGCCGCGCGGCTTGGTAGAAGATTTACAAACAAAGGCGCCTCTCGATTGGGCGGACTTGCAAAAGAAAGTCCCGAACATTGTCCGGCTTGGTTATCACGAGGACGCTACATCCGCGCTGAGCCAGTGGCACATTCCGCTTGCCCATTATCTCGAATCGTGGGGCGACGCGCTCACAGCCGGTGGCGATTATTTGTCGATGCAACCGATGATCCTGCCGCTTTTTGGTGGCCTGAGTGAAATTGAGCTGATGAACATGCTACTTGGCGGCCCGAAACTGCAAGGCCCCGAGCTGATACAGGAAACCTTTCGCCTAACGAATCCACCGGGCGATTTTCAAACAGTGTGGTCGCGCTTTCTGCACGACGGTTTTGCTGCGCACGTTCAAAGCGCTGATCAGCAAGCCGCATTCAACGCCGGTGCAGCCGCAACTCTGCCCCGCGATTCCGCGTCGCTTTCGGCGCCTCCTACACCAGAATCGCCGGAGATTGTGTTGACCGGCAGCTACGGCATGGACGACGGCCGCTACGCAAACAACGGCTGGCTCCAGGAACTACCTGACCCAGTCACGAAGCTGAGTTGGGACAATGCGGCGTTGATCAGTCCTGAATACGCAAAAAGGCTCGGCGTCGAAACGGGCGATTTGTTGCAGATCGCGATCAATGAAAAGAGCGCCGGCGGGACCGTGATGAAACGAGAGCTTGTCATTGCAGCGCTCGTGTCCCCCGGGCATGCCGACAACTCCGTTACCGTTACGCTCGGTTGGGCGCGCAAAATGCCGCAGTTTGTCGGGCTTCCGTATGCGGGCGGCAATTTGAAGGAAAAACCGAATCTTACAGAGCAGGCTGGGTTTAATGGCTATTTTTTGCGAACAGCAGCGAATCCGCATGTTGCTGTTGCTGGCGCGAAGGGCATTGAGACCGTGCAGGTGACCAAAGTCGGCCGCAGTTACCCGTTCTCGATCACACAGGAACATTTCAGCATCGAAGGCCGCGGTCTCATTCGCGAAGGAACGCTGGAGGGTTATCGCAAAAACAACGAATTCGCGAAAGAGGTTCCGGGCGCAGAAGCATTGCCGCATCCGCCGCCGAGTCTTTATAGCCATCCGCCGTTGGACGCGCCGCAGCAGTGGGGAATGAGCATCGACTTGAATGTGTGCACCGGCTGCAACGCTTGCGTGATCGCCTGCCAGGCCGAAAACAACATTCCGGTTGTCGGGAAGCTACAAGTTGCGCATGGCCGCATCATGCACTGGATCCGTATTGATCGTTACTACGCCAGTCGCGAGCCGTTCAACCAGGACCGCGGCCACTGGCCGGAGCATCCCGAGATGGTGTTCCAGCCGATGCCCTGTCAGCATTGTGAGAACGCGCCATGTGAAACGGTTTGCCCGGTCAACGCGACCGTTCACAGCGAGGACGGGCTCAATGTGATGGCTTACAACCGCTGCATCGGCACGCGATTTTGTTCGAACAACTGCCCCTACAAAGTGCGGCGGTTTAATTATTTCGATTACAACCAGCGACCAGTCGGCAAGAGAAAGGTCGTCGGTGCATTGAACATCTTTGAAGAATACTTCGCGCCGCTTACCACCAAGGGCGCGCCGGACACGATGAAGATGCAGAAAAATCCTAACGTGACTGTGCGCATGCGCGGCGTGATGGAGAAATGCACCTACTGCGTGCAACGCATCGAAGAAGCAAAGATCGCCGCGCTTGCGCGTGCAGGCGCTTCGCCGAACAAGCGCATCCCGCGCGATTCGTTTACCACTGCATGCGCACAAGCCTGCCCGACCGAAGCGATTGTTTTCGGCGATATCAAGGACTCGGAGAGCCACGTGTCGAAAATGAAACAACAGGACCGCAATTATCGGATCCTGGATTATTTGAACGTTATTCCGCGGACGAGTTATCTCGCCCGCGTTCGAAATCCAAATCCGAAAATGCCTGACGCGAAAGATGTCGGCATCGCAAGTCTGGTCGAGAAATTACCGGAGTAGCGCGATTTAATATGGACGGAGTACCAGCAACAGCATCGGAAGTCCAGGAGGCAGAGCAGCGAATTACGCATGTTCCGCTGGTCCTAAACCGGCGCAATTTCAACTGGCTCACGCAGCGTATTTCCGGAGTCATCGAACAACCCGCGCCGCGGTGGTGGTGGGTGTGTTTCATGACTACTGCGAGCATTGCAACGTTTGGCCTTTTTTGCATTGGCTATCAGATTTCCACCGGCGTCGGCACATGGGGAAATCAGATCCCGGTCGGCTGGGCCTGGGACATCACCAACTTCGTTTTCTGGATCGGTATCGGACACGCCGGCACACTGATCTCAGCGATCTTGTTTTTGCTTCGCCAAAAGTGGCGTACGTCGATCAATCGTTCCGCAGAGGCGATGACGCTTTTTGCTGTTATCTGCGCGGCGATTTTCCCAGGCATCCACGTCGGTCGGTTCTGGATGGCGTGGTATATGGCACCGATACCGAACAACTGGGGTATCTGGCAAAACTTTCGCAGCGCGCTCATGTGGGACGTGTTCGCGGTCTCGACATATTTTACCGTGTCGGTTTTGTTTTGGTACACCGGCTTGGTTCCGGACTTGGCGACGTTACGCGATCGCGCGACCACGCGGATCAGGAAATTTCTATTTGGAATTTTCGCTCTTGGTTGGCGCGGCTCGAATCGGAACTGGCGCCATTACGAAATGGCGTATCTGCTGTTGGCCGGTCTATCAACGCCGCTGGTTCTCTCGGTGCACAGCGTCGTATCATTCGACTTCGCCTCGACCCTTGTGCCGACGTGGCACACGACTATTTTTCCGCCTTACTTCGTCGCAGGCGCAATCTTCGGCGGCTTTGCGATGGTGCTGACGCTGCTCTTACCCGCGCGCGCGATTTTCAAATTGCAGGACGTGATCACGCCGCAGCACATCGATAAAATGGCGAAGATCATTTTGTTGACCGGCTCGTTTGTCGCTTACGCCTACGGGATGGAGTTCTTCATTGCCTGGTATAGCGGCGATCATTACGAGCGATTCGCGTTTTGGAACCGCATTTTCGGTCCGTACTGGTGGTACTGGTGGTTCGGCATGCTCTTTTGCAACGTGCTTTCGCCGCAGCTGTTTTGGTTCCGCTGGTGCCGGCATAACGTGCTGGTCGTTTTCTTCGTCGCCATGTGCGTTAACGCCGGCATGTGGTTCGAGCGCTTTATCATTATCGCAGGCGGTTTGGTCCGCGATTTTCTGCCATCGTCATGGAGAGTTTATCACCCTACTTGGGTCGATATCTGGACATACATCGGCACGATCGGAATTTTCACTTCGCTGTTCCTTCTATTCATTCGATTTCTCCCGATGATCGCGATGTCGGAAGTCAAAACCGCCGTGCCTGAGGCGGACCCGCATTATGGCGAGTCGCCAGAAATCGAATCGGTCCCTCCGGGCGGAAAGGAGCGCACGCGATGATAACGACTCCGTATGGCCACAAAGTTTATGCCATGGCAGCGGAGTATCCGAGCGCCGCCGCGCTTTACCAAGCCGCAAAGCGCGTGCGCGATGCTGGCTTCCGGCGATGGGACGTGTTTTCGCCATTTCCGATTCACGGAATGGACGAAGCGATGGGGATCGGAAAATCGTGGCTGAGCGGCTGGGTTCTGTTTGGCGGAATCTCGGGATTCCTTACCGCGGTGCTCATCGAATTTGGCCCGTCATCAATTCTGTATCCGCTCGATGTCCACGGTAAGCCCACAAACTTTTTCACAGTTCCCGCGTTTTTCCCAATCATGTTCGAGTTGACGGTGCTCTTCGCCGCGTTTTCAGCATTTTTTGCATGGCAAATCATGAATCGGTTGCCGCGCTGGAACCATCCGATGTTCAACTGGGAAAGGTTCAGCCGCGTGACCAATGACGGATTTTTCCTGGCAATCGAGGCTCGCGACCCGCGCTTTACGGAAAACGGGGTGTACGAGCTGCTGGAGCAAACCGGCGGCGAGCATATCACCATCGTGCACGAGGACTAAATATGCTCCGCGCATTCTTTGTGATTTTTGTGCTGTGCATGATCGCGATGGTCGCCGTCCTCGGCTTTCGCGGGCAGAAAAGCACACAGCCGCCGTCGGAAATTTTCCCTGACATGGTGCGACAACCCAAAGTGCGCGCACAGGCGCCGCTCGATTTTTTTGCTGATGGACGCGGTCCGCGTTTGCCAGTAGCTGGCACGGTCCCCGTCGGCTACGAAATGCCGAAAGCAAAGACTGAGGGCTCGCCGCCCGGCATGACAGGAGACGCGCCGGAGGAAGCGCACATGCGGCTCGCCTTCAGTGCCGGAACCGACTACTTCAACACCGGCAAGATGGGCGACCAATGGGGAACCGGGATTCCATTGCCAGTAACGCGCGAGTTGATGGAACGCGGGCAGCAGCGGTTCAACATCACGTGCGCAATGTGCCACGGCGCCGCAGCTGCGGGAAACGGGATCACGAAGCAATACGGGCTGGCCACCGTAGTTTCGCTCCAGGACGACCGGATCCGCAAAATGTCTGACGGTGAGATTTTCAACACGATCACCAACGGGAAAAACACCATGATGGCTTACGGGCCGAACATCATCGTGCCGGATCGCTGGGCGATCATCGCTTACTTGCGCGCTTTGCAGCGCTGCCAAAACGCGGCGATTGCCGATGTGCCACCGGAACTTCAGGGCGATTTGGACAAACCGGCTGAAAACAAACCGCCGGAGGCTAAACCCGCAGCAAAGCAAGAGGCGCCCAAAAAATGAGCGAACGTTCACATACAGTCCCTACGCCCGAAGGCGAATATTTCGAGAGCAGCCGTTTCGCTGGGCTCTCGTTCCTCCTCGGATTGATTGCAGTGATCGCGCTCGTGCTCTGCGCTGTCGGAGCAGTCGTGAATCCGCATCAGTTTAGTTATTCCTGGCTGTTTGCTTTCGCATTTTTCTTCACGCTCTGCGCGGGATGCTTTTTCTGGACAATCGTCCATCACGCGACTGATGCGGATTGGTCCGTGGTGGTGCGCCGGCAGTTGGAGAACATCGCCGCATTGCTGGTAGTGCTGGCGCTTCTCTTCGTGCCCATCCTTCTCCTTCGCCACCATCTTTATGCGTGGATGGATATTCCGCCGGGGCACGAGGCGTCGCTTGATTCCAAACGCGCTTATCTCAACTGGCATTTCTTTCTCGTGCGCGCCGTGGTATTCCTCGGCTTCTTTGCGTTTGCCGCACTCGCTTTGCGCCGGTTCTCCTCTCGACAGGACAAAGACGGCAATCCGCGTTTCACCATCGGGATGCGAAAGGTGTCGTTTATCAGTCTGCCGATGTTCGCGCTTTGCCTGACCTTTGGCGCGTTCGATTGGCTGATGAGCCTGAACTACACCTGGTTTTCAACGATGTTTGGGGTTTACATCTTCGCAGGTGCGGCCGGCAGCTCGATGTCTACGTACGGCGTGTTGACCTGACCGATCGCCAAGCTGACACGGTAAGTCTGAAACCCGGCCTCATCGACGACGACTCGGATTAGAGCGCGGGCGAGAATGATACTGGGTCCTGAGGCCACGCCTGTTTCTTCCCAGTGCAGAGTTAGAGGCAGATTTTGGCGAGCCGTGCGGACGACCACTGCTGGCAAGCTTTCACGCTCGGTTGTCTCGGTGGGCAGCGTCTCCCAGGCACTAACGGCGGCAAGGGCCGGCACGCGCAGGCAGGTACTTTTCAGGTAGCAGCCAATTCAAGCGTCCCCGCCGAGCGGGTCCAACGAGCCTCGATTCCTTCAAGGAGGGTCGGGGCATTGTAGAGGCGGCGTTAACCGGAATCGGGTCCGTTATTCCGCGCGAATCGCTCATTACACTGTGCGTGGTGGTAGCGAGCTCGATGTTGCCGGCGCCGGTGTCGTCCATGGCGACGGGCTGGATCAGCTTCACCGTGATGTCGGTGTTGTCACCGGGCATGACCATCTCGGTGCCCTCCGGCAGCGTCACCACACCGGTCACGTCGGTGGTGCGGAAGTAGAACTGCGGACGGTAGTTGTTGAAGAACGGCGTGTGACGGCCGCCCTCGTCCTTGGACAGGATGTACGCCTGCGCCTCGAACTCGGTGTGCGGGGTGACCGTGCCCGGCTTGATGATGACCTGGCCGCGCTCGACGTCCTCGCGCTTGATACCACGCAGCAGCAGACCGACGTTCTCACCGGCCTGGCCCTCGTCGAGCAGCTTGCGGAACATCTCGATGCCGGTGACCGTGGTGGTGGTCTTCTCCTGCTTGATGCCGATGAGGTCAACGGTCTCGTTGACCTTCAGGACACCACGCTCGATACGGCCGGTGACGACCGTGCCGCGACCGGTGATCGTGAAGACGTCCTCGACGGGCATGAGGAACGGCTTCTCGGTCTCGCGCTCGGGCTGCGGGATCGCGGTGTCGACCGCGTTCATCAGCTCCATGAGGGCGTCCGCCCACTTCGGGTCGCCCTCGAGGGCCTTGAGCGCCGAGACGCGCACGACCGGAGCGTCGTCGCCCGGGAATTCCTGGGTCGACAGCAGCTCACGGACCTCGAGCTCGACGAGCTCGAGGAGCTCCTCGTCGTCGACCATGTCGACCTTGTTCAGGA
>Ga0137409_10008874_pt1 | contig 10258 bp, 10 predicted proteins | sample CZODoug1_16funga_FD_122059 | JGI IMG/M metagenome (GOLD analysis project Ga0137409, IMG submission 122059) | Vadose zone soil fungal communities from Angelo Coast Range Reserve, California, USA - CZODoug1_16fungal (Hybrid Assembly) | ecosystem: Environmental > Terrestrial > Soil > Vadose zone...
GGACGCGCCCGGTTACGGCATTTCGCCCCTGCCCGATCCGTTCACATTCGACGTGGTGGCCGAAGGCGGCGCGCAGCTCATCCGCGCGCAGGCGACCCAGCGCAACGTGGTGTTCGGCCACAGCATGGGCGGGCAGATCACGCCGCGCATCCGGCTCAAGGTCCCCGACCTCGTGCACGGCATCGTGATCTCGGCGACCATCGGCTACTTCGGCAACCGCACCAGGGAGGAGCAGGAGGAGTTCGTGCGCAAGCGCACCGCCCCGCCGCCGCCCGGCACCGATCCGGTCGCGGCGCAGCTCGCGATGGTCAACTCCATGCTCGGGCCGAGCTCGCAGGGACCCGAAGTGGAGCTGGTGCGCTGGGTCGCCTCGCGCACCCCGCCCAAGACCGTGCAGGCGGCGGTGAAAGCGGTGCAGACCTATCCCGAGGCCGACGCGGTGTCGGCGATCCGCGCCGTTTCCGTTCCGACGCTGCTCGTCGCGGGCGAAGTCGACCAGACCGGGCATCCCGCGGGCATGAAGCGCGTCGCGGCGATGATCCCGGGCGCGGATTTCGCGGTGGTCTCCGGCTCGGGGCACTACCCCTGGGCCGAGAATCCGGCGGAGTTCAACCAGGCGTTCTTCGGGTTCCTCGACCGCCACTTCGCGAACTAGCGCGCGGGCACCGTCCACAGATACAAGGTGCTCGAGCCCGCCTGCACCGTCTTTTCCGGAGTCCAGTCCTCGCCGAATCCGTAGCGGTGCGCGACGATGCGCGTGCCGGGCTTGAGCTCCTTCCGGAGCTTCGGCAGCAGGCGGCGGTTGAGCGATTCGAACAGGAACAGCGTCACCACCGTGGCGTCGCCGATGTCGGTTTCGAGCAGATCGCCGCGCACGAAGCGCACCCGGCCCTCGACCCCGGCCCGTTTTGCGTTGTACACCGCCATGCGCAAAGGCGCGGGATCGATCTCGACTCCGACCCCGCGCGCGCCGAACTCCTTCGCCGCCGCGATGACGATGCGTCCGTCGCCGCAGCCCAGGTCGTAGACCACGTCGTCCGGGCCCGTGCCGGCGAGCTTGAGCATTCCGAGAACCGCCTCTTCGGTGCTCGGAAAATACGGTACCTGGGGATCGGGACCGGTCGCGGGGCCATCGGTCAGCCGGGTGTCGCCGGACCAGCGATCAAACGCCGCGCACCCTGAAAGGAGCGCGAGACCGAGCAGCAGCGCCGGGAGCGCGGAGCTCCGCCTCACATCCCGGACGACGGGGGAGCGGGCGCCGGCGCGCGCGCCATCGTGAGGGTGCCGTTTGTGTACTGCCCCTCGCAAACGTCCGCGCCGGAGTACGTCCCGCTGACCGAATTCACCGTGATGTCCGGAATCGTGCCCGTCAGCGTCGCTTCGCAGGAGGGCGTGGGATCGTGAGCGGGATCTGCGGGGAACTTCGCGGTCCACGTCAGGGTCGTTCCCGAAAGCGTACCGGTGAGCGCGCCCGTCCTGCTCCTGTGACACGAGGCGCAGGTCCCGGGCGAATCGGTGGATTGAGTCGTCACGGTCCCGGACACGTTCGCGCCGTTCTGCGTCACTGTCCACGAGACGACCGTGGTCCCCATGCCGGTCCCCGCCGCGCCCGTATTCGGATTGGAGTCCACCCCGGTCCCGGTGAACGTTGGCGGCGGTCCGGCATCGGCGCTCATCGCATCGGGCATGCCGGTACCGGCACCGCAGGCAACTAGGAACACAGCGAACGCCGTGGCCGTAGTGATCGTCAGGACTGAGCTCAAGAGCCCACCTCGCAGTCCCTCCCGTTTGGAAGTATAGGGTAAACAGCGGGCCAAGCCCTTTCATCCCGCCTTCGCGACCGCTTCCTTCCGTGCCCGCCTCGCGAACAGCATGACGAGTGCTCCGACCGCGAGCACCCCCAGGCCGACCAGCGCATGACGGCCGTGGTAGGCAAGGCTCGCGTAGAGCAGGTAGGCGCAGGTCAGGACGAAAACCCCCGGCACGACCGGATATCCGGGCACGGAGAACGGCCGCTCGGCCCGCGGCTCCCTCGCGCGCAGCACGAAGAGCGCGATCCCGGTCAGCATGAAGAAGGTCCAGAACACGGGCAGCGAATACTCGACCAGGCCCTTGAAGCCGGCGTTCTGGAAGGCGCCGAAGACGACCAGCGCGAGCGCTAGCGCGCCCTGGACCAGCATGGCGACGCGCGGCGAGCCGCTTTTCTCGTCCCAGCGCGCGAGAAACCCGAATACCGGCCAGTCCTGGCCGAGCGCGAAGTTCGAGCGCGCGCCGACGATCATCGAGCCGTTCACCGAGGTGAGCGCGGCGATGGCGATCATCACCGAGATGAGCTTCTCGCCTGCCGGCCCCCACACGCGCTTCAGCAGATCCGCGGCGACGGCATCCGAGCGCGCCATCGCGTCGTAGCCGAGGCCCTTGAGATAGGCGAGGTTGACGAGCAGATACAGCAGCGTGACGATGCCGATCGAGACGAGCAACGCCTTGGCCATGTTGCGCTTGCGATCGCGCACCTCGGCGGAGATGTAGGCGGCGTCGTTCCACCCGCCGTAGGTGAACAGCACGAACACCATCGCCGAGCCGATGCCCGCTCCCATGTACCACGGCGTGCCGCCCGCGGAGCCGGCAGCCGCGGGCGCGGGATCGGGCGCGAACACCAGACCCGCTACGACGATGATCACCAGCCCGCCGCACTCCAGAAAAGTGAAGAAATTCTGCGTGGCCTTGCCTTCGCGGATTCCCGCGTAGTTCACCAGCGTGAGTACCGTCACCAGCAGCACCGCCCAGATCGCGGACGATTGCGGCCCGAGATGGATCACCCGTGACATGTAATCGCCGAACAGATAGGCGAACACGGCGATCGAGCCAGCGACGACCACGGTCATCCGTGCCCAGCCGTAGAGGAAGGCGAGCGGCCGCCCGAAGGCGCGCCCGATGAAATGGTACTCGCCGCCCGCGGACGGGAAAGCGGTGGCGAGCTCGGCGTAGCACAACGCGCCGATCACGGAGAACACACCGCCCGCTATCCATACCCCGATGAAGAGCGCGGGGCTTTCCACCGCGCCCGCGACGATCGAGGGCGTGCCGAATATGCCGGCGCCGACGATGAGGCCGACGATGATGGCGGTGGCGTCGCCCAGCGACAGGACCTGCGCCGGACCGGCGTGCTGCGGATCGTTCGAGGCCATCTCAGGGCTCCAGGAAACGGGCCGTGCCCGCGTTGCGCTCTTTGAGCGAGGACAGCGATTTATCGAGGTGAAGCCCTAACCGCGCCTGGGCCTCGCGCGCCCGGGCCCTGAGCTGCGCCCAGGCGAAGCGCGGTGGGCCGCCGCGGAAGGCGAAGGCAATCAGGTTGTCCTCTTCCTCCGCGAGAAGCAGCACCGGGGGCCGGCCGAAGGCCTTTTCGATCCGCGCGCAGTGGCGCTCCAGCTTGCCGTCGTCGGCCATGAAGTTCGCCACCATGACGCCCCGAGGACGCAGCGCGGCGAACGCGGCCGCGTAGAAGGCCTGAGTGCACAGGCTGTCCGCGACCCTGCCGTTGACGAAGCCGTCGACCGCCAGCACGTCGCAATCGGAGGAGCGCCCGGCGACCACCTGCGCACCCTCGCCGATGACGACCTCCAGTCGCTCGTCCTCCCCGGGAAAGCGGAAGTATTTTCGCGCGACCGTGACGACGCCGGGATTGATCTCGACGACCGTGACCCGCGTCCGCGGCATGCGCCCGTGCACGAATCGCGCCATCGAGCCGCCACCCAGACCCACCATGAGGACATCGCGGGGTTCGGGGCAAAACAGCAGGAACGCCATCATCGCGCGCACGTAGTCGAGCTCGATCGTGTCGGGCGCGTCCAGCCGCATCGCGCTCTGGATGGCGTCGCCGCCGATCTGCAGGACGCGCACTCCGTCCTCCTCGACGATCTCGATCGCCTTGTGGCCCGAGAGCCAGTTGCGCAGGCGGTTCATCCCTTGCATTCAATAAAAATCGGCAGCGCACTCCACGCGCGCTGCCGATCGATCCGGCGAATCGTCTTCTATTTGACCGCGGTGGCGACGGGCTTGCCCTTCTCCACGATATAGGTCGCGAACACGACCGCCTTGCCGCTCCCCGTGTTCTTCCCCGCGTGAATCGTTCCGGCCGGGATGAAGAACGACTCCCCCGCCTTGACGGTTCTCGCCGGCTGGCCGTCCACCTCGAGCAGCAACTGACCCTCCAGCACGATGCTCAGCTCCTCTCCGGGGTGGGTGTGCTTGCCTACCGCCCCACCCGGCTCGAACTCCGCCTTGGCCTGGACCGCGTGGCGGCCCGGAACGCTCAGGTCGCGGTCCTGCACTTCGATGCGCTTGAAGCCGGGCGCCTGCGCGTTCAGCGTCCCGGCAGCCAGAGCGGCGGCGAGACCCACGGCGACCAGCAATTTCGTGTTCTTCATGTCGACTCCTCCTTGGTTTCAGAAACACAACGTGAATACTACCCGGGCGGGCGCGATTCCGCGCGCCTGCCCGGCGCGAGCTAGCCGTCCGCTGGCGCCTCCTCGTCGGGCGCGAAATCGAGCTCCACCTTGGCGCCGCAGGGATCGTTGCAGAATATCTGCCAGATGTGCGTGCCGACCTGCTGGCGGAGGGTGTAGGGGATGCGGTGCGTCTTGAGGCGCGCGACCGTGCCCTTGAGATCGCTCGCGGTGAAGGCGAGATGGTCGAGCACGCCCGTCGGATCGGCGGGCAGCTTCGCCTCCGAGATGTGAAGGACCGGCTCCCCGCCCGCGTACATCCAGGCTCCGCCGAAGCTCAAGGGCGGCCTGGGGCCCTCGGTGAAGCCCAGCACGCCGGTGTAGAACGCGCGCGACTCCTCGAGCCGGTCGGTGAGCACGTTGAAATGGTTCATTCCATGGATCGCCATTGTCGCTCCTTCAAGCAAAGTCGCCGGACTGGACGCGCGTCACACCGGCTTTCTTCATTTTCTCCAACGCTGCCGCGAGCGACCCCTGCATGTCAATCGCGCGGCACGCGTCCTCGACCAGGGCGCTGTCGAACCCGAGCCTGAGCGCGTCGAGCGCGGTCCAGGCCACGCAGAAATCGGTCGCGAGCCCGCAGACGAACACGCGCTTGATGCCGCGCTCGTCGAGATAGCCCTCCAGCCCGGTGCGGCTCTTGCGGTCGGCTTCCAGGAAAGCCGAGTAGCTGTCCACGTCCTTGCGCCATCCCTTGCGGACGACCAGCTGCGCGTGCGGCACGGCAAGATCCTTGTGCAGCGCCGCGCCGTCGCTTCCCTGCAGACAGTGATCCGGCCAGAGCACCTGCTCGCCGTACGCGAGCTTGATCGAGTCGAAGGGCTTGGTGCCCGGATGCGAGGTCGCGAACGACTGGTGGCCCGGCGGATGCCAGTCCTGCGTGAGCACGACGTTCTCGAAGCGCTTCGCGAGCTCGTTGACGAGCGGGACGACCTCGTCGCCCCTCTGCACCGCGAGCCTGCCTCCCGGGCAGAAATCGTTCTGAACGTCGACGACGATAAGGGTATCTCTTGGACCCGGCTTGAGCACCTTGGATGCCATGGCGTCTCCGTCGCGCGCTTCCGTCACCCGGCCTGCCGCCTGGCATCCGCCAGCCAGGTGTCGGCGACCACCCTGTCCCGCATTTGCCTGAACAATTCGAGAAACTTCGCGTCCGCGCTCTCCGCGAATGCGATTTTCAGGGCGTCGAGCGTGACGACGTCCGGCAAACGCCCCGTGAACTGGGGACACAGGGGGACCGCGAAGGGCGGGAAGTTCTTCACGCGGAAAGCCCCGGATGCCAGAAGGAACGACGCTGCGCGCTCCATCACGAAGATCTTCATGTGCATGAAGCTCTTGTCCCCGTTGCCCTTCAGGTACGCCACCTCCTGGTTCAACGAAGCATACATCGGCATTCCCGGTGTCTCCGAAAACTCGAACAACAGATCGAGCACGGCCTTCCACGCCTTCCAGAATTTCCGCCTGGCGAGGAAGAAATTGGAGAACACGATGTTGCGCGAATGCATCACCAGCGTGCCCAGCTTGATGCCGGGGTCTACTTTCTCGAAAAAGCGGGCCGCCGCCTCGAACAGGCCGCGGTGGAAGAAATCCCCATGCTCGAATACGTTGAGGAAACAGGCGCCATGGCAGGGAAAGGGGGAGAACGTGACGACATCCGCATCCTCGCAGTGCGTGACGAAGTCCTTCACCTTGGCGCCGCTCAGCCCGGTCTTGCCGGAAAACCTCGGCGACAGGAATCCGTAGAACGCCGATTCGTCCAGCTCGTTCCGGGAAAGGTAGTTCCGGATCGGCCAGTATTCGTACCAGCCGGCCCCCTCGCTTGCCGTGTTGTCCATCGGCTCGAAGTCCCTGTCGAGCGAGGCCCGGGTCGCCTGATCGTAAAAGATCTGAAACGCGCGAATCTCAGGCGGCATCGCGCGCCCCGGATCCCGGAAGGTGCCGCCAGTTGATCGTTCTCGCCCGCATCTACATTCCCAGAAAGGACTTGTACGAGCACGATGCGTTGGCATTCCGTACGTAATAGGAAAACTCTTCGCTCATCGTGGTGAGCGCCCAGGGAATGTGTTTCGCGACGTATGGCCGGTCGGTCCTCGCGCCGCATACCCTATATTCGTTCAGGATTTTCTTGTGGTAGATCGCAAACGTCGTATCGACTGCCGCCGGCCGCACGAGGCCTCCCATCAACGGCAGCTTCCACAGGGATCGCTCGTAGCTGTTGACATGGCGATAGTAGGGGGATGCCGCGGGAACATCCTCCACTTCCAGCCCCAACCCTATCTTTTCAAAAACCGGATAGCGATCCAGGCATCGCATCAGGTGTTGCAGACAGTCGCCGGGAACGCCGGACAGGTCGAGGTCCGGATCGGTCACCACGTAGAAGTCCGTCTTGATGTGCGCCAGCACCTCGCTGGTCCAGGGGGCCGTATGACCGACGTTCCCCAGGAAGAAGATCTTGTTCGGTATCGTCCGGTACCACCTCAGCAGCGGCTGATACGTCGAGGCATTGTCGACAATCACGACTTCCGCGAGAGCGCTGAAGCGCTCCATCTCCTTCAGCATCGCCCGCGGCCACGCAAGCAGATCCCTGTTGTTGACTACGACCGTGATTTTTTCCATTCCCGTCGGGGGTGCGATTGTGGATTTCGTTCCACTTCGACCAGGCAGTCGTAGAACGTGGCGCCCCTGCCGATGTCGGTGAGGGCCTGAGAAGTCACCTCGTTGGCGTTGCGCCCGTCGCCCGCGAGCTTTTTCCACCAGACCGAGAGCGCCACCGCCACGCCCTCGCGCGCCCTGTCGCCGACGCGCGCCAACGCGGTGAAAGAGCCCCGGTCGTTGACGATGCGCACGGTGTCGCCGTCAGCGATCCCGCGCGCCGCGGCGTCCGCGAAATGCATGTCGAGGGTCGGCTCTCCGGCCTCGGCGATCGCGAAGGGCATATTCGCGAAAGACGAATTGAGGAAGTGCCGGTTCGGCGGCGAGATGATGGCGAGCGGATATTTCTTCGCGAGCGCCGGGCTCGATTGCGCCGACTCGCGCGGCGGTACGAAGCCCGGCAGCGGGTCCATTCCCTGCGCCTTTGCGGTCTCGCTGTAGAACTCGCATTTGCCCGAGGGCGTGGCGAAGCCTCCCTGCGCGAAGGGTGCGAAGCGCTCGGGAACGTTGAGGCGCTGCCAGCCCTTCTTCTTCAGCGAGTCCCAATCGATGCCCTGCATGGACGTCTTCGAGGACTCGAGCGCCTGGCGGCAGATGTCCTCGTCGGAGTCGCCGAAGCAATCGTCCGTGAAGCCCATGCGCCCGGCGAGCCGCCTGAACACTTCGCTATTCGGCAGCGATTCGCCGAGTGGCGCGATCGCCGGACTGTTCGCCATGAGGTAAAGGTGCCCGTAGGCGGTGTGCACATCGTAGTGCTCGAGCTGGGTCGTCGCCGGCAGGACGATGTCCGCGTAGTCGCAGGTGTCGGTGAGGAACTGCTCGTGCACCACGGTGAACAGGTCTTCGCGGGAGAAGCCCTTCACCACCTTGCTCGACTCGGGCGCGACCGCCACCGGGTTGGAGTTGTACACGTAGAGCGCGCGGATCGGAGGCGAGGCCGCCAGCAGCGCGTCGCCGATCCCGACCATGCTGACCGTGCGCGGATTCGGATTCCTCGAGAGCTTCAGCAGGTCCGGGCGCTCGAGCTTGGCGTCGTTCATGCCGAAGAAGCCCGCGGTGCCGAGTACCGCACCGCCCGCGGGGTGGCGCCAGTCACCGGTCAGCGCGGGCAGGCAGAAGATGGTCCTCACCGCCATGCCGCCCCCGGCGTGGCGCTGCAGGCCGTAGTTGAGCCGGATCGCCGCGGGGCGCGTGCCCGCGTATTCGCGCGCGAGCGCGACGATTTTCTCCGCGGGCAGTCCGGTGATTCCGGCGACGGTTTGCGGCGGGTAATCCCTGACCCGCTCTTTCAGCTGGTCGAAGCCCAGGGTGTAGCGTTCCACGTAGTCGGCGTCGTAACGTCGCTCCCCGATGATGACGTGCATCATCGCCAGCGCAAGAGCGGCGTCGGTGCCCGGGAACGGCGCCAGGTGCTCGTGGCATTTCTCCGCGGTGAGACTGCGGTAGGGATCGATCGCGATCAGCTTCGCGCCTCGCCGCTTTGCCTCTTGCGCGCGCGACCACATGTGGAGGTTCGAGACGATCGGGTTGGAGCCCCAGATGAGGATCAGCTTCGCCTCGTCGAAGCGCTCCGGGTCCATGCCGAGCGACCCGCCTACGGTGATCTGCGCGCCCGCTTTGCCGGCGGAGGAGCAGATGGTGCGGTCCAGGCGCGAGGCGCCCAGGCGATGGAAGAAGCGCCGGCCCATCGAATGCCACTGCACGTAGCCCATGGTGCCCGCGTAGTCGTAAGGGAGAATCCCTTGAGGATCGTCCTCTTCGATGGCCTTGAATCTCGCGGCGATGGTGTCGAGCGCCTCGTCCCAGGAGATGCGCTCTAATCCGCCCCGACCTTTCGCGCCAACCCGCTTCTGCGGGAAGAGAACCCGGTCCTTGCTGTAGGTTCGCTCCAGATACCGCGCGACCTTGGTGCAAAGCGTGCCGGCAGTAAATGGATGGTCTTTAGCGCCCTCCACCTTCACCGCGACGCCGTTCTCCACCGTGACCTCGAGTGCGCAGGTGTCGGGGCAGTCGTGCGGACAGGCTGCGCGCACGATGGTGCGTTCGGCTGGGATCGTCTTGACGGGCGCGAGCATGGCGATCGCTATGGGGCCCCTGGAATCCGGCGATTCTACCCGGTTCAGGGGCGTATGCCGGGAAAGGTCCCGAAGCGCGTGCGCAGCTGCTGCCCGATGCGGTAGTGCGCGTGACGCGCCGCGGCGAGCGCGCCGCCCATGGGAAGAAATCCGTGGATCATGCCCTCGAAGCACTCGTAGACCACCGGGACGCCCGCCTGCTTGAGGCGATCGGCGTAGGCCTTGCCCTCGTCGAGCAGCGGATCAAAGCCAGCCGTGACGATGTACGCGCTCGGAAGACGCGAATGGTCGCGCGCGAGCAAGGGCGATGCGCGCCAGTCGCCGCGGTCGCCCTCGTCGCCGAGATACTGCTTCTGGTACCAGCGCAGCAGCTCGAGCGTCAGCGAGTAGCCGCGCGCGAAGCGCCTGAGCGAATCGGTGTCGCTCGCCTGGTCGACCACCGGGTACACGAGCACCTGCATGGCGATCGCGGGGCCCGTTTCGCGAAGGGCGATCGCCGCGACGGCGGCGAGGTTGCCGCCCGCGCTCTCCCCGGCGACCGCGAGCCGGGAAGCATCGACCCCGAGCGAAATCGCGTTCCCGCTGACCCACTTCACCGCCGCGATCGCGTCCTCCACCGCAGCGGGAAACCTGTGCTCGGGCCCCATGCGGTAGTCGACGGCGACGACGGCGCAGCGTCCCTGCACGGCGATGCCGCGGCACACACTGTCGTGCGTATCGAGGTCGCCGCAAGTCCAGCCGCCGCCGTGGAAATACACCGCGACGGGCAACGCTTCCCCGGGCTTCTCGCCGAGCGGTCGGTAGTAGCGCGCCCTGACTTCGCCTCCGGCGCCGGGGAAAAGGAAATCGCGCGTCTCCTCGATCGCGAGCGGAGGCGGCGCAAGCGCGAGGCGTCCTTCGCGGTACGAGCGCCGCGCTTCCACGGCAGAGAGCGAATCGAGCGCCGGAGCGGGCGACTCGGCGAAACGCTCGAGCAGCGCCCGCGCCTGGGGATCGAGCGCCGGAGTGCCTGTCGCGTCCTCGGTC